>ERZ777011.2567-NODE-2567-length-14013-cov-3.637842_pt1 | contig 14013 bp, 8 predicted proteins | sample MGYA00374964_ERZ777011 | MGnify/ENA primary metagenome ERZ777011 (study PRJEB29310, sample SAMD00008975) | mouse gut metagenome | study: EMG produced TPA metagenomics assembly of the Metagenome analysis of fecal microbiota from mouse which was promoted...
GCCGGGAAGTGCTGGACAGCACGAACATGGTTTTTGAACAGATCATGGGGAAAGATGTGGGAGGTCTCGTCTATGATGATCTGGCGGCACTGCATCCGGGCGCGGTGTATCCGGCGCATACTGCGGATAACCCGAATCTCACGGAACTTCTGCTCTTCCGGACGGGAGAGCAGCCGGAGGACGTCTCGACGAAAGAACAGGAGGCTTACGGCGTTGCGGCCAGGATCAAAGAACTGATGCGGGAGTTTCCTGTGACGGATCGGGAGAGCGGCGGATTTCGCAGGCTCGCCTATCGGGATATTGTGATTCTGCTCCGTACCACTTCAGGCTGGGACGAGGTATTCAAGCGGGTGCTGGAAGAGGAAGGCATTCCGGTACATATGATTTCGCGCACGGGGTATTTCGCGGCGAGCGAGGTGCAGGAGCTTCTGCACTATCTGCGGATTCTGGATAATCCGCTGCAGGATATACCGCTGTACGGTGTGCTGCATTCCTATCTGGGCGGATTTGACGAGGAAGAGATCGCCATGATCAGGGCAGCTTATCCGAAGAAGAAATATTTGTACGATGCGGTGAAGTGTTGGGCAAAGAGCGCCGGGAGTGAAGGAAGGGAAGCGGATCAAGAGGCAGACCGGGCGGCAGGCGGCAGCGTGGAAAAGAAGGACGTGGCAGAAACCGGACTCACAGATAAAATCCGGTTGTTTCTCGAGAGGCTTGTACGCTATCGCAAGCTGTCCGCATACCTCTCTGTGCAGGAGCTTTTACAGATGATTCTGCGGGAGACGGATTATCTGAACTATGTGGCAGTCAGACCCGAGGGAAATAAGCGCCGCGCCAATGTGGAGATGCTGCTTGTCAAGGCGGCGGATTATGAGAAGACGAGCTATTTCGGACTGAATCATTTCCTGCGCTATATGGAGCAGTTAGAGAAATATGAGGTGGATTACGGCGAGGCGGGACTGCAGGACGAGAATGCCGACGTGGTGCGGATCATGAGCATTCACAAGAGCAAAGGGCTGGAGTTTCCGGTCTGCTTCGTATCGGGACTGGCGAAAGGCTTTCAGAACAGAGATGTAAACGGACACCTGGTACTTGATATCGATGCGGGAATCGGTGTAGACTATGTAAATACGGGGCTGCGTGTCAGAGGAAGAGATCTGCGCAGAAATGTGATCGCAGAGAAGATGCGGGCGGATAATCTTGCAGAGGAAATGCGTATCCTGTATGTGGCGATGACCAGAGCCAGAGAGAAACTGATTCTGACAGGCACCGTGAAGGACGCGCAGAAGCTGATGACGGCGCTTCTGCCGCTGCGGCAGAAGAAGGAGATACTTCTGCCTTATGATGTGCTCACAGGAAGCGGCAGTTTTCTGGATCTGCTTCTATATGCGCTTGCACGCAGCCATTGCATGGACGGGATCTGTCAGGCGTATGGCCTGCCGACGGTATCAAGCGGAGATCCCGGCTGTCGAAATGTCGTATCCGGTCATAAGGCTCCAGCTTTTGGCGGACAGGACTGTATACGCGTCTCACTTTCAGGGTGGGAAGACACCGTGGAAGAGAAACTGGAAGATACTGTGCGCATAGAGGGGGCAAAACGCAGTCTGCTCATGTCTGAGGCAGATCGGGATGCAGATGCTGCGCTGACGGCGTACATGGCGGATTGCTTTACATATCGGTATCCTTATGAGAATCTGCAGAATCTGTACACGAAGACGACCGTGTCGGAATTAAAAATGGCGGGTATGCAGGAAGAAACCGATTTTTCTTTTAAGATGTACGAGGAGGAGATGGTGGTGCCATACCTGCCCGGGTTTCTGGAGCAGGATGAGCGCGTCAGCGGCTCCATGCGAGGCAGCGCGTTCCATAAGGTGATGGAACTGTTTGATTTTACAAAAGTGACTGATATAGTCAAAAATGATGAAAAGGCAGCTTTCGAACTGCTGCAGAGCCAGCTTGCCGCTATGCGGCGGGATGGAAGGCTGTCGGAGGAATATTATGCGGTGGTGTCGGTGCCCAAGATTACCCGGTTTCTGATGACTGATACGGCATACAGAATGGGAGAAGCAGCCAGAGCGGGCAGATTATATAAGGAGCAGCCCTTCGTCATGGGGCTTCCGGCGGACCGGCTGAGCAGGGAGTTTCCACATGAGGAGACGGTTCTGATTCAGGGAATCATAGACGTTTTCTTCGAGGAGAACGGTAAATATGTGCTGCTCGATTATAAGACGGATGCGGTGCAGACTGCGGAAGAACTGGTGAAACGCTATCATGTGCAGCTCGACTATTATGCGGAGGCGCTGGAACTGTCCTCGGGTTTCCGGGATACGGAGAAAATCCTGTACTCCTTTAAGCTGGGGGAGGAGATTCGGTTGACGAAATGATATAAGCGATTATAATATGTAACAGGTGGAAACAGAGAAAATCAGAAACGGAGCGGCAGGGTAATCAGCATGGGGTCTGGAAAAAATAGGAAGTTATCATCTTCACAAATTATATTATTGGGTTTTCTGGGTGTGATCGTTGCGGGAACCATTCTCTTAATGCTTCCGTGGTCCAGGTCGGGGGAAGGCAGCGCACCCTTTTTAGACGCGTTATTTACAGCGACATCGGCGGTCTGTGTGACGGGGCTTGTCACAAATGACACGGCGACGTACTGGTCCGCTTTCGGGCAGGCGGTGCTTCTGTGTCTGATCCAGATCGGCGGGCTTGGGGTGATCACAGTTGCGATTTTTATCACGAAGCTGTCCGGACGCAAGATCGGTTTGATGCAAAGAAGCACGATGCAGGAGGCGATTGCGGCACCTCAGATGGGCGGTATTGTACGGCTCACCGGTTTTATCCTGAAAATGGTGGTAATCATAGAACTGCTGGGTGCGGCGGCGCTTCTTCCTTCCATGATCATGGAATTCGGGATCGGCAAGGGGATCTGGTATGCCTTCTTTCACTCGATCTCGTCTTTCTGTAATGCGGGATTTGATCTGATGGGGGTGAAAGGAAAGTATTCGTCTCTGACCTCTTATACAGGGAATGTGCCGGTGAATGTGGTGGTCATGCTGTTGATCGTGGTAGGCGGGATCGGTTTCCTGACATGGGATGATATTAAGCGCAATAAACTGCACTTGCGCCGCTATCGTATGCAGACCAAGGTGGTGTTGTCTGTCACCGGAGTGCTTCTGCTTCTTCCTGCGGTTTATTTCTACTTTAATGAGTTCGGGTCGGCGGCATGGGAGAGCATGAGCGGCGTGGAGAGGGTTCTGGCAGCGCTGTTTCAATCGGTTACGACCCGCACGGCGGGATATAATACTGTGGATTTGACGCAGCTTACGGAGTCCGGTCAGATGATCATGATTATCTTAATGTTAATCGGCGGGTCACCCGGTTCTACGGCAGGCGGCATGAAGGTTACGACCTTTGCGGTTCTTTTTGCAACGGCAATCGCGGTATTCAAGCGCAGGCCGAATGCGCATATATGCGGAAGAAGGATACCGAATGATACGGCACATTATGCGGCGACGGTGCTGGTTTTGTATTTAAGCCTGTTCCTTGCGGGGGGCATCTTTATCGGAACGGTGGAACGCATCCCCATCATCCAGGCGCTTTTCGAAGCGGCTTCTGCGATCGGAACGGTGGGCGTCACGCTGGGGATTACGCCGGATCTGTGTACCGCGTCGAAGATCGTCCTGATTATCCTTATGTTCCTGGGACGAGTGGGCGGTATGACGATCGTGTATGCGGCGCTTTCGAGGAAGCACCCGTATGTGTCGGAGTTCCCGCAGGAGAAGATCATAGTCGGGTAATCGGCGAAAAGCAAGTAAGACAGATTCCGAAAAACAAATATTTTGAGACGGAAGTTCAACAGGAGGACAGTCATGAAATCAGTTTTATTGGTAGGTTTGGGACGTTTTGGTAAACATATTGCGGAGAAATTATATGAGCTGGATCATCAGGTGATGGCGGTGGACAGGAGAGAAGGGCGCGTGGATGCGGTACTGCCGCTTGTCACCAATGCCCAGATCGGGGACAGTACGAATCCGGATTTTCTGAGGTCTCTGGGAATCGGTAATTTCGATTTCTGCATTGTCGCGATTGGAGATGATTTCCAGAGTTCTCTGGAGACCACGTCCCTGTTAAAAGAACTGGGTGCAAAGCTGGTCGTGTCCAGAGCCGCAAGCGATGTACACGCCAAGTTCCTGCTTCGAAACGGGGCGGATGAGATCGTATATCCGGAGCGGCAGCTTGCTGAGTGGACGGCGATCCGCTACAGCGCCGATCATATTCTGGATTATATAGAACTGGATGACGAGCACGGAATCTTCGAGGTTCATGTGCCGGCGGACTGGGTGGGCAAGACAGTCGGGGAACTGGATGTCCGCAAGCGGTACAGCCTCAATATCATGGCCCTCAGGGACGACGGCGTCCTGAACCTGGCAGTCACACCGGACATTCAGATCGAGGCGGATCAGTCCATGCTGGTGCTCGGGACGATGAAACAGATTCAGAAGGTGTTTCATATCTGACCGCGGAGTCAGTTTTCGAAAAACATGCGCATTGCAACAGTTATGACTGATACAATGCGCATGTTTGTTTTATCTGGCACCCTTATCATAGATCACGCCCAGCGCCTTGGGCGCATGATTCTTCTTACTGAAGAAGATCAGCATAAGCAGTGTGAGCACATAGGGCAGTACCATAACCAGATCCTGATAACTGCTGGGCATCTCCAGGACTTTCACCAGTTCATAACCGCCGGAGCGGGCGAAGCCGAACAGCAGGCAGGCGCCGAGCGTCGGCATGATCTTCCAGTTGCCGAAGATCAGCGCGGCGATGGCGAGATAGCCGTAGCCGGAATAGATATTTGATGAAAAGTTAGCCGAGATCGAGTAGGCGAAACAGATACCGCCCAGACCCGACAGTGCGCCGGAAGCCATGACGGCGATCAGGCGTACACGGCTCACTTCGATACCGGCAGCGTCCACAGCATGAGGATTGTCGCCGCAGGCGCGCAGATGGAGACCGAATCTGGTCTTGTACAGGACGTACCATGCGATCAGCGCAATGACCGCGATGACGATCTCAAAAGGATACAGGTTCGTAAACACCGCGCCCAGCACAGGAATCTGCGACAGCACGGGAACCGTGATGCGGGCGGATACGCCGAGCACGAACTTATTGGATGCAGCGCCGAAGACGCTGGCGTTGATCTGCTTGGTCATAAATTCCGTGAGCGCCATAGCCAGAATATTGATCACGACGCCGCTGATGACCTGATTGGCCTTAAATTTAATACACAGCATGGCGTGCAGCAGAGAGAAAAGCATACCGCCGAGGAAGGCAAACAACATCGCCAGATAGAAAGGAACCGGTGAGTTGCCCGCAAAATACTGTGCGATACAGACGGCGAACAGCGCGCCGCAGAAGGCGCCGAAGCCCTGCAGTCCCTCGATGGCGAGATTGGTGATGCCGCTGCGCTCGCAGTAGATACCGCCGATTGCCATAATAAACAGTGGAAGTGCAAATGATAAACCGTCAATAATAATCGTATTCATTAAGCTGCCCTCCCGTCTGAAGCCTGGTGTCCGCTTTGCTTCTGTTCTTCTTTCCATCTGCCTGTTTTATATTTGACGAACGCGCCGCATGCGGAGAACAGCAGGATGATGCCTGTTATGGCGGAGGCGATCTCAGCCTGTACGCCGGATGCGGAATTCATATAGGTGCTTCCTTTCGAGATCACTGTGATCAGGAAGGAGGAGAAGATGATGCCGATCGGAGAACTGTTGCCAAGCAGCGCCACCGCGATAGCGTCATAGCCTGTGCTGACCAGCACTTTTGGCTGGATAGAGGCAAAATAACCCATGTAATAGGTCACGCCCGCAAGTCCGGAGAATCCGCCGGAGAGCATCATGGCGAGCACTCTGGTGCGTCCCACCTGTATGCCGGCATACTCCGCGGCGCGGATGCTACTTCCCACAGCTTTGATCTCGAAGCCGAGCGTTGTTTTATTTAATACAAAAGCGCTTACCGCGATGCCGACAGCCGCCAGCAGGATTCCCAGCGGAATATCCATCTTATAATCGCCGATCACTACATCCACAAGCGTCAGCCTGCCTGCGGCGCCCACGTTTCTGGACTGTCTGGAGACCGGGTCCACGTAGAAGGTATTGATGAGGAAGCTGACCACATACTGGAAGATGTAATTGAACATGATCGTGGACACGACCTCATTGATGTTAAAGCGGTGTTTGAAGTAACCGACCAGTGCGCCGGCAAGCGCCCCGACTGCAAACCCGATCAATATTACCAGCGGCTTTGCGAGCACTGCCGGAAGTTCGGAGTAGCCGATCAGGATGGTGGCTGTGAAGCCGGCGGCTAACATCTGTCCCGATACGCCGATGTTAAACAGTCCGGCCTTCAGCGCGATCAGGACTGCCAGCGCGGCGAACAGCATCGGTGTCAGTGCATTTAAAAAGCTTGTAAAATCTGTAATCATGCCTTTGTGGCCCGCGTAGGAAGCCTTGGGCGCAAGACCGGAACCCTGAAGCAGATTGTAGTATGCCTTGAACGGGTTATTGCCGAGCAGCGCGATGACCACAGCGCCGAAGATCAGACTGAGCACAATCGTAAAGACAGGAATCATATAGTGCTGCCGTTTCTCGTGTCCGATCGTCTGGAAGATCAGTTTATGTATAATACGGTTGCTATTTTTCTTCATGTCGTCCTCCTACTCCCATCATAAACTCGCCGACCTGCGATGACGTGAGTTCTCCGGCGTCGGCTATCTTCTGGATTTCGCCGTTGTAGATGACGCCGATCGTATCCGCCAGATTCATGACTTCATCCAGTTCCAGTGAGATCAGAAGGATGGCTTTGCCTTTGCTGCGTTCCCCGATGATCTGCTTGTGGATATTCTCGATGGCACCGATATCGAGTCCGCGCGTGGGCTGGACGAAGATGGTCAGAGAAGAGCCGAGCTCGATTTCTCTGGCAATAATCGCTTTCTGCTGATTACCGCCGCTCATGGAACGGACGATCGTGTCGTTGCCCTGACTGCTTCGTATGTCATACTTATCGATCAGCCTGTCGCCGTATGCCGTAAATTCCTCGCCGTGCATGACGCCTTTACGGGAAAAAGGTTCCTTGAAATAACTTTTGAGCGCCAGGTTGTCCGCAAGCGTATAATCCATCACCAGCCCTACGTTGTGGCGGTCTTCCGGAATGTAGGAGATACCCGCCAGATTGCGTTTTCGTATGGAGTATGAGGTGATATCTGTGCCGTTTAACGTGACGGTTCCGCCTGCCGGTTTCACCAGTCCGGCGATGGCATCCGCCAGCTCGATCTGACCGTTGCCGGAGACGCCGGCAACGACGAAGATCTCTCCCTCTCTGATCGAGAAAGAGACGTCCTTGACAACTTCATATTTATCTTCATTGCGTACAGTCAGATGTTCGACCCGCAGGACTTCCCTGCCGTATTTCGGCGCAGGCTTGTCCACGGTGAAGCTGACTTCACGGCCGACCATCAGATTCGCCATGGTCTTCGTATCCGTGGAGGCTACGTCCAGCACGTCGATCAGCCTGCCGCGGCATAGGATCGCGCAGCGGTCTGCGATTTTCTTGATTTCTTCTAATTTATGTGTGATCAGGATAATGGTCTTGCCGTCGTCCCGCAGGCTTCTGATGATTTCTAACAGAAACTCGATTTCCTGCGGCGTCAGCACGGCGGTAGGCTCATCGAAAATCAATATTTCCGCTTCACGGTAGAGCATCTTGAGAATCTCGACGCGCTGCTGCATGGAGACATTGACCTGTTCAATCACCCTGGTCGGGTCAACTTCGAGTCCGAACTTGCGTGATAATGCAAGAATATCCTCATTTGCTTTCTTCAAGTCTACAGACCGGAAGAGACCGAGTGTCTTCTTGACCGGCTCCATGCCCATAATGATATTCTCGGCAATCGTATAGTTGCTCACCAGTTTAAAGTGTTGGTGCACCATACCGATATTCAGTTTGGTTGCGTGGTTGGGAGACTGAATCTTGACTTTCTCGCCGCGGATGATGATCTCGCCTTCATCCGGCTCGTACATGCCGAACAGCATACTCATCAGAGTGGATTTGCCGGCGCCGTTTTCACCGAGAAGCGCGTAGATCTCGCCTTTTTTTACCTGAATGGATACGTCGTCATTTGCCACGATACCGGGAAAACGCTTCGTGATATGATTCATCTCGATAATGTAATCTGACATGCGTTGACCTCGCTTTGCTGGAAGTGTGTTCTGTAAATATAGAGCTGTCATGAATCAATATTGAAGAAGTCCGCTTAGAGAAAAGATAATATCTACGAAGCTGCGCTTGTTCTTGAATCATTGCTGTATAGTCGTACACTCTATATTTATAGAATAAGACAAAATAAAAAAGGCTGCAAGGGGAATTTCCCTTACAGCCCTAAATGTGCGAAGCAAATTTCGTATAATTTATTCAATGGCGTATTTCGAGTCCGCGAAGCGGAACTCGCAAAGTTAATTTGCGAAGCAAATTTACTTTATTCCCATGTGAAATCGTCGGGTGTTACGCCGTTGAAGTTAGCGGCGGGAACAATTGCACCGGATTTCACCTGCTCGTAAGCGGCATCGATCTTGGAAATGGTTTCTGCGGATAACTGACATCTGCCTTCTGCGTTTACATAGCCTGTGGAGTCTGTGTCAGCCTGCAGCGTTACGTTAGCACCCTTGAAGGAACCGTCTACAACTGCGTTCAGCGCACGCTCTACATTCAAGTGCATAACTTTCAGCGCGGAAGTAAGTACTACGTTAGCGTCTCCGTTTGCACCGTCATCATACTGGTCTACGTCACAGCCGATGAATTTAACACCCTCAGCCTCTTTGACTGCGGTCAGCACGCCGTTACCGGAAGCGCCTGCAGCAACGAAGATGATGTCTGCGCCTTCGGCGATCAGTGCGTTACCTACAACCTTACCGGTTGCCTCGTCAGCGAAAGAACCTACGTAGTTACCACCTACGTTAGCGCCCGTTACGTCTGTGCCGGCGTAGGAAGGAAGCTCTACGATCTCTGCGGTAGTGCCTTCCGTTGCGTTAGCGTATTTGACACCGCACTCGAAACCGTACTGGTAGTTTACGTTGGAAGGATATGCAATACCGTTGACAACAGCTACCTTGCCGGTGGTTGTCTCAAGAGCGGCAGCCATACCTGCGAAGAAGCCGGACTCCTGCTCAGCGAACTGTATAGCGTAGATGTTGTCTACCGTAACCTCGTTGCCCTCTGCATCAGACGGGAAAGAGTCTACCAGCACAAACTTCACATCAGGATTCTCCTCTGCGATCGTTGCGATACCAGCGAACTGGAAACCGCAGCATACGATCACGTCGTAATCTGCAACAACGTCAGCGACTGCCTGTACGGCTGCCGTAACGTCACCCGTTGTCTCCTGTACCGGTGTTACGGTGCAGTCAGGGTGGCTCTCGATAAATGTCAGGATACCATTGTAGTTGTCTTCATTGAAAGAACCGTCATCTACGCCGGAAGGGCTGCTGACGATCGCGATCTTGAGTGCCGCGCCGTCTGTTTCTGCCGGAGCAGCATCGTCTGCGGCCTCTGCCTGTGCGTCGTCTGTCACTTCAGGCTCTGCTTCTGTAGCAGCAGCATCATCTGTGGCGGTATCTTCTGTTGCAGGCTCGTTTGTGGAAGACTGGGCATTGTCATTGCCGCAGCCGACAAGGGACAGAGCCATAACGGAAGAAAGAATCAGTGCTAATACTTTCTTTTTCATAAATATTCTCCTCTCTTATGTGGCATGTCCTATTATAATAGGAAGAAAAAGGTATTTTCCCGCTGTCTACAACAGGAACATGCTGTAATATTCTATAATATTAGCATTGGTAACGGATAAAAACAACTCCTATTTTTGCTAAAAAATGCAGGAAAAACATAATAAAAATATAAAACTCTTATGAATTTTTTGTGTTCTTTCTTGACATTAAAATTTATTTGAATAATGATATATAGGTAAATAAAGGAAGGGAGTATTACTGTCAATATGATCAAAACTTTAGCGGCACAGATCAAAGAGTTTAAGAAAGAATCTGTTTTGACACCGATTTTTATGGTCTTAGAGGTGGTATTCGAGACGCTGATTCCGCTCATGATGGCATCGATTATAGATGACGGCGTGGAAGCGGGAGATATGCGGCATATTTATCTGGTAGGCGCATGTATGGTCGCATCAGCGCTTGGCGGACTGTTCTGCGGCATCATGGGAGGCAAGTTTGGCGCGCGGGCGTCAACCGGCTTTGCGCGTAATCTGCGGCAGGCGATGTTTGACAATATTCAGACGTTTTCCTTTTCCAATCTGGATAAGTTCAGCACGGCGGGACTGGTGACCAGAATGACTACGGATGTGACGAACATCCAGATGGCATATCAGATGCTTCTGCGTATCTGCTTCCGTGCGCCGATCAGTATGGTCTGCGCCATGTCGATGGCATTTTTCATCAATGCGCGACTTGCCTCTATCTATATGGTGGCACTTGTGCTGCTGGCAATCGTACTGTTCTTTATCATCAGCAGGGCGATGAAGTATTTCCAGATGGCGTTTCCGAAATACGACGAGCTCAACGCTTCCGTACAGGAGAACGTCAGCGCGATCCGTGTGGTGAAGGCATATGTCAGAGAGGACTATGAGACGTCCAAATTAAAGAAAGCCAGTCAGGCGATCTATGATATTTTCTTAAAAGCGGAGAAAAACGTGGTTCTGAATATGCCGGTTATGCAGTTTACGGTATATTCCTGCATCCTGCTGATCAGCTGGATGGGTGCGAAGATGATCGTACAGAGGGAACTGACGACCGGTGAACTGATGAGCCTGATGGCGTACTGTATGAATATTCTGATGAGTCTGATGATGGTTGCCATGATCTTTGTGATGATGAGTATGAGTATTGCCAGCGCGAGACGTATCAGTGAAGTTTTGGATGAAAAGAGCGATCTGACGAATCCGGAGAATCCGGTCTATGACATACCCGATGGAGAGATCGAATTCCGGAATGTGGACTTTTCTTATTATAAAGATGAAAACAAGAACGTGCTGCAGGAGATCAACCTGAAGATCAAGGCCGGTGAGACGGTGGGAATCATAGGCGGTACGGGCAGCTCCAAGACGACTCTGGTGAATCTGATCAGCCGTCTGTACGATGTCACGAAGGGTTCTGTCATGTTGGGCGGTCATGATGTGCGGGAGTATGATATGGACAGCCTGCGCAATCAGGTGGCGGTAGTACTGCAGAAGAATGTGCTTTTCTCCGGTACTGTCTTAGACAACTTAAGATGGGGAGATGAGAATGCGACGGAGGAAGCGTGCCGGCGGGTATGCAGGCTTGCATGTGCCGACGAGTTTATCGAGAAGATGCCGGAAGGCTACAACACATACATAGAACAGGGCGGTTCTAATGTATCCGGCGGACAGAAACAGCGTTTGTGTATCGCCCGGGCACTGCTCAAGAAACCGAAGATACTGATTCTGGACGACAGCACAAGCGCCGTGGATACGGCTACGGACGCTAAGATACGGCAGGCGCTCGCGCAGGAGATTCCGGATACCACGAAGCTGATTATTGCGCAGCGCGTATCCAGTGTGCAGCATGCCGATCATATTATCGTGATGGAAGAGGGCAGGATCAACGGTTATGGAACCCATGAGGAGTTGATCGAGACGAACGAGATCTACCGTGAAGTATATGAGTCCCAGACCAGCGGCGGCGGGGACTTCGACGAGAAAGTTGAGGTGGTATGAGATGCCGGGACCAATGCATGGCAAAATGCCGAAGGGAAAGAAAATAGAAAATCCGGGGAAAGTGTTTAAGAGACTGATGGGTTATGTGGCGAAGAGCTACGCGCCCCATCTGATTATCGTGGCAGTGCTGATTCTGGTCAGCGTGCTGGCGAATGTACAGGGAACGATGTTTATCCAGAGCCTGATCGACGATTATATCACGCCTATGCTGACAACTGATGTGCAGGATTTCCATCCGCTCGCGATGGCGATTCTCAGGGTAGCGTGTTTCTACGCAGTCGGCGTGGCAGCCGCATACACATACAACAGATTGATGATTAATGTGACACAGGGAGTTCTCAGGAATCTGCGCAACGATCTGTTTTCCCATATGGAGACGCTTCCGATCAAATACTTCGATACACATGCCCACGGAGATATCATGTCCGTGTACACAAACGATACGGATACGATCAGACAGATGGTCAGCCAGAGTATGCCGCAGGTATTCAACAGCGCGATCACGATTGTCAGTGTGCTGGTCAGCATGATCATCCTAAGCGTGCCGCTGACGCTCCTGACGCTCGGCATGGTGGCGGTTATGCTGGTGATCACCAAGAAGACCGCGGGTCTAAGCGGACGCTATTTCCTGCAGCAGCAGAAAGATCTGGGTAAGGTGAACGGATTCATCGAAGAGATGATGGAAGGACAGAAGGTGGTCAAAGTCTTCTGTCATGAAGAAGAGAATGTAAAACGGTTCAGGGAACTGAACGATAATCTTTATCACAGTGCGGATCGTGCCAACTACCTGGTCAATATTGTCGGTCCGGTCAATATGCAGCTCGGTAATGTGAGCTATGTGGTATGCGCGATTGTCGGCGGGATACTGGCGATTTCGGGTATCTCCGGATTGTCGCTGGGGGCGCTCGCCAGCTTCCTGACATTTAATAAGAGCTTTAATATGCCCATTAACCAGGTGAGTCAACAGTTTAACTCCATTGTTATGGCGATGGCGGGTGCGGAGCGTATCTTCAAGATGATGGACGAAGTACCGGAGACGGATGCAGGATATGTAACGCTTGTCAATGTGAAAGAAGAAGGCGGCAGACTCGTGGAGAGCGCAGAGCGTACAGGACGCTGGGCGTGGCGGCACGAGCACCAGGCCAATCATGCCGTGGACTACGTGGAGTTAAAGGGCGATGTGGTATTCGACGGTGTGGATTTCGGCTATAACGATGACAAGATCGTACTGCACGATGTGAAGCTGTATGCGGAGCCGGGACAGAAGATCGCGTTCGTCGGTTCGACCGGCGCGGGCAAGACGACGATCACGAATCTGATCAACCGCTTCTATGACATACAGGACGGCAAGATCCGGTACGACGGTATCAACGTCAATAAGATCAAGAAAGCGGACTTGCGTCGCTCTCTCGGAATCGTACTGCAGGATACGCACCTTTTTACCGGAACAGTTATGGATAATATTCGTTACGGTAAGCTGGATGCTACGGATCAGGAGGTCATTGCGGCGGCGAAGCTGGCAAATGCGGACGGATTTATCAGGAATCTTCCGGAAGGGTACGATACGGTGCTGACCGGTGACGGTGCGAACTTAAGCCAGGGACAGAGGCAGCTCCTTGCCATCGCCCGTGCGGCGATTGCCGATCCGCCGGTACTCATTCTGGACGAGGCGACCAGTTCCATCGATACCCGTACAGAGCGGATCGTACAGGACGGCATGGATAAACTGATGAAGGGCAGGACGACTTTCGTGATCGCCCACAGACTCTCCACTGTCAAGAATTCCGACTGCATCATGGTATTGGAACAGGGAAGGATTATCGAGAGAGGCACGCATGACCAGCTGATCGAGGAGAAAGGGAAGTATTACCAGTTGTATACGGGGAATGCGATCGGTGCGTAAGCGAAGAGATACGGGAAAATAGGATATTGGTTTTTATTAGAAAAGTAAGCCGGAAGGAGAGCAGAATCTCTTCCGGCGTTTTCACTTTTGCGGGGTTAGTTCAGCGGCAAGATCGGAAAAGATCTGTTCCTGACTGACCGGAACAAATGGATTTGCAGGTTTTCTGGAACGCCTCATCTCATGATCGGAATCAATAGGAAAAGTATATTTTGCCATGTGTGAATTATGCATAAAAAAGGTCGGGGTTTTAACATCAATGTCATTTAGATAAGGACGATGCAAAGAACAGTGTATGTAGAAATATGTA
>ERZ777011.2568-NODE-2568-length-14010-cov-3.184307_pt1 | contig 14010 bp, 12 predicted proteins | sample MGYA00374964_ERZ777011 | MGnify/ENA primary metagenome ERZ777011 (study PRJEB29310, sample SAMD00008975) | mouse gut metagenome | study: EMG produced TPA metagenomics assembly of the Metagenome analysis of fecal microbiota from mouse which was promoted...
CCGGCAGGAGTGTTTCCGGCGTTACGGCTCTATCGAGGATTCGTATCGCGACCATTCCGAGTTTCTGAAGAACAGTCCGCGTTACGAACGCCTCTTCCGGCTCGATCCGAAGGATTATAAGGGATGGGCTTACGGCCTGAAGGAGTGCGGTTACGCTACCGCTCCTCATTATGCCGTATCGTTGATAAAATGTATCGAGGACTATGAGCTCTATCTGCTCGACGACGGGGAGTATCCCTCCTACGTGGCGGTCGTGGAGACGGTGCCGGTCGTGCCGCCCCCGGCAGGAGAGATGGTGGAAGCCGGCTATCCGGAGGTTGCGGTGGATATAGACAACTACGCCGTGGCGGTCCGGTCGGTGGATGGGTATGGCATCTTCGTGCGCGGGGGCGTGCGTTTTGTCGTGGCCCGGGCAGGGGATTCCTGCGCCGACATCGCGCGGTCGCTCGGCATTCCGGCGCGGCGCCTGAAGCGCTTCAACCGGAAGACGCTTCCGGGCGGGGCGCTCGCCGGCGGCGAGGTGGTGTATATCGACCGGCCGCGTAAAGGGTGAACGCAAGCAAAGAACAGCTATCAAAACATAAATAACGAGAGTTTTAACCGGTATGGATTCCGACGGTCAATTAAAAGGGGAGATAATAGAGAAACTGACGCATAAGGCGTCGGTGAAACAGCGGGTTTCGGACAACACGTTCGTCGTATTCAACGAACTGAAAGAGGCGTTGCTGGAGCTTTCGGCAGAGCTGGACGAAGAGTTGGACGAGAAGATCGACAAACGCATCCGCATCGAGTACCGCGACCGCGGCAAATTCGAGGCCCAGATACAGGTGGCCGAGGATATTCTCATCTTCGCCATGCAGACCGATGTCTTCCGCTTCCATGACGGTCACGAGATATGGCGGAATCCTTACCTGACGCAGGGGGCCGACAACGCCTACTGCGGTGTGATAAACATCTACAACTTCCTGGCCGACTCGTTCAAGTACAACCGGGGAGAGGACGAGGGCTATCTGATAGGGCGCATCTTCATCAACCACCAGATGCAGTATTTCGTGGAGGGAAAAGGGATGTGTGCCCAGCGTCACGACCGGTTCGGGATGCGGCAGATAGACCGCGATGCGCTGGTGGAGATTCTGGAGGCGGCCATCTCGTTCGCCCTCGATTTCGATCTCTACGTGCCTCCCTACAGCGTGTCGAAGCTCGTGACGGTGGAACAGTTCAACTCACGCAACGAACTCTCCAAGCTCCATACGGGCAAGCGGTTGGGCTATGAGTTCGAGAGCGAGGAGATGTGATCGGCAGGCCGTGCGGCGGAACGGATAAAAAGGCGGGGAGCTCCAGGACGGAGCTCCCCGTTGCGTTTGCTGTCCGTTGTCGGGCCGGTGAACCTCCGGCCCGGCGGCGTATGGATGAGAATTTTATTCCTTGATGGAATGGAGCTCCCGGAAGAGTTTCATGCAGCGAGGCCAAATGTAGAAGGCGGAGCACAGAAGTCCGGCAAAAAGAGTCACGACGATAAGCCAGAAGGCCAACCGGTTCATGACGAGCATATCGGAAAGCAAGCATGTGAAGAAGACTGTCAGTGCCAGTACGAAGAATAGCTCTCCGGCATAGGCAAGTAGCTTGATGGTGGCCGTCTTTGCAACGAGGGTTGCGGGTGGGGTGCTTGCGATGCGAACGTTTTTGAGCTTGAAGTAGAGCAAGGCATACCAAACGGCGGCGATAGCGGTGATGGCGGCGATCGATGCCTTGTAAATATTCGGCAGTTTGTCGGGATTTACGTTGCCGATCCACAGGCTGACGAATACGATTGCGAGAATCGCACAGCTCAGCATGTTCTTGCGGTACTTGCCGAGTATCTTGGTCTGAGCGGTTTCCGATGCCGACACGTTTATCTTTATGTCGGAGTTGGTCTTTGCGAGCACTTGCTCGAGCGTGGACATGCTGTTTTTAAGTTCGTTGAGTTCCATGGTGTATCGTTTTTGAGAGTTTGTCCTTGATGCGGTGAATTTTAGTGGCTACGGTGTTGCGTTTGAGACCCAGTATGTCGGCTATCTCGTCATACGAATATTCGTCGAGCCAAAGGAGGATGATCCCCTTTTCGATGGCCTCGAGTCTGTCGATCGAGGCGTGCAGGATTTGAAGGTTTTCCTTCTGCGTATCGTCGAGCTCGGTGGAAATGGGGAGCGATCCGAAATCGAGCGATACGGTTTCGATTCTGGGCTTTGAGGAACGCAGGGCCATCAGAGCCGAGTTTACGGCTACCCGATAAATCCATGTCGACATTTTGCTGTCGCCTCGGAAGCGATCCAATCCCAGCCAGATGTTGACGTAAATCTCTTGCCGAAGGTCTTCGAACGGCAATTTGTCGGTAGCGTAGAAATAGCTGACCTTGTCGATGATTCGGGAGTGCTGCCGTATGAGCGAGGCGAAATCCCTTTCTGTTGTCGGCGGACTTGTCATATTTGAGATCGTTTTACCTCGTTAGATGCGGATGGAAGTCCGAAAGTTTCATGCGTCGGATTTTTTTGAGGAACCGTTGGCCTCGGGAGCGAGGTTGCGGAATTTTCGGCCCACCGGCGATACCGTGAAGAGGGGATGTTTCGGATAGGGGATAAGTATGGTTGCGGTACTTATTCCCGGTTTGTCGGCGTTTCGGACAGTCGGTCCGAAACGAACCGCTTCCTTGCGTAGCTGTGTTCCGGACAGGTGGTTCCGCCCCGTTTTCTTGGTCCTGCGTGAAGGGGGCGGATGCGCTTCGGGAGCTTCCGATTGCAATCGGAAGCTCCCGAACGTTAACAGGATGTCCTCAGGCTTGATTCGTCGCAGGTCGCTGCCTTATTACCAGCGTACCGGTTCCTTGCCGTGTGCGGCAAGGTATTCGTTCGCCTTCGAGAAGTGCCGGCAGCCGAAAAAACCGCTGTGGGCGGAGAATGGCGAGGGGTGCGGGCATTTGAGCACGAGGTTGCGCGTGGTGTTCACGATCGCCCCTTTGCGTTGTGCGTAGCTGCCCCAGAGCAGGTATACCACATCCTCTTTCCGTTCCGAAATGGCTTTGACCACCGCGTCGGTGAACTGTTCCCAGCCCTTGCCCGCGTGGGAGGCGGCTTCGTGTGCCCTCACCGTGAGTACGGCATTGAGCAGCAGCACTCCCTGTTCGGCCCAGCGGTCGAGGTTGCCGCTGGTAGGGATCGGTGCGCCGGTATCGGTGTTTATCTCCGTGAAGATGTTCCGCAGCGACGGCGGGAAAGGGACCCCGTCGTTCACCGAAAAGCAGAGTCCGTTGGCCTGTCCTTCGCCGTGGTAGGGGTCCTGCCCGATGATGACCACCTTCAGCGAGTCGAGCGGGCATTTGTCGAATGCGCGGAAGATGTTGCTGCCTCGCGGGAAGATTTTCCGCGAGGCATACTCCTGTTTTACGAACCCGATCAGCTCCTCGAAATAGGGCTTGTCGAATTCGGGGGCGAGTATCTCTTTCCAGTCCTGTGCTATTCTTACATCCATGATCGGCAATGGTTTGTGTGCTTCGTATGCGTGGAGTTCCTCTCTGCGGCGCGGAGCATGCGGCCGGGTTCCGATTATTTTCCGCTGCGCATCAGGTCGTACAATTCCACGATGCCGGCCAGCCTGTCGTCGCGGTCGACCACGATCAGCGAGTGTATCTTGTTGTCCTGCATGAGCTGTTCGGCATCGGTGAGACGGTCGGTCACACGGACCGTTTTCGGTGTCCGCGTCATGATATCGCCCACGGTGATGTCGAAAAATCGTGCGCCGTATTTGAGCATGGCGCGGCGTACGTCGCCGTCGGTGACGATACCGGCTATCTGCTCCTCCTCCATGATGACCGCTACGCCCATGCGGGCGTCGCTGATGGTGATGATGACCTCGCCGAGCTTGTCGGTCGGGGAGGCGGTGGGGAGGTGTTCGTTGCGCATCACGTCGCCTACGCGGGTGAGCAGCCGTCGTCCGAGGCTGCCGCCCGGATGGAAGCGGGCGAAATCCTCGGCCCGGAAGCTGCGTTCGTTCATCAGAGCTACCGCGATCGCGTCGCCCATGGCCAGCTGAGCCGTAGTCGAGCAGGTCGGTGCGAGGCTCAGCGGACAGGCCTCGCTCCGCACGGACACGTCGAGGTGGTAGGTGGAGTTCTTCGCCAGCGTAGACCCGGCGTTGCCCGTCATGGCGATCACCGTGTTGCCGTTGTCCTGCAGATAGGGGATGAGGCGAAGTACTTCGTCCGTCTGGCCGGAGTTGGAGAGTGCCAGCACGATGTCGCCCGGTTCGATCATTCCCAGGTCGCCGTGGTAGGCTTCGCCCGGATGGAGAAAGAACGAGGGGGTACCGGTACTGGCCAGCGTCGCGGCGATCTTGCGGCCCACGAGGCCCGATTTCCCCATGCCGGTCACGATCACCTTGCCGTGGGTGGCGAGGATGGCGCGGACGGCTTTTTCAAAATCTTCTGTCAGTTGGCCGGCGAGCGATGCAACCGCCTCGGCCTCTGCCCTGAAGGTGTTCAGGGCGCTCTCTTTGATCGGGCTCATAGCAGGGAGGTGATGACTTTTTCGAGGTCTGAAAGATAGAGCGAGTTGGCTGCGTCGCTGAGGGCCCGGTCGGCCTGCGGATGCACTTCGAAGAAGTAGCCGTTCGCACCGAACGCTTTGGCGGCGAGGGCCATCGGCGGTACGAATTCGCGGTTGCCGCCGGTGACGCCGTTGCCGGCGCCGGGGCGCTGCACCGAATGGGTGCAGTCCATGATGACGCGGGGTGTGAACTCCAGCATGTCGGGGATGTTGCGGAAGTCCACCACGAGGTTGTTGTAGCCGAACATGTTGCCGCGTTCGGTGAGCCATACCTCGCCGCCGCCCGACTCCCTGACCTTCTGGACGGGGTAATACATGTCTTTGCCGGAGAGGAACTGCGCTTTCTTGATGTTGACCGTCCGTCCGGTTTTCGCCGCCGCCACGAGCAGGTCGGTCTGGCGGCACAGGAAAGCGGGAATCTGGATCACGTCCACCACCTCTCCCGTCGGCCCGGCCTGCCAGGTTTCGTGGATGTCGGTGAGGATGCGCAGCCCGTATTTGCTTTTGACGTCCGCGAGCATCCGGAGTCCCTGTTCCATACCCGGTCCGCGGAACGAGCCGAGCGAGGTACGGTTGGCCTTGTCGAACGAGGCTTTGAAGATGATTTCGACACCCAGCGTCTGCCGGAGCCGGACGAGTTCCGCCGCTACCGTGTCGAGCAGTTGTGCGCTCTCTATCACGCACGGGCCGGCGATGAATATGGGATTCGTTGATTGGGTCATTGTCGGTTCGTTAATATCCGTAAAGGTATTAAAAATTCTGCAATAGTGTAGCCCCTATGGGCGGGATATGCCCGCAGGGAGGGTTTGCGGGCCGGGTGATGCGGGGGGACAGGGGGCGGATATCCGGTGGCGGGGCTTGCCGTCCGAAGACCGCGGTTCGGGACATGTCGTTTGGCGGCCGTTGTATTGGTCGTTATGCTTGATGTCCGGATAGCGGGTGTTTGGAGCGGGCGCGGGTGCGGCCCGATGCCGGACGGGTGTGGCGTTCGGAGTGCTCTTTCGGCTTTTGCTCCGGATGCCGGCTTCCCGCGGGCCATCCGGAGCGACGGCCGGCGGCGGGCAGAGGTGCGGAACGGCGACGTGCGGATGCTTTTCCGGGGCGGCGGGGAGTGGGGCGGAGGTTACGGTCGGGTGGGTGCGGTAGCCGTATCCGTCATCCAGACGCACGCGGTGCCCATCTCCGTAAAGGCGTGCATGGGGTATTCGCGCCACGTTCCGTCGCTGTGGCGGATAGCTCCGGTGAGCTGGCCGCTCTGCATCTCGATCCGGATCACCCGAAGGTCTTCGGTGAGGTCGAGCCCTTTGCGTCCTGCGAATTTGTAGAGGGCCTCTTTGGCACACCACATCCAGGGGAGGAAGAGTGCCTCGTGGCTCTGCGGAAGGGCGGCCTCCTGCTGAGAGAGAAAACGGGCGGCGACGCGCGGGAAGTTTCTGTCGATACGTTCGATATCCACCGCGCATCGCCGGTCGGAGAGAATGACGGCGGCCTGCGAGTGGGTGTGCGAAACGCCGATGTGCCGGCTGCCGTCCCGGAGGTAGGGTGCTCCGGTTTCCGTATAGGCGATGGGGGCCGTGCCGGCGAAGCGTCGGACGACACTGCGCCAGGAGGCTTGTTCCCTCCGGCGTTTGTCGCCGGTGAAGGCGCCGATACGGGCGAGGTCGTCGTCGGTCAGATGGGGGGCGGCCTCCTCCACACGCACGAGGGGCGTGACGACCAGCAGGGTGTCGTGCGCGGCGTAGATCCTTTCGGGGCGTATTTCCGTATTTTCCTCTTTTCGGGTCATGTCGGGGAGGTGTTCGGCCTTCCGGTCCGGTAAAACCGGTTTCGTCGGGCCGGGGCGTATTGCGGGTGCCGTCGTATCGCAGAGGTCACGGGTGGAGCGAGGCGGTGTGCCGTGCGTATGGGACCCGCCGGAGTGCCGGATGTTTGGTGCGGTGATGGAGGCGTTACCGGGCGGTATGCTGGGCGGCGGCGTCGGTCGTTTCGGGAAGTTTGATCCTGATTTTGTCGATCCGGCGTTTCTCGACGGCCTCTACCGTAAAGGTGACGCCGTGTGAGGTGATGGAATCGCCCCGTTTGAGAAAGTCGCGTTTGATCTCCAGCATGAGTCCCGCTACGGTTTCGGCCTGTCCTTTCACGTCGTCGAACGTGTCGTCGTCGATCTTCACTACATCCAGGAAGTCGTAGATATGGGTCTTGCCGTCGAAGAGGTAGGTTCCGTCGGCCAGTTTGCGGTAGAAGGTTTCGTCCTTGTCGCTTTCGTCGGTGATCTCTCCCACGATCTCTTCGATGATGTCTTCCAGCGAGAGCAGCCCGAGCGTGGAACCGTATTCGTCCACGACGATGGCCATGTGTACCTTGTTGCTTTGGAATTCGGCCAGCAGGTCGTTGATTTTCTTGTGCTCGGGAATATAGTAGGCTTCCCGGAGCTGTCGCTGCCACTGGAAGTCGTCGTGCTCGTTGATGAAGGGGAGCATGTCCTTGACGTAGAGAATGCCTTCGATGTTGTCGATGCTGTCGCGGTAGGCGGGAATGCGGGAGAATCCCGACTCCACGATCGTGTTGCGTACCGCATCGAATCCCCATTCCACATTCACCGCGGTGATGTCGAGTCGCGGCCGCATGATGTCCTCTACGTTGGTGTTGACGAAATCGACGATGCCCGAGAGCATTTTCTTCTCCTCGCTGCTCTCGGTCTGCGTCATTTCGAGGGCGTCCGAAAGTTCGTCCATCGAGATGTTCGTATGGCTCTTTGCGGCCCTTTTGTTGAACCGTTCGCCCATCTTCACGAGAATCCAGGAGAGTGGCCTGAAGAGCGACTTCACGCCGAGCAGCGGCACGGCGATGATACTCGCGAAACGGAGCGGAAAGTGCGAAGCGGTCACTTTGGGGATGATCTCCCCGAAGAGCAGCAGGATGAAGGTGACGAGCACCGTCTTGAAGGCGAAGTTCCATCCTTTGGAGGTGAACTCCACCAGCGAGTCGATGATGTTGTTGGAGAGGATGACGATGATGATATTGACCAGATTGTTGAGGATCAGTATCGTAGCCAGCATGTAGTCCTCCGAGGAGAGGAGTTTCAGGATGGCATCGTCGCTCTTTCCGCCCCGAAACCTCACGGTCCGGATGTCGGAGGGCGACAGCGAGAAGAGCGCCGTTTCCGAACCGGATGCGAAGGCCGAGATGCAGATGAGAAAGGTCAGTATGACGAGACTGACGATGGTCGTCGGGTCGAACCCTTTGTAGATGAATATACTGTATAGATGTGTCAAAACTTCTCTGTGTTGGTTCCTCTCACGGTACTTCCCTCACGGACCGGGTCGGTGGGGGCGTTGCAGGGAGGGCGTTGCCGCCCCGGTTCCTGCGGCGGTGCCGGATCAGCGCTGGCCGAAGAGGTCGTTTTCGGCCTGTCCGGTGCGCTGCGGCTCGGCGGCTTCGTCCTTCATCGAAACTTTCGATGCCTTACCGCTGCCCGGCACGACGGCGTTGGTGAGCCGGATGTTGCGCCGGATGTAGGCCGGGGTGGCGAGGTATTTCTCGATATCGCCGAGTCGGTTGGTCTTTTTGACGTTGATCACGTTGGCGTTGGCCTGCGGTTTGCGGCCTGCGGGGTGGAAGATCCTGCCGGCGGCCTGCCGTTCTGCGGCGTTCTGCTGGCCCGGTTGGTTGCCCAGCGGGTTCACGTTGTCGAAACCGGTCGCCACGATGGTGAGTACGATTTCGTCGTCGAGCGAGGGGTCTACGCCCGCACCCCAGATGATGTTGGCCGAGTGCGGGTCGCCTATTCCGCGGCTCGCCTTGCGCTGAATCATCTCCAGTACCGAGGTGGCTTCGTCGAAACTGATCTGCCCCGGACTGTAGGAGAGGTTGAAGAGGATGTCCCGTGCGCCCTTGATCTCTTGATGGTTGAGAAGCGGGGAGGAGAGCGCCGCTTCGGTCACTTTGGCGATCTTGTCCGCGCCGCTGGCCCGTCCCGATCCCATGAGTGCCATGCCGCCGTTGGTCATGACGGCTTTCACGTCGGCGAAGTCCACGTTCACGTTGCCCTCCCGGGTGATGAGCTCGGCAATGCCTTTGGCTGCCGTGGCGAGGATGTCGTCGGCTTTGCCGAAGGCCTCCTCGAGCGGCAGGGAACCGTATATTTTGGCGATGTTGTCGTTGTGGATCACCACGAGCGAGTCCACGTTCTTGCGCAGTTCCTCGAGTCCCCGGTTGGCCTGGTCCACCCGCTTGCGCCCCTCGGCATTGAAGGGAAGGGTGACGATGCCCACGGTGAGAATGCCCCGGTCGCGGGCCGCCTTGGCGATCACCGGAGCGGCTCCGGTACCCGTTCCGCCGCCCATGCCGGCCGTGACGAATACCATCTTGGTACCCTCCTGTTCGAAGCGCAGCACGATGTCGTCGAGGCTCTCTATCGCCGCCTGACGTCCTTTGTTGGGGTCGTTGCCCGCACCGAGTCCTTCGCCCAGCTGTACCTTGATGGGGACGGGACTGGCGTTGAGCGCCTGCCGGTCGGTGTTGCAGACCATGAATGTTACATCCGTGATGCCCAGGTCGAACATGTGGTTCACGGCGTTGCCGCCCGCACCGCCCACACCCAGTACCATGATGATGGACGGGTTTTTCCTGGGCAGTTTAATGCCTACGATTACTTCGTTTTCGTCTGTCATTGCCGGAACGGTTTATATCTCGTCGTCGTCGACGACCTCGAAAATGTCTTTGAAAAAGCGACCGATGCCGCTGAAAGGTTTCCGCTTCCCCTTCCCGTTGTTGCCGCCCTGGTGGGTGTCGGCCGACCGCTGTTCCGGTTTTTCTGCGGGGCGGTCGATCACCGGATCGGGTTCCGGTTCCCGCGCGGCGGGTTCCGCCACCGGTGCGGCCTGCGGCCGGGGCGTCTCGGCGGGGCGGGGCGTCTGGGGTTCCTGGGGGGCGGGTTGCGGCTCTTCCTCTTTTTTCCGAAGCGGTCGGTCGGTGGCCGTTACGTTCCCCTCCTGCAGACCGAGCAGCAGGAGGCCGATCGCCGAGGAGAGGTGCATGTCGTCGGCTACGGGGAGCGAGCGGTCGTTCACCAGTTCCGGATAGGTGCTGCTTATGCGCACGTCGTATTTGGTGCGCTCCCGGAAGAGGGTGTCGATGTCTTTGAGGCAGGCGCCGCCGCCGGTGAGGACGAGGCCCGAACCGAGCTTGTCGGCATAGCCCGACTCCTTGATCTCTTCCATTACGTTCTCCACGATATCCAGCAGTCGTGCCTCGATGATCTGGGCGAGGTTGTAGAACGATATCTCCTTGTTTTCGCGCTGGGTGCGCCCCTTGATTTTGATGCTCTGCGCCCGTTTCTCCTCCGGTATCTGGGTCGCTACGGCGTATCCGTGGGTGGTCTTCAGCTTCTCGATGAAGCGCTCCGGAATCGCGATGGAACGGATGTCGCGGTTGATGGCGTCCGAGCCGACGGGCAGTACGCCCACGTAGCGCATGATGTTGTCCTGCCAGATGCAGATGTCCGTGCAGCCTGCGCCGATGTCGATCACTGCCGCGCCGAGTTCCTTTTCGTCTTCGGTCAGTACGGCGGCTGCGCTCGCCTGTGCGTTGGTGAAAAGCCTGCGCTGACCGATGCCCAGTCGCAGGAAGGCTTTGTTGAGCCTTTCGAGACTACCGCGGTTGGCGAGGGTGAAGTTGAAGGTGGCTTCGAGCTGCTGGCCGAAACGTCCCACGGGCTGCATCGTCTCCTCGCGCGAGTCGATGACGTATTTCTGCGGCGTACGGTCGAGAATGCAGATCCCTTCGGGCGGCTGGAGGCTGTTCATGCTCTCGTGGAGCTTGGCGACATCCTCCTCGCATATTTCGTGGTCTTCGCCGCTGACGTAGACGAAATAGGAGCTGTCGGCGCACTTGATGTCGTGGCCGGAGATGCCTGCATAGGCTTCCGTCACCTTGATGCCGAGGTGCTCTTCCAGTTCCGCTACCGCGGTACGGACCGCTCCGGTGACCTGTTCGATGTTGATGACCTCGCCGCATGACATGCCTGTCATGGGTTTGGAAACGATGTCTATGATGTTGAGCCTGCCGTCGGGGTCTTTGCTGCCCGCTGCGGCCGTCACGCTGCCTGAGCCGAGGTCTATGGCTACGACGTAGCTGTTGTTTTCCACCTGCATGTGATCTGATCCTTTTGCAAAAAAGCGGCATCGCCGCCGTTCCCGTCTATCCGTTCCCGGACGGGAGGTTCGCAGCCCGCTTTACCGTTCGCTGCACACCACCTGTCCGTCGTATCTGAGGTCGATGTAGTTCCATTTGTCCCAACCCTCCTTTGCCATGGCTTTCCGGTAGAAAGTCAGCAGTTTGGCGAGTTTGCGCTCGTAGCCGTCCAGCTCCCCGAGCAGCACGACCTGGTCGCCCACTCTCGGGATGATCTCCACCTGGGGCTGCGAACGGGGACCTGCGCCCGGTAATACGTTGATCTGCACGACCTGAGCGCTCCAGAACTCACTCTCCTCGATATATTCTACAAAATTAATGAGTTTGTATAGAAATATGTAATTTTCATTTGACTTTTTTTCAGCCTCTTCCGTGCCTGCACCTAATTGTCCGCTGAAGCCGTTCGCAAAAGGCAGGCCAAAGCGGCCCGTGACGACCGGAACATAGTGGGCGGAGCGTCTCCCGGCGGGGACGATATAGCCGTCGGTGGTGTAATAGAGGTCGTAGCCGTTGTCGGTGAGGATACGCATGAGGGGGCGTCTCTGTTCCAGTGCGACGGTGAGGATACCGTCCAGTCCCACCGAAGTGCGTGCCTTGCGGACGAAGTCGTGCGCCTGTACCACTTCCGTAATGGCGCCCAGATTCACCGAGTCGATGTGGCGGTCGAGCGGATCGAGGCCGGCGGAGGTGATCCAGCGGCGTACGTCCGCCGGACGGATGATGCCGATCTCGGTGCTGTCGCGTACCGTGATCTCCATTTCGCGTACCCTCGCCGTCGCACGTTTGCGCTCACCCAGGCCGCCGGCCCAGACGAGGTAGGCGACGATGCCGGTCCAGACGACCGACGACAGGACTATTTTAAGACCGCGGTTCATGCCGTGTATTGCGTGGTGCCGGAAAGGGGGGCCGGCCGATGGTGTGTGTTCGGATTGTGCCCGTAAAATTACGACAAAAAATCCAAACCGAGCGAGGGTGCGGGCGGGAAGTGTGTCGTCCGAGGGGTTGTATACGCCCCCTCTCCCGGTCGGGAAAGGCCGGGGGAGGGGGCGGAAGGAGTGCGGAAAGCCCGAAAAAGGGGATGGACTACTTTGCGCGGCCGTTTTGCAGGCGCTCTTGCAGCCGCCGGGCTATTTCACCGGTGTGGTTCTCGATGTTGCCTGCCCCGAAGCTGATGAGGATGTCGACCCGGCTCTCTTCCGTTGCGCGGGCTACCTCCTCCAGCGGGACGACGCGGTGGGGAACGGTGAGCAGATCGGCGATCATCTCCGACGAGACGCCCTCGATGGGCTCTTCGCGGGCCGGATAGATGGGCACGAGCACCACCTCGTCGGCCAGCGAAAGCGCCTGGGCGAAGCCGCGGTGGAAATCCCGCGTGCGGGTGTAGAGGTGCGGCTGGAAGATGGCCGTGATCCTCCGGCCGGGGAACATGCTCCGCACGGAGGAGAGCGCCGCCCGCAGCTCTTCGGGATGGTGGGCGTAGTCGTCCATGTAGATGAGTTGCGGCGTGTTGATGTGGAAGTCGAAGCGTCGCTTCACGCCCCGGAAGGTTTCCAGACCCTCGCGGAGCTTCTCCTCGTCGAATCCCGCCACCCACAGCAGGGCGGTGGCCGCCACGGCATTCTCTACGTTTACCTTGCCGGGAATTCCCAGCCGGCATCCGGTGAGGGTGCGGTCGGGGCAGACGATGTCGAAACGATAGGTCCCGTCGGGTTGTACGTGCAGGTTTGCAGCGCGGAAGTCGGCCTCCGCCGCATCGCAGGCATAGGTGTAGATGCGGATGTCGGGGTTCGTGATCGGAAGGTCTACGCCCTGTTTGATGATGAGCGTGCCGCCCGGCCTGATCTGCCCGGCGAAGCGGGCGAAGGTGCGGCGGAGCTCCTCGTGGGTACCGTATATGTCGAGGTGGTCGGCGTCGGCCGAGGTGATAACCGCCGCATCGGGCCACAACTGGAGGAACGAGCGGTCGAACTCGTCGGCTTCCACGGCGAGGCGGTTGCCGGGCCCGTAGACGAAGTTGTTGTCGAAGTTCTTCGAGATACCGCCCAGGAAGGCGCTTCCGCCCCCTCCGGCCACATGGTTCAGCCAGGCGGTGAGGGTGGTGGTGGTGGTCTTGCCGTGGGTGCCCGCTACGGCCATGACGTATTTGTCGGCGGCCAGCAGGCCGAGTATCTGCGAACGTTTCAGAATGCGGAAGCCGCGGTCGCGGAACCAGGCCGTTTCGGCGTGGTCTGCAGGCAGGGCGGGCGTATAGACGACGAGCGTTTCTTCGGGGTTGCGGAAATGCTCCCCGATCAGGGTCGGGTCGTCTTCGTAGTGGATGTCGGCTCCCTCGGCGGCGAGTGCGCGTGTGAGGGCGGTCTCGGTACGGTCGTATCCCCCTACCCGGGCTCCTTCGAGCAGGTAGTAGCGGGCGATGGCGCTCATGCCGATGCCGCCGATGCCGAGAAAATAGATGTTTTTGGGTCGGATTTCCGTCATCGTCTGCGGGCGAGTTTGATGATTTCTGCCGCTACCGTCCGTGCCGCGTCGGGTGTGGCCATGGTGCGGATGTTTCGTTGCAGTTCCTCCCTGCGGGGGGTGTCGCCGGCCAGGGCGATGGCGGCCGGAATGGCTTTCTCCACCGCTTCGGCATCGGGAATGAGCAGGGCCGCTCCCCGGTCGGCCAGGGCGCGGGCGTTTTTGGTCTGGTGGTCTTCGGCCACGTTGGGCGAGGGGACGAAGATCACGGCTTTTCCGGCCAGCGCGAGCTCCGATACCGAGCAGGCGCCCGAACGCGAAACGACCACGTCGGCCGCCGCGTAGGCGTAGTCCATGCGGTCGATGAATGCGCCGCGCCAAATGCCCGGACGGTGCCGGCCGGACATGAAGTCGTCCATCTCTTTTTCGTAGTATTTGCCCGTTTGCCAGATCACCTGTATCTCGTCGGTGCCGGTTGCGGCAACATGACGTTTCATCGCTTCGTTGAGGGTCCGCGTGCCCAGGCTGCCGCCCACGACCAGTACGATGGGCTTGTCGGCATCCAGACCGAAATAGGCTGCGGCCTCCTCCCGCGGCGCCGTTTTGCCGAAGTCGCCCCGGAGCGGATTGCCCGTGAAGAGGATGCGGTCGGCAGGGAAGAAGCGCTCCATGCCGTCGTAGGCTACGCAGATGCGGTCGGCCCGTCGGGCAAGGAGCTTGTTGGTGACTCCGGCGTAGGAGTTCTGTTCCTGGATGAGGGTGGGGATGCCCATGTGCTGTG
>ERZ777011.2569-NODE-2569-length-14008-cov-19.507489_pt1 | contig 14008 bp, 16 predicted proteins | sample MGYA00374964_ERZ777011 | MGnify/ENA primary metagenome ERZ777011 (study PRJEB29310, sample SAMD00008975) | mouse gut metagenome | study: EMG produced TPA metagenomics assembly of the Metagenome analysis of fecal microbiota from mouse which was promoted...
CGACTTATACCCCAAAATTCGATGTTTTCAAATTTTTGTCATGTACTTAAACAAAGTTAATAAATTTCCTTGACTTTTACTGTCTTTTCCACCACATATTTATAGCGGTAACTTCGTGGCAAAGTTAGTTTTGCCATGTCTAAGACCGCATATCACATCTCACTCAAAGGCTACGTCGGAGGCTACGACTTCGACCGCTCGACCGTTGACCGCGAACTCGCCAAAAACGAGGGCAAGCAGGTTAATGTCCTTATCGACAGCCTCGGCGGGTCCCTCGCCACCGGGCTGTCTATCTCCGCAGCCTTCAAGAACCACGGCAATGTCAATGTGCATTTCGTGGGCCTCAATGCTTCCGCCGCAACCATCGCTTCGCTCGGTGCGGCTCACATTTCCATTGACGCTGGAGCTATGTATCTGGTGCATCAGTGCTCGATGGCCTTCTTCGAGTGGGGCAGCCTCAATTCGGCTCAGTTCGCTACGCTCATCGCCGACTGCGAGAAAATCAAGGCCGACCTCGACAAGCTCGACCTGAACTGCGCCCAACTCTATGCGGCCCGCTGCAAGCGCAAGCCCGAAGACCTTCTCGCCCTGATGAAAGTCGGAGGCTGGCTCACGGCAAAGGAAGCCCTCGACTGGGGCTTCGTCGATGAAATCACAGACCTTGCCGATGAACCCGCTCCGAAGCTCACCGACGCGCTCGCTTCCGCTATGGCTTCCGAGGGTATGCCAATACCCAATATTCCACTCGCCGAAACCGACCGGGAGAGTCTGTTCGGCAAGTTCCTCTCGGCCATAGCCTCGCTTTTCAAACCGTCCACCAATCCCATCACCACCGCAATGATAAAGACCTACACCTTCTTGTCGGCAATCCTCGCCGACAAGCCGCTGACCGTGTCCGACGGTACAGCGACCGTGACCGTGGCACAGCTCGACGCCATCGAAGACGCTCTCGCCGACAAGGATAAGACCGTCAACGAGCAGAAGGCCGCTCTCGAAGCCAAAGACTCCGAAATCAAGGCCAAGAATCAGACTATCGCTGACCTTCAGGCCAAGCTCGCCCAGAAGCCTGCCGACAACTCCAAGCAGATTGTCGATAACGGCTCGAAAGGCGAACCGGCTCCCAAGACTGAGGCCGAGGCTTACTGCGAGTCCATCAACTCCGCCCGCAAACTTTACAATCTCGTCTAACATCTAACCCCACCAATATTATGGCAGGTAAACTTACATTCACACTCCAGCAGTATCAGGAAGCCGCGACTATCTACCGGAAGGACCTTCTCATGTTGCCGATTATCGGCATACAGGAGTCCTTGCAGTATATGACCGGACGCCCAGGCATCCGATACAAGGAGGAGGTCGCCTCCATCAGCGGCGACGCTCAGTTCGCTCCTTACAAGCCTTCGCGCTCGCAGGACTTCAACCTCAATCTTGATTTCCGCACCCTGGAGACTTACTTCGGCTCCGTTGTCGCCAAGTTCGAGCCTAACTCGGCTATCTCCACGCTGCTCGGCACCGGTGCCACCAAGGGCGACGGTCAGATGACCACGCCCACAGCGCTCCACGTACTCGCCCTCATTGCCAAGGGTCTCGCCGAGCATCTGAACGATGCTCTGTGGAACGGCAAGCGCAATCCCGCCGGTGATACCACCGCCGATCTCTTTGACGGCTTCGATACCATCACAGAGAATGAGATTGCCGCCGGTGCCATTGCCGCAGACCTCGGCAACTACATGAAGATTGACGAGGCTGTCACTTCGGCTAACGCCGTCGATATTGCCAAGTCCATTCTTTTCTCACTCGACCCGCGTCTCCGCAAGGAGGAACTGTATATGTTCTGCTCGCAGGACTTCGCAGACAAGTATAACGAGGGCTACCTGATGACCCACGGAGGTATCGCATACAATACCCAGTATGATCAGACCTCCGTAGAAGGCTCCAACGGTCGCCTGAAACTGGTCCCCCTCTACAACAAGATGGACTCGAAGTATATCCACGTATGCCCGAAGTCCAATATGCTCGTCGGATTCGACCAGATGGGCGATGTAGAGAACATCATGGTGAAGGAGTATGAGCCGTTCATCCTCTCGTACATCGCCACTATGTTCTTCGGCGTTCAGTTCGAGTCCATCGACAAGCGACGCTTCAAGGCTATCGAATTAACCGTCTAATCCGCAATCGCTATGGCAAAGGTCTGTACCTCAATTCAGAAATCGCTCGGGTGGTGCCAAGGCACGCCCGAGCTGCCCGGCGTGAAACGTCGCATCTATTTCATCGCCAAATCCTACATCGTGACTTTCCCGCAGCTTCCTCGTGATGAACTCGGACGCGCCACGTCCTCGGTGCTCACGGGCGACTTCGCCCTGCTCGCTGATGCGACATGGAAGTATATCGACATCCTTCCCGACAAGTCGCAGCTCACCTCGGAGGCTCAGGGAGAACTCCCTTCGCAGACGCAGCTCAACAAACTCGTTGCCGTTCATCCCGGTGTAGGTCAGGAGGCGTCCGCCGCCGCTGCCTACATCAACAACACAGACAACGTCTTTATTGTCGAGGATATGAAAGGCAATTTCCGAGTCCTCGGCAATGACAAGTGGACTACCAAGGCCACAGTTGCACAGGACCTCGGTCAGGGTGCCACCGGCACAACGTCCACTACTATCAATGTCGAGGCTACCGACGAAGTGCCCGCGCCCTTCTATGTCGGCAAGCTCGAAACCGAGGACGGCGAGATTGACTGCTCCGCTAAAGCCGCGTGAGCATGGAACCGAACAGAAGCGCCAGGAAAGGAGCATTAGCTTTGGACGAGATGTTGAACGACATCGAAGTGCCTTCGCTTGACGTTCCCGACCTTGACGCTTCTTTTGTTTCTCCGGCTCCGGCCAAAGACCTGTTCGCCGAGAAGAAACGTGCAGCATGGAAAGACGTGCAACAGGCGGAGGCCCGTTGCGACTTCGCACCTAACAAGGTACGAATTTCCTACCGCAATCCACAGTTCGGTATCATCTCGCTCTGGAAGAAGTCGGTCTATGGAAGAACCTTGACCGACATAAAGAGCGACCCCGATATGGTCGAGAAATTTGCCGAGGGTATGAATACCCTTATCAGGCAAATCCTCGGTCATTCGCTCGCTTCCGGCGACTGGTGCATCGTTACCTCGCCCAAACGTCGCCACAAGACGCGCAACTTCGCTTCGCTCATTGCAGCGCAGTTAGGCTCGCTTCTCGGCATACCATTCTACGAAGATATTGCCGAGTGCCACTCGAAGCATCGTGTCGGGGCGGTGTTTACCTTTGGGGCAGATCCACCAAAGGAGCGCAACATAATCGTGTTCGACGATTTTGTTACCACCGGTGCCACGATGATCTAGATGAAAAACCTGCTCGAACCGCTCGGCTACAACCTCGTGTTCTTCACAGGCATAAACAATAAAATTTAACCGCTCGTGTCAAAATACTTTTGACCCCTGCGGCCAATTTAATTTTGACCCCCTTATGGACCACAAATTCACCCAACAGATAAAGGAATGGCTTGAGCAGCATCACGACGAGCGCGACTATGCCGCCGGTGCTCTCATTCTTCTGAAACTCTCAGGCAATCAGATTATTTATCGTAATCTTATTGCCAATCCGTCTGCCAAGGCTGACTTCATCGAGTATCAGATTCAGAAATATTACAACTTCCGCGTCCAAGCCCTGACTCATGCGCAGGTCGAGGAAATGGCAGAGCAGGTAAAGACCATCGCCGACGAGCATCATCTGACAGACGATGCTTCTACCGAGCCGGAAGATGAACGTCGCCTCGGTAAACGCGAAGACCACGCTTCGCTACCTGACGAAATCAAGGCGAAATACGTTGAAAACCTTTCGATTCTCCAACGTATGCGCGAACTGCATCTGCGTCTACGCTCGCTTTCGCTCGATAACGCGACCTGCCCGGACTCCGAGCGTTATCCGTTCCTCAAAGAACTTATATCGCTCGACAAGAAACTTCACTCCAACTGGGAGGAATACGACCATTACGTTGCACCATGCCCCGATGCCGTTCCCTCGCGATCGGCAAAAGCCAAACGCTCCGCCGCCGGTGCTTCTAAGAAATCCACCAAGAAGTCCGCGAAATGAAAAGGAGTGCCAACATTGACCAAATCCTTCGTCCGTTGAAAGAGACGCCGTTTCAGGCTTACCTTTCAAATGCCGTGCAGGTTGCCGACATTCTCGAATGGATTTTAAGTCAAGTCGGCGTGTCTGAGGTATGGCAGACTTCTTTCTCTATCTCGGAGGAATTTCTTCGACGCTTATTCTTCATCACAAAGGATAAGCGCGTGAGCCGGATTAACCTTGTGCTCGACCACAAGGCTACCAACAAGACGCTCAAACTGTGGGCGTTCATCACCCAAGTTATCGAGCGCACTTATCTTGCTGACAACCACAGCAAGATTTTGTTGGTGAAATCCCAAGCCGGAGATACTGTTTCGGTCATTACCTCACAGAACTTGACCCGTGGCAACCGCCACGAATCGGCGTTTATCTCCACTTCGCCGGAGATTTTTGCAAATCTCCACGCACAAGTCAACGACCTTATCACAAATCATTCAGTACCGCTCCATGACTTATTCCGAGACCGAATTACAGCAGATTGAGTCATCGACGAAGTCGCTTCGCTCCGCGAAGAACTATGCCTCAAAAATTTATTTTTAGTATGGAATACAAAAAAGAAATTTTGACGCAAATTGAAAAATTTGCGTCTATCTACCTCAAAATTTCCGACATCGCCGTGATACTCGATATTCCGGCTGATGTGCTGCGTTCCGACATCGCCGACCGAGGCACCGACGTTAGCAAGGCTTACCGTCGTGGCAAAGCCGCCTCTAAGGTCAAGCTCCATTCTCAGGAAATGATGCTTGCACAGGTCGGTTCGCCGCTCGCTATCGAGAACGCTCACCGCAATCTGCTCGACATGGAGGACGACGAGTAACTATGGCTTTCCCTAATGCGATTGAAGTTTGCCGCGCCGAACTCTTTACAAAAGAGGTCGAACTGCGCGAACGCTATCCACAAGCTCTTGTGGATAAGGTGCTTCGTGTGCGCGAAATGTATAACTGGTTCATCGCCAACCCCGACGGCACCGACCGCGAGTTTGTCGCCGAAGTGTGCCAACGCCACGGAATACACCGCACAACGGCGTATTCAGACCTTGCCGTGGTGAAGTCGCTGCTGCCGATGCTCGGCTCCGCTTCCCGCGACTTCCACCGTTGGCGCACCAATGAAATGCTTATCGCCACTTACAAGATGGCGGAGAAGCGTAAGGACAGCAAGACTATGGAACGCGCCGCTACCGCCTACGGCAAACTGAACCGCGTTGACCTCGAAGATGAACAGGCAATACCGCTCGACCAAATTCTCGTTCAGCCGTTCACGGCTACCGATGATCCTCGCGTCCTCGGCATCGAGCCGATTCCCAACATCCAGTCAAAGATTGACTCGATGATTGAGAAGTACCGCAAGGAGACCATTGACATTGAAGATGTTGAGTTTGAGGAATACGACCTCGAACTCGATTCTCTTTTCCCTGACCCTAACAGTAACGATGAAGAAAGTCCCCTGTCTTAACGCGTATCGGCAGAGGACTTAATGGCGTTACGCGCTGTTCTAAAGCGCAGGGCTATCGCCAACGGCACTTCTTTTCAAGTACACGCCCTCACCGCAAAATTACAAATTTCTATGGAATCTTCCACTAAGAAAGTCTATTTTAACAAGCCCCAACGCCTCACACAGCTTATCGGCGCGAATACTACCGTTATCGTCGCGGGGCGACGCACCGGCAAAACGGACAGCATCGCTGCGCCGTTTGTTCTTCGCAATATGCAGCGTATGCCCGGCTCAACAGGCGGCATCGTTGTGCCTACCTTCAAGCACGGACTGACTAACACCATTCCGGGCTTGCTCGCCGCTTGGAAGCGATGGGGCTTCATCGAGGGGGTGCATTACGTCGTTGGGCGCAAACCGCCCAAGTCGTTCAAACTTCCCATCATCGACCCGAAAGATTATGAACACGTCATATCTTTCTACAACGGCTCGGTCGCCGTGATTATATCCCAGGACCGACCCGGCAGCTCGAACTCGCTAACGCTCTCGTGGCTGCTCGTCGATGAAGCGAAGTTTATTGACTACGCCAAACTCAAAGACGAAACGCTACCTGCCAACGGCGGCATCAAGTCGTATTTTGGCAAACACTCCTTCAATCACTCAATTATGATATTGAGCGATATGCCGCAGACCCAAAAAGGCAGTTGGTTCCTCCACTACCGCGACAAGATGGACGTGGAGTTGATAAAGACCATCGAGGCCACGGTTTACGAGATTTGGAGGACGAAGGAGCGCATACGCGCCCTTAACGCTTCGGGGAAGACGGTGCCTCCTTATCTCAAAGGCTACCTCCGTCGACTTGACCGCGACCTCAATAAGATGCGCTCCGTCGCGGTCTACTACCGCGAGTATTCCTCAATCGAGAACTTGCAGCTTCTCGGAGAAAACTACATAAAGCAGATGAAGCGCGACCTTACTCCTTTGACCTTCCAAACCTCTATCCTTTGTCAGAGGATCGGAATTGCAAAGGACGGCTTCTATTCCTCGATGCGTGAGGGCCATAAGTACGATGCCAACGATAATCAGTACCTCGATACCCTCGGTTATGATTATGACTTCTCGACGCTCGACGCTCGCGCCGACAAGGACGTTGACCCCGACGCGCCAATCTGCATCGGAATGGACTACAATGCCAACATCAACTGGATTGTCGCCGGTCAGCCGCGCGACCGCCGCCTAAATGTAATCAAGAGCTTCTACGTCAAGTTCGACCGCAAGATACCGGCACTCGTCGAGGACTTCTGCCGCTATTACGCCGCCCATCGCAACAAGACCGTGGTCTATTATTACGATGCAACGGCTCTCGGCTCCAACTATGCCGTCAACGACCAGGACTTCCATTATAACGTGGTTAAGGAGTTCGAGCGGCACGGCTGGCGCATCGAGTCCGTGTATCTCGGAAACCCGATGCACCACGACGAGAAGTATCTTCTCATCAACAACGCCTTTGCCGGAAAGCAAAGGCTCATGCCGTTCTTCAACCGCTCGAACAATGAAGACCTTATCCTCGCCATCCAGTCAGCCGGTGTCTCCAACGGTCGCAACGGCTTCCGCAAGGATAAGTCCGGCGAAAAGCTCGCTGAGTCCGAAGAAGACCTGCTCGAACACCGTACCGATGGCACCGACGCCTTCGATACCCTCTACATCGGCTGCGAAAAATTCCCGTTCCACGATTCTTTCTCACTGTCTGTGTCAGGAGTTTCATAAAACACTCCACCGATTTTATAATTCTCTCTTGTACATTATTATAATATTGAGTAATTTTGTTGTATGGTACAGACAACAAAATTGAAGACAGAAAAACTGCTGCTTATTGTTGGCAACGGATTTGATATGGATTTAGGTCTCAAAACCTCGTACAAATCTTTTGTTGAAAGTCGGTATTGGCCTTGCCAACATAGATTACATACTAAAGAAGAAATCGAAAAATATGATGGAACTGATTGCCTTCATGACATCCTGCACGAAAATACAGCAACAAAGTCATGGTATGACTTAGAGGCTATATTGGCCGAATACGCTACTTCTCTTTGTGGGTATACACCAAACTGCGATTTGTCTAATCTTAAGCAACAAGCAGAAGACGACAGAATTATTTATGACAAGCTATTAACATCATTATCTTCATATCTATCAGAAGTTCAGAAATCAGATTTAAATGAGAGGTCTGTTGCTTCTCTTGTTTTGAATGTTTTGATGGACTCTGCATATGATGTCAAAATATTCTCTTTCAACTATACCGATATTAATGCCTTTGCAAAAAGATTACGAATTAAAGAAAAACTTGACGTAACTTATATGCATGGCAACCTTAATGACGGTATTATATTAGGAATAGAAAGCAATATGGAATATTGCCCTCTTTATCGGTTTATGTGTAAAGAATACAGTCATTACTATCAAAGTAGATTCTTAAGCAATGAACTTCATGATGCAAAGCATGTAGTCATCTTTGGTCATTCCTTAAGTGCTATTGATTACCATTACTTTCAGAGGTTTTTCGGTGAGCAAAGCAGAGAGGGGATGACAAATCAGGATAAAAAATACATTACAATTTTCACTTACGATGAAAGCAGTGCTTGGGATATACGCGACCAATTACGGAACATGAATAATAAACGCCTCGACCTACTCTATGGCCAAAATGTATTTGACATCATCCGCACAGATGGTACCGATGATGATAAAATATCTCATTTTTGCAGAACAATATCAGAATTGAATAGTCCTTACCGATGATTCTTTATCAGAATATTTATCACAGTTCTATTCAATGAACTATATGTAATTATGGCAAATTTACCCACTTACGTACTTGGTGCTATCGGTGAGCACCAGACCTTATCGAGACTCTTGCTTCTCGGCTATAATGCCGCCATAACAAATCTTTCAGTAGAAAATACTGAAAGTACCGACATTCTATGCCGGGATAGTAAAGGTCGCTTCTGTGCTATTCAGGTAAAGACTACTTCAGAAGATAACTGGAAAACAGGTATATATCACAAGGAATTTTACGACGATAAAGGGCAGATTGATTTAGCAAAGGGTCGTAAATTCCTCGAAAACAAAGTGGTCGGCCCGTGGGTCTTCGTTCAGGTAGGTGGCTCGTCTGTTGTCCCGACCTTCAAGTTCTTCATTCTATCACGCTCCGAGGTAATCGACATGATATATAGCAACGAAGAATGGTATCTTACCGGTTATAATCGCAAGAAACCACTTAAAGGCACTGGCCCTATTTGTCTGTATGCTCCATGGTTATATGGGAATGGTATTCCTGCAAACAGTAATCATATCGAATGGGTTAATCCCTTTTCGTCTCCGGGTTATATGTTTGAAAATGCCTGGCATAATCTATGGATTGATTAAGGCGATGCGGCTTCGCCGCCGGGCTATCGTAAATCGAGCCTCAGGTCTCGACCGAAAGGCTTCTATCCCTATCGCAAAGAAAACCGCGAAACCACCTTATATGGCGGATTCGCGGATTTTTATTCTCTTTCGTTGATCCATTTCTTCCGTCTGCGCTTTTCTAAAAACGTTGCCGGAGTTTCCTCAAATAAGAATCGCAACCATTCGGGGCGCTTCTTCTTTGCATGAGGTTGTGAGACTTCGTGCCGTGTTATAGGCTTTTGCCATGAGTAAAGTGGCTCTCCGGTGTCCTTATGCTCGAACCTGCATGTTTCAGGATTCCATTCATATTCGTTGTAGGGTGGAGTGCTTGGCAACTGTGGAGTCCAGTAGCCTCCCTTCCACGGCTTGCTTGAATCATAGTAATACCACTTCCGGCCACCATTCGTTGCCATCAACCATATAAACTTACAGATGAATACAATGATGGTGACTATCATCAATATGACGATAGTCTTCACTATCCAACTGAATATGGTCCAAAGAACACTATCCATTGTGATATTCTTCTTTCTTATAACGCTGTCCGCACTTTTCTTATAACGCTGTCCGCACTCCTTGCATACCCAATCTTCGAGCTTATTGAAGTCATCAGGTATGCAACATCCACCCAATATGATTTCTCCCCTGGCACCGGCCTCAAAAGACTCATGCGAGGGGTATCCGTAGAGTATCGGAAGCACTCGGCCACCGCAGCATTGACACTTGCGGGGCTTGCGCTTTTTGAGTATTATCGGGCTGTCTGACATATCCATAGATCAAAATTACGGAATTTTTCTGATTAAATCATCCTCCAGGCTGTTTTAATTGATGTTTAACCACCATATTCTCGCCAATTTTCACTAACTTTGCATATTATACCTTTCAAAATCATGTCAGACAACAACACCCTCCGCACCAATATCCTGACTGCTCTCGACGAGTGGACGCGCCTTGATGCGGCCACCCGTGAGGACTCATTCATCGACGTTGACCTCACCGATGGTTCGGTCAAGTTCATCGATGCCGACGAGCTTATCAAGTATGATCTTGAAGACCCGTCTCAGCGTCTGTCGTTCTTCACTATCAATCCCTGGGATATTGCCGACTACGACGAGACTGCACAGGCCTTCTCCTTCCGTCAGGACGAAGTAGAAGAAGCCATCAACAACGCCGTCAGCCTTCGGGCAGAATTTTCCGAAGTCTGAACAATGAAACGCCTCTTACTGTTTCTTTATTCTCTTATCATATCTGCGTGTTATGTATTCGCAGATTATTCATCACATGGCAGACCGTGGGATGCTGATGATAATTATGATAGTAGCCGGGGACTTTGGTTTGTTCTATTCATTATCGCCATAGGAATAATTGTGTTTCTCGGCGCAGTTGCAAAGAATACTTGGGATAATCATAAAGACTCAATTAAAGATGGTCTTGGGATAGTTGCATTCTTAGGTGTAGGCATATTGCTTTTTCTCGGAGGCAAAACCTGTTCGGAGCAACAACCTAAAGATAATGGCAATCCTGTTAATGCGAATCGGTATAATCCTTCATCGCCGGTTAACAACCCTCAACCTCAGCCTCAGCCACGTCAACCGCAACCTCATACTGAATTTTACTACGAGCAGTGTTCCTATTGTAATGCAAAAGGTTACGTACAATGCTCGCATTGCAATGGAACAGGCGTAATTCCTATTCGTTGTTCATATTGTGGTGGTTCTGGCAAGGTTGAAAGAGAATTGATGACAGGTTTCTCCATTCAAGACATGTGTCCGGCATGTCAAGGGCGCGGCAATGAGTTAAAAGACTGCGCTTATTGTTCTCCTCGGTTTATTTCGGACTTTCAATGTACGGTAAACGGATATCAAAACTGCACTCACTGTAACGGGACTGGACAAATTCAGCGTTCCCGAACTGTATATTACTAAATTCGACCGAAAGGCTTCTATCCCTAACGCATTTTACGTTGCCGAAAATCGGCAACGTTGATGATGTTTCGTTTCTCCATCTCGTAGATTATGTGTAATTTCGCATACTTCAAATTTGTATATGGCGAAATCAGCAACGACAATAGACCAACAGCTCGACCTCCTGAAATCAAGAGGTCTTACTGTCAACGACCCAGACAAGGCGCGTGAAATCCTACTGGACATAGGATATTACCGCCTTGGCTTTTACCTGTTTCCATTTGAGAAATCTTATCCCGAACTTCGCAACCGAACACACGAGTATGTCGAGGGTGCTTCGTTCGAGGATGCTGTCAATCTCTACTACTTCGACTTTGACCTTCGTCTATTGCTCATGCGCTATCTCAACCGTATCGAGATAGCTTTTCGCACTTCACTCATATACAATCTCTCCAACAAGTACAATACCAATCCAATATGGTTCGTGAGTCCCATAGTTGTCAATCGACCTTACGCCCGCGAGTTCGAGCGTAAAGTCTATACCTCGGACTTCAAGCGCAATCCGATTATCCATAGACACCACCAGAACAATCCCAACGACCGCTTCGCTCCGGCGTGGAAGACTCTCGAATTTATGACCTTTGGAGCCGTGATGAAACTCTATGAGCAGTTGAAGGAGCGCGATGATAAAATCTTCGTCGCCCATGAGTTCGGCATCCGTCAGGTCGTTACTTTCGAGAGCTATATGCACACTATCCGGCAAGTACGCAATGCCTGTGCTCACGGACTGCTATTGTATGATTTACGCCTTCCTCAGGCAATTCGCCGGGGACCGGCAGCATACAATTCCTCAGAGCGCAACAACATAATCGGAGCCATCCGCGTTATAAGCTATATAATGGGGACGATTTCGGCCAATCGTGCTAATGACATGAGCAAGCAAATCAAGAGCCTCTATGAGGATCTTTGCTCTGCTTCTCCCAATCTTAAGCCGTTGATTCCCGATTTCTCCACGTTATGAGTTTTTTAGCGCGAATTTTTCTCTGAAAATTTTGCCACATCAAATAAAAGCATTACCTTTGCATTATCATAGTGCTTCTGGAGACTTTAGTCGCTCCATTTAGCACTCTAAAAAAAGGTAAAGTCGAGGCTACCACTTAGGCGGGTAGCCTCGCTTCTTTTTTATGTTCCATAGCATTAACGTCATTAAATCCTGTAGATTCATAGTGTCCGTTAGCGAAATTTTTGCTAACTTTGCATATTCAGAACGAACTACATCTGATAATGACCAAGTAATTAACACAGAGACATACGGCGAGAGCCGACAACCTTTGGAAACTTCCACATAGTCGTTACGGGCTTTGGTCAGCCTTCAGATGCTATGTGGAAGTTTCTTTTTTATTTATGGCAAAAGCGAAGACTGAGGGAAGCAAGAAAACCTCAAAAAATAAGAAAGAGGATAAAGGTATGGCACTTGAGACCATACTGTTTAATTGCCGCGATTATCTGAGAGGCAGTGCTGCTCTCAATGATAAACGCGACATCATTCTTACACTTGTATTTCTGCGCTTCATTGGTGAGAAATTCGAGGATGCACAGGCTGAAATGCGCCAAATGTGCATTGACCGAGGAATAAGTGATGAAAACAAGATTGCCGCTTTTCTTAACTCTCCTTCCCGATATAAGAACATTGTCTATGTTCCGGAAGCAGCCCGATGGTCTATGCTTATCAATGTTCCGGCCAATCAGCTCAATGCCAAACTTGACGATGCATTACAAGCCATCGAGGATAGCGGTGAGGCATTAAAAGGCTGTGTGAAACTCAGTTTATTCACCAACGTAAATGTTCAGCCCAACGACTTAAAGAAAGTCGTTGACGAAGTGAATAAAATATCCCACAAGACCTTCGGCGAAGAACGCGACCTTATCGGGCGTGTCTATGAATACTTCCTCAAATCCTTTGCCGTTAACGCCACCAAGGAAGATGGCGAGTTTTATACACCCCATGATATTGTAGAGCTGATAGCAGCCTTCATTGAGCCATTCGACGGCACTCTCTATGACCCCTGCTGCGGCTCTGGCGGAATGTTTATCCAGTGCGCAAAATATGTTGAGGTCAAGCAGGGCGACATCACCGGAGTAAACGTGTTCGGTCAGGAGAAAGAGCCTGCCACCTTCCGCCTTGCCAAGATGAATCTTGCAATGCGAGGCATTTCACACCATCTGGGAGATGGTGCAAAATCAACTTTCGAGAAAGACCTTCACGCCGGTTTAGCTTTCGATTATATCATGGCAAACCCACCTTTTAACCTAAAACATTGGTTTAACCCTGAAATTACAACGGGTGTAAACTGGGCTGAGTTTGGCACTCCACCAGAAAGCAATGCCAACTATGCTTGGATACTCCATATGCTTTCCAAATTGAAAGCCGATAAGGGTATTGCCGGATTCCTTCTCGCCAACGGTGCGTTGGGCGATGAAGACACTAAGGCCATACGTCAAAAACTCATCACTGAGGACAAGGTGGAAGCTATAATTGTGCTTCCTCGCGAACTTTTCTACACCACCGACATATCCGTTACTCTATGGATTCTCAATCAGAATAAGAAAGGTGGTCTGCATCACGGATGCCGTCTGCGCGACCGCTCTGGGGAAATCCTTTTTATGGATCTCCGCTCATGGACGGAGAACCCTGTCAAAGGTGAGCAGAAAAAGAAAGTCGAGATTAAGGAAGACCAAGTCAACCGTGCCAAGGAGATATATTTCACTTGGCAGCAAGAGGGCACTGACGGCACCTCTTACGCGCAACCTGAACTTTACCGTTCAGTCGGTCTTGACGAACTCGCAGAAAATGACTACTCGTTAGTGCCAAGCCGATATATCGAATTTGTTGACCGCGACAAATCAATAGACTACAACAAAGTTCTGACCGAAACCGCAACTGCTGTGGGCGACTTGATTTCGCTGCAAAAGCAAAATCAGAAAGCGCTCGCCGAGGCATTTACCGCTCTTGGATATTCCCTCATTAGTGTCCACTAAAAAATCATAAGAGTACTTTGAAATTATTGAAATTCA
>ERZ777011.2571-NODE-2571-length-13984-cov-6.543973_pt1 | contig 13984 bp, 13 predicted proteins | sample MGYA00374964_ERZ777011 | MGnify/ENA primary metagenome ERZ777011 (study PRJEB29310, sample SAMD00008975) | mouse gut metagenome | study: EMG produced TPA metagenomics assembly of the Metagenome analysis of fecal microbiota from mouse which was promoted...
GAAAGCCGATCCAGTCTTGGGTCGGCTTTTTTTGTTGGGGATGGTTTTCGTGGGGTATAATGAATCTTGGTCTTGCTGTAAAACAAAAAATTTAAACTCTATTCATTGTTATCTCAAATATATGTACCTTTGCCTACTATTAAAAGTTATATAAATTCAGAAGACGATGTGCGATAAGAAAGAAAAGCAACTCGAGTTGGATAAACGCTATCTTAGGATGGCGACCGTATGGGCAGAAAATTCCTATTGCAAGAGACGTCAAGTTGGAGCTCTGATAGTAAAGGACCAAATGATTATCTCTGATGGATATAATGGTACGCCATCTGGTTTCGAGAATATTTGTGAAGATGAAAACAATGTTACCAGACCTTATGTTCTACATGCGGAAGCCAATGCCATTACAAAAGTGGCTGCTTCGTCCAACAGCAGTAAAGGTGCAACGATCTATGTCACTTCTGCTCCTTGTATTGAATGTGCCAAGCTTATCATCCAGTCAGGGATCAAGCGGGTTGTTTATTCCGAAAAATATAGGGTAGAAGATGGTTGCAATCTATTGCATCGCGCAGGTATTATTATAGATTATATAGAAATAAACGACTAAAGATACGTTTTATGGACAAAAACAAAAGGTTGACCGTATGGCTGCCTGTGATTATCGCTTTAAGTGTTGCTCTCGGGATCTTTGTGGGAAATCATTATCTAAGACTGACACAAGGGAAGAGACATATTTATTCCAGTGGAAATAAAATTAATGCCATACTTGATATTATCAATGAACAGTATGTCGATACTGTCAATATGAAGCAACTGGTGGAAGATGCCATTCCTAAAGTTTTCAGTGAGTTGGATCCGCATTCCGTATACATACCGGCAAAAGATGCCCAACGAGTGAATGAAGACTTGGAAGGATCGTTCAGCGGTATTGGTGTTTCCTTTAATATGCAGACCGACACAATTTTGGTTATCAATGTCATTCCGGGTGGTCCTTCAGAAAAGGCTGGTTTGAAGCCTTTCGACCGTATCATCACAATCAATGATTCCTTGTATGCAGGTAACAAAAGCGACCAGGAAATCATCATGAAAACCCTGCGAGGTGCGAAGAACAGTACAGTTAAATTGGGAGTAAAACGTAAAAACGAAACGAAACTTTTGTATTTTGATGTGACTCGTGGCGATGTCCCTGTCAGCTCGGTCGATGTATCTTACGAGGTGAGCGAAGGGATTGGCTATATCAAAGTAAGTAAATTTGGTCGTACCACTTATAACGAGTTTATCACGGCAATCGCCAAGCTGAAGCAGGCGGGCTGTACCTCATTTGTGATCGACCTTCGCGGTAACACGGGCGGTTACATGGATGCCGCAATCAATATGGTAAACGAATTTATGCCGGAAGGCCGCCTGATCGTATACACGGAAGGAAAGGCATTCCCGCGAAACGATGTCTATACGAATGGTACAGGTACTTGCCAAGATGCTCCGATTGTAGTCCTGACAGACGAATTTTCGGCTTCCGCCAGTGAAATCTTCTCCGGGGCTATCCAAGATAATGACCGTGGGCTGATCATCGGTCGTCGTACTTTCGGCAAAGGTTTGGTCCAATCCCCGATCCAGTTAAGCGACGGATCGGAAATCCGCCTGACGATCGCGCGCTATTACACGCCATCGGGACGTTGTATTCAGAAAAAGTATGAATTGGGAAAAGATAACGAATACGAACAGGACATCTACCAACGGTTTATGCACGGTGAATTCGATTCAGCCGATAGTATAAAATTGAACAACAGTGAGAAGTATGAGACGATAATGGGACGTCCCGTTTACGGTGGTGGTGGTATCATGCCGGATCTCTTCATTCCACGTGACACAAGCGGCGTGACTTCCTACTTCTCTAACGTAGTCAATTCCGGTACGCTAAACTTGTTTGCACTCGAATATTCGGACCGCAATTATGACAAGCTTTCTTCTTTCAAGAGCTATCAGGATTTGCACAAATATCTGCAACAACAACCTTTGCTTTCCGATTTCATCAACTATGCAGCAGCAAAAGGAATCAAAAAACGTCCGAATCTGATCAGTATATCGGGCAAATTGATTGAAAAGCAGATTCAAGCCTATATCGTCCGTAACTTCTTTGACGAATCCGGCTTCTATCCTATATTCCAGAACGACGATATCACACTTAAGCGTGCCGTCAAAGTTCTGAATGAAGGCAAATCATTCCCGACTTGGGAGAACAAAAACAATACGTCCGATGGAATTACACAAAGCCAAACAAATGCTTCGAGAGGATATGGCTTCCTTAAAGGGATCATATACGAAGATTACATTACAGGATCTCTCTGTTAAGATAATGGAACGGCTGGAAGAGATGATTCTCTTCCGGCAGGCTTCATGTATAGCACTTTATCATGCCATTTCGGGTGAGGTGCAAACTGCCGGTTTGATCGAAAAATGGTATCGGGAAAAAAAAATATTGCTTCCTCTCATAAAAGGAAATGACCTTCAACTACTTCTGTATGCAGGAAAAGAATCACTCAAAACCGGTGCTTTTGGTATTTCGGAACCGACCGAAGACTGCATAGCCGTACAGGAAAGGGAAATAGACCTGATCATTGTACCGGGCGTGGCTTTTGACCGGCAACGTAATCGTCTTGGGCGTGGAAAAGGCTTTTATGACCGTCTGCTTTCCACATTGGACATTCCTAAAATCGGAGTCTGCTACGATTTTCAACTGAAAGACAGGATACCTGTCGAACCGTTTGATCAAAAAATGGACTTGATCATAACTGAAAAGGAGATCGTGTGATTCAGATCTTATTAGTCTGCAACAATTCCATGACTTTGTCATCCGCTTTGGCCTTTATCTCCGGTGTGACACTATCCTTTACAATTTTCAAGACAAGTCCCATGACGGCGACATCGTCGGTAAAACCGATCACAGGAAGGATACTTTCTGGGATCAAGTCGAACGGCAAAATAAAGTAGCCTAAAGCACCTATGACATAAGCCTTATGATGCAGAGGGACATCTTTGTCATGCAGCAGGTAATAAAGCAGGAAGACAGGACGTATTACGGTCGCGCCGACTTTTTTCGCGATCCGTTGCACTTTCTGCCAAAATTTATTCTCGGAATAGTACGTGCTATACTTCTTCACTTCATATACTTCTTCAAAAGGGATTTCTTCTATCTTTTTTTCCATACCGATTCTATTCTTTTATCTTATAATTATATTTTGTATAACTGTCGAACCCACATAATCGTTCAAACTTTTCACCAGACGTTCCCGGCACAATACTAATTCATTCCTCAGTACGGAGGAAGTGAGTGAAACATACAACACTTTATCTTTTACATATATATTACACGTGTACTGTGCAACCATCGGTCCCAATATCTCGCCCCAAGCCCGCAGGACGCGGATTTCCAGTATCTTTCCTCGCAACTCAGCATTATCTTCAAAAAACTCTCGGATCGCTTCGCCTAATGTCTGTGCATTCCGACGTATCATTCAGCTTCCTCCATCGGTTGCACTTCACCCTGTTCAACTCTGAACAATGCAAAGCCATGATCAATCGATTGTAGTATGGCGTCCAGATATTTCCGGTTCGTATCAGTAATGAAGATCTGTCCGAACTGATCGCCACTCACCAACTTGACGATTTGTTCCACCCGATCAGCATCTAGTTTGTCGAAAATATCGTCCAACAGAAGGATTGGTCGCGCCAGCTTCTTACGGGATAGAAAAATGTACTGGGCCAGCTTGAGGGCAATCAGATACGTCTTGTTTTGCCCCTGTGAACCGACACGGCGGATCAGATAGTCATTTAGCGTCATCTCTAGTTCATCCTTGTGAATACCGGTCGAGGTATAACCGAGTATGCGGTCGCGTTCCCGGTTGGCAGCCAGCATATTCGATAGATTCTCCTTCTCCAGTTGGGAGATATACCGCAAACCGACTTGTTCGGTCGAACGACAGATCGTCTGGTAATACTCGTTGAAGATTGGGGTAAAATCGTTTACCAGCATCTGTCGCTTTTCGTATACCATCTGGCCGTACATATCCAGCTGCATTTCCAGCACTTCATAGAGGGAAACATCAGTACACTGGTCCTTTAGCAACGAATTCCGCTGGAGTAAGGCTTTGTTATATTGTATCAGCGCATGCAGGTACGATTTGTCCTGCTGTGAAATAATCACATCAAGAAAGCGGCGGCGCTCTTCGCTTCCTCCCTGTATCAGTTCCGAATCGGCAGGTGAAACCATCACCAATGGCAACAGGCCGATATGCTCCGACAATTTGTCGTACTCTTTTTTATTCCGTTTGAACTGTTTCCGCTGCCGACGGCGGATGGCACAAAAAATATCCTCTTCGCGTCCCTCATAGTCATAGTGACCTTGCAACACACACATATCCTGGTCGTTGTTGATCAATTGGGAATCGGGCGTGTTGATATGACTCTTGCAAAAAGAGAGATAGTGAACGGCATCCAGCAGATTCGTTTTCCCCATTCCGTTATTCCCGAAAAAACAATTTATTTCGGGGGAGAAAGAAACTTCTGCTTGGAGAATGTTTTTGTAATTGAGTATAGAAAGCTTTTTAAGTATCATCCGCACTATATTAGTCGCACAAAATTAAAAAATATACTTCTAAGTATAGATTTTCTCAGTAAAAAAAACTACTTTTGCGACTTGAATTGCCACAGGCATAAAAACAGTGATAAAATAATAACAACTATAAAACATTATGGCTACTAAGGAAAAAGACATCAACAAGGAGTTAGAGGTCGAAGAAATTGTTTCAAAATCGGAACAGTTCATTGAAAACAATTCAAAGAAAATCATTTATGGTATCATAGCACTCGCTCTCGTTGTTGGAGCTGTTTTGGGAATCAAACACGGATATTTGATTCCGCAGGAGAAAAAAGCCGCAGCAGCTATGTTTAAAGGCGAACAGTATTTTGCGAAAGACTCTTTCAATTTGGCATTGAACGGAAACGGTGCGGATTATGAAGGATTTGAAGCTATCATCAATCAATACGGAAGTACATCGGCTGGCAATTTGGCAAAGGCTTACGCCGGTATCTGCTATTTCAAGATGGGGGAAAACGAAAAAGCGTTGGACCTGTTGAAATCTTTCAGTGGCGGTGACGACATGATCTCTCCGGCTGTCACAGGCTTGATCGGCGACTGTTATGTAAATTTGGGAAATGTGAAAGAAGGTATCAGCTATTTCGAAAAAGCAGCCAAGCAGGCAAGCAACGAAGTGATCAGCCCGACTTACCTGAAGAAAGCCGGTATCGCTTACGAAAGCTTGAAACAGTATGGTGATGCAGTTAAAGCATACACAGCGATCAAGGAAAAATATTTCAATTCAATGGAGGCTTCCGATATCGACAAATATATCACTCGGGCTTCCGCATTGAACAAATAACGTATATAAACATAATTATAATCATATAAGAGGATGCCTTGTTTGACGAGACATCCTCTTATTTTAAGAACAAGAATATGGCAACAGCTTATCAAAATTTATCGGAATACGATTTTAACAGTGTCCCCGACGGATCGGAAGTGACAGTCGGAATTGTGGTGGCGGAATGGAACAAGCACATCACTGAAAAGCTACTGGAAGGTGCTTGCAATACACTGGAAAAACATGGTGTCAAAACTGAAAACATATTTGTAAAACGGGTACCAGGCAGTTTTGAATTGACTTTTGGTGCAAAAAGAATGGCCGAAACAAAAGAAGTGGATGCCGTTATCGTTTTGGGTTGTGTCGTGAGAGGTGATACTCCTCATTTCGATTATGTATGTTCTGGTGTTACACAAGGTATTACGGAATTGAATCTGATGTACGATATTCCGTTCATTTTTGGTTTGTTGACGACAGACACCATGCAGCAATCCGAAGATCGTGCAGGCGGTAAGTACGGGAATAAAGGCGATGAAGCGGCAGTAACCGCTCTTAAAATGGCAAAATGCGATTAATTGTACCCGTTAAATTGTTTTGTTGTACGGACACTCGGGCCTTTATGTCCCTTACACTCGGATCTCGAAAAGTTGTTCAAGTTGTTTTCGGTAAAAAACAACTTTCTTATTAAGAAATGGGTCGTTTTGACATATTCGGAATCTGTTTTTGTAAAAAACTCCAATTAACAGGAAATAGCACTTGTTTTTTCAGGATCATGCATTTCCTGTTTTTACTCCGTTCCTCTTCAGTAGTGCTCCGATTTCCGCATCCTTTCCTCGGAAACGTTTGTACAGGATCTCCGGATCTTCAGTACCGCCTTTCGACAAGATATTTTCACGGAAAGAATGGGCTGTCTCCCGGTTGAAGATTCCTGTCTCTTTGAAAAGCGAGAAAGCATCGGCATCCAAGACTTCCGCCCATTTGTAACCGTAATAACCTGCTGAATATCCGCCAGAGAAAATATGTCCGAAGTTGCTGCTCATCAAAGTGCCTGAAACTTCTGGGACGATGACAGTCTGTTTCCAGGCCTCTTTCTCTAAAGTGACTACATCTCCGTCGAATGGCTCTGTCTGCGTATGCCAAGCCATATCCAGAAAACCGAAGCTCAATTGCCGGCAGCAGGCGTATCCTGTGTTGAAATTGGATGTGTCGATTAAGTTTTGTACAAGTTCTTGCGGGATTTTTTCTCCGGTTTGATGATGGATGGCAATCTGATTCAGAAAATCTTTCTCCGTCAGCCAGTTCTCCATCAGTTGAGATGGGAGTTCCACAAAGTCGCGATAAACATTTGTACCGGAAAGACTTGCGTATGACCCTTCGGCAAACATACCGTGTAGGGCATGCCCGAATTCATGTAATAAAGTATTGACTTCGTCGAAAGTCAATAAGGAGGGCTTCGTTTCTGTCGGACGGGTGAAGTTCATGACGATGATGATTTGCGGGCGGCTATCTTTGCCGTCTTGATCTCGGTATTGTTCCTTTATGCTGTTCATCCAGGCTCCCGACTGTTTCCCGTCGCGCGGATGGAAGTCCGTATATAATATGGAAAGGAATTTCCCGTCGGTGTCGTAAACTTCGTATGCCTGTACTTCGGGATGATAAACCGGTATTTCTTTATTCTCTTTAAAAGTGATTCCATATAATTGGGTGGCCAGACCGAACACTCCTTGCTTTACATGATCGAGTTCGAAATAGGGGCGTGTCATTTCATCGTTTACGTTGAAACGGATGTCTTTCAGTTTTTCGGAATAGTAACTCCAGTCCCAAGGCATGACGATTATGTCCTCTTTTTCTGTTGCCGAAGCAAATTCTTGCACGGCTTCATATTCGCTTAGGGCAACCGGTTTGTAGGCTTCCAATAATTCATTCAGTAGCTTATAAACACGTGCGGGGGTTTTGGCCATCGTATGCTTCAGCTTGTAGCTGGCATAATTAGTTTCTCCCATCAGCTTTCCAATTTCCAGGCGGATATTGACGATTTTCCGTATAATTTCTTTATTGTCGTATTCATCGCCTTTGTTGCCTATACTTATATATTCCCGGTACATCTTTTCTCGCAACTCGCGTGAAGCTGAGTAGCGCATGAAAGCCACGTAGCTTGGAGCGGATAGGTTGAACAGCCATCCGTTTTTCCCTTTTTCTTTGGCTCTGAGTGCGGCTGCTTCGCGTATGCTTTCCGGTAGCCCTTCCAGTTCATCTTTTTTTGTTAGCACCAGTTCATAACGGTTCTTGTCTTTCAACGCGTTCTGATCGAATGTCAGGGAAAGGAGGCTTAATTCGGAACTGAGTTTGCGGTATTTTTCTTTATCTTCGGGTCCGAGTGCTGCACCGCATATGGAAAAAGCTTCGAATGTCTTTTCCAACAGGCGTACGTCTTCCGTTGAGAGATGTAGTTCTTCTTTCCGGTCGTAAACATGTTTTATTCGTTTGAATAGTTTTTCATTTAAATAAATATTATTGGAACTTTCCGACAGTTTGGGCGATACTCGCTGTGAGATGTCCATCATTTCGTCGTTCGCTTCCGCACTTAGAACGTTGAAGAAGACCGAACAGACTTTGTCCAGCAGTTTGCCGCTACGTTCGAGCGCTACGATTGTATTTTTGAATGTAGGAGGTTCGGTATTATTTGCAATGGCCTGGACTTCCTTGTCTAATTGTCGGATTCCTTCGTCGAAAGCAGGTTCGTAATGTTTTGTTTTGATCCGGTCGAACGGGGGAGTTCCGAACGGAGTCTGATAAGTCCCGAAAAAGGGATTTTCGCTATTTTGTTTCATATCTTTTCGTATGTTGTTTTTACAAACAAAGGTACGCAAAAATTCGGAAATTCGTTTTTTGATGCTTCAGGGCAACCGCACCAAAAATTGCTATCCGGAACCACTTCTCTTCTCTTATGAAAATTTTGCAAACCAACTATCATACTATCATCTCCGGTTGTTAACGGTTGTTTCACAACATGTTAAAGCATGATGGTTGCTGTTTTCTACTATCATTCTACTATCATGCATCTATCATGCTTTTTACATGGTATTTATTTATATGTCTGATAATATGTTATTTATGTTTGATGGTCAAAAAATAGCCATCGGCAAAAAAGATGCAAAAACAGGGCATAAAAGTGCCTCCGACATGGCGGATAAACATCCCTGTATCCCCGGAAAGGCCCCTTACAGACCCGGGTCTGCACCCCTCCCGCACCCGGATCTCCGTGGTAGGTACACCTGGATCTCAAGCGGCTCTGCAAGCTGTTTTTGACAAAAGAAAAGCCTGTCTTGATGAAAAAAGAAGCTGTTTTAACATGTTTCGGATCTGTTTCCGGACGGTCCCTGTTTTTATCGTATGATTGATACACAGGATGTTATCGCTTTTCACCATGATGGTTATGATAGATGAATGATAGTTCAAAACGGCAACTATCATGTCATAACATATTGGTTTTAAACAATATACATACGAATATGATAGTATGATGGTTGGTTTTGCAAAAACATTTATGTAGTCAGTCCGTATCGGTGACGAAAACAGATGGGCGTTTTATGATTTTGGTGCGGTTGCCTTAGCCATGCTTGATCTGTCCCTGATCCAGACAATCATTGGTGCGGGAAATCTGATTGTCATGGTGAACAACATCCGGCGCGATGCGATACAGGGGTTGCCAAACAACCGATATTGAAAATTTTTAACAGCTTGCCATGTGTTTGACAACACATATATATACGATGGTTTAATTTTAATGTATTGTCAATCAGCTTATTTTTGGATTACAGGAATAAAATTTCTAAATAAATATGAAAGTGAATTTGTTTTTTTATTTTTTAAGTGATACTTTTGGTCAAGATACAGAAACAATTTATTGTTATCACGTTAAAGCATAAACTTAAAACCAAATATAAAAATATGAGTTATCTTAAATTTGACAAGACTCTTATGACGAACCTGGAAGAAGCGCTGCCAAGAGAGATTCTTCGTACAAATCGTTCGGGAGCCTATCATTGTACAACTATCGTTGATTGCAACACAAGAAAATATCACGGATTACTTGTGATTCCAGTCCCAGGGCTGGATGACGAGAATCATGTGTTGTTGTCGTCATTGGATGAAACTGTCATACAGCATGGAGCCGAGTTTAATTTGGGACTTCATAAGTATCAGGGGGATAATTACAGTCCGAGAGGTCATAAGTACATTCGTGAGTTCGAGTGCGAGAAAGTTCCTACGACGATTTATCGCGTGGGAGGTGTTGTTTTGAAAAAAGAGAAGTTGTTTGTCCATCATGAGAACCGGATCTTGATTCGTTATACATTATTGGATGCTCATTCGGCGACAACATTGCGTTTGCGTCCGTTTTTGGCTTTTCGTAGCGTCCGCGAATATACACACGAAAACGCTCAGGCCAGTCGCGAATATCAGGTAGTGACAAATGGTATCAAGACTTGCATGTATCCGGGCTATCCCGAATTGTATATGCAATTGAACAAAAAGAATGAGTTTCATTATCAGCCTGATTGGTATCGAGGTATCGAATATCCGAAAGAGCAGGAGCGGGGATATGATTTTAACGAGGATTTGTATGTTCCCGGATATTTTGAAGTTGAGATAAAGAAAGGTGAAAGTATTGTCTTCTCCGGTGGGGTTTCTGAAATAGGAACCCGTATGTTAAAAAAGACGTTCGAAGAAGAAGTCGAAGAACGTACGCCTCGCGATACTTTTCAACATTGTTTGATCAACGCCGCACACCAGTTCTTGAATAAGCAGGAAAACGAATCCTATATTTTGGCAGGTTATCCGTGGTTCAAATGTAGGGCACGTGATTTGTTTGTTTCATTGCCTGGGCTGACATTGGCTATCGATGAAGTCTCCAAGTTTGAAATGGTAATGGAAACAGCCCGCAAGGCTATTTATTGTTTTCTACATAATGAACCGAGCCAGATTAAAATTTATGAAATGGAGCATCCCGATATTTTACTTTGGGGTGTTTGGTGTATTCAGCAATATGCTAAAATGGTTTCACGTGAGGCGTGCCGTGAGAAATATGGTTTGCTGCTGGAAGATATTATGAATTTCCTTTGTCAGGATAAGCACCCGAATCTGGTTTTGCATGACAATGGATTGCTTTATACGTATGGAACAAATAAGGCTGTTACTTGGATGAATTCGACCGTAAACGGACGTCCCGTTATTCCACGTACAGGATATATTGTTGAGATCAATACATTGTGGTATAATGCTTTAAGATTTGTTGGGGAATTGTCGGGCGAAGCAGGAAATAATGACTTGGCCGAATCGTTGGGCGTTTTGGCTGAAAAAAGTGGAAGGTCGTTCGTCAATGTGTTCTTGAATGAGTACGGCTATTTGCTCGATTATGTTGATGGTAACATGATGGAGTGGAGCGTACGTCCGAATATGATATTTGCCGTGGCATTGGATTATTCTCCTTTGGATTCCAGACAGAAAAAAGGTGTGCTTGATATTGTAACCAAGGAATTGCTTACTCCTAAGGGGCTTCGTTCTTTGAGTCCGAAAAGCGGTGGTTATAATCCTAATTATGTAGGTCCTCAGGTTCAGCGTGATTATGCCTATCATCAGGGAACTGCCTGGCCTTGGTTGGCAGGATTCTATTTTGAGGCGTATCTCCGTATTTATAAGATGAGCGGTATAGGATTTATCGAACGCTATCTGATCGGGTACGAAGATGAAATGTCTTCTCATTGTATTGGATCCATTCCTGAGCTGTTTGATGGCAATCCTCCGTTCAAGGGGCGTGGGGCCGTATCGTTTGCAATGAATGTTGCTGAAATATTGAGAATATTATACTTATTAAGCAAATATAATTATTAAAAGGAGGAGCCTGTATGAAAGTGTTAATGTTTGGATGGGAATTTCCTCCCAAAATATATGGTGGTCTTGCGGTTGCATCCTATGGTATTACTAAGGGCTTGAGTTTGCAAAATGATGTGGAGACGACTTTCTGTCTGCCGAAGCCTACCGGCGAAGAAGAAGGTTTCTTGAATATCATAGGTATGAACCAAGTCCCCGTTGTGTGGAGGGATGTTAATTACGATTATGTGAGGTCCAAGCTTCCCAATTATATGACACCGGAGCAATACTATGCTTTCCGTGATCATATTTATGCTGACTTCTCCTATATGAATGTAAATGATTTGGGCTGTATGGAGTTTGCCGGAGGGTATCCCGCCAACTTGCATGATGAGATCAATAATTTTTCGATTATAGCAGGGGTGGTTGCCCGACAGCAACAATTTGATATTATTCATGCTCACGACTGGCTGACATATCCGGCAGGCGTTCATGCAAAGATGGTGAGTGGCAAGCCTCTTTGTATTCATGTCCATGCAACAGATTTCGACCGTTCGCGCGGTAAGGTAAATCCGACAGTATATGCAATGGAAAAGAATGGTATGGATTATGCGGATTGTATTATGTGCGTATCTGAATTGACGCGGCAGACGGTTATCCGGGAGTATCATCAGGATCCTCGTAAATGTTTTGCTATGCATAATGCGGTTTATCCATTGTCGCAAGAACTTTTAGACATTCCTCGTCCGGAGCATAAAAAGGAAAAAGTCGTGACTTTCCTGGGGCGTATCACCATGCAGAAAGGACCGGAGTATTTTGTCGAGGCAGCGGCGCTTGTTTTGAAACGTACACGTAATATCCGTTTCATTATGGCAGGTTCGGGCGATATGTTGGATGCCATGATCAATCTGGCAGCCGAGCGTGGAATCGCCGACCGTTTCCATTTTCCCGGATTTCAGCGTGGAAGGCAGGTCTATGAGGCTTACAAGAACAGTGATGTCTTTGTGATGCCTTCTGTTTCCGAGCCTTTCGGGATTGCCCCGTTAGAGGCCATGCAGTGCGGGACGCCTTCTATTATTTCCAAGCAGTCCGGTTGTGGAGAAATTCTCGATAAGGTGATTAAGACAGATTATTGGGACATCTATGCAATGGCTGACGCTATCTATTCGATATGTACGAATCCGTCTTTATTCGAATATCTTCAGGTGGAAGGAAAGAAAGAGGTTGATGGCATCACATGGGAAAAAGTCGGCTTACGGATTCGCGCTCTTTATGAGAATGTCTTAAAGAATTACGGTAAATAATAAAAACAATAATTAGATATGAAAACAATCTGTCTTTATTTTGAAATACATCAAATTATACATTTGAAACGCTATCGCTGCTTCGATATAGGCACGGATCATTACTATTATGATGATTATGAAAATGAACGCAGTATAACGGAGATTGCAGAGCGTTCTTATATTCCGGCATTGACTGCTTTGCTTGAAATGGTAAAGAACAATGGAGGGGCTTTTAAAGTCGCTTTCTCTATTTCCGGTGTGGCTTTGGAGCAGTTGGAGATCTATTCTCCTGCCGTGATTGACCTGTTGCATCAGTTGAATGACACGGGCTGTTGCGAATTTTTGTGCGAACCTTATTCTCATGGGCTTTCTTCCTTGGCCAATGAAGAATGTTTCCGTGAAGAAGTTTCCAGAATGAGTGCAAAGATCAAGCAGGTTTTTGGACAGACTCCCAAGGTTTTCCGCAATTCCAGTTTGATTTATTCAAACGAGATTGGAGCGGTTGTTGCAAGTATGGGATTTAAAGGGATTTTGACCGAAGGAGCTAAGCACGTGTTGGGGTGGAAGAGTCCGCATTATGTATATCATTGCTCATATAATCCGAATTTGAAGGTTTTGCTTCGTGATTTTAAATTGTCGGATGACATTAGCCTGCGTTTTTCAAATTCGGATTGGAGCGAGTATCCGTTATTTGCAGACAAATATATAGGTTGGATTGCAGGTTTGCCGGAAGAAGAACAGGTCATCAATATTTTTATGGAACTTTCCGCTTTGGGCATCGCGCAACCGTTGTCTTCAAATATCCTGCAATTTATCAAGGCTTTGCCGGCTTGTGCGAAGGAAAAAGGTATTTCATTTTCGACTCCGTCTGAAATCGTGACGAAGTTCAAGTCTGTCGATCAGGTCGATGTCCCTTATCCGATGTCATGGGCAGATGAAGAAAGGGATACTAGTTGTTGGTTAGGTAACATGATGCAGCGTGAAGCGTTTAATAAGTTGTATAGCGTGGCCGGTCGTGTTCACTTGTGTGATGATCGCCGTATCAAGCAGGACTGGGATTATTTGCAGGCAAGCAATAACTTCCGTTTTATAACGACCAAGAAGACTGGAATCTGGCTTAACCGTGGTATTTATGATTCTCCGTATGACGCATTTACGAATTATATGAATATATTGGGCGATTTTATCAGCCGTGTGGATGCCTTATATCCTGTCGAGATAGAGAATGAAGAGTTGAATTCTCTTCTTACAACGATTAAGAACCAAGGAGAAGAGATTGAAAAGTTACAGAAAGAACTGGACAAGTGTAAGAAAAGAGCAGCTAAAAAGTGACTTCTGCTTGATTTTGAAGATTGACTGAATAAAAAAGGGGTGATGTTTTTACATCACCCCTTTTTTATTCGGAAGTTTTTT
>ERZ777011.2573-NODE-2573-length-13965-cov-13.306254_pt1 | contig 13965 bp, 8 predicted proteins | sample MGYA00374964_ERZ777011 | MGnify/ENA primary metagenome ERZ777011 (study PRJEB29310, sample SAMD00008975) | mouse gut metagenome | study: EMG produced TPA metagenomics assembly of the Metagenome analysis of fecal microbiota from mouse which was promoted...
TGGGAATAAAAAAGCAGATATACAAATGCAACTGCGTATTAAGTTTTAATGTATATTTGTCTGCTGAAAAAAATTATAAGAATACGATATTAAATGGATGACAGGGCGGCTTTTGACAAAATGTTTAATGAATGGTATGCACAATTTGTATATTTTGCATACTATTTTATTAATGACGCTGAAGTATGCAGAGATATCGTAAGTGATGCTTTTGAATATTTATGGCGTAATTATGAAAAGATAGAAGAATCCACAGCAAAAACTTATCTTTATACAATCGTTCGTACACGTTGCATTGACTATCTGCGCAAGCAAAATATCCATGAAGAATATGTAGAGTTTACTTCGCAATTGACTGATAAAATGATAGAAAGCGATTCACAATGTTCTGATTCTCGTGTTTTGCGTATTCGTGAAGCTATGAAGAAGTTGACTCCTTATAATTACCGTATACTGGAAGCATGCTATATTCATAATAAGAAATATAAAGAAGTGGCCGAAGAGCTGAATGTAAGTGTCGCAGCCATCCATAAGAATATAGTGAAAGCTTTGCGTATTCTTCGTGAAGAATTGGGGCAAAAAGGTAACCGGAACAGACTTTAAAACGTAAATATATATATTGAATACATTATTTATGGATGAAAAGAATATAAATATAAGTAAGTCGGAAGAAGAACTCCTGGAAATCATGGAGAATCGTTCTCATATAACTGCTGAACAATTGCATCATTTGAAAGAAGATGAAGAATGTTTGCAAGCATGTGCTGATTTGGCAGAGGTTGTGATAGAAATGCAGAAAGAACAAAATATGCTGGCAGTTGATGTCCGGAAAGAACTGGCAGATTTTCGTAATAAACATTCTAAAAACAATAGGAGAAAGTATACACGCATACTGTGGGCTAGTGTCACAGGTGTGGCGGCAACTGTTGTCATAATTTTGGTTTTACGTGCAATGATGATTTCATCACAACCGGAAATCATTAAAGTGTTTCAAGCCGACCACATTGCTCAAGAAGTCACTTTACAAGTGAATGATGAGAAGGAAATAAAGCCGTTAAAAGAAGTAGTAGAATCTCTTTCGTCTTCCTTTACTGCACAGTTGTCTTCTAAAGAAATAGATTATAGCCATGCTCTTCTTCAGACAGAAATCAAGGAAGTGGGAAAGCAGAAAGTACAGATACATAGATTAAGTATTCCTAGAGGAGAAACATTCAAAGTTGTTTTATCCGAGGGGACTGAAGTCTTCTTGAATTCAGACAGTCGTTTGGCGTATCCTACAGTTTTTAAAGGAAAAGAAAGAGTCGTTTCTTTGGAAGGTGAAGCTTATTTTAAAGTTGCTAAAGATACAGAACATCCTTTTATTGTGAAAAGTGGAAATCTGCAAGTTCGTGTATTGGGAACGGAATTTAATGTGCGTAGCTACTCTCCAACTGATGTCCGTGTTACGCTCATTACAGGAAAGGTAGCCGTTAGTGATACTTGTGGGGTTCATAGTGTTGAAATGAGACCGGGACAAAGTGCACAACTTTCTTCTAACGGAACATTGGTAGTGGATGAGGTGGATATTGAATCATTTTTGTATTGGAAGGAAGGATTTTTCTATTTTGATGATGTTGCCCTAGTTGACATGATGAAAGAAATAGGACGTTGGTATAATATAGATATTGAGTTCCGTAGTAGCAAAATCATGGATCTTCGTATGCATTTCTTTGCAAATCGTCATCAAGACATCTTTCACTTGATTGAATTATTAAACCGAATGGAGAGAGTTCATGCCTATTTTGAAACAGGAAAACTAGTTATCGAATAAAAAGCAAGCAAAAAGTCATAAATCTGAATAGAAATATATATTTCTGAAAAAAAATCTTTTTAAGGGTAACCATTCTTTTTTAAACTTCGTATACAATTAAAAGAATGAAATATTATTTAACTATTCAGGCTTATGAAAAAGAATCAAGCACAAAAGTTCATTGTCTTATTCTTGTTTTTCCTTTTTGCCTATTCATGGCGTGTTGAAGCACAAACAGGTAAGGAAAAGCAACTAACAATGGAGTTTAAAAATGAAGGGTTGCCTTCTATTTTTAAACGTTTTGAAAAGGTGTCGGGGTATAAAGTACTTTTTATCTACGATGAAATCAGTTCTTATACTTCTACCGGAAAAGTAGAAAAAGCTACAGTCGATGAAGCATTGAAAGTGATTATTGGAAAAAATCCGTTGAAATACCACATTGACGGACAATTCATAAATATCACAAAAAAAGATTCTAAGAAGTTTTTCTCACAAGTAAAAGGAAAAGTTCTTTCCGAGGAAGACGGACTTCCGGTGATTGGTGCCACTATTATAGTGGAAGATCCTAGTAGTAATATCCGTACTATTACAGATAATAATGGTAATTTTCAGCTCTCTGACGTTCCGAAAGATAGCCGGGTCAAAATATCGTATGTAGGTTTGGAAACCCAGTTCTTGAATCCTTCATCTCAGATGTCGGTAGTGATGAAAGCCGATACGAAGGCGTTGGATGAAGTAGTGGTGACAGGTATGTTTAATAGAAAGAAAGAGGGATTCACCGGTTCTGCCGTTACTATTAAAGGAGAAGATCTGAAAAAGTATAGTACAAATAATGTAGCTAAAGCGATAGCCGCTGTTGCTCCCGGACTTCGTATTGTGGATAACATCAATATGGGATCTAATCCGAATGGTTTGCCTGATATGCGTATGCGTGGCGGTGCAAATATGGATATGGCTACGCAGTCGGCAGTAGAGTTTAATTCTACCAGTAATGATGTATTGGCAGTTCAGGGTGAATATGAGACTTATGCTAACCAACCCTTGCTTATCATGGACGGATTTGAAATCAGTATACAGACGCTTGCCGATATGGATCCCGACCGTGTTGCTTCTATCGTTGTGTTGAAAGACGCGGCAGCTACGGCTATCTATGGTTCGCGTGCGGCAAATGGAGTAATTGTTATTGAGAGCAAGACTCCCAAACCGGGGCGGATTTGGGTGACGTATGGTGGGGAACTTCGTGTTGAAGCTCCGGACATGACCGGATATAACCTGATGAATGCAAGAGAGAAGATAGACGCAGAGTTGCAAAGCGGGCTTTATACATACGGTGGCGAGACTGTTGAAAAATGGAAGCTCTATCAATCTAAATTGCGTGAAGTATTGGCGGGAGTCAATACGTATTGGTTGGACAAACCTTTGCAGACAGCTTTCCAACAGCGGCATACGGTTACGTTGGAAGGTGGTGACGAAGCTTTGCGTTATCGGATGTATGTCGGATATAATAGTTCTCCGGGTGTGATGAAAGACAGTAAGCGTGATGTATTGACCGGTTCACTTGATTTTCAGTATCGTCTGAAAAAGGTATTGTTAAAGAATAGCATTACGTTGGATAATTCGGTAGCTAATGAGTCTCCGTGGGGAAGTTTTAGTGAATATACCCGTTTGAATCCCTATCTGCGTCCGTATGGAGAGAACGGGGAAATACAAAAACGACTTGATAATTTTGAAGGAGTAGGTGGTGAGTCGAGCTATCTGAATCCGATGTACAATACAACATTCAACAGCAAAGATCAAAGCAAAAACTTTACCGTACGTGAACTTTTCAGGGTGGAATATAATCCTACTAATGAATTGCGGTTTGAAGGAGCTTTCAACTTGTCCAAGAGTGTGGGACATCGTGATATTTTCCGTCCTGCACAGCATACGCTTTTTGATAATGTGACTGATCCTACCTTAAGAGGTGATTATCGCAGAAGTCAGAGCGAAGCTGTCAATTGGGGAATAGATTTAACAGGAAGCTGGAATAAGCAACTGGAAGATCACTACCTGACTGCTAATGCACGTATGAGTGTATTGGAGAATAATTCGGAAACTTATGGAAACTATGTGACCGGTTTCCCGAATGATAATATGGATAACTTGCTGTTTGGTAAGAAATATAATGAGAAGGTGACGGGAGATGAGAGGACCACACGCTCCATTGGTTGGGTGGCTGCCGGAGGCTATTCTTATAAATATAAGTATTCGTTCGATTTTAATATACGTTTGGACGGCTCTTCACAGTTTGGAAGAAATAACCGTTGGGCTCCTTTCTGGTCAACCGGATTACGTTGGGATTTGAAAAAAGAGAACTTCATGAAAAATGTATCTTTTATTTCTGATTTCATATTGAGGGGTACATACGGTACGACTGGTTCGCAAGGTTTTGACCCTTATCAGGCACACGGTTATTATACATATTCTAATCTACTGCTTCCTTATTACTCATCGGATGCAACAGGGTCGGAAATCCTCGCCATGCATAATGAAAATTTGAAATGGCAGACTACCAAAAGCACTAATCTTGCCTTGGAACTCGGTTTCTTAGACCAACGTCTTACCGCCCGTGTGGAGTATTACCGGAAAATAACAGATAATATGGTTACTTCGGTAAGTCTTGCCCCTTCTCTTGGTTTCAGCAGTTATCCTGAAAACCTGGGAAAGATAGAGAATAAAGGTTGGGAAATTTCTCTGTCGGCTATTCCTTATAAGAATACTGCCAAACAGGCTTACTGGACAATTACAGTAAACGGTTCTCGCAATACTGACAAACTGTTGGAGATATCAGAAGCAATGAAACATAGGAATGACATGAATGCATCCAATCTGAAAGATACACCGTTGCCACGTTATGAAGAAGGAGAATCTCTTTCCCGCATTTGGGTAGTACGTTCATTAGGTATCGATCCCGCTTCCGGAAATGAAATATTATTAAAGCGTAACGGAGAAATGACCAGCGCCGTTAACTGGAATGCGAATGATGTAGTTCCTATTGGTAATACAGAACCTAAATGGCAAGGATATATTAATTCTTCCTTTACATATAAAGGTTGGGGAGCAGATGTCAGTTTCAGATACCAGTATGGCGGTCAGGTATATAACCAGACTTTGATTGATAAGGTGGAAAATGCCAATCTGAAATATAATGTAGACCGACGTGTGAGCCAGTTGCGTTGGGCTAAACCAGGTGACAAAGCACAATTCCGTGCTCTTAATCCTAGCGGTTGGGATACGAAGGCCACCTCCCGGTTTATCATGGATGAAAATATATTCCAAGGAAGTTCGTTGTCTGTCTACTATCGTATGGATCGTACCAATACAAAATTTATCAGCCATTGGGGATTGAGTTCTGCCAAAGTGACGTTTAATATGGAAGACTTTTTCTATTGGTCTACAGTGAAACGCGAAAGAGGTTTATACTATCCATATTCCCGTCAGTTTACATTTGCTTTGAATGTTGCTTTCTAATTAAAAACATATTTGTATGAAACAGTTAATATATATATTATTGACAACAACCATGCTGGGACTTATGTCTTGCAGCGACTGGTTGGATGTATCTCCGAAGACTTCTATTCCTACCGACAAGCAATTTGAGTCGGAATCCGGATTTAAAGATGCTCTTACGGGTATTTATTTGAAGTTGGGCACCAAGACATTGTATGCCGGAGACTTGACTTATGCATATTTGGATGAGTTGGCAGGATTATATTCCGATTATCCGGGATATAATACAAACGCTGTTTTCAATCAAAGTATCGTATTTGATTATGAGAACATGTTTTTGAGTAAGAAAAACGGGATTTACTCGGCAATGTATAACATCATAGCCAATATTAACAACTTCCTGGAGTACGTAGATAAAAATAAAGATGTCTTAGTAACCGAACGCTATTATGAAACCATGAAGGGAGAGGCTCTCGGGCTTCGTGCTTTTCTCCATTTTGATTTGTTGCGCATGTTCGGTCCTATTTATAAGGAACATCCTACATCCAAAGCTATACCTTACCGTACAGCTTTTGATAAAGACGCTACACCTGTTTTATCGGCCAGCGAAGTGGTTGATGCCATTCTCAAAGATTTGAATGCTGCTGAAAAATTGCTGAAAGAGAGTGACCCTCTTGACTTCTTTACCGATCAGATGGATGAAGATGTTACAGAGATAAATCCTTTTCTTGTCAATCGTGAATTTCGTATGAATCTATATGCGGTGAAAGCTATGCTGGCCCGTGTATATTGTTATAAAGGGGATGCGGAAAGCAAAGGATTGGCTGTGGAGTATGCTAAACAAGTGATTGCTGCTTCAGAGTATTTTACGTTGTACAAATCGCAGACCGCTTCCAGTTATAATTCCATACGTTATGCGGAGCAAATATTCGGAATAACAGTCAATGAATTCTCCAATCTGCTTATTGGAAACTATATGGATATGGAGAATACTAACATCCAGCAACATTTCTACTTGGATGGAGATAAATTTAATGCTTTCTATGAAACAGCTAGTGCGGGGAATACGGATTGGAGAAGAATTGCAGAAATGTTTGAAGTTGTTGACGGAGCAAGCCAGACAAATGTCTTCTGTAGAAAATATAACCAGAAACCTTTGAATAGCGGATATACTTATTCCGGTGCCAATGCCGTTCCGTTGATACGTTTGCCTGAAATGTACTATATTGTAGCAGAGTGTGCATCTTCTGCATCGGAAAGTGCTGATGCACTGAACACCGTACGTTTTGCTCGGGGTATTTCTTACAGTGATGAGATACCGACTACCGGATATGATGACCTTGATACTACTTCGGAAGAAGACAAAAACCAGACTAAACGTATCAATGAAATAATGAAAGAATATAGAAAAGAATATTTTGCAGAAGGACAACTTTTCTATTTTTTGAAAGCGCATAATTACAGCACTTATTACGGCTGTGGGGTAGAAACAATGACTGAAGCCCATTATCAGATGACATTGCCGGATGATGAGTATATTTTTGGAAACAACTCTAAATGATGAAGTTTTATGAAACGTATTATATATTTTATTTTAGCTATTCTTGTTTGTGGCATCTATGCAGGATGCAGCGAGAATGAGATAGACTTGTATGATCAGACACCTCGTATCAATTTCTATGGAAGTCTGCATATCCGCACATTGGTTGATACAGACTATGTGAAAAAAGATGATCCTTATGCCATAGACAGTTTTACGGTGAAAATACAGGGGGATCTTTTGAAAGAGAACCGTGATTTCTGTGTGAAAGTTAGTCCGAATAGTGATTATCAGAAGTCGGTAGATGTATTGTTGGAAAGCAAGTATACATACACTGAATTGGATACAGTTTGCCAGGTATTCTATTATAAAATTAAACGTCCGGCAGTAGAGGCAGGTAGAAAAGTCTATGGCTGTTTTTTGGAGTTTGATTTGAACAATCCTCTTCATCAGTTTGACAAAGGGCTGGTTGAGCAGCATCAAATATCTTTAAATGTAAGGTGGGAGTTGAAACCGGATGAATGGGGTTGTTGGAGCGGATATAAATATGGCAGCTACAGTGACGAGAAATATATGTTCATTATGGATGTATGTGGGTGTGTGTATGAGGAACTGGAAGAGGAGGATTATGACAAAGTCAAACAAGCTTACAAGGAATATAGAGAAGCAGGAAATCCTCCTATTTTAGGTGAAGACGGTGATGAAATTGTTTATGAATAAGATTAAAGAAAAAACGTTATGAGGAAATATATCATCTATATAGCAAGTTTTATCGGAGCGGCTTTATTGCAAACAGGCTGTTACGATGACAAGGGAGATTACGATTATCATGATGTGAATATGATGGAAATTGTAATACCTGAAACCAAGTTGCGTATGCCGAAGGAAGAAGCGGTGGAAGTTTCAATCATGCCGCAGATTTCTCAGACATTGGAACAGAATGAAGAAAATCTTGTATTTCAGTGGAAGCGTCTCAATCCGAATGCCACATTGGGTTCGGACCGTTTGTCTGATTATACGGATTATTCTGTAGGAAAAGAATGTAAGATAACTGTTGAGCCTAATGAATCGGATAATATAGGTTTGATGTTGGTTGTTTCGGATGAAAGAGATGGGACTATGTGGTATCAAAAAGGGCAGGTGACAATAATCAAGCCATTTAATCCTTGTTGGTTTGTCCTTCAGGAGAAAGAAAATAAGGGAGTGCTTGGAGCTATTGAAGGAACATCGGAAGGATATTATGTATATCCGGATGTATTTCTGTCGGAAACAGGAAATACGTTTCCTCTAGATGGAAAGCCATTAGCTGTGACTGCCCGGCGTGAATATGGAGGTGATCGGTCAGCTATATCTATGATACCTCCCTTTTTTGGGTTGAAGATTGTTCCTATTTTAACACTAGTGACAGATAAGGATGCAGCTTTGTTTACTCCGAGTACATTAGAAATGATGTACCAATCGGATAAAATATTATTTGAGTCGGTTCAACAAGGAAAAGCAATAAAGATTGATGCTTATAAAATGGATAAAAACGGTGAATTGTTTGTAAATGACGGGAAGTCCTATTTCGCCTATATGGATGGTCTTTGTATACCTTATACTATTCAGAATGAATCCGGTGATTATCTATCTGTTTCTACTTATGGTTCTTATGGAAAAGGGTTGGTATTTTTTGATTCTTCTACACATTCTTTCTTGAATGGTTGGGCTTTATCTGGTTTTAGTGATTATATGAATTCATATTATATTTCCAAGCCTATTCGTTCTGGTTCTTCAAAGTGGGAAGATAAACGCCCGATACAAGCTTCTGCAATTGATTTTAATGATGGAGATGGAAGTGCCTTTAATCCAAATAACATTGATCCTTCTCTACAAGTGAGAACGATAGTTACAGGAGGAAGTGGTGGTAATAATGCTTATGCCATTGCTTCTACTCAGAGCGGGAAAGATTTGACGGTATTTAAGTTTAGTAGTAGTTCTCCTACTTGTGCAGGTTTATATACTGTTTCTTTACCGTCGGATATAAATGTGGAAACTGCAAAATTTGCTGCTTCTTATGCTTATACGGCAGATCTTCTGTTTGTAGCTTCCGCTAACAAGTTATATCGAATAGACTTGAATCGTAGTCAGGTGACAGAACTTTATCAATATGAAGCAGACCCGTCAGCACAAATCACGTGTTTGAAGTTTAAGGATGCTGAAAATGAAGAAGAACTCGGTATGTCTCTCGGATTGGGTATCAATACTGCTGACAAGGGTTTAGTTGTCGAATTACAGCTGACAGTGGCGGGAGATGTATCCCGTGGAGAAAACAGTATTTGTGTTTACGAAGATCCCAATCAGCCTATCGGAAAGATTGTTGATATTAGTTATAATTACGAATAGTATGAACTAATCCTTATGCTAAAAGGAATGATCAGTGCAATATTTCTAGCTGTTGCCTGTACTTTTTTGTACGGGCAACAGCCAAGTATTGCTACTTTCTTAAAGGGGGAAGCCCCTGTGGAAATTATTCCCGGTATGTTTACTACCTATCGAAGTGACAAACATATATATTGGGAAATTCCGGATTCATTGGTTGGACGTGAATTTGCAGTAACGACTACCATTCTGACAGCTCCTGCCCATCCGGACCGGGATATGGAAAAGAAATTCGGATATTCGGGTGACATGATAGGTCCGGTATTTTTTAGTTTTCAAAAACAGGGTAACGAGTTGTGGATAATGGACCCACAATATGAAAGAGTGATAGAAAACCCTGAAGGAGTATATGCCAAGATTGCCGTTCAACGGGGAAATGGCAGACTTTACAAGAGATTGCCGATCATCACAAAGACTCAAGGAAGTAGTTTGGTAGAGATCGGTGAAATATTAAAAGATTTCCCTTTGTTTACTCTCGATATTGTATCTTTTGATTTATCAATAGGTACGCGTTTAAGAGAGAAAGATTCTATCAAAGAAATTAAAGGATATGACAACCGCCTGTTAATACACGCATCACGAGCTTATCGAAGTTCGTCAATGAGAATGCCTGGCAAGCCTGTTTCGTCTCCTTATATTGGAGACTGGGATACGGGTATTTGCATTAAATTATTATCCAAGAACCCATTGGAGGCAGTTACTGCAAATGCCGGAACTTATTTTACGATCGGCAAGGAGTGTTTTCAAGGAGATCAGCCTGCTATTCGGAAATCTGTTGTCAAACGATGGCGGCTGGAAATAAGAGCGGAAGATGAAGAAAGATACATGAGGGGCGAACTGGTAGAACCCATACAACCTATTATTTTTTATATAGACCGTAATACACCGGAAAAGTACATCGACTGTATCATGGAAGCGGTGCGCGACTGGCGTCCGGCTTTCGAGAAAGCCGGGTTTAAGAATGCCATCGATGCACGGTTGGCTCCCACTGCCGAGGAAGATCCTGATTTTAGTATTTATGACAGCACTTATCCGTTTATTTCATGGAAGATATCAGGGCAAAATAACGCTTATGGACCGACTCCATGCGAACCACGGTCCGGTGAGATTATAGCTTGCCACATCGGTATTTTTTGCAGTGTCTTGAATTTGGAACAGAAATGGTATTTCGCTCAATGTGGAGCGAATGATCCGCAGGCATGGAATATAGAGCTGCCGGACTCTTTGCAATTCGAACAGATAAAACAAGTGCTGACACATGAAGTGGGTCATACATTAGGGTTGGAACATAATTTTCTGGGTAGTTCTCATTACTCCATCGATCAATTACGTGATAATGACTTTTTAAGCCAATATAGTATCGGTAGTTCCATAATGGATTATGTGCGGTGTAATTATGCTTTGCGGCCTCAAGATAAGGTTGATTTGAAAAACAGGCGGATACGTGTCGGTGAATATGATAAATGGGCCATCGAATGGGGCTATCGGATATTTCCGGGCAAGGATGCTTCTGAAAGAGAAAAGAACAGGGCTCTTTGGAATCAGGAAAAACAGAAAGATCCCTTATTACATTTTTCAAGCAGAATGGATGTACGGGCTCAGGCAGAAGATCTGGGCAATGATCATGTTGCGGTGAATACCCAAGGAATAGAGAACCTGAAATATTTGTGTGAACATCCGGATGTCTGGAATGTGACGGATAAAACGTCCTTGCGTGTATTACAGGGGCGTTATGAAGCGGTATTGGAGCATTACAAACAGTGGGTGCAACATGTGCTGTCACATTTAGGCGGAAAGCGTCTTGCCGAACCAGATGAGGAGCATATTTACATACCTGAAAAGGCTGATTACAATAAGAAGGTTATGAGCTTTATACAAGCTTACATATTACAACCGCCTGTGTGGATGTTTGATGAAAAACTTACCACTAAATTAGAAATAGACGGTAGCCGGGAGTTCGATCGTTTTTATGAAGAGCTGATGTCGGAAATGATTCGTTCTCTCCGGGAAGTGGAAAGAACGGAGAATGTTTGTGAGGATATGTTGTCTGTAGATGAGTTTTTGGAAAGCATACATAAAGAATTATTTTCCGAATGGGCTGACAATATTCCTGTAAGTGACGCCAAGTATAAAGTGCAGCTGCTTTATGTGAGTAAACTTGCTAAATTGTTGGATAGATCAGAAAAGATAACCTCGTCGAAATTATTGGTTTCCATTATGCAGGCTTTGAATAGAATAAAGGAGGAAAGTCTTGATTATAGCCATAAAATTACGGATCCGGTTGCCAAAAAACGGGCAATGTTTCTTGTAGATAGTATTTGGTTTTAATGATGAAAAGTAAATAAAGAAATTCATGAAGAGAAGAAGATATGTGATTGGTATATTGTTGTGTGTCACAGCTTTGCTTCAGGCACAGGATTCCGTCAAGCCGTTTGACGAGTTTTTTGTTGCCGGGATGGATAAGATCGACGGTGTGTTTCCTGTATATGTAGCGGAAAAAGAAATCTATTTGGAAATACCCGAAAAATATATCGGGCGGGAAATTGAAGTCAGTGGACAGATAGACCGAGGGTTTGATTTGTTGAATCGTCCGGTTAACGGACTGGGAGTAGTGCGTATTATCTCTTCGGATAAAGCTACAATATGCTTTCAAAAACCGTTTTATACAGAGCGTATTTTAGATGAAAAAAGCACATATCAGCAATCTTTCTCGTTGTCGAACAGGCAACCTGTCGGTAAAAGCTATCCGGTGGTGGCCTATTCAAAAGAACAGGGAGCCATTATTCGGATAACAGAGTATCTGACGACTGGCGATGACTGGTTCAGTTATAATGATAGTTTTATTCATTCCTTGGTTCCGGAACTGTCGGAAATAATGAAAATACATCCTTTTAAGGAAGGCGTGTCGTTTACGGTCAGACGCTATCATGGAGTTGAGGCGGAAAGATATATGCTGTCCAGTTCTGCCGTTCTATTGCCTGAGGGTAGTATGCCTTTGGAAGTCACTTGTGCAGTACGCTTGCTGCCTCTGAAAAAAGATCAGGTCCGCCTGGCAGATTACAGGATACCCTACCGGACATTGAGTTTCAAAGATTACTCGCAGAATCCTTATTGTATGGTAGAAGATTCATTGATTCTTCGTTGGGATATGTCACAGTCGCTTACTTTCTATGTGGATACTCTTTTCCCGAAGGAATATTTCCAGGCAGTAAAGGAAGGAGTGGAAGCATGGAATACCGCCTTCCATAAAGCAGGTATTCATGATGCTTTACAAGTGAGGTATGCAGACCGAAAGATAATTCCGGCAGAACAACGTGCTTTTATATCTTATGATTTGAGAATACCGGGGATCAAAAGTGACTTTATCTATCATCCTCGTACCGGAGAGATACTTTCATGTCGTCTGAATATCGGACATGGATTCTTAAAAGGAAAATTAGACGACTATCTGTTAAGTTGCGGTGCCTCGGATTCGCGTATTCTGGCTGACCGTTATTCTAAAGAAGTGGAAAAAGAATTGTTGCAAAATGAAATAACGGAAGAGACTGGATATCTTTTAGGTTTGCGCAGAAGTTTATCGAAAAGTTCGTGTGGAAAGACTTTAAAAGTGGGAGATGATGATTGCCGGATTGTTTATTTTGGCTATCATCCTTTTAAAGGAGACAAAAATTGTTATGATGAACGGGAGAAGCTCCGCCAGTGGATAGATCATAATTTACCAGACCACATTCGTTTATTCCAACCATCAGGGAAGGAGAATTCTGATTCTTCATTTTCAGAAGATTATGCAGTCAAAATATCGGATTTGCAGACTGTAGTGAGTCGGTTGGATAAGATTGTGTATAAGGGGAAGAAATACGACAAAGGGAGTTCGCTCACTGATATATACAGAAAGGCTATTCGTCTGTATGGGAGTTATCTGATGGAAATGGCAAAGGTGGTGGGTAGTTCTCAACCGGCAAATGCGCAGCGTCAGGCAATGCTTGATTTGGACAACTGTTTGTTTCATCCTGTTAAGGAGATGGAATGTGCCTATGTAAAAGAGAATTTGTTGGAAACAAGAAACAATCTTCTGTATCCGGAGCTGGCGAAGTTATTCAAACAATTGTTGAGTGTAAAGACAATTTCTGCTCTTCGATTGCAGGCGTTGCAAAGTGACGGGAAGGGGTATGGCGATATTGATTTCTTCCGGGATCTTTATAAGGGGTTGTTTAACGATTTTGATCCGCAATCTGCCGTTAGTTATGAACAGATGGATATCCAGCTGATATGTTTGGAAGCGTGGCTGGAGATTATACAGAAAAATGCTGAACATAACAGTACGGTAAAGCGTTTGAAGGACGAATTGCATAGTCTGTACGATAGGTTGGAGAAGCTTAGCACAACGCACTCCCAAGTAGAAGTACGTGATATGTATATGCTGTTTTTGCGAAGAATGGATCCATATTTCCGTGCGGTTCCTTGAGTGGCGTTAGAGTCATAATTTGTTTGGGGTGATGAAAAAATGGTCGTACAGATAGAATAACCTATAAGTTTTGGGTTATCTTTGTGCGCGACTAATTGGAGAAATTAGTAGACAAAGTGAGCAGTTTAATTTTGCAGTATTGACTAGAAATGGTTGGTTGATAAAGTATGTAAATTGTAAATGATAAAATTAGAATAAGATGACTGTTATTTTTCCTTCGCCCATCTTCGGCCCTATTCATTCCCGCCGTTTGGGCGTTTC
>ERZ777011.2575-NODE-2575-length-13939-cov-13.227024_pt1 | contig 13939 bp, 9 predicted proteins | sample MGYA00374964_ERZ777011 | MGnify/ENA primary metagenome ERZ777011 (study PRJEB29310, sample SAMD00008975) | mouse gut metagenome | study: EMG produced TPA metagenomics assembly of the Metagenome analysis of fecal microbiota from mouse which was promoted...
ATTACAGTTCTCTTTCTTCCACGAGTAATTACGTTGGTATACAGGTATTACAAGTTGGGAACGACCATTACCCCAAACTTGCTGTAACGGCATTGCTGTCCCTCTCATTTTACATCAGATTTTGATTTCATAACCAAGGGATTTGAAAATTTCAAGAACGGCAGCGCGGCTTTCAGCCTCTTTACGGAGGATGTCGGTAAGCTCGCCTTGAAGCTCTTTCATGCGTGTATCGTAGTCAATGGTTTCGTCCCGGTTGACAAACTCAATATACTTTGAGGGGACAAGAGAAAAGCCTTTTGCCTTGACCTCATCGAATGAAGCGGAATAGCAGAACTCAGGTTCGTTGGCATACGACTCTGAGGCGCCTTCTCTCTGCCAATTGTGGTAGGTTCGCGCTACTTTTTGAATATCCTCATCCGTAAACCGCACATATTTCTTCTCGAACGGTTCGCCCATCTGGCGCATATCAATGAACAGGATTTCACCCTCACGGTCTCGATAGTGGATTTCTTCTCCATTACGGCTGATTACGCGGCCTTTTTTATTCTTGTTGAGAATCCACAGGGTTACCGAAATATCAGTAGAGTAGAACAGATTTCGTGGCAATATCACAATTGACTCAACGATGTCATTCTCAATCATCTTACGGCGGATTGCGCCCTCAATACCGTCAGCAGAAAGTGCTCCGTTTGCGAGAATGAAACCGGCGACACCATTATCTGACAGCTTGCTCACCATGTTGAGTATCCAGCCATAGTTTGCATTGGATGTCGGAGGGGTATCATAGCCAGTCCAACGCTCGTCATCAGTCAATTGGTTATCGGCTCGCCAGTCCTTCTGATTGAACGGAGGATTTGCCATGATGAAGTCAGCTTTGAGGTCCCGATGACGGTCATCGGTAAAGGTGTTGGCTGCATAGTCTCCCAAATCCGCTGCAATACCGCGAATGGCAAGGTTCATCTTTGCAAGCTTGAAAGTGGTCTTGGTGTACTCCTGACCGTAGACCGACACCATACGGCGATTTCCGTGATGGATCTCGACAAACTTCATTGACTGCACAAACATACCGCCCGAACCGCAGCACGGGTCATAGATCTTACCCTCGTATGGCTCAATCATTTCGGCAATGAGATTGACAATTGTCTTAGGCGTATAGAACTCGCCTTTGCCTTTTCCCTCTTTGATGGCGAACTTCGACAGGAAATATTCATAGACGCGTCCGATTATGTCATTGCCATCGGCCGATGCAAGTATATCATCAAAGCCGTCGATCTTATCAATGAGCGAACCAAGCTTTTCAGCCTCAATGCCGAGCGAGCTATAATAGTTGTTGGGAAGAGCGCCCTGCAACGGCTTGTTCTCCTTCTCAATGTCCGATAGAGCTTTGTCGACCTTAGACGCAATGTCGGGCTGCTTGGCGTTCTCCTTCAGATACGACCAACGGGAAGTCTCAGGCAGATAGAACACATTTTTTGCAGCGTAGAACTCAACGCTGTCAACGAAGTCCTCCAGACCATCGGCAATTATCTCCTGACGGCGTTTCTCAAAATGAAACCCGGCATATTTCAAGAATATCAGAGAGAGGACAACATGCTTGTACTCGCTTGGCTCGATTGAGCCACGCAGAGCATCACACGCCTTCCACAACATCTCTTCCATCGGAAGACTTTCTTTCTTATTTTGAGTTTTTTTAGCCATATAATTTTCTTTTACAAAATTACACTTTCCCATTCTATCTTATTGCCCGGAACGCCTTTTATTCTTCTGTTCCATGTAAATGACAGCAGCATTATTCGAGATAGAATCCATTTTCTCCCTATTGCTATATGGAAGCGTGCTTAGCCAATTAAAGATATTCAGAAGAGCATACATACCGGCCCTATTGGCATAGCGTGCATTGCCAGCTCGGATATCTTCGCAAGTATTCAAGAATCTATGATTCCCATCGTTGCTGTATTCTACGAGGAAACGCATGAGTCCTTGTAGATATATCGGAACAATATCCCGCATTTCACTTTTACCGAAGAACTTGCTATGCTCTGTTATTTTTGAAGGAACGAACTCAAACGGGATAAGCTTGATTTGAGACATAAACTTGCATATCCAGTCAACAATGAGTCTTACTTTACCCGGAACGCTATTATCCAAGTCAAACTGGTCGTTAGTTTCCATATCTTTAAGTAACTCGACCAAATCCTGACCATCATATACATGGAATGCTTCCGAATACTTCTGTTTGATCTTCGTAGTTTGGAATTGAGCGACAGCCTCTCTTATATCATCTAATATTATTTCCTCATCTGCCGGCTTGTCATAATACTGACGTTTTAGCCATGGGGTATCTTTAGGAATAAGATATGGAAGTACGTCCTTCCACCGTTCACCGCCTGCAGTGTAAACGAACCAAGGGATATCAACTCTCAGGCGATACAGATTTACGATTGCGTAAGTCAATGCGTCCAAAACTGCCACACCGCCGGGCTTGATAATGCAATTGGCATCAAGTATGATTGCCTCATAAGACTTGTCTCTGTCCTGAAGCATAGCAATTCCATCATCGACACAAGTCGCGACATCTAAAAAGATTCCTTTTTGATTGTACGCAAATTTCATAAATCCCTTCTGTGGTTCGTCATCAATCCACAGAACCTTAATAATATGCTGATCACTCATACGATGTTTCGATTAAAGGTATGAAAATAACATATCTGATTGTGAAGCCTTCAGCGTCATTGGTAAGCTCTTCCAGATGAATACTTCCACCATAATGTTCAACGATAGATTTTATTTGTGCGCCTCCAATACCAGTGCCCGAGCCTTTGCCCCATTCAAAAACGCGTATTGGATTCATACCTGGAGGGAGCGGAGCTCCGTTATTTGAGACATAAATCCTGAGGTATGGTCTACTCTCGATATCGACACATCTAAAATTAACAGCGATAAAGTAGTCTCCACGGTTTTTGTCGGTGAAACCATATTTCCGTGCATTGGAGAATATGTTTTCAAAAAGGATTTTCAAATCCTGTTCAGAGAAACGGAAAGTTGGTGATTCATTCTCTTGGAGTTCACTAAACCATCTAACAGGATACTTTGTAGGTTTGAGCTCTTTTGCATTTCGTGCAATGAAATCACAAAAGTCTATATCTTCCACTTCGCTGAATGAGACAGTATCCGTCAGGTGCTTTAACAAATCGGTAGCCTTATTCAAGCCCTTCCTAATACCTGTGAGTTCTTCAAATAACGTCGTGTGGAAAAGCTTATCTACCTCGGTATCTCTGGTCAGAGGTTCAGAACTGCTCTCGATAAAAGCATACAGGCTTTCAAATGATGGCTTCACATCATTTAATATTTGTCCAATTCTATGCTTCCTATTTTCCAATTCTCTTTTGTCCTCTTCCTCCCTCTTAGAACGAAGAATATCATTCTCAATATCGAGTTTAGAGATAAGTGAGCTTTGATAATCAGCTATGGCGGCTCTTTGATCCTCTAACGGAGGAACAACTATTCGCAGATTACTGAGATGTTTGCCATACTCAGTCGGTCTTCTAAATTCCAGTCTCCTCTTAACATATTCTTTTGTCAGTTCAAGTATCAAATACTGAGGCAGTATGATACTTTTATCAGGGACAAAAGCTATATTATTGCGATGTGTATAAATCGGTTCCTTATCAATATGCAGAACTGCTCCTCTGGAACCTGCCGGGCTAATCCAAACGCAGTCTTCATCAATACGAATTGATGATTTCATTGATTTACCCAATGCAATTTCTTGCGATGAATAGCTCTTAAGAATATTTAGGTTATCAAGCGAGGATAAGGTTGCCCAACGAACATTGTCTTGTCCTTCAGGTATTTGAGTTCCAATGAAGTTACCAATTTCATCAATGCTCATTAATTTAGAGCCAGCCGGGACGTTCAAAGAGAACTCGTAATAGTTCTCTGGTTCAAGTGAGTAATCTTTGCTCCGGATAAGCGTGTTGCTCACTACAACCTTGTATTCAGATTCGCTTTTCCACGCATCCATAATCCGACTGGATTGGAGTACGTTCGTCTTCTCGTCGATAAAAGTACGAGCGTCCAAAAGTGTTACCTTATCCCGCTGCGTGTCATCTTTTTGGGGATTCACAACGACAAGCATGGTCTGTATGCCCGTGTATGGCGCAAATAATCCAGCAGGCAACATCACAATACCTGATACGGCATCACAGTCTATCAACTCATTTTTAATCTTGAGATGTGAAAAACTGAATCCGGCAGGAAGGATAAATACGCCAACCTTTCCATCGTTAACGCACCTACGAATCAATTGAGCTGCTAAATTATCCGTACTATTGCGCATAGGCTCAAATGGAGGGGTGGAAATCATTGCCTCATATGATGAGAAAGATGACTGCGTGGAATCGCAGCATTTTATAGACGCATCGTCATATTCGTACCATAACATGCGTAACTCTGCGATACTTTGTATTACGGGATTAACATCTTCGCCATAAAAGCTAATGTAAGGAGGGTCTGCCGTTATATAGGTTCCTATGCCACAACATGGGTTATAGACAGTACCGATATTTGCTAACATGTGCATTATTTCCACGGCTACTTCGGAAAGTTCCTGAGGCTGCATATATTCACCGCGGAAGCGAGATGTCGAGAAAATACGAAGGATTACATTGTCAATTGCCTTATCCAAATAAGGCATGTACCATTTGTCGTCAATTGACAACAGACGAGATACCACTTCGAGCAAAAAGGATGGCTCCCACTGCGGTCGAAACAGAGCGGAACTGTCATCTGTGTTAGCAGGCTCATTGTAGAAAGAACGAGCTATTGCGACCAATTCATTAGATGAGGCAATGTCTCCGATGATGTTGAGATTGCTTATGCCATCCTTCATCCATCGTTCAACGGTTTCATCGGAAAAAGATACTTTTGCATACTCAATATCTGCTCCACGAGACCATCCCCAAATAAGGTTGTCTTCATCATTGTCAGCGACAACATTCTCGGCAATACGTAATTTGCCTACTTTGCGCAGGTATAACACAAGTAAAATCCAAAGTGGATATTTGGGATTGTGACCGAAGAATATATCGATTGCCTCCTTAAACAGGTTCTCAGAATTTTGAACGGGAGTGTTAGCGGATGTCATCATAACAAACAGGATCTAAACGGTTAAAAAACTTTTTACGCTGCAAAGTTAGACACTATCCGTGCAATCCAAGTGAACGGATTGATATTTCTTCATGGATTTTTCCATTTCGCAATATATTGCATCCGAAAGAACCGGTGGTTCCAATACTGTGACACCAGCTCCATATGATAGTAATAGATGGACTAATTCACGATTAATCACAGTCTTTATTTCTATGATTATAGACCCATCATCCTTCGTAATAGTCTTTTGACTCGGAAGAATCGGCTTTGACTGAATATAATCATACGTTTGAGGCTCTACTTTAAGACGGATGATTTCCGGCTCATCAAATAGATTGGACACACCCACTACATCCTCGAATAAATCATTAAAGTCAAACGTGTCATTGGGTATGTATGGGATATTTGAATCCTCAATCATTTCTATTCTATCGAATGGGAAATTAGTAAGATTCGTATGCTTATCTACGCATCCAAACAAAAACCAGCGATTATTGAACTGCTTGATGAAGTATGGATGGAATTGATACACTTTGGCTTCTTTCCCGAAAGGTCGATAGGTAATTGCCAATGCCTGCTGAGAAGCAATGGCACTAAACAGTCTTGAAAAATGATTCCTGTTCTTAAGATACAGATTGTCCTCAAAAGAGACAATTGTGTTCTTGGTTGTAGGTATGTTCAGTGATGATTTGAAATGCTCAATCATATCATCAATCCACTCGAAATTTGGCATTCCCTCAAACTTAGTAAGGATTGAAATCGTCTGAGCAAGCTTCGCCATTCCATCATCGTCTAATGGCATTTTGTAGATGGAGTATGATTTGTCTTCATATTCATAGAAAACATACCGTCCACACTTTTCCCGATTTATTACAGCATCAGGATAAGTACGTTCAATAGTCGCAAGATCATCAAGAATAGTATTCTTCGACGTTACAGGTTTTTCTCCTGCTATTTCAAGCGCAGCATTGCACTTCTCCATCAAATCTTTGAGGGAGTATCGTTTCGGACTTCTTAAGCATCGGTCCAAAACCTTCTGTCGTATGAACACATTTTTTACTTGCGCCATTTACAATAAAAAACTCCGGCAGCAGTTATCTGAGGGTTGGCCGTGCCTGCAACGACTGCTTGGGGAGTTTCGGGATTTGATTGGTTTGGCGGCATCGCTGCCTGTTGGTTTAAACCGTTTCGGCCATATTCAGATTTTTATGGTTGCTATTTATGCAAAGTTACAAAGAATTTTTGAGATGGCAATCGGTTATGTCGTAAAACATAACCGATTGCCATGAAAGTGATTGCTATTTTCTCGGTGCTATCCGGTGTTGGCGGAGGAAGGCGTCGAGGTCGGCGCGGTTGACGTAGATTTTGCGACCTATCTGGGAGAAGGGGATGAGGCGTTGGTCGCGGTAGTTCTGCCACGTCTTGGGGGAGATGCCGAGGAGCTTGCGGGCTGCTTCGGATTCTATCCATTCGCAGTTGGCGTCATTGGCGTTGCGCCGGGTGATGAGGTCGATGATTTGCTCCAGCATGTCATGGAGGTTGCGCCATTCTTCTTCCGGCACTACGAACAGCAGTGTCGAGGGGTTGATATTTTGCAGGGTGCCTTGCATTAGGGCGTGAGGGTTCTGATTCCATCTACAAAAAAGATAGAATCCGGTTGATAATTCAGTTGTCTAATCGCTTGACTTCTCACTCAACTGAATACGCAACTGCCTGACCACTCAATCAACTGGTCACACAGGCGATTGACTGATTGGTTGAAGTGCTGACTAATCAGGTCTTCAACCAATCAACCGGTTAATCGCGCAACTGCACAGTCAGATGATTGGGTGGGTGATTGATTGGGCAGGTGTATAATCAGTTGGGTGAAGTGTCGATTGAATAGCCGTGGGACCATATAGGCGGCAGCAATCGACGGTCGTAGGGGCGGTAACATTTACCATCCACGCATAGGCGTGAGCCTATCGCGCTGAAAATCAATAGTGACTTGGCAGAGACTCAGTCGTGCAACTGATTGGCCAATCAGTCAATCACCGTCATGTGTCATAGTATTATTAAGAGACATCTCGTATCATCGACCCGATTTTGGAGCCTCCCGTCGGAGGCGTTTCGTGTCGTTGACGTTGCAAAGTAAGGGATAAATTCCCACCAAACATTCTTGGCCAGATATAGTATAAGGTTGTACACGTATATAGCTATATACAATAGATATAGCTCCAACCGACGGAGAATCGCCCCAACTTTGCATCGAGCAACGGAAGCTACGTCCTCAGCATCCGCACAGCCTCTTAACAGGGACCACGACAGAGGCAATCCATTCAGTTTTTCTTATTGGAGAGTGTGCCCATTGGAGCACAGCAAGGTGTCCAAACAGTTACCGTTTGGATTTTGGGTAACTCTGTCGTTCCCACAAAATAACCTTGCCGTGCCGGGGCTTGGGCGCGCTCCGAAGTCGCAATCCCCATGTTTTTCTTATACTTTCACAGCCTCAAAGCATCCATTAAGGCATTCGCCAAATCAGATGAGTCCATGCGGATAACGTTGGTGTCGGCAAGGGAACGACCGACCAGGTTGACGCTGCCGTACCAGCCGATACGTTGGTCGATGATGGCGCATTGCATCCTGCATTCCGGCCTGTTAATGATGTTGAAGCCCATCGCCTGAAGTTCGGCTTCTCGATGACCTGTTTCAGAGATGACGATGGTGATACTGACACCGCGTAGTGAGGTGGCGGCCAGTAGGTCGATGACACGAGGTGTCCGGATCCAGCGCAGACGTGTTGTCGATATTACTATACTCCGTTTGGCTGATGCGAAGTCTGTATGGAATGGCTGCTCAAAGTTCACTGCGTCGAAGATGGCCTCGGTAGCAGTTTCGGCAAACAGCCCTTCATTAGCGACAGCGATGGAATAACCTACCGCTTTGTAACCTTGAAGACGCTTACGATACATCGAGTCACAGACCGGAACGCGCAGGTCGATGTAGTCGTAGATACGGGTTTCGTTTTTACCGGGATAGTTGCGATGCAGTCGTCCGGTGTATTGTGCAATAAGTCCTTTCCATGACACAGGGAGGGCGAGCATCAGAGTGTCAAGCCGCGGAAGGTCAAATCCTTCTCCTGCGTATTTGCCGGTGGCGACAACAATCAAGGGCTCATTCGCCGGAATATCGTTCAGTCGGGACATCACCTCTCGCTTGGCTTTTGCTGAGTCATTGCCTACGAGTCGTATTACATTCGCACAGATTTTGCGACACTGTTTAGTAAGAATGTCAACGTGAGCCGTGCGTGCAGTAAGTATTATCGGAGTGCGCCCTTCGGCAAGGTTGGAAGCAACATCATCCAATATGAGCTTATTTCGCGATTCGTTTTCGGTTAGCTCATCGAGAATCTGAGCGTAGTTGCTGCCATCGGCATTGAGATTGCGATGAGAAGTAAAACGCGGGATAAGAAGTCGCCGGAATGATTGTTTAGACAACTGTGCTTTTGCATCGGACGTATAACGGATTTCACCGCATTGCATAAAGATGATCGGCTGGTGGCCGTCTTTGCGTATTGGCGTGGCGGTAAGTCCATAGACATAACGAGCGTTCACCTCACGGAGAACGCGCTCAAAGTTGACCGCCGGGGCATGATGGCACTCATCGACTATCACCACGCCATACTCGCGCACAAACGGTTTCACCTCATTGTCGTTAATACACGATTGCAGTAGTGCGATGTCAATATTGCCATTGAGCGTGTTCTCAGTAGATGACAATGCTCCGAATTGTTGGAATTTCTTGCGTCGACCACGGCCTTTAGGTTGTTCTTCGGGTTGAAATTCTGTTATCAGGTATTCCGATAGACGTTTGCGCCATTGATCGAGCAAAGCCTTGGTGTGTACCAATATCAGGGTGCTGACTTTCTTCCGGGCTATCATGGCAGCGGCGGTAACGGTTTTGCCAAAGGCAGTTGTGGCATATAGAGTTCCGCAACGATGCCTGGCAAGTTCCTCAATCGCATGTACTTGCTCAGGATACAGATGACCATTGAACTCTACCGTAATAGGCATTCCCGGATTAGCCTTATCCTGAATTTCAACATCCACATTATTTTCTCTTAGGAAATCTATCGCGGATTCCTCACAACCTCGCGGCAGAATGAGATAATCGTCGGTTATCTCCGAGCATGAGATTATGCGCGGAAGATTATAGACAGGCAGTCGCATTCCGAGTTTCGCATAAAATTCAGGGTTCTTGAACGCTGCCAGACGCTTAAGATGATTTATAGCTTTGGCAGACAAATCCTTTGTCGGAATATAAATGCCGGATGAGCGTATAATGGTGATGCTCTTAGGGAAATCAGCCTTATTCATAGGCTTTGGCAACGGGCGTTCCCATGGTGCGGATTCGCTGGACTTTGACAGTTCGCCAAGCGGCTCCCGGTCATATCTCGTCACTAACTTCTCAACCTCTGCGGCTGTCATCTTCGTCATTCCTTGCAGATATTCCCATTGGTCAGTAAAGGGGATGAAGTCATCATCCACAAACACGCTGTTACCGTCTTTACGCGCTCTCCCTTGCAGTGGCAAGGCAACGAGGTTGCCGAATCCGCCCGTAGGCATAAGGTCTTGGTTGGGAAAGAAACGGTCGTATGATTTGAAAGACATTCTTCCCTCTCGCTCCATCGCCTCTGTCAGGATTGCATTGCCCAATCGCCGTGCCGTCTGAGCTTTTATCGGTTCGACAAACAAAATCCAGACATGAGCGCCATTGCCGGAGCGAGATCGCTCGATATATGCCGGAACGCCCCACTCGCGACAGACAGACACATATGCTCTTACATCATCTTGATACCCATGCACACAACTCTTGTCATCGAAGTCGCAACAAAGAAAACAGCATGAATTATCCGGCAAAATTGCATAAACTCCTACAACGTCACGTCCATTTGGGTCTTTCCCTTCAAGATGCCTGTAAATATCATTGTAGCTCAACGGCTGGAATTCGCGGTTGGGACATTCCGCACATTTATACTTTTTCTTGTCGCAATTCTCCCGATTCCATTCCCGAGCGCATACCGGCTGATAGCCGCTTTTACCTGAGGAGGAACTAAACCATCTCCGAGCGAACACATCCTCTCGACCCTGAAACAAACCGCGAAAGAGTGCCACCTTCTCATCCAAGGATAGTGCCGGCTTTCGAGGCAACGCAGACTCCGGTTTGTCCGCCGCAATCCCGTGACGTGTCAACAACGCCCTCAGCCGTGCATTCTCTGCTCGCAACCGATTTAATTCGTTAATTTCCGCCTCGTTCATAAGGATAACAGCCGGGAGCTATTCTATAACTTCCCATGTGCCAGACTTTAAATCTCCAACACGTTTGATCCGGTTTTCAGACTTCAATATATCAATGATTCTAAATAGGGTCCGGCGAGGGATATTCAAGGACTTGGATATTTGAGTGACACTGACACGTTTATTATGCTTCATCATCTCTATTATAGCAATTTTTCGCTGAGCATCATTATTGGTGCCACTATTGGTGCCAACACCATTATTATTGGTGCCATCTATGTTCTCATTGGTGCCACTCTTGGTGCCAGCCTCATCATCATTGGTGCCAGTTTCGTTAGAATTAACTATGACATTGTGAGATTTTGCTGTGTCATTGGTGCCACTCTCTATGACATCGGCATTCTGGACAATTACCTTGAACGTTGTATAATCACCAAGTAGGAACTCAGCAGGATTACTTTTATTCTCTTCAAGAAGCGTCGAAACTGTATTCACACCGCTGCCGAAACGGTTGACATAACCAAGATTGAGCATTATCTCGGCTATGTTGGGATTGCGATAGTCTGTTTCGTTGGGAAAGTTCTCTAAGTTCACCTTGCCATATAAGTTGCCCGGATTGTCAATCTCTATGCGGTCGCTATACTCGTAGAATTTTATCGGGGAGTTGTTGCCGTTATAGGCTCGGTGCATTACGGCATTCATGGCAAGCTCACGGATTGCCTCCCACGGATAGTTGATACGAGGCTCCTCGCGCAATACGCTGACAAATTCCGGACGTTTGTTTTCGATAGAGTATTTGATGAAATATTCCAGTTCTTTCAACATGGAAATGAGGTTCCCCTTGAAACGGTTTTCTTTCAGGACTTTTGTCGCGCGAGTCATCCCGGCAAACTTAACATATTGGATATATGCTCCCGGAATAAAATATTGAGGATCATTACCCAACAACAAAATCCCGGCATAGGTAGGGCAATTAAACCGAGTGTCAAACAGACGCAATGACGCCATCTGTTGAATAGTTGTGCGCCTGTCCTTTGCTAATGTCGCGGGCGACACAGCTTTTGGCAGATACTCATTCTTGAACAGTTCCACATCAATATCATCAATCGTGGCTTCTCGGCACGGACGACCATCGAAAGAAGAGCTATGTATCTGACCTTTCTCGGTCAAGATGCGTTCTTCCTCTGTATTTGCCTCAGCTTTTCTTGCACCGATTCTAATCCAAATCACACCCTTGTACCTGACTGGAGTATCTTCACTTGGCTGAACTTCGATAACCGCCACTTCTCCTTCAGGAAAAGACTCTTTATATACCATCATTGCCGGCGGAGGAAGTATTGTTCCTGAATTGCGGAGTCCTGCGTATGAACGCAACTGCTCATCTGTGAATGTCTGCCCATCGAGATTTCCGTCATCATCGGCGCCAATAAGAAAATATCCCGGTTTCCTCGTGTTGCGTATATCGTTGGCAAACGAGCAGATTGCCTCCGACATCTTCTTGGTGTTGTCGGTGGATAACGTGCGCTCCACGCGCTCATTCTCTATGTCGCTCAACAGCGACCTTATTTCATCTTTTGTCAGAGGCATATTTTTGTAATTATATGTGCAAATTTACTCATAATTCGCCAGTTACGCAACCGCTATTTGTTTATTGCCGAAATCACAGCCATGATTTGCTCCGGGGTCATACCTTTTAGTAATTGTATGGCCTGATCCTCTTTCGTCATTGCAACATCTACTTCCTCTTGCCTTGTTTGCTTGGACGTAGCCTTCTTTTTGAACAGAGTTCGCAGGGTATTGTCTGTCTTTGAGGTGTCGAAACTTCCCATATATCGCTCGGTTGTGGCGAGGTTGCTATGTCCGAGAATGTTCTTGATAGCGGATGATTCAGCCCCGGCTTCTTGTGCGATGTGAGCAAAAGCATGACGGCTGATGTGCATTGTGAGATTGGTAGTAATCTCAGCCTTCTCCGCAATCTTTTTCAGATATTTATTGATAAGGGCGTTCTTGGCTGAAATTTGTTGATAAAGCTGGTGGCGCAACTCCGGCTTCATTCTGTCCTTATCCGCCTGCGTTACAAATTTGGCAAACGGCGCATCATTGTCAAGCAACGGGAATATATAATCATCCGGTTTCACATCTTCATTATGATAATACCGAAGTATATCCAACGCTTGATCGACAAGTAAGAGGTCTCGGTCTTTGTGGTTTTTCCCCATCTGATAATGAAGTCGCCCATTTTCGGTAACATTACGCCAACGAAGCTGAATCAGGTCTGCGGCACGGATACCTGCGCAATAATAACTGAACAGGAAATAATTCTTGCAGTGCCATATCAACGACCCTTCTTCCAATTCAAGCGCGATAATACGCTCCATCTCCGTATCGCTCAGTTTTTCTTTCGTTGTCTTTACGCCCTTGTATTTGAATACAAGGAACGGATCCTTTGACGCTTCCATTAGTCCTACCTCAATCGCCCTATGTACAAGAGTCCGTAGAATATTAAACTGCACCTCAATTGTATTGGGATGGAGAAGTTTTCCCCGCTCCCGTTCATTCTCCCATTTATGGAGAAAATTATCGAAACGGGTCAGCAAATCAACGGTCATGTCATCGACGGTTATATCAGCCATGCGGCGTTTCTTGCGGAATGCATCCAACTTATTGATAAGTCCGCAGTACTTACGCCAGTTGCGCCAGCCGCCATTGTCGTAAATCATCTGCGCACGCTCTCGGGCAAACGCTAAGAAAGATGGCGATACATATTCCGCATCCAGATTCTTTATAACCTTAGCGGATGAAACATCGCCATCTGACGCCAATTCCTGATAAGCCTCATGAGCTTGCACAAGCATGAGGCGCAACTGCTCATTGAGAACTTTGGCGTCGGGAACATTCGCACGAATCCAATTGTTACCCTTGCATTGAGGATTGAAGTCGTCAATGCGTTTCAACTGAATACCGGTCTTCTTTTTTGTGCGTTTACCCGCAGCCGTCACCATCAGATAGAGGTTGTAGGTCTTATTGCGGGTCGGCTTATGGTCGAGTTCAAATCTAAATGTTGCCATCTTTCGGAGAGTATAAAGGTTTTACTCTGCAAAGATACTACGAATAAATTTTACGTGCAATTTTACGTGCAAAAATCTTGCTTTTCCTTACACTAAAAGAAACTTAATTGAAAACTACATAAGTATAACTTATTAATAATCAATATAATTAAAATGTAATTAAAAATATCAGGAAGCAATATCGGTAGTTCTGTTCTGGGCACTGTAAAATCCCGTAACTCATTGAAAATCAAGAGTTGCGGGATTTCTCTTTTAATTTTTGTCCCCCGATTGTCCCCCAAATTATTTCTTAGCTGATTTTTGTTCCCAATTTTTTCATCGCAAGCCATGGATTTTCGATAAGGGCAAAGTTACAGTGTTAAATATTTTAACACTGTAACCCACCTCGCCCAGTTAATAGATGTTAAAACACGCTGTAAATATTCCGTTCCTTACCATAATCTT
>ERZ777011.2576-NODE-2576-length-13931-cov-3.024359_pt1 | contig 13931 bp, 13 predicted proteins | sample MGYA00374964_ERZ777011 | MGnify/ENA primary metagenome ERZ777011 (study PRJEB29310, sample SAMD00008975) | mouse gut metagenome | study: EMG produced TPA metagenomics assembly of the Metagenome analysis of fecal microbiota from mouse which was promoted...
ATGTAAGGCAAAAGGTATATTCAGAAAAGATCATGTGAAGCCGTTAGTAGGTGACGACGTCATGATGGATGTGCTGGACGAGGGTGAGCGGCTTGGCAATATCAGCGGGATACTCCCCAGACGAAGCGCACTGATCCGCCCGGCAGTCGCCAATGTGGATCAGGCACTGATCATTTTTGCCATTGTGAAGCCTGATCCCAATTTTAATCTGCTGGACAGATTTCTTATTCGTATGGAACGGCAGAATCTGCCGACGATCATCTGTTTTAATAAGCAGGATATCGCGTCGGAGCAGGAGAAGGAAGCGCTTTTACAGGCTTATGAAGCCTGCGGATACCATGTGCTGTTTATCAGTGCGCTGGAGAATGAAGGCGTGGACCGGGTCAGGGAACTGCTAAACGGTAAGACAACTACGGTGGCGGGACCGAGCGGGGTGGGGAAATCCTCCCTGATCAATCAGCTGGCGCCCAGGGCCAACATGGAGACGGGCGAGATCAGCGCGAAGATCGCAAGAGGAAAACATACGACAAGACATTCGGAGATCATAGCTCTGGGCGAGGAGACTTATATCGTGGATACGCCCGGATTTACATCTCTTGATATATCTGAGATCACGAAGGAAGAACTGGGACAGTATTATCCGGAGTTCGTGCAGTATGAACCGTATTGCAAGTTCAGCGGATGCGCACATATCAGCGAACCTTCCTGCGGCGTCAAGACAGCCGTAACGGAGGGAAAGATCAGCACAGTGCGGTACGAGAATTATAAGATACTGTATCAGGAGTTGAAAGACAAGAGGAGATATTAGATATAAGGTTTTATGGGAAGCAGTATTTTGCTGCGGAAACGAGCCAGGAGTTCCTGGCTCGTTGCTTTAGCAGGCATTATCATCGTTCTCCCAACCGGACCTTTTTTTCGAAATGCCTGATAAAGTTGTTGTAGGTTTTTCTTAGTTCATCAATAAGAAACTGTATTTCAGTGTCATTGGATGAAGCAGTTACATTTATGACGTTTGTAATAAATCCAGTAGCATTCTTGAGAAAGGAAGGCATGTAGTAAGCTACAAAGCCTGTATCAGGGTAGAAATAGTATTCACGCCATGCTTCGCGGCTGCAATATGCATTATCGTAATTTTTTGTATGCGGAACGCCGCTGTTTAGTTCCTTACAGCCTGCCTTGCTTTTGTCTATAAGTTTCTGAAGATTCTTCTGAACCCTCATATTATGTTCAATAGCCTTCTGCAGAAATCGTTTGCTTTCTGCACTTCTTTTTCCGGTTATTAAAGCATCAAGAACAAGTCCGGCATAAGGAAATACAAAGGTGTTTCGTAACGCGTTGCGTTCAGTTTCTGTTTCAAACGCATCAAAGAAATAGGATATCGCGGTATTCTCACTGGCAGCTATGCTTTCAATCATTTGCTTAACATTAGGAGAAAAGGGAAGCGGCATATCTCCTAGAGTTCTATGTAGTATAGGAGTTATAGTGTAAAGGAGTGGAAGCTCTCTGGCGTGCAGCTTATCCAGCATCCCAAAGTCTTTCTCTCTGATAGCAAGAGCAATCATTTTAAAGCGGAGATCATCCTGCATTTTCATTCGATATTCCAAGGGATCATGAAAGCCTATTTCTCTTCTCTTGATCGAGGTTCCTGCACCAAAGCCTGAATAGTATTCTTTTTGATCATCCCCGACAAACCATATATAACCTTTATTCATAAGATACTTAAGGAAAGGGTAGTTCCCTGCTTCAAGGGCATAATCAATGGCTGTTTTGTCATATTCATCAGGATTCAGTATAAGCTTATCGTCTCTGTTAATGTATGATTCCCATTCGGAAGAGTCTTTTGAGAAAGCAATCGAATAATTTGTCTTTCTGTTTATCACAGGTGCAAGTGCGGTACCTGCACTGAGGATTTCTTCAATGGATACACCCAGGAGCTCAGAAAAAATAGGAAGATCTTCTATCTGAATGCCTTTATTTCCTTTTTTAATCTGGCAGATGCGATTCTGCATATTCTGGATATCGTCGGGGGCGGGATTTACTTCGTTGTAACGTAACTCGAGATATGCGATTCCAAACTGGCGGTCACTTTGGTATTCACTATTTTTAATCAAATCAGCCAGGTGTTTACCAATCTTTGTGTTATCTGTTTTAAACATAAGTTATCTCCTTTGAGACCATTATAAGGATAGTTATACAAAAAAGATATAACTGGTTAGTATATATTTTTTGTATGTAAATATTATAATAATTAAAAGTATATGCGTAAAGCATATATCTAAAAGATAGTGATTATGCGGATTTTCCCGTGTGGCTCGAGGAGAAGAAGAGGGGAAAGAAAATTAAATCCACAAAAAAGTGAGCGGTGGTAGAAATGGAGTCTCCAAATCTGGATAGTATTTTCAATATCGCGGAAAAGTCGGAGCTGCGAAATTTGAGATGTTTGAGCAGAATATGAAAGGATTTGCTTTTTAGAATTGTATAAGGAATCTCACAATTTACTTTTGAGTCTCAATATGATATACTATTATAATTGTAGAATTCTTTTGGTTTGGAGTATTTTAGGTAGATAAAAAAATTAGAAACTATAGGTGAGCCTTAATGCTAATTGATATAAGGATTGAATCTTATATTGTATGATTCGATCCTTATATGGATTAAGTTATTACAGTTTAAATAATTATATTTTTAGGCGGAGTAATATAAAATGAGTCAGTTGATTAAAATAGATGAAGAATATGCAGAGTGGATACAAAGTGTAGGAGCAGGTAAAAGCAGCAACGAAAGTGAATCAGGAAATGCTGCGTTTCTATTGGCTTTTGGGAAAAGATATGGTTGACATGCATGCAGAGAGCAGATGGGGAAGTAAGTTTTACGACAGCCTGAGTAAGGACTTGATTTCCGCAATGCCGGATCAAAAAAGCTTTTCGCCAAGAAATCTCAGATATATGACTCAATTTTATCAAATGTATAGTAAAATTTTGCCACAAGCTGTGGCACAAATGGATGACGATGAAATTTTGCCACAAGTTGTGGCAAAATTGGACAATGATGAAATCAGTCCACAGGTTGTGGATGAATTATGTTCTATTCCCTGGGGACATCACAGATATATTATTGACAAATGCAAGGGGAATCCGGAAAAAGCACTCTTTTATGTAAGAAAGACCATTGAAAACAATTGGTCAAGGGCAGTTTTGCTGAACTGGCTTGATACAGATTTGTTTGAACGACAGGGAAAAGCAATTACGAATTTTAATAAACAGCTTCCTGTGGCACAGGGGGATTTGGCTAATGAATTGACAAAAGATCCCTATAATTTTGATTTTCTTACAATGACAGAAGGTTATAACGAGAAAGAATTGAAAGATGCTTTAACGGATAATATTGTGAAATTTTTATTGGAGTTGGGTAACGGTTTTGCCTTCGTTGGACGCGAATATAGATTGGAGGTAGGTAAGACAGAGCAGTTTGTAGATTTGTTGTTTTATAATATACGTTTGCATTGTTATGTTGTAATTGAGATTAAGACTGAGAAATTTAAACCAACAGATATAGGACAGGTTGGTACTTATGTAGTTGCTGTAAATCATATTCTAAAGACAGAGCAGGAGAATCCTACAATCGGGTTAATTATTTGCAAGGAGAAGGATGAAGTTTTAGCGCAGTATGCAGTGGAATCTGCCGGTGAACCGATTGGAATATCTGAGTTTGAGTTGTCGAAAGTATATCCGGCAGATTTTAAGAGTTCCTTACCAACTATTGCGGAAATTGAGCAACAGCTAAGGGATTAGGAGTGTGCGCAGAGTCCGAATATTAATTCGAAATGAAAAATCGCTTTTTTAAAGCAATATATAACAAAGCGACAAATGAAGAAGGGTCTAAATTAGCAAATGAATGAATTATGTGAATCGTTATATAATGCACGAAGAAATGCTATATCGAGTTGGCAGGGATATCATTATCAGGGAATGGTAGCATTGCAGTGCTTTTTGGAAGAATTGGTCAAGAGATATGACATTAGCGAAGATGAGGCGGTAAAGCTTAAGCTGAAGATTGAATGGATAGATATTAGAGAAAAGGGTGATTTCATGGCAAATATTTTAATTGTAGAAGATGAAAAGAACATGCAGGACATAATCTCTGAATATATGCGCAGAGGAGGTCATACCTGTTTTACTGCAGATGACGGTGTAGATGCCCTGATGTTAATGAAAAATAATCCTGTGGATCTGATGGTGCTGGATATTATGATGCCGCATCTTGATGGTTTTTCTGTATGCAAAACAGCAAGGGAAATGAGCAGTCTGCCAATTATCATGCTGACCGCTAAAAGTGATGAAGAAGATAAATTGAAAGGCTATGAATATGGTGCCGATGATTATATGACAAAACCGTTTAGCCCGAAAATACTGCTTGCAAAGGCAAATGCCCTGTTGCGCCGTACTTCTGCAGCTTCCACAGATTCGGAAAGCGACACACAGAGAAAAATGATTTGTGCGGGGAAAATAGCAATAAGCACTACCGCACATAAAGTGTTCTTAGACGATACAGAAATTACGCTGACCCATAAAGAATATGAACTGCTGCATTTCTTTATGTCTAATTCCGGACAAGTATTTTCACGCGAACAACTGTTAAACCGCATTTGGGGATATGATTTTGAGGGGAATACACGAACGGTAGACACACATATCAAACATTGCGGCAAAAGCTGGGCAGTGAGGGGAAATCTATTGTAACGCTGATTCGTTCCGGGTATAAATTTGAGGTAAAAGGTTGAATAAAGTGCCCGGCAGCAATTTATTCAACCAGGAATTGTGTCACAGACAAAAAGAGCAGGCTGCCGGCTAAGCCGGTAGTCCTGACTTGTGCCGAAGTGTCATAACTTCCATGATGGTAGCAAAATCTGACATTTTGCCCGCCTCCTCAACGTAAAATGTTTCAGAATGGAGGAAAAATGAAAGAACAATTTTCAATCCGCACGGTACGGAAAAAAATAATCATGATTTCAAAGATCGCGGGTATCGCTTTAATGGTTTCATATCTTGTTTCAACACGGTTACCTTTGGAAGAGGAGATTTCTTTTCTGCTATGGGTAATCTTTGTTGTTTTGCTGATCGTAGTCATAGATTATTTATTAGGACGATTTATTTCAACTCCAATCTGCAAAATATGTGAGATGGCGCACAGGGCGGCGAGGTTAGACTTTTCCATGCCTTGCAGGATAACGTCAAAGGACGAATTTGGAGAGCTTGCAGACAATCTCAATAAAATGTCCGAGAATCTGCAGGTAACGCTTGAAAAACTGGAACAAGCAAATAGCCGGCTTGAAAAAGATGTAGAGCAGGAAAGAAAACTGCTTCGGGAAAGAAAAGAATTAACAGACCACCTTTCCCATGAAATGAAGACGCCTATAGGTGTGATCCGTGCTTATGCGGAGGGAATCCAGGACGAAACAGATGACAGGAAAAGACAGAAATATTCTGAGATCATCATTTCCGAAACGGAAAGAATGAGTATGCTGATCGAGAACTTGTTAGATTTGTCAGCATTGGAAAACGGGGCAGCTTCGTTGATGCCGGAACGCTTTGATTTTGTAGAATTTGTCGAAACGATAGCAGGCCGGTTATTGATTGATATGCCGGAGACCGATCTTGCATTACAGTACGAGCTTCCGGAAGATAAAGTTTTTGTTTATACAGATAAACAGCGTATGGAGCAGGTCTTAGATAATTTGATTGTTAACGCGAAAAAGAATGTAACGCCAAAAGGAATTTTACGATTATCATTAGTCGAACAGGGAGATATGCTCCACTTCTCCGTTTATAATCAAGGTGCTTCCATACCGCCGGAAAAACTACCTAAGATCTGGGAAAAGTTTTACCGTGACAAGAATACAAAGTATAGCGGTTCGGGATTAGGCCTTGCGATTGTCGCACAAATTTTATCCATGCAAAATTTAGAATATGGAGCAGAAAACATATCAGACGGCGTCCGGTTTTTCTTCTCCATTCCAATCATAAAATAGTTTTTTTGATAAGCGGCTATTCCTTCAGATGTAAAAGGAAAGCCGCTTTTTGAGGTTGCGAAGCAAATTACTTTTTTTCACCTCAATTTCACAGAGAACACACTTCAATTTCATTTCAATTTTCTATTTTATTCCCATAGAAATGCAGTCGTGTTGCGACATGCGGTAGGCGCAAGGAAAACTTTACTAACTGACAAGGAGGAAAGGTATATGTTTTTAGGAATCCAGTGGTACTGGTGGTTTGTCATTGCAGCAGTGTTGGTAATTTCTGTTCCTTTCAAGATAAAATTTATGAAATGGTGGAATAAACGCCTGCAGGAACAGAAAGACATCAGGCGGGGAAAGTGGGGTGATGACGAATGATTGAAGTTAAAAATCTGACTTTTTCATACGGAAAGGATAAGCAGGCATTACAGGGCTTAAGTTTTACGGTAGGGGATGGGGAAATCTTTGGATTTCTGGGGCCAAACGGTTCCGGAAAATCAACAACACAAAAAATTCTCACTGGAATTTTGAAAGGTCATGGCGGTTATGTGTCAGTGTTCGGACGGGATCTTTCTATAGTGCATACACAGGATTTTTTTAAAAAGATCGGTGTTTTGTTTGAATTTCCTTATTTGTATGCAAATTTAAGCGCAGTTGATAATCTGAAATATTTTTCCTCTTTTTATCCTGAGGAGCAGCGTAGAGATATCGGGGAGATTTTAGAAAAGCTGGAGTTTAAGGTTGATTTTATGAAAAAGCCTGTTTCTTCCTACTCAAAAGGTATGCGGCAGCGGGTCAGTATGGCAAGGGCGCTGATCAGCAGTCCTGAACTGTTATTTTTGGATGAGCCAACCAGTGGGCTGGACCCTTCCGGCGCGATTCTGTTCCGCAGGATTATAGAAGAAGAGCGAAAGAAGGGTACCACAGTATTTTTAACCACACATAATATGCTGGACGCAGATTTATTATGTGACAGGGTAGCTTTTATTACAAACGGGAATATTGTTGCACTGGACACGCCGAAAAGATTAAAGGAACAAAACAGTAATCACCGTGTACAGATAGATTACCTGTATCAGGGAAGGCGAGAGGAAAAAACAATAGAAATTCCGGAATTAGAAAAAGGCATTCCTTTCCGGCATGATGAAATTGTCAGTATCCATTCAGAAGAACCAACTTTGGAGGATATGTTTGTCCGGTATACAGGAAGGGGGCTGTCCTGATGTGGAATCATAACGAGGAAAGCAGCAATCATGCCTGCATGAATAGCTGTTTGACGAGAAATACCAGTAAGACGCAGTCGAACCGGGGAAATTTCTGCGCTTTATTAAAAAAAGACTGCCAAATGATGTCAGCCGGAAAATTTTTCCTTGTTGCTTTTTGTTCACTGATTCTTTATACGTTGTTTATTAACTTTGGCTATGTCAATTTTATGAGTGCTGAACTATACAACGTATATCTGTTTGATCCGCAGGGAACACAGCAGCAAATATCTGAACTGATTTATCCGGTAACATCGTTAGAAGAATTAAATGCGGCTCTTTCTATGGATACGAATGGTGTCGGAATAGATGTCAGTTCCGGTATGCCGGATATTGTTTTTTATTTTGGCAGTGAAAAGGCTGATCATCACAGGGCTGATTATGCATTGTCACTTCTTAGTCAGGACAATCAGTACACGGCCGGGACAGTAGGTACAAATACACCGGAACTAAAACAACGAAAAGAAATGTCTTGTGAATTATTGTTTATAGAAATCACTGCAGTCGGTTTTTTGGGGATCGCCTCATTATTATTCAAAGAAAAACAAATGGGGGTTATCCGTGTCCATGCAGTTCTTCCATTCAATAAGAGCTTATTCATCGCATCAAAAATAACGGTTTTTCTGTTATCTGATCTAATTTTTGCGGCATTGATGATGATATTAAATGTAGGATTTCACGTCGCAGCCGATATTTTGCCTGACGTATTGATACAGACCACAATTTTGTCGCTGATTATGTCACTTACGGGATTTGGCTGTGCCATGCTGCTGAAGGATTTCAGGCAGTTCAGCCTTGCCTATCTGATAATTGCCGTTTTTGCAGCAGCACCTGTATTTTTGTCGGCAAATACTTCTGTGAAAATGGCATGGATAGACTGGCATCCTTTCTATCATGTGTATATGGGGCTTAAAAATGCCTGCTTTGGTATGTCTGTCACAAATCCTGTTTACTATCTGTGCTCCGCTTGTGGAATTGCCATTCTGTTCCTGATCGTCCAGACTGCATTTCATAAAGAAACGGGAAAGGAGGGCTGATTATGCAAGGTCTTATTTATCAGCTAAAAAGCGTATGGAAAGATAAGTTTTGCATGATGTCATTTCTTCTGCCAATCATCGTAGCTTTCGCTTTAAATTTTATTGGCGGGATTGACCTTTCTCCTGTGTCGGAATTTCATTTTGGTGTATTAGAGAATGATCTGTCCGCGCAGACGATTGTCTGGTTAGAGCGGTATGGTTCTGTAGCCATATATGAAACACAGGAAGAATTGATCACTGCCATTAATGAACCTTCCACATATATGATTGGAGTGAAAGCTGATGGCGACGGCATTCAGACAATGGTATCCGGTGATGAACTGGATTTATTCCGTCAGACGGCGGATACGCTTCCGGGATTATATATGGGGAGAGAAAGCACAGGGCAGATAAACATCACCGTTTTAGAGCGTCCTGATATGATGACCGGATTCCAAAATATATTTATTGCCATTACGTTAATTGTTGCCATGTTTATGGGATGTACTTTTAATGCGGTGAACATGATATCTGAGAAAGAAAATGGTGTTGATCTGGTCAATCAGGTATTGCCGGTGACACAAAGCGGTTATGTCATACAAAAAATATTTGTAGGCTTTACAGGCGGATGCCTGTCTGCCGTTTTGACCGCCTGCTGTTATTTCCGCCTGCCCGTTTGGAACGCACTTCTTATGCTGATGCTGATTATTCTTTCTGCGTTTATAGCTGCGCTGATCGGGTTGTTTATCGGCAGATTTTCTGAAAGTTTTATGGTGGGTGTTGTTTATATTAAGATTATTATGATTATATTTATGGCAGTGCCATTGGTATCTTATTTGCTGGGGGCAGGCGGTTTGGTTTCGGTAGTTTGTTATTTTGTACCGTCCAGTGCGTCCTTTGAGGGGATTATGATTTTGGCTGACAGCGACAAGCCAATGATTGCAAAAGACATGTTTATTCTTATGGCACATTGTATCCTTTGGTTTCTGCTTTATCTGGCAATTTCCAGATGGCAGAAAAAACATACCTGGAGATAGGAATCGTTATCTGCCATTTAATGTCATTACTACATAGTGGCAAAAGTTGTCATGGAAAATTTCATAGTAATAGTAACTTTAGGTGTATGGTAGAGAGAAAATCAATATCATGCGCCTTTTCATTTTGAAGATACCGTCTTGTATGTATGCAAGGCGGTATTGCAATTTTTGTTGTGGGCTATAAGGAATAGCAGAATGAATATATGCAAGCATTTCAGCATAGAAACATCTGAATATTTTCCCGGGTATATTGCCGAGGGGAGCAGCGGGAAGGGTATGAAAGAGCTGAAATCTTCCCTTGACACGATCCGCAGGAAGACGTCGGAACTGATCATGGACGGTGAGAAACAGGCGGTATTTTTTACCAGAGGGAACGTCAGAGTGCGTGCAGAGGTGTTGATAAAATCTGAAAAAAACCGCGTCCCTCTGTCAACACAGAAGGGCGCGGGTATAAAGTTTAGGGTACAATGGTGTTTCTATATCTCATCAGTCGAAAAATGCCTGATTTCCTGTTCCAGTGCATTACTTACTTCGCGGCACACATCTACAGCACTCTGGACTTCACTCATTTTGTCCACCAGACTGACTGCATTCTGAGCGGAAAGGTTGACAGCCTCAGAACCTTCGCTCATGGCGTTGGTGATGGAACCGACAGAGTGAATAATATTTCCCATGCTGTCATTTAATCCCTTCGAACTGTTGGAGAAGTTCTGCAGGATCGTATAGAATGATTCCATGTTGTCCACATATTCATCCATCGCATCCACAAACTGATCATAGTCTTTGAGCACGTTGCTGTTGACATATTCCAGAACCTCAGAAGTATTGTCGGCTAATTCCTGGACTGCCCTGATGACTTCCTGATTGATATGCTGGATGTCCTGTGCTGTTTTTTCACTGTTGTCAGCGAGGGAATTGATCTCGCCGGCTACCACGGCAAAACCGCGGCCTGCCTCTCCTGCCCTGGCGGCCTCAATGGAAGCATTCAGTGACAAAAGAGTAGTCTGGTTGGCGATATCCATGATTGTTTCTGACAGCGTATTGATTTTGTTTACTTTTTCGCTGTCTTGTATGGAACGGTTCAGCAGTTCGGTAATCTCACGGATTTTGTTTTCCGTAAGGCGTTTGACTTTAGTGATATGTTCCTTCATTTCTCTGGCGGCATTGGATATCTGGACGGCTTTTTGCGAACCGTTGTTTGCCTCGTTCCAGAGAACGTCTACCTGATTTTTGACATCTCCGATGGTATTCTGAATGCCGTCAGAAGTGTTGGAGACCATTTCCATGTTAGCGGCAAGTTCCTCCAGAGCGGCAGAGGAATCCGTAATATTTGTGTTGGCAGTATTAACCATAGTGACAATCTGATTGTTGGACTGTGCCAGAGCCTTGGCGCTGTCAGATACCTGGGTGATGATAGCCTGCAGCGTATCCAGAAAGTTATTCATTCCTCCGATCAGTATGGAAAGTTCGCTCCGGGTACGGGTGGTAAGGCGGCCGTTCATGTCGGCTCTGTTCTCATTGATATCATCGACCATCTGCTGTAATTCACGGGAAGACTTTTTGATCGGTCGTATTACATTATTCTGGAATAGAAGCTGGTTGATGCCGATGATCACAAAAATGGCAATGGCACCCAGAATACTTGTCTTAATCGTGCGGTTATACATATCCTGCTGTTCCTGACGCAGTTCCGTAATGGACTGTTCAAAGAATGCATTGGCAAGTTCCAGATTGCTGTCAAATTTTTCATCTTCCGCTTCCAGAGCATCGATTTCTTCCACAACGGTTTCCGTACTCTTTCCTGCTGATGACAGTAAGGAATTTTTGGCGTTTTCCGTATAGGCCTGCAGACCGGATTTCATTTCTTCGATATTTACATCTGTATTTCCTTCCAGATAACCCTGAAGCTGGTCGATGGCCTCATTCAGACCGTTATACCGCTTATCTATATTTTCCAGCAGATGTTCCTTTTCAGCGGCCTCGGCGGTAGCCAGATACGCATAAATATACCGCTGTATCTTCTCATAGTCTTTCTTCATATCGCCTCTGAGCACCATTGCAGAAAGATATGTATCGCTGATTTTGTTACATTGTTCAATTGTACTTTGGAAATTAGCGATGCTGCTTCCGAAGTAAATGCCGAAAACAACCATTAGTACAAGATTCATCAACACTAATTGCGTTGTGATGCGGCTCCAGAATGAGACCTTGGGTACGTTTTTGTCCATGTTCAAAATTCCTCCAATACAACTTTAATTTTGCCATACTGTCTTATTGCCTGATGTGTAATCATCAAAGTCATAAAAATGAAATTTTTGTCATGCCTGATGTCCGAACAGACAAAGAAACAGGGCATATGCTTAAGATTGATCGTCAAATATTGACGTGTATTATATTATATAGTATGTTATGTTCAGTATCAATCAGTTGTACGCTTGTATGAAAAAAGATGCAATCTGTAAAAGTGCATGGATGTCAGTGTGAAAGAGAAAGACCGCCATAGAGAGCAGCTGCATAATAATGTGCAGATTTTATATAAAATACGATGTGACTGAAATAATGTTCAAAAAAGGGTTAAAATTAAAAAAAAAACGATGTGGCTGTGTAAAATCACGCGGAACAAAATATGTACAGTAGAGCCTGAGTATGGTACAATATACATCGCTGTATTGGGCTTTTTCTAATAATAGAAGGAGGCGTACATATGGGAAAAGACTTGAAAGGTCGTGATTCAGGTGTAGGGATATATCAACGTCAGGATGGATTGTATTCAGCCAGATCTACAAATCCGATTTATTGATTCGCATTCGGATTTGTCTGCGGGCGAGAATATAATCGCTGAGGCTTGGTTTGATTATTTTATCAATGACATATAAGGCGACACAATCAGGCCAAACACGCAGAGAGATTATAAAGATCGATTTGAGCGGAATATTAAAGAGCATATCGGCAGATTGATTCTTGGACATTCCGGCATTAACATCACTATGAATCTGTATGTCCATGTTACCGATGATGAGAAGAAAAAAGAAGTCGGGAAAATTGAGAAAATGCTAAATGTAGTGCAGCTATGTGATTGGCGCAGTTGAACACTGGCAACAACGCCAAAATCTAAGAAATTAAGGACTTTGAGATAAAGGAGATAATAAAATGAAACTAGGCATCGTAGGACTTCCAAACGTGGGAAAGAGCACCCTTTTTAATTCACTGACCAAGGCGGGCGCGGAGTCTGCAAACTATCCGTTCTGTACGATCGATCCGAATATCGGTATCGTGTCAGTGCCGGATGAGAGATTAAAGCTTCTGGGCGATATGTATCATTCTAAAAAGGTGACGCCGGCTACGATCGAATTTGTAGATATCGCCGGTCTGGTAAAAGGCGCGTCCAAAGGAGAAGGATTGGGGAACCAGTTCTTAAGCAATATCCGTGAGGTGGATGCCGTTGTGCATGTGGTGAGATGCTTTGAAGACAGCAATATCGTGCATGTGGACGGGTCTATTGATCCGCTGCGGGACATCGAGACCATTAATCTGGAATTGATTTTCTCAGATATTGAAATTCTGGACAGAAGGATTGCAAAGACTGCCAAGATTGCCAAGATGGATAAGACAGCAGCAAAAGAATATGCTCTTCTGGAACGGATCAAGGCGCATCTGGAGGAGGGCAAACTTGCCAAAGTGTTTGAACCGGAAGACGAGGACGAAGCGTCACTTCTGGCATCTTATAATCTTCTGACCTGCAAGCCGGTGATTTTTGCGGCGAACGTGGCTGAGGATGATCTGGCGGATGACGGCGCTTCCAACGAAGGTGTCGCTAAAGTGAAAGCGTTCGCGGAAGACAATGGGAGTGAAGTATTCGTGATCTGCGCGCAGATCGAGCAGGAGATCGCGGAACTGGACGAGGAAGAGACGGCGATGTTCTTAGAGGATCTGGGATTGTCCGAGTCCGGACTGCAGAAGCTGATCAAGGCAAGCTACCGTATTCTGGGATTGATGAGTTTCCTTACGGCAGGGGAGGACGAGACCAGGGCATGGACGATCAAGATCGGTACGAAAGCGCCGCAGGCGGCCGGTAAGATACATACCGATTTCGAGAGAGGCTTTATTAAGGCAGAAGTGGTCAATTATAAAAATCTGCTGGAACAGGGATCGCTCGCGGCAGCCAGAGAAAAAGGCCTGGTCGGTATGGAAGGTAAAGAATATGTCGTGCAGGACGGCGATGTGATCCTGTTCCGGTTTAACGTGTGACAGCAATGAGCAGCTGCGCCTGCGGACAAGTCATATGCGTGACCGCTTGCGGGCAAAGCAAATGACTTGTCCGCAGGCATAGGGCGAAAGCTCGACATGAAATAGACTGCGCAAGCAGTCTATGAATGCAGCTGCGGATAATAGAGGCACATGCGGGCAAAGCAAATGACTTGTCCGCAGGCATAGGGCGAAAGCCCGACATGAAATAGACTGCGCAAGCAGTCTATGAATGCAGCTGCGGATAATAGAGGCACATGCGGGCAAAGCAAATGACTTGTCCGCAGGCATAGGGCGAAAGCCCGACATGAAATAGACTGCGCAAGCAGTCTATGAATGCAGCTGCGGATAATAGAGG
>ERZ777011.2577-NODE-2577-length-13929-cov-16.005045_pt1 | contig 13929 bp, 12 predicted proteins | sample MGYA00374964_ERZ777011 | MGnify/ENA primary metagenome ERZ777011 (study PRJEB29310, sample SAMD00008975) | mouse gut metagenome | study: EMG produced TPA metagenomics assembly of the Metagenome analysis of fecal microbiota from mouse which was promoted...
TAACACTTCTAACTGCCCAATTTAACATATGCACCGGGTTTTCGGCTTGGGCCCTAACACTTGCGCATCAGTCACTTACGGGCACGAAAAAAGGGCCACAAAATTGTGACCCTTCAGTGATCCGCCTGGGGCTCGAACCCAGGACCCCATCCTTAAAAGGGATGTGCTCTACCAGCTGAGCTAGCGAATCTCCCTAAATGCTCTGTCGTTTCCTTCAAAAGCGATGCAAAGGTAGGGGTTATTTTTGACATATGCAAATATTTTTTCGATATTTATGTCAATATTATCACTCGGTAGAGTGAATTTTTAATCTAAGAAGGATACCATTGTTCTTTATTGGGAAATTAATCACCACAACAATAGGCTGGTTATCTTCAATTTATAATTGTAGTATGGTTGATATATAAATTTGGTAACAAATATGATTAAATTTATATTAAACTTTATGATGGGCTACCAGAATGTCAGTATTTCGCAGTAATTTTGCAGTCCATAGGAGATTGAATCATGAACGATAAGACAAGAATACTCGTAGTGGACGATGAGGAAACACTTTGCGAGGCCCTGCGTTTCAATCTGGAGGCTGAGGGCTACGCCGTTGACACGGCTTTGAGCGCGGAAGAAGCCCTGACAATGGACCTGTCGGCCTACTCACTCATACTGCTTGACATAATGATGGGCAGCATAAGCGGCATACAGCTAGCCGCTATCCTCAAAAAGAAGGACACTACCGCACGGATACCTATAATATTTTGCACGGCGAAGGACACGGAAGATGACATGATAGTCGGTCTTGACATAGGTGCGGACGATTATATAACCAAGCCGTATTCAATACGCAACGTGCTTGCCCGAGTGAGGACCGTGCTAAGGCGTACGGCCTCTAATGTAGAACCGCTTTCCATGAATGCGCCTGTCACATTCCAGGGCATATCGGTGTTTCCTGAGCGGAAACTTTGCACTGTCAACGGTAAGGAAGTAAAAATGCCCCGCAAGGAGTTTGAGCTGCTTTTGATGTTGCTGCGCAATCCCGGCAGGGTATTTTCCCGCGATGAGATATTGCAGCGGATATGGCCGGAGGACGTAATAGTGCTTGGCCGTGTGGTGGATGTCAACATAACGCGGTTGAGATCCAAACTCGGAGAATACGGTAAGAACATTGTAACCCGACCAGGATATGGTTATGGCTTCAAGGTTTAGGCTCACATACCACCATCGGCTTTTCTTGGGGTTGGTCGCTTTCCTGTGGCTGATGCTGATGTGCTTTGCCGTATTCCAGTATCACCGTGAGAAGCAGTTCAAGGCGGAGAGCCTCAACATCCGTCTGCAAACGATAAATGACCGTATTTTTGAAGGCTTGGTGCGCAATGACACCGTTTTTGCCTCATTGTCAACAATCCCTGACAATATCCCCGGTCTTCGCATAAGCATCATTGATGCCAACGGGAAGATTGTCTATGACAATTCGCTTGACTCGTTGCCCGGCACAAACCATCTCGACCGTAAGGAAATTGCAGAGGCTATGAAACGTGGAGAGGGCTACGCCCTACGCCGCCATAGCGAAAGCACTGGCGGCACATATTTCTATGCCGCCAAACGCGGCGACGGATATGTCGTGCGGTCTGCTATGCCGTATAACGTTTCCTTAAACCAGCTTCTTGCCGCCGATTATGCCTTCCTTTGGGTTATGATTGTGGTGACAATCATAATGTGCATAATCGGATTCTTTGCGACGCGGCGTGTAGGGCGGCACATCGGGCGGCTCAACCGTTTTGCTGAAAGCGCGGAACGGGGAGAACGTATCTTCGATACCGAACCGTTTCCACATGACGAACTTGGCGACATTTCCAACAACATCGTCCGCCTTTATGCACGTCTGCAACAGGCCATAACTGACCGTGACCATGAGCACCGCCTCGCCATTCACGAACAGGCAGAGAAGATACGCATAAAACGGCAGCTAACCAACAACATGAACCACGAGTTGAAAACCCCTGTAGCATCCATGCAGGTGTGCCTTGAAACGCTGATGTCGCACAAGAATCTTTCCGAAGAGAAACGCGATGAGTTTGTTGCGCGGTGCTACGCCGCAAATGAGCGTCTGCGCAAGCTCCTTGCCGATGTGTCAGTGATAACGCGGATGGAGGACGGTGGCGAAAATATCCAGAAAAGTCCTGTCTGTATAAAGGAATTGGTGTCGGAGATTTGTGATGAATATAAGGAAATCGCTGCTGAAAAGGGGATTGAAATCGCGCAGAATGTTTCGTATGATGGTGAAATAGAGGGTAGTGCCTCACTTCTGTCCTCTATATTCCACAATCTGATTGACAACGCACTGGCATATTCCGGGGCTACCCGCATCGAGATAAAGGATGGCTATTCAAACTCCGGGTTTCTTGCCATCTCGGTTGCCGACAACGGATGCGGAGTGCCACCTGAACATCTGCCGCGTCTTTTCGAGCGGTTCTACCGTATTGACAAAGGCCGTTCACGCCAGGCCGGAGGCACAGGACTGGGGCTGTCAATCGTGAAAAACGCAGTCCTTTGGCACGGCGGTACAATCAAGGTTGCAAACCGGCGGGGTGGGGGACTGATTTTCATATTTACCCTTAGGGCTGATTTAACAACTGCTTAAACTTTATGAAATATTTATGAAACAACATCCGGCTTACTTTGCAGTATAAATTAAAGTAAGCTATGGACATATTGTTTCTATGCGTCGTGGTCTTCCTGTTCCTGCTGGCAATCTTCGACCTGTCGGTAGGTGTAAGCAATGACGCCGTAAATTTTCTCAACTCGGCTATAGGCTCGAAAGCGGCCTCGTTCAAGCGTATCCTCATTGTCGCTTCAATAGGCGTATTCATCGGTGCGGCCATGAGCAATGGCATGATGGACATTGCGCGTCATGGCATATTCCGGCCCGAGCATTTCTCGTTCTACGACATTATATGCATCTTTATGGCTGTAATGGTCGCCGACATCATCCTTCTTGATGTGTTCAACACGTTGGGTATGCCTACATCCACCACAGTGTCGATGGTGTTCGAGCTTCTCGGGGCCACATTTGTCGTATCACTCATAAAGATGGCAGGTGATTCTACCGGATTAGGGTTAAACGACCTATTGAACACCGAAAAGGCTCTGTCTGTTATTTTGGGTATTTTCATATCGGTGGCTGTCGCGTTCTTTTTCGGGACACTGGTGCAATTCCTGTCACGTATGATTTTCTCGTTCAACTACCGCAGCCGGCTGAAATTTAAAATCGGTATTTTCGGAGGCTTGTGCGCCACCGCGATTGTATATTTCCTGCTCATCAAAGGGGCGAAAGACCTGACGTTTATGACTCCCGAAGTGAAAGCCTGGATAAATACAAACACGCTGCTTATTATCGGATGCTGTTTCGCAGGATTCACCGTCCTGATGCAGCTGCTTCATGCCCTTAAAGTGAACGTGTTGAAAGTCATCGTACTTATGGGAACATTCGCATTGGCCATGGCGTTCGCCGGCAATGACCTTGTGAATTTCATCGGCGTGCCGCTGACGGGGCTCGCATCATATCAGGACTATATTGCAAACGGTGCGGGCGACTCTACAGGATTCCTTATGGGCTCGCTCAACGGGCCGTCCAATACCCCGCTGTACTTTCTTATAGGGGCTGGGTTGGTGATGGTCGTTGCGCTTGCCACATCTAAGAAGGCCCATCGTGTGGCACAGACCGAAATAGGTCTTGGCAGCCAGAATGGAGGCGATGAGATGTTCGGCTCGTCACGGCTTGCACGGCGTCTTGTTCGGTGGGCTCTCTCCTTTCTGGCATGGGGACGCCGTGTAACACCCGTCAGGATCAGGGAATGGTTCGGCCGACGGTTCAATGTCGATGAGACTGTAATGGATCAAGGCGCGGCATTCGACCTTATACGAGGCTCGGTAAACCTTGTTCTTGCAGGCGCGTTGATTGCACTTGGCACATCGCTCAAACTCCCCCTCTCGACGACATTTGTCACTTTCATGGTGGCGATGGGGACATCGCTTGCCGACCGTGCATGGGGGCGGGAAAGCGCCGTGTTCCGTATCACGGGAGTTATCTCGGTGATAGGAGGATGGTTCATAACGGCGGGAGTGGCGTTCATAGGCGCAGGTTTGATTGTGCTGATGATGCACTATGGAGGCCATTGGGTGATGTTCGTCCTTGCCGCACTGACAATCCTACTGATAATCCGCAGCAACCGCCGCTTCCGTGCCAAACGAGTGGAAGATTCGGGCGACACGCTTTTTCAGACTATCCTCTCTACAAAAGACCCGCAGCAGGCATGGCAGCTTTTGGTAATGTTTATTGCCGACCGCCAACGCTCGTTCATCGCATTTGCCGAAGAGAGCTACCGCAATGTGACGGCGGCATTTGTAAAAGAGGACGTAAGGACACTCGACAAGACCGAAAACGCCCTTGTGCGCCAGAAAGATGTGCTTAAAAGTTCACGTCGTAAGGAAACACTATGCCTGCGCCAGGTAAGCCGGGAAACAGCTATTGAGAAAAGCGCGTGGTTTCATCTCGGGAACAACTGCTGCATGTCAATACTCTACAATCTCCGCCGCATCAGCGAGATATGCAAGGAACACGTCGAGAACAACTTCCTGCCGCTTCCACCTCGGCACATAGGTGACTTCGAGATGGTGCGTACCAGGGTCACGGCCCTTTTCAACGACACTATGGCAATGATCGACCGCGAACAGACCGAGGACGTACCAACTTTGCGGCGGCATTGCGATGAAATAAAGGACATGGTGTCCGACACCTACCATCAACTGTATATTCATCTCCACGATGGCGATGCGGCGGCAATAAGTGTGCTGTACGTTTACCTTAACATGCTTCAGGAAACACGTGAGATGGTTTCAAACCTCCGTAAATACCTGCGCGCTTACGCCAAGCTCCGTGATTCGGAATTCTCTGGCAGATCATAGTGTGTGAAAAACAACGGGATAAAAGAAAAGCAGCATTGATGGACAGATAATAAAATCCTGTACTCGGAATGAAGAATCTTCCTACCATCGGACAATCTCCCCATCTCTGTTTGCAGATTATATGGCAAATCCCTAGGAACTATATTAGGCTACACCGAAATGAATTTCGTGGACAAATGACAAGCCCGAATCAAAACAGCTTTGGTAAATGTCCAATGCAAGAAACAGCCCCAACCATCGAAAGCCATCCGATAAAATGTCACAAAAGAATGTCGCTATGAGGATGGAAAGATCCGAAATGTAAGCAATTATCAAGACTATTGCATTTTCTTGATTTCGTTATATAAAGCCAGCCCTTTTGCTGTAAGCAGGTATTTTTTGTCTCGGGTGATTAGGCTTATCTGGATATAGCACATTGAGAACGCCAACCTCGGAAGCGGGGTTTATATAGTTTTCCAAAAATGTCGGACGATGTTTCAGACCAACTTTCTCCATCAATACTTTTAACGATAGCTGTTCGTTTGACAAAGCTAATAACAAAACGCGAACTTGTTCGGTTACTTGTACGGCAGGTTGTTCGGTACTTGTACGGTCGATTTGCTGTACTTGTTCTGCTGTCAGTTTATCTGGAGCATTAACCACCATATACCTATTCCGCAACTCATTGTTTTCACCCAATAACAAATTGCGAAAGAATCGCTCCAAATATTCGGAATTACGCATGATGCCTTTTTGCACGTTTTGGTAGTTGGCGCGTACCAGCGCATTACGGAAATACCACGAATGATTGGCGAACAGGTTATTTGTTACGTCAAAGCCCATAGAACGTAGATAGAGAATCGTAAATACGTCAGTCGTCCGGGTGTTTCCCTCACCGAATGGATGAATTTGCCATAATCCAGATACGAATTTGGCTATGTGGTTCACTAATCCATTCCTGTCCACTTTGGAATAGTCGAACTGGCGTTCTTGTTACAAGTCGTATTCAATCGCTTTGCGAAGGTCGGGTGCGGAAACATACAGTACCGTATCACCACGCAGCACCCATTCTTTTTTTGTAATGTTGTAATCGCGGATTTGCCCAGCAAATTTTAAAACTACGTCAAAAATCCGACGATGAATTGAAGTCAGCCCGACAAGAGTAAAAGCAAAAGTTTTCTCGGTAAGAAGTCGACGTATGTTGGTCGATGCCATATCCGCTTCGTGGATTTCTGCATCTTCGGGCGTATGTGCTATTTTCGATTGATAATAGCTACGAATAAGTTGTTCGGCTTCGTCGATTGTAATCTCGCCCTCAATATCTTTACGTGCGGTCTCAATCAAGTAGTTGGAAGACTTCAATCCATCGACAGCCTGCAACCCTATTGCAGTCTGCCATGCGTAACCTTTCTCCCGCTTCTGTGGCTCGCCTTGGCGTATGTATTCGTCGAAGTTAATCATTAACAAATTATATCTGAAATATAGGTTCGTTTACTGTAAAAAACAATCTGCTCCGTAAATTCTCAGTCCAGTTATTTTCTGCTATTCTCATTTTCTGCATAAGGCATTTTTGTTGTCGTCTTTCCAATCGCCCTCTTTTTTGCAATTGAGTAGGAATAATTGCATTAGGTTCATAGAGATGCTGTATAACAGCTAAATTTGCTCTGTTTACAAGATTATCCCCTATAATCCTCCACCATCGAGCGTCGGTATCCCCAAGTGAGACTCCAAACAATACGATTATGTTCGCACTATTAATTAAGGCTTCACATTGCATATGCCTTGTTTCTTTCATTACTTCATTCGATTGAATTTTGATCATCAAATCTTTAATGTCGTCATTATTCCTAAACTCTTTGTTCTTTATTTGCTCTTCATTATCGACACCAATAATAATAGATCTGCCCAATTGTCCATGAACATGGATGATATCACGCAGAATAACGTTACTTCCAAAGTTTTTAGTTGTAGTAGTATTAAGACTTAATATTTTCTCAAGGGTATTCGTGTAATTTAATGTGATGACCGAAATATCTTTCGATGAAAAAAATCTGTTAGCGAAAGTATTATAGCGGTTCTTATCAAGCTCCCCTAAATATTTACTTACAGTGATGAAATCCAACTGAAATTTTGCTTTTAGTTTATCCGTTGGTAAAAATTTGTCATTCTCACTTGTCAGATACTTTTGTAGGAGGTCGTTTAATTCAAAATAGAACTCGTCAAATTCATCTGCATTATCAGTTTCCGCAGTAAAGCTTCCCAAACACTCTTCCATATCGGACCATAACTCCTGCTTTTCGGTTATTCCTTTTTTCATCCGATTAAGTAGAATGCTGCCATCTGTTATGTTATCCTGAAGATGTTTGTAAAATTCGGGATAACCGGTTGCCATCTCTTGAGCCTTATCAAAGCCGTTGCCAAATATGTATAATACATTCATTCGGGCGTAGTTATTATTGGAGGTTATTCAAAAATTCTGGTTTTGAAATTTGTAAATGCCATAGTACGATTCAATAAGGCAGATCGGCGCAATGCTTTAATTTCATCCTTAATCTTGTCTGCATGTATTATAATGTTATTCTGCACATCAACCGGCGGGATCGGGATTCGAATATTCATAAATACTTCCTCATTAATCCGAGGCATTCTTGCGCCGCTTGCCAGATCTGCAATTTGTCTTTGCACTATATCAGATCCTAATACAAGCTCAAAATATCGACTATTAATATTGTTTTTTATTTTGAATACAAATAACTCGGACGAACAGACAATATTATTCAAATCGGTATTATTATACCAATACTTATTTAAATACGGGCGTAATTTACCATATATGAAGTATCCTTTGGGAACTGCTACGGTTTGACTTTTAATCTGTTCTCCTTTTACGATGGGTATATCAATCAATTCTCCGGTAGATTTTTCGATATGTTCCATGCCGATATAGTGAAATTCTTGAGAAGGCGCTTTATAAGTTTCCACTCTCAATGATTTTCCATCGACACTTTTCATAAAGGACTCTATGCAATCACTTAATCCGATCAATGGATAGACGGATTTTAATTTTGCATTATTCTGTAGATAAGCATGATCCCAGCGTTGTAGTGCGGAGAAGGAAACGATGGATAATCTTTTCAACGGATCGTTTTTTGTGATTTCAATTTCCAATCTATTGAAAAGTAAATTATTTATATCATGTTGTTTGGCTGCTATTTCTAATTCGGAGTTGATTGCAAGGGATATCTGTTTATCATATGTAGCAATCAATTCCTCCTGTTCTTCCAATGAAGGGACAGGGACTTTAATATTGAGGAATTGAGCCTCATTTACACGTTGGCGATTAGTAGTTCCACTACTACAACTTTGGCAAAATGCAACAAATTGGTTCGTTGTGCAAACCAATACAAAATATTGAGGGTTGATTTTCGAGGTATCTATATCGTAAGGCAAAAAATCTTGTGTAACGATCGCTCCATCCAGCTCCGTAGGGATTATACCCATTGCTCCATTTCGAGCATCTATTTTAGATAGAATAAACTGCCCTTTGGAAACCAAAAATTGCCTTTTTGTGCCTATATTTTCTCCCATAACCTCATCACGAGGGATGACTCCTCCATTGCGGATTCTAATGGTCACCCGCTTATACTTTATACCGTTTTGTATAGTTACAGTCGTTTTATTGCGCATCAAAAACTCTCCGATCCGCATCATTGGATACGCCTTGCTAAATGCAATCTTTGAATCGTTCAAGTATTGCACGCTCCAATTAATCAACCCGCTGAACAGGACTGTCGAGATATATTTCATCGTGTTCAGCATATCTTCTCCCATTCGCCATTGTTCAACCTTTTATAGAGACTGTTATTCTCTACTTTATAGTCATAATGATTTGCAATGACAGTCCACAGCCCCAGTTCTTTACGATAAGGCATGTATTCTTGAAGCAGCTCTTCAAGTTCATTTTCGCATTCGGCTCCTGTTGTGGTAATACCGGCCTTTTCAACTTGCGCGATAGGAATCTGATAGTCGAAAAGTTGTTTTATAATTGGTTTAGTCTCTTGTTCGATTTTGGCTTCGAGAGTTTTCAATTCCGATTTCTTTATTTTAACCTCTGCACTAGCATTATCCTTGTTTCCGATAAAGGTTGTCAAGCTTTCCAGTTTTTCAGCATATTGTGCAGAAATTTGCTCGTATGCCGTCGCTTTTGCCTGTTCATACTGTTCAGATTCCTTAGTGGTGAATTTCTTGAAAAACACCAAACTGGGTTTCACGGTCGCACCAGATGCCATAAAGACATCCTGCGGAATCGAGGTAATCAATATAATCTTTGCCATTCCCTCGAACAGTTCGCGGACATTTTGCAGGTTGGTATTATTTAAAACGCCTTCAGGCAGTACAATGCCCATACGGCCTCCCGGTTTCAGCAATCGCAAACAACGTTCAATAAAAAGTACTTCCGTCAAACCGCTGAGTTTACCAGAAGTATATAGGCTAAGTACGGATTCTCCTATATGGTTGTTTACCTGTTCCAGAGCTTTTATATATTCCTGACCGTATCGCTCCGTATAGTATTTTATCTTGGCTTCGTCGGCAAACTTATCGGCTTCGGTAATCATCAAGGTCTTTTCCACACGAGAACCGAAGGGAGGATTGGTCAGGATAACATCAAAGCGGTTTTCAAAAATGCCGTTTACATTCAGCAATCCGTCATGATGGTGCACGCCGCCATGTCCGTCACCGTGCATGATCATGTTCATCTTGGCGGTACGAGCCATACGAGGATTAGCATCCGTACCGAAGATACAATCATGAGAAAGTAGCTTCAATCGGCTGTCGGTTGCAGTCGTGTCGAGTTCCTTATTTAAAATAGTAAAATATTTATCGACCTGTTCGTCGATGGCCAAACGTTTTTTCTTCGACAAAGCATTATATTGCTCATCGAACAACTGATTTTTAATCTGTTCTTTAGTATTTTGAATGTCGTTCTCGATTTTTTCTCGCACGTATTCAAATGCCTTGATAAGGAATCCTCCGCTGCCGCAGCAAGGATCACAGATAACCTCTCCTTCTTCCGGATCGAGCAAAGCTACCATAAAATCCACTATAGAACGGGGCGTGAAGAACTGCCCCAATTCTCCACGGAATGTCTTGCCCAAAAATTTTTCGAAAGCAATACCTTTGATATCATCGGCTGTACGAGAAAGGTTATAAACTTCTAACTCTTTGACAATAGCCTCGAAACTTGCTTCTTTAATTCGAATGGTATCGTTCGGTTCGAATAGGTCATCTTTTGCATAATCCTCTTTCGTCCGCTCAAACAGTTGCTGGTAAAAAGGCAAACTTTGCTTTGACTTGGTTTTGTCGTACGCTTCCCGTAATTTTTTAAACTCTTCTTTCGAAAATATTTGTGTGCCGGTATTATCACGTTCATAACGAATCTTGATAAACAGCACTTTACTTATCTCGTCAAAAGCGGCTTCGGGTGATAATTTATCGTTATTGCGAATGATGTTATGGCATGTCGAAAGCAGTTTGCTGAACTCGTCTCGCGTAAAAGCTTTGGTTTGACTCAACAACTCCTTGATTTTTTTCGCATTCGTTAAATCCTCGGCTTGGGGAATATCTACAATCTCTTCGAGCCGTTTCGGAAGTTTGCCTTTAATGACTTTAAATATTCGGGTCTCCTTGAGATTGGTCGTGACAAAAAAATCGGCACTGGCCCATGCCGCATAGTTGTAACCTTGGAAATAATCCTCTTCGCGAATCGTAATATACTCCGCTTTGCATTCTACGACAATTACGGCAGATGCATCGTCCTTTTTATCTGCTTCAGATCTCCAGATAACAATATCCGCACGTGCCTTGCCCTGGCCTCTATGGGAATTATTTACTTGAACCTCTTGGGCCATTTGGTTTAAAGCGTAACCGTAATTATCAACGAGTCGGCAAATGTATTCTTGGCGAACTCGCTCTTCGGGAGTTAAAACCAACTCTTTATTTTTAAGAGGCGCAAATATTTTATTGCCTTTTATTTGTAGTTTCATATTTAATCAAATCTTTCGGATTAACTTGTAGTATATTTGCGATTTCGAACAGAACATCCAAACTCGGCTGACGTCTGTTGCAGACATAGGAATTGACGATACAAAAACTTTTTCCGAGTTTTTCCGCCAACCATGTTTGCTTAATACCTTTTTCTTCAAGCACCTCTTTTATACGGTTCTTTGGTTTATCCATGTTTAATCCATTTGATATTTGGCTACAAATATATAAAATATAATGCAATAAAAAGATAAAAAACAGGATGATATGACAATCGTTCTTATCTGTCTGAAATAGAACTTGGTTGTCTAAAAGTTTTCCGACCATTCGTATAGCTCTCATAGCCCTAAAGTGTACATTACAGTCAAAAAAGAAAATACGATGTGGTTCTGTATTGTTTTTTGGGGTTGCACATTAGTGGAAATCAGTTGAACGTTCAGTTTAGCCTATATATGCTAAATCAAAGTCAACAAAATTTAGGTAGTTATACTTATCTTTTCATATGCCTATGATTTGATATAAGTGTTCTCCTTTGCGAAGAATTGTAACCTGAAGATGTACTTTTGCTCAATTTCTCTTTTGGCTGCAACAATTCTTCAATCCCTCGACAATGCATGCTCAGAATAGCGACATGTTATTTAAAACACTTTCAGTACGACCAAGTGAAAAGAATGGAATCATATGAAGAACAGAAAATCACTTAATTATTGATTTGTTCCTTTTACAAGTTATATAAGGAGATATTACAGTTGGTTTACAATAGATTAAGTTAAGTGTTTATAGTATAATATTTCCCCAGAATCCTTTATATTTGATAAGCCTTTTTATGCTTTGAGAGTAACGATTGGAAGGTGTAGGAAACTGCAAATAGCAATACCGTTATGTCTTCTTCTCATGAAAAGTTACTGAATCTTACTGGTTTTTTGTAATTTTGCTTCGCCTTAGAAGGAAACGCCGAGAATTCATACTGCCTCGGGCGGGCAAAATCCGTTTTAAAATCGAACGAATAGACTATAAATGAAGCATGATTGAGACCGATAGGCTTTTTCTGAGACCCTGGCGGGAGGAAGATGCGGAGGCTTTGTATAAATACGCCTCCGACCCGGACATTGGAACGATTGCAGGGTGGCCGCCGCATACATCAGTGGAAAACAGTCTTGAGATTATACAGACTGTATTTTCCGCTCCTGAAACATATGCAGTAGTGTTGAAGGATACAGGAGAGCCTATAGGCTGTTGCGGAATAATGTTCGCCGAAAGCCTTCACACGTCAGATATGAAGCACAGCGAAGCTGAGATAGGCTATTGGATTGGTAAGCCGTATTGGGGACAAGGACTGATTCCAGAAGCGGTAAAAGCTTTGCTGTCTAGATGTTTCAATGATTTGGCCCTTGATGCCGTATGGTGCGGATATTATGATGGAAACGTCAAATCAAAACGTGTATGTGAAAAATGCGGGTTCAAATTTCATCATACAAACCACGGCATTCTGTCTCCGCTTGGCGACATACGTACGGAGCATTTTTATATAATGACTTTGGAGGCATATAAGAATGTTTCCTAAATGCCAACTAAAAACATGTAATGATATGAATAATCGTACTGGTTTCTGTGAATGGTTGATGCAGGAAACATCGAAAGGGTGCACGTTGTTGAACGTTTGCCGCACTGTGTGTGCCATCCTGCGTGGTACAACTGCTGTATAAATATCCTTAGGGAAAAGCCGCCTATTCAACAATAATGACTGGAGTTGGGTTAAATGGCGGTCTATACAGTTTTTCTAATATACAGAGAGGCACATTGCTTATGGTTATATATTTGGCATTAGGAATATCTAATTGATTTATCTGCGTAGGTGCAAATATCCAGCCGTTAATTTCTATTACCAAAGCATTATTCTTATGTTGCATCCAGTATTTCCTATATTTCTTTAGTGGCTCTTCGGATTCACCTTGCAGTAAGGAAAAGCCAATAGATGGTTTTCCAAAACTATCTTTTTCAAAGAAGGCATGCTTAATGGGTGCGCTAAAAGGCGATTTCAGTTCATATATAGCAATAATCAAAGTCAATTTTTGATTTTCTTTCTCACAAAGGCCGAACCCCCATTTATAGCCATCAGGTAAATCAACTTTTCCAATATTATCCTTAATGATCTGTGCTTCTTGCGGATATGTGTCAAGATAATAGCACAACATATCATTTCCTCCGAAAAGGAATTCTTGATGTGTAGACTGCATCGCGTCAACTACTTTATCTATACTCTCTTGTGGGAATGTGTATATATTGGCAACTGGAAATACATTAAAAGTCCAATTAACGGCGTAAAGTCTATCATAGTATATATCCAATGAATCTGACTCGCCGACATTGGCAGCCTTAATAGATAAAGTTGTCGAGAATAAAAATAAAATGATATAGAATGTCTTCTGCATTATAGGAAAGAGTTTAATAATCACAAAATTAACGAAAATTGGGAGAAACGTAGCATTATCATGGGAAAACAGTTACTTTTGTGTGGGCTTATGGTGAAGCGACAACCCCAGGCTTGTATCTTTACAAGATATAGATTTCTTGGGTTACCAGAGTCGTCATTTATTCTACGGCATAGACATCTTGTCGGATTCCACCATTGCTAAAATCGAGGCGTTGAAATGAAACAAACCAATAAGAGACTTTGGAATTGTTATGAAAGGAAATCGAGAATATGATTATTCTGACAGATTTAGCGCAACAGTCAGAGTGACAAAACCGATAAGCGCAAAAAAATTATCTGAGCAATTCTTTTATGCTCCGAAATGGATAAGAGGATTGATGAACCTGCGTAATGCCATAATGAAGCCTTTCGGTCTGAAAGATTCGCGTAATTTGTCGGATTTGGTGTCCGTTAAATCTTACAATTTAAGTACATGACAAAAATTTGAAAACATCGAATTTTGGGGTATAAGTCGG
>ERZ777011.2578-NODE-2578-length-13922-cov-3.601933_pt1 | contig 13922 bp, 8 predicted proteins | sample MGYA00374964_ERZ777011 | MGnify/ENA primary metagenome ERZ777011 (study PRJEB29310, sample SAMD00008975) | mouse gut metagenome | study: EMG produced TPA metagenomics assembly of the Metagenome analysis of fecal microbiota from mouse which was promoted...
ATAACCGCATAAATGACTCCCAGCCACTTCACCTTGATGGGAATGATGAACATGAGCAGCACCTGCACATCCGGAAACGTCGCCGCAAAAGCAAGAAAAATCGACATATTAATGTAATAAGTGCTGAAAAAGACAGAAACAAAGCGAAAATAATATGCCGCCGCCCCTGTCGCCGCAAAAGTATCTCCATGAAAGAGGTACTGATATCCCATCAACAGAAAACTGCCCGCAATGGTAAAGAGCATGCCGGAAAACAGATATACATTATACCGGTAAGTACCCCATGTCCGCTCCAGCGTCGTACCGATGGAACAATAGAAGTACATCATGATCAGCATAAAAAGAATATTCCCTGTCGGCGGCGGAATCAGAACCCATGTGACCAACCGCCAGATCTGGCCGTGCAGGATCGCATACGGATCTAACGTCAGATACTGAATCAGCACACCGCTCCTGTCGATCAGCTCGATCAGATATCCTGCCGCATAGCATGCCACCAGCACAAATGACAGATTTCTGATTGCATATTTACCAAACTTACGTTCAAACGAACTCATTATGAATAACCACGCCTTTCCAATGTATTTTCATGTACAAAACTGAATACATTTTAACATTCCTTTTTTTAAAAGTAAACGCCGCTCCTCTCAAAAAATACAGATGTCATAAAAATTTAATAAATACATTTTAAAATCTTAACACATTACCAACAATTAGCCGATTGCTTTTTGCAAAATCGTGTCGTATAATGACATGGTTCAGAATTTCCTATTAAATAAGTAAAAATAAGGAGTGATATCCGAAATGAGTGAAATGCAATATACGCTTGGCATCGACATCGGTTCTACAACCGTAAAGATCGCTGTTCTCAATGAAAAGCAGCAGGTACTCTTTTCTGACTATCAGAGACATTTCGCAAATATAAGAGAGACGCTGTCCAGCCTGTTGCAAAAGGCCTATGACAGGCTTGGAAATATAACCGTACATCCGATGATCACCGGTTCCGGCGGTCTGACGCTGGCCAACCATCTGCAGGTTCCCTTCGTGCAGGAGGTAATTGCAGTTTCCACCTCACTGCAGACACTCGCTCCTGCTACTGATGTGGCAATCGAACTGGGCGGGGAGGATGCCAAGATCATCTATTTTGAGGGCGGCAACGTGGAACAGCGCATGAACGGCATCTGCGCCGGCGGTACCGGTTCCTTCATCGACCAGATGGCTTCCCTGCTGCAGACTGACGCGGCCGGGCTGAATGAGTATGCCAAAAATTATCATTCACTTTACACGATCGCGGCAAGGTGCGGCGTGTTCGCCAAATCCGACATCCAGCCGCTCATCAATGAGGGTGCCACGAAAGAAGACCTGTCCGCTTCTATTTTTCAGGCTGTCGTTAATCAGACGATCAGCGGTCTTGCCTGCGGCAAGCCGATCAGAGGACACGTAGCCTTCCTGGGCGGACCGCTGCACTTTTTATCAGAGTTAAAGCAATCCTTCATCCGCACACTGAAGCTGGATGACGAACATATTATCGACACTGATAACTCTCATCTGTTTGCTGCCATCGGTTCTGCGCTGAATGCCAAAAAAGAGGTGCATTTTGCAATGGAAGAAATGGTTGGAAAGCTTTCTTCCGATATTCAGATGGAATTTGAAGTGGAACGCATGGAGCCGCTCTTTGCCTCCGAGGAAGAATATCAGAACTTCTGTACAAGGCACGGCGCGCACCATGTGACGACTGCCGGTCTGGCTTCCTATCAGGGCAACTGTTTCCTTGGCATCGACGCCGGTTCCACGACCACGAAGGTGGCTCTCGTCAGCGAAGACGGCTCCCTGCTCTATTCCTTCTACAGCAGCAATGACGGAAGTCCGTTAAAGACGGCGATCCGCTCCCTGAAGGAAATTCATGCGCTTCTCCCGAAGAGCGCCAGGATCGTTCGTTCCTGTTCCACCGGCTACGGTGAAGCATTGATGAAGGCCGCCTTCCTGTTAGATGACGGCGAGGTCGAGACCGTTGCACACTATAACGCCGCCGCCTTCTTCAATCCGGATGTAGACTGTATTCTGGATATCGGCGGTCAGGACATGAAATGTATCAAGATCAAGAATCAGACGGTTGACAGCGTACAGCTCAACGAGGCCTGTTCCTCCGGCTGCGGTTCTTTTATCGAAACTTTTGCCAAATCCCTGAACTACAGCGTGGAAGAGTTTGCGAAGGCCGCTCTGTTCGCGGAGCACCCGATTGATCTGGGTACCCGTTGCACCGTATTTATGAATTCCAAAGTAAAACAGGCACAGAAGGAAGGCGCTTCCGTCGCCGATATTTCTGCCGGACTTGCCTATTCCGTAATCAAAAACGCGCTGTTCAAGGTCATCAAAGTCTCCGATGCTTCCGAACTCGGCAAAAACATCGTCGTACAGGGCGGTACTTTCTACAACGACGCCGTACTGCGCAGTTTTGAAAAAATAGCCGACTGTCAGGCTATCAGACCGGACATCGCCGGTATCATGGGCGCTTTCGGCGCTGCGCTGATTGCCAGAGAACACTTTGAAGAAGGCTATCAGACTACCATGCTGACGATCGACCAGATCACCAGTCTGCAGTTTGAGACAAGCATGGCAAAATGTAAGGGCTGTACTAACAACTGCCGTCTCACCATCAATAAATTCACGGGAGGACGTCAGTATATTTCCGGCAACCGCTGCGAGCGCGGTCTTGGCAGGACCAAAAACGAGAACGGCATCCCCAATCTCTATGACTATAAATTAAAAAGACTCTTCTCCTACGAACCGCTGTCCGCCGACCAGGCGCCCCGCGGCACGGTAGGCATTCCGAGAGTCTTAAACATGTACGAAAACTATCCGTTCTGGTTCACCTTTTTCACCAGACTCGGATATCAGGTCGTGCTCTCGCCCAGTTCCAACCGCAAGATCTACGAACTCGGCATCGAGTCCATCCCGAGCGAATCGGAATGCTACCCGGCAAAGCTTGCACACGGTCATGTGGCATGGCTGATCAACCAGAAGACAGATTTTATTTTCTACCCCGCATTGTTTTATGAGCGGGACGAATTTCACGGGGCAAACAATCACTATAACTGCCCGATCGTCACTTCCTATTCGGAAAACATTAAGAATAACGTGGAGGAAATCGGCAGAGGTGAAGTCGCATTCCGCAATCCTTTCATGGCATTCAGCAGCCTGCAGACGGTTACTTCCGCCCTTACCAGGGAATTTAAGGAACTGCCCGTTACGGAAGTGATGGATGCCGCAAAAGCCGCCTGGGACGAACTGGCCAGGGCGCGTCAGGACATGCGCGACAAAGGGGAAGAAGTCCTGCGATTCATGACGGAAAACCACGTCAGAGGAATCGTGCTTGCCGGGAGACCGTATCATATTGATCCCGAGATCAACCACGGCATCCCGGAACTGATCAATTCCTACAATATTGCAGTGCTGACAGAGGACGCAGTCTCCCATCTGGCCGAGCCGGAACGCCCACTGATCGTATCCGACCAGTGGATGTATCACTCGAGACTCTATGCCGCAGCAAGCTATGTGAAAACAAGGGAGGACCTGGATCTGATCCAGCTCAATTCCTTCGGCTGCGGTCTGGATGCCGTCACCACCGATCAGGTGAACGACATTCTCTCCGGCTCGGATAAAATATATACCTGCTTAAAAATTGACGAAGTAAATAACTTAGGCGCCGCCAGAATACGCATCCGCTCCCTGCTCTCCGCCCTCAAAGTGCGGGAACAGAAGCACAAACAGCGTACCGTCCGTTCCAGCGCCATCAAGAAAGTTGCTTTTACTGAAGAGATGCGCAAAGAATATACGATTCTCTGCCCGCAGATGTCCCCGATCCATTTCGACATTATGCAGACCGGATTCGAGGCGTGCGGCTATCGCTTCGAAGTGCTTGGCAATGACAACCGGCACGCCGTAGACGTGGGCTTGAAATATGTAAATAATGACGCGTGTTATCCTTCCTTGATGGTAGTCGGCCAGATCATGGACGCTCTCCTCTCCGGTAAATACGACGTCAATAAAGTTGCGATCATCATGACACAGACCGGAGGCGGCTGCCGTGCCACCAACTATGTCGGATTCATCAGGCGTGCGCTGGAGAAAGCCGGCATGCCGCAGATACCGGTGATTTCCCTAAATCTTGCCGGTATCGAGAGCAATCCCGGCTTCCACCTGAATGCGGAACTGCTCATGCGCGCCGCTTACAGTGCGCTCTTCGGTGACGTCCTCATGCGCTGCGTCTACCGTATGCGTCCCTATGAGACCACCCCCGGTTCCGTAGATGCGCTCCATGCGAGCTGGAAAGAGAAATGCCGTGCATTTGTATCCCGCAAACACATGAATTATTACATATTCCGTAAAATGTGCCGACAGATCATACGGGATTTCGACGCCGTTCCGATTCATGAGGACATGCGCAAGCCGAAAGTCGGCATCGTAGGCGAGATTCTGGTTAAATTCGCCCCCGCCGCCAACAATCATCTGGTAGAACTGCTGGAAGCAGAGGGCGCGGAAGCTGTTGTGCCTGATCTGATAGACTTTATGCTCTACTGCTTCTACAATCAGATCTATAAGGCTGACTATCTGGGCACCTCCCGCAAAGCCGCTCTCGTTTCCAGATTCGGTATCTGGGCACTGGAGCAGATGCGCGGCGCCGCGGCGAAAGAATTTGCCAGAAGCCGGCACTTCACGCCGCCGGTAAGCATCTATAAGATCGTGGAATACGCGAAACCGATCGTCAACATCGGCAATCAGACCGGTGAAGGATGGTTTCTGACCGGCGAAATGGTGGAACTGATCCACAGCGGCGTAAACAATATCGTCTGTACGCAGCCTTTTGGCTGCCTGCCGAATCATGTGGTCGGTAAAGGCGTCATCAAAGAACTGCGCAAGCGTTTCCCGCTGTCCAATATCGTGGCCATCGATTACGATCCGGGCGCCAGCGAGGTCAACCAGCTTAACCGGATCAAGCTGATGTTGTCCACGGCACAGAAAAATGTAAAAAATTGAGCTTCGCTCAATTGCGAGTTCCGCTGCGCGGACTCGGATAAGCGGAGGAATTTCCTATACCATAAATGAATTCCTTCGGGATTAATTGAAAAAGCAGATGTGGAAAATTCCTACATCTGCTTTCTTACGATCAAATATTCATTGTCCATCTGGTAAAAGGAACAGGCAAAATTACCGCCCCGCAGGAACCGGCTCATATCGTCCTCATCCAGATCTACCATGCAAACATAACACTCGTAATCTTCATCATACTGATAATTACTACAGGTATCGCAACTGCTCATATCCCTCTTCCATTCCGCAGCATACACCGCATAATATTACACACTCCGCTTCCTTACATACATACCCCTTAATAAAAGGTCTTGTCTACCTTACGATTGATAAATTTGATCTTGCCTTTAATCTCTTCTGCCAGATTATGAATTGCCTCATCCGCGATCTCCTTCTGCAGCTGATTTACACAAAAGATGCACGTTCCGAATTTATCGTTGGAAAAGAGTTTCGGTTTCTCCCATTTTACGAAATAGGAAACCCTGTTCTTCAGCAAAACCTTCTCAATTTTTTCTTTGGTCTCTAAGTCCGTTACCTGACACCATTCCAGTTCATTATGCACTTTCACTTTCTGATAGGCTGTCTCCATACCGTGTTGTCCCCCTCTGTTATAGCTCAGCTATTAGATTATAGCGCATTTTATTCAAATGTGCAATTATTGCAAGAAGCATTTTTTTATGTTAATCTATATTATGATAACAGTTCAGCAATGCGGAGAGAATTGTGCAGATTGCCCGTAGGCACTTGCTGAACTGTTATATATTATGCTATTTAACATTGGAAAGTTGAGGAACAGTCATGCCTATTAAAATCGCTGATTCATTACCGGCAACCAGTATCCTGGAAAACGAAAATATATTTGTTATGACGGAATACCGCGCATTGCACCAGGACATCCGTCCCCTGAATGTGCTGATCCTGAATCTCATGCCCACCAAGATCGTAACGGAAACACAGCTTCTGCGCAAGCTGTCCAACACGCCGCTGCAGGTCAATGTGGAATTTCTACAGACGGCAAGCTACACGCCGCAGCACATAGATTCCAATCATCTGGAATCATTCTACACCACTTTTGATCAGGTTAAAGAACGTAAATACGACGGCATGATCATCACCGGGGCACCCCTGGACTATATCAAGTTCGAGGACGTCACCTACTGGAAAGAACTGTGTTCCATCATGGAATGGGGTAAAACGCATGTTCATTGTACCCTGCACCTTTGCTGGGGCGCTTATGCCGGACTCTACTACCTCTATGGCTTAGACCGCTATGATATGGATACGAAGCTGTCAGGCGTCTATGCGCACAGGATCGTGAAGAAAAATTCCCCGCTGTTCCGTGGCTTCGACGATATCTTCTATGCGCCGCAGTCCCGTGCCATGGGCATAGCTGCGGATAAGATTGCTTCCGTTCCTGATCTGGAACTGATGGCGGTATCCGATGAAGCCGGTGTAACCATCGTTAAGACCACAGACAGCCGACATTTCTTCATCACCTGTCATCCGGAGTATGACGCTGATACGCTGGCGCAGGAATACTTCAGAGACTTAAACAAGGGCATGAATCCAGCAGTTCCTGCCAATTATTTTCCCGATGACGATCCGTCAAAAGCGCCGGTCGTCAACTGGCGCTCCACCGGTCAGCTGCTGTATTCCAACTGGCTCAACTTCTATGTCTATCAGACGACACCGTATGATGTACGGGAGATATAATTACAGATACTTCTCCATAAAGTCGTCCTCCGAGACAATCGGAATGCCGAGTTCCTTGGCCTTTTTATTCTTGGAAGACTGCGATGCGGTATCATTATTGATCAGGCAGGTCGTCTTACCGGTGACGCTGCCTGTGACTTTGCCGCCTTTCGACTCGATCTCTTCTTTTAACGCATTGCGGTTCTCATAGTGTTCCAGGCTGCCCGTAATGACAAAGCTCATACCCGCCAGCGTCTGTGAACCTGACTGCGCCACCGTCTCCTCCTCGATCTTCACTTCCTGCAGCAAACGCTCCAGCTGCCCCATACGCTGTTCATTATGGAAATATTCGTATATGCTGCCGGCAATCACACCGCCGATCCCGTCGATCGCACTCAATTCTTCCGCATCCGCTGTCCGCAGCGCGTCGATGGAGAAGTTAAAATGCCGGCACAGCAGTTTGGCATTCGCGACGCCCACGTTCTCGATCCCCAGACCGTAAACCACTCTGGGAAGTGTGGTATTTCTGGCCTTCTCTATACTCTCCATCAGGTTGGCGTAAGATTTCTCTCCGAATCCCTCCATCTGCGTGATCTCCTGCTCATACCGTTCCAGATGGAAAATATCAGCAAACTCATGCAGAAAGCCTCTGGCAAGAAATTTCTCCAGCGTAGACTCCGAGAGACCGTCCACATTCATGGCATCCCGGCTGACAAACAAAGTAAAAGCTTTGATCTTCTTCGCATCACAGTCCGGATTATTACAGTAGAGCGACTGTACATCATTGACCTGCCGGATCTGTGTGGGCTGTCCACATACCGGACATATCTCCGGAATCTCCAGCGTATCGCTCCTCGTCAGATTCTCCGCAATCTGCGGGATAATCATATTCGCCTTATATACTGTAATATGATCTCCGATCCCTAACTCCAGTCCGCGCACGATACTGATATTATGCACGGAGGCACGGCTGACTGTCGTTCCCTCCAGTTCCACCGGCTCAAAAATCGCCACCGGATTGATCAGACCGGTACGGCTGGCGCTCCACTCCATCTCCGTAAGCTGCGTCTCCCGCAGTTCATCCGCCCATTTAAAAGCAATGGAATCTCTGGGAAACTTAGCCGTTCTCCCGAGTGACTGTCCGTAGGCAATATCATCATAGGTCAGTACCAGACCATCCGAAGGGACATCATAGGCTGGTATTTTATTTTCAAAATAAGCGATCTCCTCCAGAATCGTATCCGGATTCACACGCCTGTACTCTACTATGTCGAAACCCTGTTCCTCCAGGAAAGCAAACTGTGCCGCACGGGAGTTATGCGCCTGCGCGCCTTCCGCTTTTACAAGGCTGAAAGCATAGAAATGAACGCTCCTTGCCGCCGTGATCTCATTATTAAGCTGTCTTACCGAACCGCTGCACAGATTCCTCGGATTTTTGTACTTTGCCTCCGCCTCCTCGATCCGGCTGTTGATCCTCTCAAACTCGCTGTAGGTGATGACAGCCTCCCCGCGTAAAATCAGTTCTCCCTGAAAAGGCACTGACAGCGGAACATTTCGAAACACCCGGGCATTGTTCGTAACGACCTCGCCAACCTCACCGTTTCCTCTGGTGACGGCCTTTACCAGTTTCCCGCCGGAATATGTCAGAACGACCGTCAGGCCGTCCAGCTTCCATGAGAGCAGCCCTTCTTTGCCGTTCAGCCAGTCCTGAAGCTCTTCTCTGCTTTTCGTCTTTGCGAGGGATAACATAGGACGTTCATGTCTTTCCTTCGGCAGTTCGTCCACCGCTTCATATCCGACGCGGACGGTAGGACTGTTTGCAATAATAACACCCGTTTTTTCTTCTAATCCGGTCAGTTCATCATACAGGCGGTCGTATTCGTAATTACTCATGATCTCCGTGTCCTGCGCATAATACGCCTCAGACGCACGATTCAGAATGGAGACCAGTTCTTTCATTCGGTTTCTTGTCTTCTCATCCACTTAATCCATACCTGCCGTTTCCTGTTATTTTTCCCCGCCACATAGCGCTTCATACGAATCCTTTTCATTCCGGCACAGCAAGCCCGCATGCACCGTATAGACCGGAAACTTCCTCCCGCGTCAGTTCCCTGTACTCTCCGGGTTTCAAATGCTCCAGCCCTATATTTATAACACGTGTTCTCTTAAGGGAGAACACGTCATATCCCTGTGTCCTGCACATGCGCCGAATCTGCCTGTTAAGTCCCTGTGTCAACACCATCTTCACCGTCATGGGACCCACCTGCTCTATCTCGCACGGACGGGTCGTCACATCCAGTTCCTCCAGATATACCCCCTGGCGCATATGAGAAAGCGATTCTTCTGTCCATTCCTGCTTGACCTTAACAATATATTCTTTCTCATGGCGGTTCATGCCGCGCATCATGACATCGATAAGCGCGCCGTCATTGGTCATCAGAAGCAGCCCTTCCGAATCTTTATCCAGTCTGCCCGCATAAGTTACCCTGACCGGATAGCTGATCTCCTGCGTCACAATTTTCTCCGCATGAGCATCCCGCTCCGTACAGACGACGCCGACCGGCTTATAGTAAGCGAGCACTACTTTCCTGTCGGGTCCGGCAATCTTCCTGCCGCGGACGCGCACCTCGTCCCGTCCCGTCACCTTCATACCCTGCAGCGCCGTCCCACCGTTCACCGTGACAACACCCTGCTCAATCAATTTATCCGCATCCCGTCTGGAACAGACACCGCAGGATGCCAGATATTTATTTAAGCGGACTTCTACCATTTTATTCTGCATTCTTCTCTCCATTCCAAAACATTTAAGTGACCCGGGTATTACTTCACTGACGCAAATTACACATTCATAACAAGCGATATATTATACTATTGCGCCGCGCTGTTCTCTTCCTCTGCTTCCTCCTGGTCCTGCAGCGGTTCCACGGCATGTTCCAGCAGGAACTCCCGCCACACATCATAGTGCTGCGCATAGAGATGAACACCGTCAAAAGTTAATTCCGCATTTAAGAAACCGTCCCGATCCGTAAAGAGCGGGTTGGCATCCAGATAGAAAATATCCGTACCGTTCGCCAGCTGTGCGGATGCAGCATTCTTATCGTTGATATTAATATTATTGAACTCTGTCTCCATGTTATTCTTTTCTCTGCTGACATGAAGATTTGCCATGATATAGATAATCGCCTGCGGCTGCCACTCCCTGATTTGATCCACTACCTTGCGATACTGTTCCAGATATGTTTCAGTATTGCCGTATCCAAGTTCATTCATGCCAAGCATAATATAGATCTTACCGTACTGCTTCTCCTGCAGCACCTGTGTCAGATCCACCTTATCCCCGGTCTTCTGATACGTGATTTCCTCCTCTAACAGCTTGAAGATCATCATACCGCTGTCACAGTAGAAATCCGCCTCCTCCAGTCCGGCATAATCCGAGATGCCCAGGGTTCTGGAATCACCCAGAAAGGCTGCATCACTAAAATAACCAATGTTTTCTTTGGTATACGGATACGATGTCGTCAATGCAACTTTTCCTGCATCTGAATAATATCTGGAATCAACTTCCTGCGGTTCATATTTTGTAAATCTTGTTATTCCTTTTGGTACTTTCTCTGTATCCTCGTTGTTTTCGTCATTTCCTGCAGATTCTTTATCATCATTCAAAATGTTTTCTTTTTCTTTATCATCAATATTTTCCTTGCACATTCCTGCATTTTCATTTGTTTGCTTATTATCTTCGGAATTTTTTTCCAAGATTCCCGTATTCTTATCATCCCCTTCGGAACTTTCATCCGAAAACGGATCATCTACATTTAATAACGGGTTATATATGTGCTCTCCTACCCTGCCGGCCTGTGCCATCACCGCCTGCGCTTCTCTGGCAGCCGCCTTGAATCCGATTTCATCAGACCATAACATCACCAGCAAAGAGGTAAGCACGATTCCAAGCACATACGGACAGTTATACAGAACCTCTTTCCACTGCCCCCTGTGCCTGATGCCATTTTGTTTCTGATCAGTATGGTTTTTTCTCCGCTGTGCATTCCTGTTTCTTTGCTTTGCAACGCTCCGTACCTGCTGTACCTGTCCGGTTTGTTTCTCCTGCCCTGTCTTACTCTTACTGTCCTGCTTCGTCTGGCTTGTCTGGTTTGTCTGCTTCGTCTGACTTGCCGGTTTTGTCTGTTCCGACGCTTTCTTCTGACTTGCCGGTTTTGTCTGGTCTGACGCTTTCGTCTGACTCGCCGGTTTCGCCTGTTCTGATGCTTTCTTCTGACTTGCCGGTTTCGCCTGGCTCGTCTGCTTCGTCTGATTTACCGGTTTTCTCTGGCTTGCCTGTCTTCCGCGGCCTGACTGTTTTTTATGCTTTGTTTGTTTAATATGTCCTGTCTTTTTTTTCTTTGTCATAAGTTATATCTCTCACCACCGCTCATATCTGTCTTACGATATATCTATTCCTAAAATCTGAAATACAGGAACGGATTATTGCTTCCCACCATGATCTCATGCACCGAGAACCAGAAGATCACCAGCAGCGCCGCCACCATAAACCATCTGTCCTTCCACTTATGATACCACTGTCTCGGATAGGGAGTCGCAAACAGGATACAGGCAATCAATAACACCCAGTATTGTTTCAGATGCCGCTCCAGATGGAGCGTGCTTACCATAACAGCAGATCTGTGGATTCCAAACATGTTGCCCAGATATGCTGCCAGCTGTCTCAAATCCGTGATTGCAAATATCACCCATGTAATGGGAATCATCACAAGTGTATACACATGTCCGATTACCCCAGACTGCTCCAGCTTCCTGCCGTAACTGTTCTTCTCCACCGTAAGAATCACAAAAAAAACCATGCCCCATAGCAGAAAATTCCAGTCAGCCCCATGCCACAGTCCGGTACATGCCCATACGACAAAGAGGTTCATAATCGTCCTGCCTCTGCCCTTTCTGCTGCCGCCCATCGGGAAATAGACATACTCGCGAAACCATCTGCCGAGCGTCATATGCCATCTGCGCCAGAACTCGGAAATCGACTTTGATACATAGGGATCGTCAAAATTGCGTGGAATCCGAAACCCCAGCATCTTGCCGAGTCCCATCGCCATCACGGAGTATCCCCAGAAATCAAAATAAATCTGGAAAGAATAGGCGATTGCACCCAGCCATGCCACCGTAATATGTAAGCTGCCGGGTCCCGCCGACATAATCGTATTCCACAGCGTCCCGATCTGGTTCGCCAAAAGTACCTTCAGCCCTAATCCTGCCGTAAAAAGTTTCAGCCCGTTCTCAATGTCTCTGATGCGGATCTTCCTGCTCTCCATCCGCTCCGCCACCTCGTCATACCGCACGATCGGTCCGGCGATCAACTGCGGAAACATGCTGACATATGCTGCAAAAGACAGGAATCCTGCCGGTTCCTTCAATGTACCGCGGTAACAGTCTATTTGATAGGAAACCATCTGAAACGTATAGAAACTGATCCCCAGCGGCAGCGCCAGCATGAGAAGCGGTACAGACTCACGGCTGGTGAGACTATTTATGACTCCCGCCGAAAAGTCCCAGTATTTAAATACAAACAGAATGCCGAAATCAATGATGAGCGCCGCGATAAGCGCCGTCTTCCTGTGTCCTGCCATCACCTTCGCAAGATTCTGCCGCGGCTTTGCCGGCTTCCGGAACATATACCGGCTCAAGGCATAATTAATGATAACAGATAAAATAAGCAGCAGAACAAAGAACGGTTCTCCCACTCCATAGAAAAGCAGACTTCCCGCCAGTAACACAATATTGCGGTATCTGGCGGGAACAATCAGATATATCAACATAAAAACCGGCAGAAACCGGAATAAAAAACCCAAACTGGAAAATACCATTAGTAGCGCTCCCTAACACAATTTAGGGTATTTTGTCAAAAAAGAGAACCCTACATCTAGTATATTCCAGTCAGAATCATTTTACAAGAGGCTATTTCCGGCAGATCACAAAAGATTGCGGTTCGAGTACGCTTCCGCCGCCTTCTGGTCTCGCCGATCCGATCTTATAAATAACATCTGTATTTTCTATCACCACGGGAATTTTCTCTTCCTGCCCGGACGGATTACACAACATAATCAGATCATCCCGCTGATAGGCAAACGCCCGCCTTCCCTCCTCCGCATAGATAACCTGCAGATTATCGTGTCTGCCAAACGCTTCCTGCTCCCTCCTGACACGCAGAAGTGCTCTAACCGTAGACAGGAGCGAATCCGGACGGTTCTGCTGCTCTTCTACCGTAGGTGCAGCCCCGTCTGTATCCGTGGGCAGATACAGAAGTGCCTCATCTGCATCGGAAAATCCATAATTACGGCCTGCCTCCCACTGCATCGGCGTTCTGGACCCGGTTCTCGTATAGCCGCCCTCCTTGCAAGGCAGCTGCAAGTAACGCATGCCGATCTCATCGCCATAATAGATAAAAGGCGCGCCCGGCATAGTAAAGAGGAACGCATACGCCAGCTTTAATTCCCTCTCATCCAGATTATATGCTGCGCGGACCATGTCATGGTTGCCTGTGATCAGGCAGTACAGTCCCTTCTCTTTCACTGCCTCATACTTTGGCAGATACTCTTGCAGGAAATCCTGTATGCTGCGTCCGCTGTCTTTCTTAAAGAAGCTGTCATCCCTTCCCGTATCATCATAGTCCCGCATGAGGAGGTTGTAACCGTTACCGAACCAGTCGAGGAAGAAGACCATCTGAAAGCCCGCCATACCGATTGCGGAAGCCGGATTATTCCACTCGGACACCAGCGCAATCTCAGGGTACTTCTCCTGCACGCGGCTTATCATGTCGCTCCATACACGACATGTCCCGCTCTTGACCGCATCATCGTTCTTGACAAGGGAATCCGCCATATCGACGCGGAAACCGTCACATCCCATCTCCATCCAATAACACATGATATCTATCATTGCTTCACGCGTTGCCATACAGTCCGGATGTTCAATCGGCTTCTGCCAGCTCTCCTGCGGATTCAGAAAACCGTAATTGAGCGCCGGCTGGCACTTGAAATAATTCAGGATATACGCACCGTTGCGCTCACATTCTCCGGCAATATACGGAAAACCTTCCGCCCGCTTATACCAGCAGTCCGTCCAGATAT
>ERZ777011.2580-NODE-2580-length-13912-cov-2.683698_pt1 | contig 13912 bp, 13 predicted proteins | sample MGYA00374964_ERZ777011 | MGnify/ENA primary metagenome ERZ777011 (study PRJEB29310, sample SAMD00008975) | mouse gut metagenome | study: EMG produced TPA metagenomics assembly of the Metagenome analysis of fecal microbiota from mouse which was promoted...
ATACTACAACCTTATCGACACAGTCCACGAAAATATGCATTATATGCACGACTATATCGCTCTGCGCAAAAAACTTCTCGGCGTTGACGAGCTGCATATGTACGACGTTTACGCTCCGCTTGTGGACGAGGCAAAAGAAAACGTGCTCGCCGCCATGAGTGTATTCGGCGAGGAATATATCTCCGTTCTCAGATCCGCGTTTGACAGCAGATGGATAGATATATACGAAAATAAAGGTAAGCGCAGCGGCGCATACTCCTGCGGCGATTTCACGCATCCCTTCGTGCTGCTCAACCACAAGGACAATCTTGACAGCGAATTTACGCTTGCCCATGAGATGGGACACGCGATGCATTCGTATATGTCCAACAATAAGCAGGAGCCGATATACGCCGACTACAAACTTTTCGTGGCGGAGGTCGCCTCCACCTGCAACGAATCGCTGCTTATGCAGTATCTTCTCAAAAAGACCACTGACAAAAAGGAGCGGGCCGCACTCATTAACTATTTCCTTGAACAGTTCAAGGGAACGCTTTACAGACAGGCGATGTTCGCGGAATACGAAATGAAGATAAACGAGCTGTACGCCGAAGGAGAACCTTTGACCGCCGACGTTCTCGGTTCGGTTTACCGTAAGTTAAATGAACAGTACTTCGGACCGGATATGGTTCTTGATGATGAGATCGCGTATGAATGGATACGCATACCGCACTTCTACTACAACTTCTATGTGTATCAGTACGCAACCGGATTCAGCGCGGCTATCGCCCTCTCTACGCGCATTCTTAACGAGGGTGAACCCGCGGTAAAACGTTATCTTGATTTCCTATCCGCCGGATGCACCAAGGACCCCGTCGCACTTCTGCGCGACGCGGGAGTTGACATGGCGAGTCCCGAACCCGTAAGGCTTGCGCTTGAACTTTTCGGCAGCCTTATAAAAGAAATGGACGAATTGACCGCTTAAACGCGGCAACGTTACGGAAACACAAACCGCCGGGCGACATCTTCGGCGCTGTTACGGATAATTTTCCGAAGCAGCGGACCGCGATCGCCGTCCGGCGGTTATTTTTATTCTTATTTTTCCTTTCCGAGACGCAGACGGAATATTTTCCGCGCCAACATCTTTCCGTTGAACGGTATGAGAGGATATATATAGCTTTTTCCCGAAATAGTCCTGTTAAACGCCATCGTGAGCAGAAACGCCAGTATTCCCGCGGCAAATCCCCACCATCCGAAGAACCAGCATGCCACAAGCATTACCATTCTGAAAAATTTAATGGCGTAGCCCACCTCATAGCTCGCCTGAGTGTACGTTCCGATCGTTACAAAAGCCATATACAGCAGACATTCCGCGTCAAACCAGCCCGAGCTTACCGCGTATTCGCCGACAACGATACCGGCGATAACGCTTAACGGCGTGCTTAGAAGCGTCGGCGTGTTGACGGCGGCAAGCCGCAGTCCGTCGATACAGAATTCCAGTATAAAAAGCTGCCATATGACAGGTACCGTCGAGGTCGAAGCCGATTCGTCGATAAGTATAAAACTCAGCCATTCAGGAACCATCTGCGGATTGTTGAGAAAAACTATCCACAGCGGCGTCATTATAAGAGAAGCTATTGATATAAGATACCTCGAAAGCTTTATATACGTTCCGGTAACCGGAGGAAAATAATAATCGTCCGCCTCCTCCGCCACATCGAATATCGAAGTCGGCACAATTATCACCGCCGGGGAATTGTCCACAAGTATCACTATATTTCCGTCAAAAATTGCCGCCGCTGCGCTGTCGGGGCGCTCGGAATATTTGAATTTCGGGAAGGGGTTTATATATGCTCCGGGAAGCAGCACCTCCGCAAGGCTCTCGATATTCATAGTCAGGGCTTCGACCTTGATTTTTTTCACTCTGTCCTTAAGGCTCTGCAGAAGCTTTACGTCCGCCTTGCCCTGTATATACGCAAACGCGATGTCTGTATGCGACATCGTTCCCGCGTCCATCATTTCAACACAGAAATCGGGAGTCCTTATCCTCCTTCTTATAAGCGCGACGTTAGCCGCTATCGTCTCCACAAAGCCGTCCCTTGAACCTCGAAGCACTCTGTTTTTCCACGGCTCGGAAACGCCTCTGGCAGGATAAGTCCGGCAGTCTATAACAAAACAGGTCCGATATCCGTCAAGAAACATACATACCATTCCCATCAGCATATCCTTCGCCGCGTCCTCAAGCGTTTCCCTCGGAGTGACCTCTATATATGGAACCATATCCATAAAGCCCTCCGGACTGTCCGGCAGCTCCTTAGGTTTAAGCGCAATAAAAGACTCCAGAAGCTTTTCCATGATGTCGTCCTTAACGAATCCGTCTATCATGTAAAATTCCGCAGCCCTTCCGCCTATCTCTGTTTTTTTGTTTATAATATCAAAATTACGCTCCGGCCCTACTATCTTTGCAAAAAGACGGGAATTTTCCGAAGAACTTTCACTCACACTCGTCATAATAATCTCCCGGAAAAATAAATTATCGCCGTACTGCGACGAGATTATTTTGTCCGGGAGAAAAATTAATTATTCATATGCGTTTATTTTTCGGAAAAAGTAATATTGACCTTCAGTCCTATGCTGTCCGCTATTCTCACTATCGAATCCAGCGTAGGGTTATAACAGCCTGTTTCCAAACGGCTGATATTCGATCTCTTTATTCCCGTTATGGCGGACACATCGGTCTGCGTCATTCTTCTGGCCTTTCTTTTTTCGGCAAGCTGGGTAGCCATCTTCATCCTCACCTGCCTCTGTATCTCAACAAGATCAGGAGTATTTTTGGCGTTTTTTAAAATCATGTCTTCAGTTATCGGCTTTCTTTTCATAATTCACTCCTCAATCTATATCATAAAACCTCTCGTAAAAATCGAAGAACGTTTTTATACATAATGGAATCCACCTCGTCATAGCTAAATCCCCCGTCGTGCAGAGCCTCACCGAGCGCAGGCATAAGCGAGCATTTACCGATTTCAAGTCTGCCGCCTATTCCGTCAAGATCGCTCCCAAGGGCTATAACCTCTGTTCCGCCGATTTTTCTGATATAAAGCGCGTGTCTGACCATATCGCTTATATAGCTTACGCAGTCCTCTTCCCTTACATAGCCCTCTCGAAGAAAAACAGGGCAGAAATTTATACCAGTTATTCCGCCTCTCTCTGCCAGTATCCTTATCATATCGTCCGTAAGGTTCCTGACATGCGCGGTCTGTCCTCTAGCGTTAGAATGACTGGCGGCAAAGGGTTTTCGGGTATTCGCGGCAACGTCGTAAAAGCCCGCGTCCCCAAGATGCGATACATCGACTATCATATGCAGCCTTTCCATCTCCTTAACGAACTCTATGCCCCGCGCCTTCAGCCCCGAATCAGTATTCGCCCTGCCGTAAATATTTCCGTCCCCGCCTACATGGTTGGGATAGCCAAGCTCGTTCTCATAATTCCATGTCAGAGTTACAAGCCTCACTCCGCGTCCGTACGCTTCCTTCAGTCTTTCAATACTGCCGCCGAATGTTCCGCCCTCCTCGACCGTAAGCAGGGCCGACATAATATCATTCCTCATATTGCGCTCTATATCGTCATAACAAAGCGCTCTGCCGATGAGATCGCCGTTCTTAGCGATTTCCCCGTCAAAAACGTCTATCATTTCAATAAGAGTTTTGTAGGGATCGTCATACTCAGCCATATCTACGAAGCAGGCGAAAAACTGCATAATATAACCCGCGCTTTTCATACCTTCAAGGTCCACAGATAAATCATTGACGCGCAGTCCCGGATTCTCACCCCTGCCGCGCGCCTTGTATATTTTGCTTATGGTATCGCAATGCATATCCGCAATGTTCATGAATATCTCCAATCTATTCAGCCGTCCCGAAAAGCTCCGCCAAAGCCTCCGCCATCGCGTCGTTTTCCTCGTCCGTCTTTACCGAAAGCCTTATGTAATTGCCGCCAAAAAGACCGTCCTTAGTCGAAAGATCCTTAATAAGAATATTGTATCTGTTAAGCAGTATATCCGCAAGCTCCGTCGAGGTATAACGATTCTCTATACGGCACATTACATAATTCGCCTGCGAGGGATAGACCTTAAGTCCCGCGATTTTCGCGAGCTTGTCAAGATACCTCTCCCGCACCTCCATAAAGCGGTTCATGGCGCTCTCATAATCGGCTCTGTATTTTGATATTATCTGCATATAATATTCGGCAAAAGAATTTATATTCCAGATCGCAACGTCCTTTTTCATAAAACGTATAAGCTCTTTGTCCGCAGACGCAAGAACTCCGAGCCTCAAGCCCGCAACGCCGAAGGACTTTGAAATGCTTTTTATCACAATAAGGTTAGGGTGCTTGTCAAGCAGCGCCGCGTCAAGCAGCGTCTGATTCTCCTCCACCTTAGCGAAATCCACGAAGGATTCGTCAACTATTATCCTTATGTCCCTGCCGCGCGCCCACTCCTCCATGCGCAGAATATCGTCGCGCATGATAAAATGCCCTGTGGGATTGTCAGGATTCACAAGCACTATCGCCTGAACCGGATTATCCTCGTAAAAGCCCATCACGTCGTCCGCGGTATAGTCAAAATCCCTGTCCGCCACATAAAACGGGATTATGTCGCTTTCTTTTTTGCGGTGCGGATATTCCTCAAACGTGGGATAAGCCATGCCTATTTTGCCGTCGTGATGCTCCATAAGCGATTTAATAAGCTCCGCCGTACCGTTCCCGACGCACACCTGCTCATCGCGCACCCCAAAATAATTGGCGGCGAGAAATGAATTGACAGCCATGCCGGACGGATACTCCCTTATAAGCGTGTTAAAATTCGACGACATTTCGTTTATAAGACGTTCGTTGGGAAAAAAAGGATTCACAAGATAGCAGAAATCCTTCATGCCCTGATAACGCCAGTAGCCGCCGAAGCGCCTCTGATATTTCTTGAGCCTTTCCGTTCCGCTTGCGAAAATAGTTTCCGCGATATCTATATCCTGAATGTCGTTTATCTCGTACCAACGCTCGCCGTTAAGCCTTATCGTATGGATGTCATGTCCCTGCGCGAGTCTTATCGCGGATTCGTAGACCGCGCGCTCCTTATTTGACCCCATATATTCCGCAAGTCTTCCGGAAAAAACATCGCCCATAAACTTCCGTGAAAACCTGTACATGCTGACGGTCTTATAGTACGACGGATAATCCGCGGGATTGTACTCGCGCGCACCGATAAAGCCGTCTATCAGCCCTTCGCCGTCAAGCGTGACGATATCTCCGTCCATCCACGGCTCCGGCTTCGCGACCATAGCGGTGCAATCCCATTTACTGTCCAGAAGCCTTTGAAGCACCTTTTTTTCAAACACGATATCCGACTCCATTACGATCATGTCCTCAGCGCCGACGCTCTGCACCGCCAGACCGAGCGAATATATATTGTTGGTATTTTCGTAATCGTCGTTATCGACAAACGCAATGGGAGTATTTATGCACAGAGAATCCACAAACGCTTTAAGCTTGCTTTTGCAGTAGCCGCACACTATCGTTATTTTATCTATTTCACCGCAGTCCAGAAGACGGAGGGCGCGCTCTATCAAAGTAACGCCGCCCAGCTCCACCATACACTTGGTGTTGTACGCTGTGCGCTCTTTAAGTCTTTTTCCTTTACCTGCCGCTAAAATTATCGCCTGCATTGCATCCCCCTCAAATTAATCCTGATAATTGTTCCTTATCCACTCTACCGCGTGTCTGTAATCGTTCATGGTGTCTATTTCCTTGGTGCGTATCTTCACCATGGGCAGCGGCAGAAGTCCCTCAAGCATATCGCACACATGTGTCTGTCCGGGTTTAAGCCTGTCCGTCCTCACCTGCGCGAGTCCCGTCCACTCATATTCTCCCCGTTCCCTTGAAAAGCCTGTTGCGTAGATCCTTCCGTCCGCGGCGGTTTGGGTGGTCATAAGCATGGGGTTGTCCGTTCCCGGCTCCGCCCCGCATACACATTCCCCGTCGCTTTCAAGTATCATTTTCAAATCTTCGGGGTGTACCAGAAGATCCCCGTCAAGCGGCACTATATACTCGCGCGCGTGCTTCATCGCAAGCGAAAAACTCCCGCCCGTTCCTGTATTCCTGTAATTATGGTTGAAAACAAAAAGCACGTCGTTCCGGTACGCCCGTACCGTTTCTATCACTTTTTCCATCTGATAACCCACCACTATGCGGATATCGTCATAATCGCCGAGCAGCTCAAGCTGTCTTATTATGAGAGGCTTTCCGTCAACGCTTACAAGCGCCTTGGTGGTTCCGATCCCCAGCCTTGTCCCCATTCCGGCGCAGCTTATAACAATTGTCTTAGAAACTGACATAATACTTCCTCCGAATACGCCGCGTGAGTGGCGTTTTTTAGAACCGACTCCGCTATATCCCTGACGCCGCCGAAGCCTATTCCCACATCGGCAGCGCCTATCATCTCCGCGTCGTTATCGCCGTCGCCAACCGCCACAAAAGGTCTGGGCATACTCTTTATCACGCTGCCCTTGTCCATGACCTCGTCAACGCGTACTATCCTGTCGTTTTCCACGGTCGTCCTCGAACAGAAGCATCTTCCCTCAAGTCCCAGCTTCGGCAGAAGTCCCTCTATCCATACGTCAAGATTTCCCGTGACCATATAGCACCGTTCTTTATTCTCCCTGATAAAATCCGCGAGCTTCTTATTAAGCGGAATATCGGCGATAACAGCTTTTATGGTGCTGACCGAAACGTCCGAAAGCAGTCCTATGCGCTTGCGGAAGCTCTCCTCAAACGGTATCTCTCCCTGCATGGTCCGCTCCGTGATTTCTTTTATTTTATTCCACATACTTTTGTCCGGCAGATGCTTCGCAACCACGGGCAGTATCTCGACCTTTGTGATCGTCGAATCAAGATCGAACAAAAAAATATAATCGCTCAAATTTTTCCTCCGTTTTTACGTTTTGAGATAAGCGCGTGCATTCCCATTCCGACAGCCGTAAGAAGCGCGGTAAGTCCGAATATCAGCACAAACGCACGTTTATATGAGCAGTCCGGAAACCTTTTGAGAACGAACATTCTTGCCGGAGACTGACAGAAATACACCCAAAGGCTCAGTCTGCCCATGAAACGGCATACGCCGTTATCACATATTGAGGCAAAAAAACTGCGTCCGCTCATCGTTACCGAAACGCCGATCAATAACAGTATATTTATTATATTCAACGCCCTGTCGTCTCCGAAGTGCATAAGCGCAAGCGCGCTTATATAGGCGGCAGGCTCCGCCAGACATATAAGGGTCCGCTTAACGCCGCCCGGATCCGTCTTGTCTTTAAGAAAGACTGAGACCTCATAGGCAAAGCAGCCTATATTTATGCTCACAAAACCGCGCAGAAGCCCATGATGCATTATTCCGGTCCAGAAATATCTGCCCTCATACGCTCCGAACCTCGACGAATAGAAGCCTGACAGAAGAAGCGCGATAAGCGGCGCTGCAATGAGACAGTAATTCCGCCCCCATTTTCTGAGCATGGGATAGGTTATGAACATGACTATAAGCATTGCCGAAACATACCACGAAACTCCCAGTATCTCCGTTCCCTTTATGCCTCCCATATCAAGCAGAAGCAGGTTGGGGAGCGCGTATACGATTTTAAGTACAAAAGCTCTTACGCCGTCGTTTTTTAATACATCAATCCCCGTCTTGTAGATATACATTGCGAACGCCAGAAGCCATGCGTAGATATACGCCGGAAGAACGGTCTTTATTTTGCCGGATATGAATTTTATATTCTCACGGCCTATATTCCTCAGACCGGCGGACGGCTCCTGCTTCATCGCATGCGCGCACATAAAATATCCCGACACGATAAAGAAAAACTCGACGGCATAGCCGCCATGCTCAAACAGATAAAATCCTTCGTTAAAAAATTCGCCCACATGCATTATCAGAATGACCGTGCAGAATACCAGTTTCCACCAGTCGATAACACCATTATAAATTTTTTTATTCCCCATTTTGTTCAGTGCGCTTTCTTTTTTTGTATACCAGATATGAGTATAACACACACATACCGCTACAAGCAAGAAGAATCGCCAAAGCGACGATCAACGACGCAGGACCTCCAAGAATGAGAGCTTCCGTTACCGTAAGCAGTCCGCCTATCATCAGAAGTCCGCCGCCGAAACGGTTGGTCGCGCTCCAGTTTTCGTCGTCCTCAAGGCTCCATTTCGTTCTCACTCCGATAAGCGCGTTGCGTTTAAGCTTAGGAACGACATTGCCTATGACAGCGGTAAAAACACCTATCAGCACAGCGCTTATTTTATAGAAATCCACAGTAAACGCAGACGCGTTCTTTTCAACAGCCTGAAAATCCACACAAAGCATCACGCAATACAGAGCCGTTTCAAACAACGTCATTGCAACCGCTACATAAAACATAACATTAGCGTTTGATGCCGCCTCCTTTCGCTGCTTCTCCGTAATGTCCTGTCTCGCCGCCTTTTTATTCATTCCCGCAATCGTCAGGACCCATACCGCCGTCATAATTATTATAATGACAGGCATAATGAAGTTCTCGTATTTGGAGCCCCACCTATCTATTTCGCCCTGAAAATTATAATGAGCCGGCATTCTGTCCATAAACTGAACCGCTGCCGCCGCTATTATCATCGGAAGAAGCGTTATCAGCCAAAGGATCCTTGTTCTCGTTTTCATTTTTCTTTCCTCCCAACTGTCCGAACCATAGAGCCACCTCGTCAAGCACTGATGTGTTAAGCTCATAGTATACATAATTTTTTACCTTGTATTCAGTCACCAGATCGCACTTTTTTAACATCGACAGATGATATGACAGTGCCGCCGGAGTTATACCCAGGCGCTTTGCGATGTCGCCCGCCGTCATTCTGCCCTCCCGCAGCATCACCAGTATCCGGCGCCGCAGCGCCTCCGAAAGCGCTTTGAACGTATCCCCTAATGCCATAACCGCTCCTTTCTTTGCTAATGTGTTGCTTCTCAACACATAATGGTATACCCGAAGAGTGTTTCCTTGATTATGCGCTGTTTTCCCGCACATAAGTAAAGTATTTAAAAATTTATTTAAATAGATTATAATATAAAAGCGCCTGCTTTGCAAGCGCTATTTAAAAATATTTTGAAATAGTTAGAACGAAATCAGCGTTTCCATTTTTCCTGCTTATAACCCTCCGACAGCAGGCGGCTGCGCTCCTCCTCAAGAAAATCAAGAAATTTTTCGCGTTCCTCCTTCTGCACCATATCGGCGATCCCGTACATCGTTTTGCTGCCCGAATCCCCTATATTCAATATCTCTCCGTAAGTTCCGCAGCCCTTCTTATATTTCAGACATACCTGCGAATATTTGGGGTTGTAGCTTATTCCGTCAACCGAATACATATCAATGAAAACCGCTTCGCTGTGCCGCGTCAGTTCCCTGTCGGTCTGCACCATCACGACCTTGCCGAAATCGGCGCGGTATCCCAGTATGTAGTAATAAAAGCTTGTTGTAGTCGTATCGAAAACAAATCCGCGCTCAAATTTGGAGCTTGTCTGCGTCGCGTGGAGAATCTCATAATCGTCCCCGTCCTCGACCGCCTCGTTGAACATCTCGCGCATACGCTTCTTCTTTGCGGCGCACTGCGCTGCGTCATATACCAGTTCTTTTGATTTCTTTGAAAACATTCCCATTCGCGTTTCCTCCCTATAAATATATTTACGCTTTTTCCCTCTCCCTCATAAAAAGAAGCACTCTTCTTATACCCTCGTCAAAGCTTGTTTCTGGCGACCAGCCTGTGTCCCGTGAAAGCCCTGAAATGTCGGCGAGAATATTTCTTGGCGCGCCGTTCGGATACGGGAGCACTCCTATTCGCAGATCAACGTCAGGATTTACGACCCTGCCGATCGTTTCAATATACTCCCTGAGCAATCTCCCTTCTCCGCTGCCAAGACAGTATATTTTATTTCCCCGCGCGTTCTTACCAATCATATAAAAAGCTTTTCCGGCGTCGCCGCTGTACAGAAAATCCCAGATATTTCCAGCAGGCGTAAATTCGGGGCTTTCCCCGCGCATAAGCGCGGCGACGGTCGAGCTAACCATAGTTGTCGGCGTATCGTACTCGCCGTAAACGCTAAGCACACGCACCCAAAAACAGTCCATGCCGAGACGTTCTGCCTCCTGCATGGCAAGTTTTCCCGCGCAGAATTTGGCGGTGCCGTAAGCGTCCGCGGGATTCGCGGGCGTATCGGGCGACATTTTTTCCGAAACGGTATCGCCGTACTCCGCCTGCGAGCCGGCGCCCACAAATTTATTGCAGCCTAACTTTGCGGCGGCCGAAAGAGCGTCCAGCGCATAGCCGATATTGTCCGCCTGCACATGAATATCGGTATTGCGCTGCCTCCCCGTAAGCTTCCACGCAAAATGATAAAACACGTCGGCGTTTCTTATTTTATCAGGTAAGCTTTTGTAATCCTCAATGCCGCAGCGCACAAGCTCTACTCTCGAATCCTTCGGGAGCCTGTCAGCCTTTTGAGTGTCCTCGCGGACGACGGCGTATATTTTTCTGACTTCACCATCTCTCAGCGCCGCTTCAATCAAAGCGATGCCAAGCATGCTTGTGGCTCCGGTCACAACTATATTTTCCATATCCTTCTCCGTTTTACCAATCATTCCTCTATCGGTTTTACTATCATATTGGCGAGAAATTCTTCTCTCGGAAGAAAAGGAAACATATCCTCTATCGGAGCCGACACAAGCCTTCCGTCCTCAAGCTGCTTTGAGCTGACGGACGGCATGACCGCCTGATCGCGCACCGACATCACCTCGCATATAACAGGCTCATCGTCCGCAAGAATTTCGGCAAACTGCTCCTGCATCATGTCTATCTTATCCATTCTGAAATAACGCAGCCCGTATGCCGCCGCTATTTTCTCCAGATCGGGAAAAGATACTCCCGACGTACTGTCCGTACCTATGAATCTGCCGTCAAAGAATTTCCTCTGCGTCGCCCTTATGGACAAATAGCCGTCGTTGTTCCATACAAAGAGCTTGACGGACAGACGGTAATGCGCCAAGGTCTGAAGCTCCTGAATATTCATCTGCAGGCTTCCGTCTCCGGTTATTCCCAAGGTCTGTCCCGCGTTCCTTGCCATACATACTCCTATGGCGGCGGGAAGCGTAAATCCCATTTCAGCCTGCGCGCCGCTTGTGATGTATCTCTGAGAGGCGCTGCGCGTTTTTAATCCCTGCGCGGGAACATATACCGCCGAACCCGCGTCGGTCACAAGAACGGAATCGTCCTTAATCGCTTTGGAAAGCTCCTCGACGAACACATACATATTTATTCCGTTGGAATCGTCGTAATATTCTTTAAGACAGACCGGATATTTGTTTTTCCATTCAAGGCATATCTTCGCCCATTCTTCGTAACCGCGCAAAAGAAGTCCGTCCGCTTTCAAGAGTTTTTCTATGACCCGCTTCGCGTCAGCCACGATAACCTGATCGACATGTACCGTGTTCTTCATATGCTCGTAGGGGTCTATATCAACGGCTATTACCTTCGCCTCTCTCGCAAAATACTCGTACTGCTGTCCGGTGCTGCTGACGCTTAAGCGGCTTCCTATCGCTATCACAAGATCTGCGTTCTGCACCGCAAAGTTCGCCGCGCGGGTTCCCTTATTGCCTATCCTTCCGATATTGAGTTCGTCCGTTGTGGGCAGCACGTCCGTCCCCATGCGCGAGCATACCACCGGTATGCCAAACTTATGCACAAGTTCGCAAAACTCCTTTACCACTCCCGCCAGTCTGACTCCGTGTCCCGCAATTATAACGGGTCTTTTCGCCTTTGAAAGCTCGTATACAAGACCGGAAATTTCCCATTCCGACGGTTCTTCCTTTGCCGCAGCCTGTTCGCGCGGAGAAAAGTGTTTCAAAGCGTCCGGCTCTATCTCCGCCGATTGAACGTCCATCGGAACGTCTATCCACACGGGTCCCGGTCTGCCGCTCCTTGCCAGATAAAAAGCTTTCTCAAGGTGATAAAGCACGTCCTCCGGCTTCTCCACCATAACGGCATATTTGGTTATAGAAGAAACCAGAGTGACTATGTCGGCCTCCTGCACTCCCACCTGACGTATGGGAAGTCCGATATATCCGAGCGTTTCTTTTATTTTACACTGTCCCGATACAAAAATACAGGGAACATTGTCCTGCCACGCGTTCAAAAGTCCCGTCATCGCGTTTGTGCCGCCGCAGCCCGTGGTCACATACGCGCAGCCCATGCCGGAATATTTCGCGTAGCCCACCGCCGCCATCGCCGCAGCTTGCTCATGGTGACAGCAGATTTTGCGTAAATCGGTATTGCACGCAAGACCGTCCGTCAGATACATCAGTCCTCCGCCCGACACCATAAATACGTCTTTGATTCCTTCTTCGTATATTTTATTAGCTATCAAATCGCATACTCTCATATTAACTCTCCTTTTACAGATGCTCTACAAAAGCCTTGATACGCCTGATGCCCTCTGAAATCTCCGCTTCGGATACGGCGTAGCAAAGACGGATATATCCCTCTCCGCTGCTGCCGAAATCACTGCCTGAGCACACCCCGACCTTTCCCTCTTCCAAAAGCCTGCCCGCAAATTCGTTGCTAGACAGTCCGGTTTTTTTGATATTAGGGAACACATAAAAAGCGCCGCCCGGATTAAGGCACTCTATCTTGTCTATGCTGTTAAGTCCCGCCACAAGCAGATCCCTTCTCCTTTTATATGTACTCATCATTTCCCTGACCGGGTTCTGATCTCCGAGTATGGCTTCTATACCCGCCTTCTGTATAAAGCTCGGCACGCATGAGGAAGTAGTCTGAAGCAGCAGCCCCATTTTTTCCATAACATGCTTAGGTCCTATCCCGACTCCAAGACGCCATCCCGTCATGGCGAACGCTTTTGAAAAGCCGTTTGCCAGAATCAGATAATCCTTACATTTATCAATTATCGAAGGACTGTAAAACGGTGTTTCGCCGTAATTCATTCTCGAATAGATCTCGTCAAGATACAGATATATCCTGTGCTTTATCGCTATCTCGGCAACCTCCTCCAGTTCCTCCCTGCGCATAACGGCCCCTGTGGGATTGTGAGGACTGTTCAGGATTATCAGACGTGTTTTATCCGTAATGCGCTCCTCCAGATCCTTCGGGTCAAGCCGGAACTCGTTCTCCTCCTTGAGAGGAACCGCCACTGGCTTCACGCCGCAGAAGGAAAACACGGAAAGATACGTCGGAAAGCAGGGATTCTGCACGATCACCTCGTCGCCCGGATTCACCAGACAGCGGACCGCGTAATATATCATAATATTAGCTCCCGGCGTCACAAGCACCTGATCTATTTCTGGCTCAAAACCCCGCGAATTCATATTGTTCTTGGCTATAAGCCTTCTGAACTCATAATCGCCCATGGAATCGGAATAATGAGTGCTTCCGCCCTCAAGCGCGCGCATTCCTGCCTGAATGATGTTGTTTGGCGTAGTAAAATCCGGATCGCCTATTTCAAAATGCACTATGTGCTCTCCCGCGCGCTCCATCTCCTTTATTCTTGAAAGAATTTTAAACATGGGCTGACCCTGCAGCAGGTTAGCCGCGTCCGATAATGAATAATACATAATCCCATCTCCTTGTCACATAGAAACAGCTTCGATTATCACCTTCGCCATATAATCGATCATATCATCCGTCATTCCCGGATACACGCCGACCCAGAACGTATTGTTCATAATGTATTCCGTAACCTCAAGATCTCCCGATATCCGGTACGCCTGCGTACCTCTTATCTCGTCAAAACAAGGCTGCTTAATGATATTTCCCGAAAACAGAAGTCTTGTCTGAACATTGTGATCCTCTA
>ERZ777011.2581-NODE-2581-length-13909-cov-4.911217_pt1 | contig 13909 bp, 12 predicted proteins | sample MGYA00374964_ERZ777011 | MGnify/ENA primary metagenome ERZ777011 (study PRJEB29310, sample SAMD00008975) | mouse gut metagenome | study: EMG produced TPA metagenomics assembly of the Metagenome analysis of fecal microbiota from mouse which was promoted...
TTTCTGTATGATGTTTTGAAGGTGCAGGAGCCATGCGGGACCGCAGGCTGGCAGAGATGGAATGCGTGCATTCCGGGATCTGGCAGACGGAGGTTTCATAAGGCGAAGCCGGACACTGAGATGGAGCGTAAGCGGAATCAAAGTGTGGCAGAGCGGTATACTGCAAAGCCGCAGGCTGGCAGACTTCAGACAATGATCCTCGATAGCTCAATGGTAGAGCACACGGCTGTTAACCGTGGGGTTGTAGGTTCGAGCCCTACTCGGGGAGTTAAATGGACATTAGTTCATTTTATAATAAGCCGATATGGCTCAATTGGCAGAGCAGCTGATTTGTAATCAGCAGGTTGAGGGTTCGAGTCCCCCTATCGGCTTTTTCCTGGAAATGACGGATTAAGCAAATGCAAATATTTGAAAGCTGTTGTAGAAATTGATTTCTTATATTTAATTGCAGAAGATGTCTTGCCGGAAAGTAAATAGTACGGGTTTTGAGACTCGTTTAATGGACCTTTAGCTCAGTTGGTTAGAGCAATCGGCTCATAACCGATCGGTCCAGGGTTCGAGTCCCTGAGGGTCCATTGTGGTAAGGAGGGACCCACGAAGTGGGAGGATGCCTTATCACATACCCCTGGTAAGGAGGGACCCACGAAGTGGGAGGATACCTTATCAAAAAATAGAATAATTAGCATATGGCCCAGTGGCTCAGTTGGTTAGAGCGTCGCCCTGTCACGGCGAAGGTCGAGGGTTCGAGTCCCTTCTGGGTCGTTATATGGGATCTTAGCTCAGCTGGGAGAGCATCTGCCTTACAAGCAGAGGGTCATAGGTTCGAGCCCTATAGGTCCCATTTATTTTTTTGTTCAGAATGATATCTCTACACGGGTAAATAAGAAAGTCATTTCAAATCATAACAGAACCAACCGGATTGTCCCCGAGTTAGTCTTTATTGACAGTGCAGTCTCGTTCAAGATCTCTTAGTCGTTTATTAATCCTTTTTGCCTCATTTCGATTAAACAAAAAGAAGCAGAACCAGATTACCATGAAAATAACACATGTACATAAAAATTGTAAGACAACAATGAGTATTCTATCCGAATAAAAAGGAATCCAGCCTAAATAAATACTCACAGGATAGAAAACGCCCATTCCAACACAAAAATGTATCACTATTTTCCAGAAAACAGAAGGGCGGTCGAATTGATATAGGATTGATGTACTGCCGCAGGCAATGCCTATGATCATGGCGCCGACAGAATGCCTTGCAAAATCTTTGCATATGGACATCAGTAAATCTTCTCCTCCCCCGATAAAAAAGGACAGGCACATAATTACAAAGAAAGTACAGCCGATCGAAATGCCATAAAAAATATATTTAAGTATCATTTTAACAGTATGTTTCATTCTAAACCCAACCTTTCTTTAAAACTCTTGCGAAAACCTCTGGAGATGTAATCTGTGATCCCGTTTTTCATTACCAGCTCCATTGTCCCATTGAAGCTTGCCTCCACATGATTGATCTGGTTGATATTGACGATCGCTGATTTTGAAATACGGACAAAGTTAATATCAAGTATGTTTTCCAATTCGTATAGAGGTTTATCCAATAAATATCTGTTTTTATGCCTGTCGTAACAGACAATATCCCTGCCTTCAGCACGCACCAATGATATATCCTCCGGTTTAATAAAATAAAGTTTTTTATCTTTTGTTGCAGTCAATGGCAGAGAATTCACATTTTCTTTTTCTAGCATAGAAATAATTTCTGCAATCGTCTCGGTCATTTTGTTTATATGAAGGACCGCATATGGTTCTTTACAATCTGCACTGATTTTGCATTCGACTTTCATTGATATACCTCCTTCCTTTGTTATTATAGCACGACAAAACAGTAAATGCGTGCATTTCAAACATGAAATTCGACCTCTTGTACCTCATAGACTGCTGCTGCCCCCGCATCCGTTGTATCTTCAGAAAGCTCATTATAAAATAACAATATCAAAAAGATTAAGGAGGAAGCATTATGTCACAGGTAATTGTACAGGTGGAAGATCTGAATCTTTCATATAAAGGATTACATGCGGTTCAGAATATTTCATTTTCTGTGGAATCGGGAGAAGTCCTGGCTGTCATCGGGCAGAATGGCTCTGGAAAAACTTCTACAGTGGAGTGCATTGAGGGTTTGCGTAAACCTGACAGTGGCCGTATTCAGGTTTTTGGAAAGAATCCCTGGCTTCATCGTAATGAAGTATATAAGGAGGTGGGTGTTCAACTGCAGGAGGCGGAATATCCTTTGAAGATCAGAGTAGAAGAGCAATGCAGATTGTTTGCCGGTTTTTATGAAAGACCCGCTGACTGGAACTTATTATTGAAACAGATGGGACTTGATGATAAAAGGAAATGTCTGATTTCCAGACTTTCTGGCGGGGAGAGACAACGACTATCCATTTTGCTTTCCCTTATTGGGCGTCCGAAGCTTCTGATCCTGGATGAATTAACGACAGGACTTGATCCGGAAGTGAGACAGAATATGTGGATCAGTTTTGAGAATATTAGAAAAGGCGGAGTAGCTATTATTATGGTATCTCACTATCTGGATGAGGTAGAAGCCCTTGCGGACAAGATACTTTATTTAGAAAAAGGAAAACAGGAATTTTGGGGGACACAACAGGAATTCCGGGAATATGCCAAAGGTCGGATTTCTGATGACGAATATGAGGAAAATTTATCATTGGAAAAGCTGTACTTAAAAATTGCACCGAAAACAACAGGACTTACGATGGAGGGAATATTATGAAAGGATTTCTGGTTATATGCAAAATACAGTTACGGTTGTTTACAAGAGATTTTTTTAGCTTTTTCTTTACACTCGTGTTTCCGGTGTTAATGCTCCTTCTATTTGGCGGCATATTTGGAAATACACCGGTTTATGACGGGGCAGCGATCAGAATGATGGATATTTCTGTACCGGCATACGCCGTCATGATAACAGGAGTCACCGGTTTAATGTCTATGCCTCTGACATTATCGGGTTATAAAGAGAAAAAGATCTATAAACGCTTTGATGCAACCCCGGTTGGAAAGAAAAGCATTATGTTAGCGCAGGTATTGGTCAATCTTGTAATGACATTGATCGGAATTTCAATTTTGATCATAGCCGGAATGCTTCTTTACCATATACAGATAAAAGGCACTTTTCTTTCCATTTGTTTCGGTGTGCTGTTTTCCATTGCTGCTATGTTTTCCATGGGGTTTCTGTTCACAGCGATCGGACAGGATTCCAGAAGTACAACGTTGCTTTGCTATCTTTGTTACTTCATCATGCTGTTCCTGTCCGGTGCAACAATGCCGGATATGATGTTTCCTGATAGCATAAAAAGAATCTCTGATTGTTTGCCGATGACCTATGCGGTTGATTTAATGCAGGGGGTTTTTTCCGGAGACAGTCTCAAGCAGCATGGAATGGAATTACTTATCCTGGGTTCCTTAACGCTGATCTGTATTATTGCCGGGGCAATTTTATACAGAAGGAAAGACTGGACATAACAGAAAACAGCAAAAGAAAGACGGTTGACACAAAAACAGAAATGTGATAGCGTATATAAAATTAACTGGATATTTAGAAGAAGTCATTTATGCCAGGAGGTTTATTAGATGGAAAGAGTATGGTTGCCATTTTGGGAAAAAGCATATCAGGATGAAACGATTACTGCTTTTTCTGCCGAACCGAATGTAACATTGAAAGAGTTTGAACATTTATTCAACAAAGAGTGGAAAATCATTGATATAGGATGTGGTGAAGGTCAGAATGCGTTTTATTTAGCAAAACAGGGTTTTTGCAATGTTGATGCTTTTGACATTTCAGAACATGGTATAGCAAAATTGCAGCAAAGATGCAGAAAGGAGAATGTCCATTTAAAAGCCTTTACTGCCGACTTGACAACATATCAGTTTGAGCAGAAATATGATATGGTTATGTCTTTTGGAACTCTGCATTTTGTACAAAAAACGGATTGGAAAGCTTTTATCAGTAGGGCAAAAGCCAATACCAGTTTAGGCGGCATACATATTATGCAGATATTCACGGATACCGTGCCAGCATCCGAAGATATTGCACCGTTTGCGATTGGTCTGGCAAAAGATAACGAAATAAAAGAATTATATAATGATTGGGAGATTTTACAGTTTAAATCATATGTTTTTGAGGACGAGCATCCTGGCGTTCCCAAACACCTGCATGCATCAAATAAACTGGTTGCCCGAAGGGTCTCGTAACAATTCCGGCTTAAGCATACTGTGGTGAAGGATATACCAAAATGAATGATAAACGAATATTAATAGTAGAAGACAATCAGGAAATCAGCTCCATGCTGGAGGAATTCTTATCCGGACACGGATATGAGATAGAATGTGCCTATAATGGCAGAGATGCATCTGTCTGTCTTAAGGACAGGCAATATAGCCTGATTCTAATGGATTTAATGCTGCCCTATAAGAGTGGAAATGATCTGATTGAGGAGCTGCGTACGCATTCAGATGTTCCGGTTATCTGTCTTTCTGCCAGATCGAATCTGGAAACCCGTTTAGAGGTATTACGAATGGGTGCTGATGACTATATCCTGAAGCCCTTTGATCTGGATGAGGTATTGGTTCGTATAGAGGTGGTTCTTCGCAGGAGTAACGCAGCGGCTGAAAAAAGCGATAAGAGTGGAAGACTGCTTTGTATCCACAAGCTGGTATTGAATCCGGAGGAAAATCATGCCGCTATAGAAGGAATCCCGCTGGCATTGACAGCAAAGGAGCTGGCAATTCTACAGTTGTTAATGGAGCATCCGAAAAAAACCTTTTCCAAAGCAAATATTTATGAAGCAGTCTGGCAGGAACCTTACTATTATGAGGATAATACCTTAAATGTACACATGAGTAATCTGAGGAACAAGCTGAAACGGGCAGATCCGGAAAATGAATATATTGAGACGGTCTGGGGAATTGGTTATCGGCTGGCCGGAGAGGTCTTAGAGATAAAGCGTAGTGAAAGGAACTGGATGGAAAGAGTATGAAATTAGCCATAATAATCCTGGTTCTGGGTTGCATGGGTTTGCTTATTTATCTATTGTTGTTAAAACGTGAGCTGCGACGCATGACCAGGGAACTGAAGGAGAACCGTCGGGAGGCATACAATAAGCAGGTGCGGGTTACTTTATTTGATCAGGATGTTACAAGGTTAGCAGAGGAGTGTAATCGTAATCTGGATTATCAGACAGAATGCAAACGGGAACTAAGACATCAGGAGAGTGTCATCAAACAGGCAGTAACTGATATTGCCCATGACTTTAGGACACCTCTGACGGTGGTAAAGGGGAATCTGCATTTATTGCGGGAGGAAGGAAGCTTTACGGAACGGGAACAGCACTATCTTCATATCTGCGAAACAAAAGTGGAGGAACTAAAGTACATGGTGGATGAGTTCTTTGAATTATCCATGCTGGAAACGGATGGTGCCATGGTACAGACTGGTATGGTGGATGTTACAAGTCTGCTGCTTCATGCTGTGTTAGAGCATGAGGTGCTGATCCGGGAGCAGGGATTGACACCACAGATAGATGTACCGGAACGAACCATATTTGTCAGAGGAGACGAACAGCTATTAGAGCGTATATTTGACAATCTGTTGGGAAATATTGTCAAATATGCAAAAGGAACTTTTTTTCTTCGTGTATATGAGGAAGAACAGGCCTGTATTGTAGAATTTATTAATCCAATAGAGGATCCGGAGGATGTGGATCCGGAGCGTTTGTTTCTTCGCTCTTATAAGGCGGACAATTCCCGCAGTAAGCCGGGGGCGGGGCTGGGATTATATGTAGTTAAGCTGCTGGCAGAGAAACAGGGAGCAGAAGTAAGTGCATGTCGGAATGAAAATGAACTGGTAATACGATTAAAGTTAATAATGATGGAGAAAAAATAAAGAAATTTCTGAAATTAAGGATTTCTTTATTTTTTTGCCCTAAGGTGGAAAGAGTAGAACAATGAAAGGTTGAATTACCTCTATAGTAAAGGGAACAGAAAGGAGAAAATAGTGTGAATGAACCGATAGTTATTGATGTGCAGAATCTGACAAAGCAGTATCAGAAGCAGATTGCAGTGCGTGAGGCAGGATTTCAGGTGAAGCGAAGCAGTATTTGTGGTCTGATCGGGCCCAATGGTGCAGGAAAGACGACCATTATGAAGATGCTGGGAGGGCTGGTGATACCTACATCAGGCTCTATGTCCATTTATGGAAGCAGAACAGAAAGGGAGTTGGTCAAGGCAAGAGAGCGGATGAGCATTATGATAGAAACTCCATATGCAAAGCTGGATCTGACTGCACAGCAGAATCTGGAAAAACAGAGACTGCAAAAAGGAATACCCGGAAAAAACCGTATTGATGAAGTGATGGAACTCGTGGGTTTGCCAATCTCTAAGATAGGAAAAAAGCGTCTGAAAGAATATTCCTTAGGTATGCGGCAGCGTTTTGGACTTGCCAATGCGCTGCTATCCAAACCGGAGATAATGATACTGGATGAACCGGTTAACGGTTTGGATCCGGAGGGGATCGTAGAATTGAGAGAGCTGTTCTTACAACTGAATAAAAAGGAGGATGTGACCATTCTGATCTCATCTCATATATTAAGTGAGCTTTCATTAATGTGTGATGATTATGTATTTATTGTAAATGGCAGTATAGTAAAACATCTGACACGGGATGCATTAGAACGGGAATGTCAAAGTTATCTCCACATTCATACGGATCAGGATGCACTGGCGCTGGCAATTCTTCAGGAGAGATTACAGGTAGAAAGGATTGCGGTAGAAGAGGATGGAAGTATTCGCTTGTTTGAACTCTTAGATGATATTGCATTGGTTTCCAGAACCTTGTATGAGAACGGAGTGCTGCCTCTGAGTTTAAGTATGGGGGGAGAAAATCTGGAACAGTACTATATGACGTTGATTGGAGGTGAGGCAGATGTGGAATATCATTCGGGCGCAGTTTTACCAGTTGGTTCGAGATAAAGTGACATGGTTTGTATTGTTCTTTACCATAGCTTTAAATGCAGTGTTCAGCTTTGGAATCGTGGTGGAGGATGCCGGTGAAACACTCAGCGGAAGTTATGTGGTTGCAAATATAGGTAGTATGTACTGTATAAGCAGCCTGTTGTTTTTAATGATAATTATGGCGAATGCAATGGGAAAGGATTTTATGGATAAAACCCTGAACTACGAAATTCTCTCCGGGCATTCCCGGAATGAAGTCTTTTTTGGCCGATTCATTGTGGCAATGGTCACAGGAATGACAGGTACACTTTTGATCATGATCCTGTTCCCTTGTATCATCACAGTAATATCGGGCTGGGGAACTGCTATGGAAATGCAGGGGATACTGCTTCGTTATACTCTGATTTTTATTTCCCTGTTTCGTATCTGCTGTGAATTGGCACTTTTCACAATTTTAACAAAGAATCCTTATGTTACTTATCTGGTGGGCTTTCTCGCCGGCTATCTGCAAATGCTTCTTCCAATGGCACAGACACAATTCCCCGATTGGTTTGCGGACGCCAATCCGGTGGTTCTCGCTGTGTGGAATTGTCTTGATTTGTTAAATTTCCAGGAGAATGCGTCCTCTGTCCTGCATGAAGCCGGACCGATCTTATATCAGTCATCTGTAGGAACAGCTATGATCACTCAGACCATAGGAGTATCCGTTACGGTAGGTGTGGCGGCCCTTGTAATTGGATCCATATACTTTCAAAAAAATGATCTGAACTAGGATGATCCGTTTTGCATATAAGTATGAAGGATAAAAAAGGGGAGTGTTTGTAAGGGGAAAAGGTATGAAAAAGCGGAACATATTGCTTCTGTTACAAAAAGTTGCGTAAATGCAATTTCCCGTTTCTTGATTAATGATATCGGAAGATATATGCTACATGAGAAGTAAATTTATTTGTACATCACTTGTGTAAGTCGGGGTGGATGAACGGAAGATAAGGAGGAAGAATATGAGGTTACAGAACGGGATACGAAAGCTTTGTATGGGAATTGCCGGTGTGATCGTATTTGGTCTGGCTGCTGGAGGATCCATAAGTGCAGTATATGCAAATGGGAATTCCAGGGCGGGAGAGGTTCCGATCAATGAATCGACCTTTCCGGATCCGGTGCTTCGGCAGTGGGTGCTGAATACCTATGATAAGGATCATGATTCTAATCTATCAGCAACTGAAAGAGCGACTGTAGAAAAGCTTACTACGATTTCTACGTTTACTCAATCATCTCAGGGAATGTCTGTAAAGGACTGGGCAGGTATTGAATATTTTACAGGGATCACAGAATTCTCTTTGATCAATTATAGTGTTACATGCGAAGCAGTAACGATTGATTTAAGCAGTAATACAAAATTGGAACGTATTGAAGTAAGCGGCGCAAGAAATCTTACTACATTAAATGTAGCTGGTCTGACCTCATTAAAATCTATTAGCTGCTCATCTACCTCTATAGATGAATTGAATATAAACGGAATGAGTCAGTTAGAGAATCTACTATGTTCCTATACATATATTAAAAAGCTGGATCTCACTGGTTTGAGCAGCTTAAAAAACTTAACCTGCAGCAGAGCCGCAATCGAAGAATTAAAAGTAAATGGAGCAGAAGCATTAGAAACCCTGATCTGTGATTATACGTCCATAAGTGAATTGGATCTTAGCGGATTAACCCGGTTAAAGAACGTTGACTGTGCCAATACTTCAATAAAGAAACTGGATATAAGCGATGCAGTCCTTCTGGAGATTTTAGATTGCAGCGATTGTTTGATCAGTGAATTGAATGTAGGCAGTTTAACGAAGCTGTATATGATCGAATGTCGAAATAATGAATTGACCGGCCTGGATGTCAGCGGATTGACAGGTTTGTTGGTATTGAATTGTGAAGGAAATCAGTTGACATCACTGGATTTAAGCCATAATGCCAGTATTAATCTGAAAATGAGCAGTTTTTCTGATCAGGAGTTACTGGCACCTTTGTACTATGATGGAGACTGCTATTATGTAGATCTGACAGTATTTTCTGATTTTGATAAGACTTGTTTTGAGGCATTGGACAGTATAGGAAGTCCTTATGAATACAATAACAGTAACGGGAGGATGGAATCTCAGGCGGCATTACAGGTGGGAGATAAGCTGTATTATAATTATAATACTGGTACAACTGCAAAAATGCAGGTAATCGTGGGAATATCAGAGATGATCGATCTTACACCACCGACTACGGAAGCAACAACGCAGGCACCTGCAACGATTACAACGGAAGCTCCGGTTACGACTGAGAAACCGGTAGAGACATCCGCTCCAACCGAAGCAACAACAGAATCAGAAGGAACGACAGAGAAGTTAACGACAGAAACCGGACAGTCATCAGAGACGGAAGGAACAACAGGAACATCTGCCGGAACTTCCGGGAATTCGACGACTGCCGCCAGCACAAATGTACAGAAACAGAATACACCTAAGACAGGAGATTCTGTTCTTTTGATCTGGATAGGCACATTAGGAGTATTTGCTATGATCAGTTTTCTGGTTACAGGCAGGAAGCAGTAATAGCGATAGATAGCGATCAGAAAAAGTGGAATTGAATTCAAATAGTAAGCAGGAGACATTGCTAATATGGCAAAGGTCTTCTGCTTTTTTCATTATTCATTAAAATTTAATGTTATCGGGGAATAAATGGTGTTAGAATAAAGAGGAGATATTTAAGAAATAGGACGGAGAAAGGAGCAGAGTATGTGCGCATTTGTTACGTTTAAAAATGTAAAAAAGACGTATCGTTCCGGTGAGGTGGAGATACATGCACTGCGCGATGTGAATTTTGAGATTGAACAGGGAGAATTCTGTGTGATCGTTGGAGCTTCCGGTGCAGGAAAGACAACTATATTAAATATATTAGGCGGAATGGATACGTTGACCGGAGGATCGGTGAATTTGGACGGCCAGGAGATTTCAGCATTCAATAAAAAGCAGTTGACTATGTATCGGAGATATGATGTAGGGTTTGTATTTCAGTTCTATAATCTGGTGCAAAATCTTACTGCTCTGGAGAATGTGGAGCTGGCAGCTCAGATATGCAAGAATCCCCTGGATGCAGCTACGGTACTGAAGCAGGTAGGTTTGGAGGAGCGGATGGCAAACTTTCCGGCTCAGTTATCCGGCGGGGAGCAGCAACGTGTTGCCATTGCCAGAGCGTTGGCAAAGAATCCTAAGCTGCTTCTCTGTGACGAACCAACAGGGGCATTGGATTATAACACAGGTAAGGCGGTTTTAAAGCTGCTTCAGGATACCTGTCGGGATACAGGAATGACGGTGCTGGTCATTACACACAATCAGGCAATTACTGCCATGGCAGACCGGATTATTACGGTAAAGAGTGGAATGGTTGCCAGTATGATTCAGAATGATAATATTGTTAATGTAGAGGATATAGAATGGTAGGTGTCGGATGAGATCAATGCTGAGACGGACAACCATACGGGAAATCAAGGGGAGTCTTGGGAGATTTTTTGCAATTATGGCGATTGTGGCCCTTGGAGTCGGTTTTTTTTCCGGTCTGAAGATTACCAGGCAGGCCATGGTTGATACGGTTGACCGATTTTTAAATGACAAGAATTTTTATGACTTCCATCTGTTGTCTACACTTGGATTTGAGGAAGCGGATATAGACTTTTTTTCAAAAGAGGCAGATGTAGACCATGTAGAGGGGATGTATGTATTTGATGCACTTTATTCGGGAATCGGAGATAATGAGGTGGTATTAAAGAGTCATTCCATTCCGACGACCATCAATGGCCTTCGACTTGTTACCGGGCGTATGCCGGAATCGGCCGGAGAATGTGTAATCGATTCCAGGCTGGGGGTGAAACCGGGAGGGAAACTGTGTTTAACCACTTCCAATGAGGAGGATACCCGCAAGGTATTCACAGAACAGGAATTCCTGATAGTGGGAACGGTAGATTCCTCTTATTATCTGAATTTTGAACGTGGAACTACCTCTTTAGGCACCGGTAAGGTTGATGGATTTGTATATTTTCCGCCAGAGACCTTTGATTGTGAGTATTATACAGATGTGTTTATCTGTTTCCGACAGGATTATGAAATTTATTCTTCTGATTATCAGAATTTTATAAAGGGAAAGAAAAAGGTATGGGAGGAAATGGTTGGTGATCGGGCAGATATCCGTTATCAATCTATCCTGGATGAAGCAGAGGAAGAGTTGGAACAGGGTCGCGCAGATCTGACAGTTGGAAAGGCGGAATTGGCAGATGCAGAGAAACAGATAGCGGAGGGAAGAGAGGAACTGGAGCGTCAGCGTAAGGAGGGGGAAGCAGAACTTCAGCTTGCATACAGAGAACTTCAGGAGGCAGATCAGGCATTGGCAGCAGGCAGACAGGAATGGAATGCTGCACAGGAAAGTCTGGAAAAGAGTGAAACAGAACTGAATCAGCAGGATCTGATACTGAGCAGGCAGGAACAGACCCTGCTCGACAGTGAGACAGAATGGAATGCAGCCTGGCAGCAGCTTACCGGAGAACAGCAGCAGCTTCTATCTCAATTAGAACAGAGTATTCTGCAGGCAGATGAAGCACAACTCGCACAGTTGCAACAGCAGTGGCAGTCTGCGCCTCAGATGTTCCAGTTGGCAACTGCCCATATACAAATAGAGCAGGGAAAATCAGCCGTTATCCAAGGGAAACAGGAACTGGAGGCAGGAAGAAACCGTCTGGAGGCCGGAAAGGAGGAATTAGCCGGAAAGGAGGCAGAGTTAAGACAAGGGGAATTGGAAGCAGAGCAGGGATGGCGGGATTATGAAACCGGACGTCAGACGTTTTATGCAAGGATACAGGAGGCTGAGGCTGAATTACTGGATGCGGAGGTTGAACTTTCAGAGGCTGAAAAGGACGTGAAGGCAGCAGAAGCAGAGACTGAGCTTGCCAGTCTTGAGAGGCCCGATACTTTTGTATTAGACCGCAGTGCAAATATCGGTTATGCTTGTTTTGAGAATGATTCCTCGATTATAGATGCCATTGCAAAAATATTTCCAATCTTCTTTATACTGGTAGCCGCTCTGGTATGTATGACTACGATGAATCGTATGGTGGAGGAACGACGTACACAAATAGGTGTTTTAAAGGCACTGGGATACTCCGAGGCAGCCATAATGGGTAAATTCATGTTCTATTCCGGTAGTGCGGCGTTGATCGGCTGTATCATTGGTTATGCCAGTGGAATCTATGTATTTCCGCAGGTTATATGGAAAGCATATGGAATGATGTATCTGACTATGGATCTGAGCTATCTGTTTAACTGGGGACTGGCCGGTTTTGTACTGTTGGTATCGGTTCTTTGCTCAATGGGAACTACTTATTTTTCCTGTCATCATGAAATGGCAGAGACAGCAGCCAGTCTGATGCGCGCCAAGGCTCCGAGAGCCGGAAAGCGGGTACTGTTAGAACGGATACCGTTTATCTGGAGACGACTGAAATTTCTTCATAAAGTATCATTGCGTAATATTTTCCGATATAAGAAACGCTTTTTTATGATGATAATCGGTATCAGTGGCTGCACTGCTCTGTTATTGACAGGGTTTGGAATTAAGGATTCCATAGCAGATTTTGCTGCTATGCAGTATGAAGAAATACAGATTCTGGATGGAAGTATTGGTGTTAAGGCGGCCATGGACAGTACAACGGATAATACATTGACCAGGAAGCTGGATTCTCTCACGGAGAATTATGCGTATGTTAGTGAGACATCCTGGGATCTGACCTTTGAAGAGAATGTGAAGTCTGTAAATCTGGTGATCCCGGAGCATCCGGAGGAAATAAAGGATTATATTAATTTTCATACAAAGAAAAAGGAACCTGTAGCATTTCCGTCGGATGGACAGGCAGTGATCAATTCAGGACTGGCTGACCGGTTTCATATAGAAGTCGGAGATGAGATACGATTGCGGGATGAAGCTATGCGGGAGATCCGGGTGACAGTTGCCGGAGTTTTTGAAAATTATGTTTATAATTATGTCTTTCTTTCACCGGATACTTATCGGGAAGCTTTTGACGAGGAACCGGAATATAAGACAATCTATGTGAATATGAAGACGGAAACAGATTTACATCTGACTGCTGCTGAGATCATGAAAGAGAACCAGGTATCATTCATAACGCTTCACCAGGATACCAGAGAACGACTGGGTAATATGATGGGAAGTCTGAATTATGTTGTGGTGCTGGTAATAATCTGTGCAGCAGCACTGGCATTTATTGTTCTTTATAACCTGACGAATATTAATATTACTGAACGGATTCGAGAGATTGCGACCATTAAGGTGCTTGGCTTTTTTCGAAAAGAGACAGAAGCTTATGTATTTCGGGAGAATATGGTATTAACCGGGATTGGCATTCTGATTGGTCTTGGTCTCGGCGTATTGCTTCATCATTTTGTAATAAATCAGATACAGGTAGATATGGTAGCATTTGATATCCGGATCCGCCCGCTTAGCTATCTTTACAGTATATTATTGACCTTTGCATTTCATTATTGTGTAAACTGGGTTATGTCCCTTAAGCTGGAACGGGTAAATATGGCCGAATCACTAAAGTCCGTAGATTGAAATATCACGGGCTTGCATGGCTGGAAGGAAAAGTTCAGCCATGCAAGCTCAGGTTTGGCAGCGTTGCTGCCTATCCGCTGCGTCGCAGCGTAACCTTCGCTTATCGGCAGAGCGCCAGATAAAACCCAAAGATATTACGCTTGGTCAAGTAAACTTGCCCGCTCATATCTTTTGGTTTTGCATGGCTGGAAGGAAAAGTTCAGCCATGCAAGCTCAGGTTTGGCAGCGTTGC
>ERZ777011.2582-NODE-2582-length-13902-cov-5.761753_pt1 | contig 13902 bp, 12 predicted proteins | sample MGYA00374964_ERZ777011 | MGnify/ENA primary metagenome ERZ777011 (study PRJEB29310, sample SAMD00008975) | mouse gut metagenome | study: EMG produced TPA metagenomics assembly of the Metagenome analysis of fecal microbiota from mouse which was promoted...
AATTGCTCCTTGCTCACTTGTAAAATTAAATTTCAGTTAAAACTAAACACACTCTGAGTTATGCGGAAACAGTTTCTGCCATCAATCTCTTCCTGCCCGACAACCGTGAAATACACAGAGAAGTCGTAACCAACACCTTCGTTGCACGCATTCCACACCCAAACTTTACCTTCCTTTAGAAGTGGGATATATTCGCCGTTGTCGACTGCTTCGGACGAAATCCCGACATAGCCTTGAGCTGGCATCTGTAATACCCCAGCTAAAGACAGAATGGTCAATATCAGTATTTTTTTCATAAATTATTGATTTGTCGCTATTGAAAAATTAGTGCCGCCCTCTATTGATGTCCCGGAATTCAGTTCTACCTGACCCAGACCGGAGCCAGTTACTTTGAGTTGTGCTGTCGCGGGAAGAATGGCCGTTGCGGCCACCAGGATGGCAAATAATCTTTTCATTATCCCTGGATTTAGGCAGCCCCGGATGCATATGGGAAAGAGCGGTTTGACAGCCTCACTTTTTTGTCAATCAGGAATCTATTTGCCTCTGATGAAGATTGCTCCCGGCTCTGTGAAAGTGATAGGCAACATCCTATGCGATGTTTTTGTGGCGTGTAAAATTTCACTCTGAATTTAGGCAAAGCACCGACAAGTCTTAAATCGATGTTTGATGTTTGATGTTTGATGTTTGATGTTTGATGTTTGATCTTACGAATTATTTTTTAAGTTTTTTTACTTCCGCAGGACTACAACGTCTCAAATATTTTGACTATTTTTGTGTGTTGAAAATTCGGATACAATGGAGATAATTGTCTGGGTACTGCTCTGCGTGGCAGGCATCGCTGTCGGATATGTGATCGGCTCTAACCGCTGCAAGAGCCGTTTTGAGGCTGAGACAAAGGAGTCTGCTTCCGTCATACGGCGGCTGGAGACGGAGATTACGGTGGCAGACGAGCGGCTTAAATCGGAACAGACTAAATTCGAACGCATATTGGCCGACCGCGAGGAGACCGAAAAACGTACTTCCATCCTTCAGGAAAGACATCACCGCGAGGCTATGGACGCGCTGCAGAACCGTTTTGACGAGACGGTGGCGAAAATGCAGGAACAGCTGAAGACCGCAACCGCCGAACTGCTCAAGGCAAGGCAGCAGGAATTCGAACAGACCAGCCGCGACTCGATGACGCATATCCTTGAACCTCTCAATCGGCAGCTTGGACAGATGCGCGAGGCCGTCACTGAAAACACACGCGTGCATGGCGAACTCGGCGGCAGGATGTCGGCCGATATAAGCAATCTGCTCCGATGCAGCGAATCCGCGCGCGAAAGTGCCGACCGACTCGCGAACGCACTGCGAAACGGCGGCAAGATACAGGGAGACTGGGGAGAGACCGTACTCACCGAGCTCCTCGAATCCCATGGACTCAGCGAGGGCGTTCACTTCGACACTCAGTCATTCATCAGAGACGCATCCGGAAATATTGTCCGGGAAGATGGCATGGCGGCCATGCGCCCCGACGTCATACTTCATCTGGACAAGGAACGGGACGTGGTGATCGATGCCAAGGTGTCACTCTCGGCATATCTCGACTATATGAATGCCGAGAGCGACGAGACAAGGAACCGCTCGCTCCGCGCTCATGTGGAAAGCATCCGCAAACATGTCGCGGAGCTCGCCGCAAAAGATTACTCCTCACATATCCGACCTCCCAAGAGAAGCGTTGGCTACGTGATAATGTTTGTTCCCAACAGCGCCGCGCTGCTCACAGCCACCAATGCCGCCCCTGACCTGTGGCGAAAGGCTATGGAGCACAATGTCTATATAGCCGATGAACAAACCCTCTATGCGGCTCTTAAAATAATCGCCATGACCTGGCAACAGATCGCACAGGCTGAAAATCATGAGAAAGTATATGCCCTTGCCAATGAAATGCTTGACCGCGTGGGTAAATTCATGCAGCCTTTCGTTGAAATAGGGTCAAGGCTCGAGAGCGCTCATAAAGCCTACGACAACGCCATGAAAAAGCTTGCGGAGGGAGGACAAAGCATACCCCAGACCTGCAACAAACTCATCAAACTCGGCGCAAGACAGCAAGTCCGAAAAGGGGTCCCCGACACCCTTCTCGGACTTGACAATTCCATTGAAATCAATGATTCAAGTTTAGAATTTACCGAAACTTGAGGTTTTAAGTGTCATTTAAAAATTAGTTAACGTATAAGTGTTTTTTTCGTTAATGCTATCCGAAATAGCATTAACGAATTTTTTAATGCCACTTATAGCTGAGAATTTGGAGTAGAAAGAGCCACGCTGTCAGTCAAGACAGTCGTCGAGCTCCTTCACGATAGCCTCCTTGTCCATGTTACGGCCGATGAACACAAGCTTCTGCATACGGTCCCCGTACACCTCATCCCAATCACGCATCAGATCCGGATTGTTTGCAAGCAACACCCGCAGATCCTCTTCGGGAGCGGTGGCATACCACTGCCCTGCCTCGACAAGCCGTTTCTGGCTTCCGGCCTGCTCGAAGATATAGGACATGTCAGTGTTCTCCTTGAAGTAACATACTCCCTTTGTCCTTATCACCGATGCCGGCCAACGCTTCGCGCAGAACCAGTCGAACTTATTGAGCGAAAAAGGTTTTCTGCTGAAATATACGAATGTTCCGATACCGTATTCCTCAGCCTCCCCCTCATGATGATGATGGCAGTGATGACCGTCATGTTCATGGTGTTCGTGGTGCTCGTGGTGCTCATGCTCATTATCCTCATCAAGAGGGCATTCTATCCCGCGGATCCATGTCGCGCTTGTTGCCACCCTGTCGAAGTCGAAGTCGCCGGTGTTCAGAAGTTTCTCGAAATCGACATCACAATAATCGCACTCGATGATCACGGCTGCAGCGCACGGACCACAGCCTTGATCTCGGCTGCCTCCTCGGGTGAGACTTCTGATATCTTGTTGAGAAGAATCACATTGCAGAATTCTATCTGTTGAATTATCAGATTCTCTATATCCTCCTCCTCGATATCCTTTTTCACAAGGTCAGCTCCGGCGGAGAATTCATCTCTGAGACGAAGGGCGTCCACCACGGTGGCTATGCAGTCAAGACGCACAGAACCGTCCCGGTTGAACTCCTCCCCCATTACCGGCATCGAGCAGACGGTCTGCGCTATGGGCTCCGGCTCACATATACCACTCGCCTCAATCACGATATAATCGAATTTGCGCGCCGACACCAGGTCGGCAAGCTGCTTCATCAGGTCGGTCTTCAGCGTACAGCAGATGCATCCGTTCTGCAAGGGCACCAGACTGTCGTCTCCCTGGCCTACCACGCCATCCCTGGCGATGAGGTCGGCATCTATGTTGATTTCACCTATATCATTCACTATCACGGCAAAGCGTATTCCACGACGGTTGTTGAGGATCCGGTTCAAAAGCGTGGTCTTACCGCTTCCAAGGTAGCCCGTCAGCAAAAGCACAGGCAAGGTTTTCTTTTCTTCCATTCCTTTTTAAATTAGGATTCCAATAACATACAACAAATATAATGCCAAAAAGTACCGTCAATATCTATATCCGTTTGCTCCAATACCGTTCCTCCGGTTTTGCCATAATACAGGAATTTCGTAAATTTGCGGAATGGAAGTCTCGATAGAAAAAGATTTTGGCGAGCGGGTGTCAGGATACCGCGCTGTAATCATCAGATGCGATGTAGAGAACAGTCCCACGCAGGAGACCTGCCGTGCCGAGATGGACGCACTTGCCGACGAGATACAGTCCCGCTATAAAATAGAGGAAATCAACAAGATTCCCGCAATCGCGGCCACAAGGAACGCCTACAGGGCCTGCGGCAAGGATCCCAACAGATACCGGCCTTCACAGGAACAGCTTATGCGCAGGATTGTGCGCGGTCTCGGACTCTATACAGTTAATTCCATTGTCGATACGGGAAATATGCTGTCGCTGCTGACAGGATGCTCCGTGGGATGCTTCGATGCCGACAAGATAGACGGCGAATCCATATCTCTCGGAATCGGACGGCATGACGAGCCATACGAAGGGATAGGCAGGGGGCCGCTCAATATAGAGGGACTGCCTGTGTTCCGCGATGCGACAGGGGGAATCGGGACTCCCACCTCCGACAACGAGCGGACCAAGATCGAACTAACCACCCGCCGTCTGCTGATGACAATCCACCTTTTCTGCACGGAGACAGATCTGGAGCAGACTATGGCGACAGCATGCGACCTGTTCACCAGGCATTGCAGAGCCGCGAATTTCACCGTAAAAACGATACAAAATCCTTAAAATCATCATGAAAAGAACACTAATAGCACTCTCGCTGGCTGCCATGGTACTCTCTTATCCTGCAGCTTACGCAAAAGAGAACGGAGGTATAACTCCTCAGATGCTCGAACGGATGAAAGCCGAGATGGATCTTTCTCCGTCGAGAAAAGCTGTCCGCAATGCTCTGAGCGGAAACCATATCGACAAACTCGCCTCGAATCCGGATGCAAAAAACAGTTTCGACACTCATTTCTCCCACCGGGTGAAGAGTGAGGGAATCACAGACCAGCACAGTTCCGGACGATGCTGGCTGTTCACCGGACTCAACATGCTCCGCTCCCAGATCATGGCTGAGAAAGGAATGCCGGAACTCAAGCTGTCGCAAAACTACAATTTCTTCTTCGACCAGCTTGAGAAATCCAATCTGTTCCTCCAGAACATCATCGACCTCGCTGAACGCCCGATGGACGACAAGACAGTGGACTGGCTTTTCCGCCATCCTCTGAGCGACGGCGGCCAGTTCACCGGTCTGTCCGACAATCTTATGAAATATGGCATAGTGCCGGCCGAAATCATGGGAGAGACCTTCAGCGCCAACAATACGTCGCGTCTCTCCTCTCTGATAGCGCTGAAACTCCGTGAGTACGGTCTCGAACTTCGCAAAATGCATGCCGAAGGGAAGAACGAAAAAGAAATATCGGCCAGAAAACAGGCCATGCTCGGCGAAGTGTACGGAATGCTCGCCATCACTCTCGGCACTCCTCCTTCGGAATTCACTTACACTCTCCGCGACAAGGATGGCAACGCCGTCAGCACCAAGACGTATACCCCGCAGCAGTTCTACCGCGAATTCGCCGGCAACGACCTCCGGAACAACTATGTGATGCTGATGAACGACCCCTCGCGGGAGTTCTACCGTCTGTATGAAATAGATCTCGACCGCCACGTCTACGACGGCAAGAACTGGACTTATATCAATCTTCCGGTGGAGGAGATAAAGAAGGTGGCAATCGAGTCGATCAAGGACAGCACAATGATGTATTTCTCATGTGATGTGGGGAAATTTCTTGACCGGGACAGAGGAGTCCTCGACCCGGACAATTATGACTACGCCTCGCTGATGGGCGTGGATTTCGGTATGGACAAGGCCGACCGCATCCGCACATACGCCAGTGCCTCGAGCCATGCGATGACACTCATGGCCGTGGACCTCGATGCGGAAGGGCGTCCCGTTAAGTGGATGGTGGAGAACAGCTGGGGACCAGGCGCCAACGACGGACATCTTATCATGACCGACCGGTGGTTTGACGAATATATGTTCAGGCTTGTGGCCGACAAGAAATATGTCCCGGCCAAAATCCTTGACATCCTCAGCCAGAAGCCGGTCAGACTTCCGGCATGGGATCCTCTCTTCGCCCCCGAGAAATAAAGCATTTCAAAGATCACAAGGCCGGATTCTCCAAAAAATTGTTAATAGCACCGGCAGAGCAAGAATTGGAATGATATTTGCCATTGTATATATTATATGGAGAACAAGTTTATCACGATAAAGGGAGCGCGGGTCAATAATCTGAAAAATATTGACCTGCGCCTTCCTTTGGGGAAAATGATAGTGATTACCGGTGTGAGCGGAAGCGGCAAGTCATCGCTGGCCTTCGACACATTGTATGCCGAGGGCCAGCGCAGATATGTGGAAAGTCTTTCGGCATACGCACGCCAGTTCCTGGGCCGCATGTCGAAACCGGAATGCGACTATATCAAGGGACTTCCGCCAGCCATAGCCGTGGAGCAGAAGGTAAACACCCGCAATCCGCGAAGCACTGTGGGGACTTCGACGGAAATATACGACTATCTGCGCATGCTCTTCGCCCGCATAGGGCGCACATTTTCGCCGGTGACCGGGCTGGAGGTCCGCAAGCAAGGCATCGAGGACATAATCCGCACAGTCCTCTCCTATCCCGAGGGCACACGCGCCGCCATCCTTGTGGACATCTATCTGCCAGAAGGCCGCTCATTCGCCGACCAGCTCCGCATCTATGTCAAGGAGGGCTACTCCCGCCTCGAGAAAGATGGGGTATTCTTCGATATTCCGGAAGTTGCCGGGGAGAATCCGGAACTGAACGACGGATACCGGCTGCTGATTGACCGCATCTCCGTGTCGTCGGACAAGGATGAGGTGTCGCGTCTCACAGACTCGCTGGAGACCGCATACTTCGAAGGCCATGACGAAGCCGTCATCAAGATATGGGGAACCGACGGCACACACGAACACCGCTTCTCCAAGCGGTTCATGGCCGACGGCATTGAATTCCGCGAACCGAGCGACCTGATGTTCAACTTCAACAATCCCTACGGAGCCTGTCCCACATGCGAGGGATTCGGCCGTGTGCTCGGCGTGAGCGAGGATCTCGTGGTGCCCGATAAGACGAAGTCGGTCTATCAGAACGCGGTACGCTGCTGGAACGGCGACAAGATGAGCGAATGGAAAAAGCGGCTCATCCATGTGGCCCCGCGATTCAGTTTCCCCATCCACACTCCATATAACGAGCTTACAGAAGAACAGCTGTCATTTCTCTGGCACGGCAACGCCGTATGGGAGGGAATCGACGGTTTCTTCCGATGGCTCGACTCGCAGCAGGACAAGATGCAGTTCCGCGTGATGAAGGCCCGCTACCGCGGCAAGACAGTATGCCCGGACTGCGGCGGCTCCAGACTGCGCAAGGATGCATCCTACGTAAAAGTGGCCGGGAAGACCATCAATGAATCTGTGCGTATGCCCGTGAGCGAACTCCGCAGGTTTTTCGACACACTTACTCTCACCGGACAGGACATGAAAGTCGGCGCAAGGCTGATTCTCGAGATAAGGCAGCGGCTTGGCTTTCTCGACGATGTCGGTCTCGGCTACCTCACGCTCGACCGACTCTCCTCCACCCTCTCCGGAGGAGAAAGCCAGCGCATCAATCTCGCCACATCTCTCGGAAGTTCTCTGGTGGGTTCCCTCTACATCCTCGACGAACCGAGTATCGGACTGCACTCGCGCGACACCCGCAGACTTATAGGCGTACTCCGCAAATTGCAACAGACAGGCAATACGGTTGTGATTGTCGAACACGACGAGGACATCATGCTGGCGGCCGATGAAATTGTCGACATCGGTCCGGACGCCGGTCGTTTAGGGGGCGAAGTGGTGTTGGAGGGAAATCTGCGGGAAGTGCTGAAAGATGGGGGCACCAACGGATCCTACACAGTGGATTACCTGCGCGGTGACCGCCGCATAGAACTGCCGCTGAAACGCCGTCCCTGGAAACGCTTCATCGAAGTGACAGGAGCCTCCCATAACAATCTCAAGAACATAGACGTGAAGTTCCCGCTTGGCGTGATGACGGTTGTGAGCGGTGTGAGCGGAAGCGGCAAATCGACACTTGTCCGCGACATACTCTACAAGTCTCTCCGTCGCGCGCTCGGCGATCCGGTGGATGTTCCCGGCACTCACCGCGAGCTTCGCGGCGACATATCAGCTGTGTCGGCAGTCGAATTTGTCGACCAGAACCCTATCGGCACATCGTCAAGAAGTAATCCCTCCACCTATCTGAAAGCCTACGACGAGATCAGACGTCTCTTATCGGAACAGCAGCTGGCACGCCAGATGGGTTTCACTCCGGCTTACTTTTCCTTCAATACCGAGGGAGGACGCTGCGAGGAATGCAAAGGAGAAGGCACAATAACCATCCCGATGCAGTTCATGGCCGACATCAGCGTGGAATGCGAATCCTGCCATGGAAAACGTTTCAAGCAGGAAGTGCTCGATGTGGAATACCGCGGCAGGAATATCCACGATTTCCTGGAAATGACCGTGGACCAGGCCATAGAATTCCTGCGTGAATCGGAAGGCGCCTCCGAACGCCGGATCGTCAACAAACTGCTTCCTCTTCAGGAGGTGGGACTCGGATATGTGAAACTGGGGCAAAGTTCGTCGACACTCTCCGGAGGAGAGAGCCAGCGTGTGAAACTTGCCTATTATATCTCGCAGGAGAAACAGAAAGACACTTTGTTCATATTCGACGAACCTACCACCGGCCTTCATTTCCACGATATCTCGGTACTTCTTAAATCGCTGGGAAGACTCGTGGACAAGGGAAATACGGTGGTGATTATCGAGCACAACATGGACATGATCAAGTCGGCGGACTGGGTTATCGACATAGGACCCGAAGGAGGCGATGCCGGCGGCACGGTTGTGGCCGAAGGTACTCCGGAGACAATAGCAGACTCCGAAAACTCATATACCGGCCGTTTCCTTAAGGAGAAACTCTCCGGCATAAATAAAAAAAAGTCATGAAAAACGGATTGATGATATTGCCGGTTCTCACGATTACGGTTATGGCGGGAGCGTGCGGATGCACACGGACGGCAGACAATTCCGGCCGCGAGGAAGCCAGAGCGCTGTATGAAGAGAGTCTGGTACTGATCGACCTCTACACAGACAGTGTGACGGCGGCAAAAGATTCCGCCACGCTTAACGGTCTGATGTCGCGCTACCGGGAGGAAATCGACGATCTCAACTTCCGGCATCCGCCTGAAACGAGCTACGCCATCAGCGAAGGGGAGAACGACACCCTTACCTCCAGAACCTTGCGGATGGTAACCATTGCGGATTCACTGCTGTACAGATACGCGCATCCACTGGTCCTTCGCCCCGATTCCGTGGCAGGAGATCCGGAGCAATAGAAAAACCGGAACTTTTCAGTCGGTCAGCAATGTCATCTCGCAACGCGCGCAGTCGAACGATAGACGGAATACGTGCGGGCCGGTAGAGATATACAAAGGCTCGGCATACCGCGCTTTTTTCGCGGCGGATACGGTTTTGTCGCGCAGACATACTCCCAGTTCCCGCCGGATACAATAGCGTGTTGTCATCACCGGCGTGCCGGAGGGAACCTTTCCGCTTATCTCAAGCGCCGGGGCAATTTCCTTCACTCCATGATCGGCGTAGAATCGGGCTGCCAACCGGTTGGCGACATTGTCGCGGGCGTCAAGCGACCTGCGGGGATAGGGACAGTCTCTATCCTCCGGCAGACGGTAATCAAAAGGATATGTGGTGAGATTGGCTCTGTCAAGGTCTTCGATGAGCCTCCGGCGCAATGTTGTAAGTTGCGAGGCAGGGATGAAAACCGACGGATCGAGGCGATTTTCAAACTGACCGAGACGATAGCCCGTGCCACCGAGTTTTTCAAACACAGGACGCGGATCAAACGGTTTTAGGGCCACATCCCTGTCTACATCAAGCGGCAGACGTACCCTCACTCCACGCTCATCAGTGGCCGTGACTCCGGTTCCGTCGATCGAGATATCGACGCTGATGGTTCTTGTTGCCGTAGGAGAAGCAAGCATAGTCTGCCAGCAACGGTCGAATGTCCGGTGGATTTCCGCACCGCGCGGCATGCGGAACGCTCTGGAACCGATGATTCTGCCCCGGTCGACGCCATTGACCGCCACACCCTCATATTCACCATCGGCATTAAAAAAACTTATACCGTCGCCGTTGTTCAATTCAGATACATCTCTGATGATCTCCCCCATCGACTTGGGTGTGGCAAGCGAAGCCATGCTCCCCTGCCGGCGTCCATGAAGAAAATAATCCGTAAATCCACGGTTGAAACTTTTCTCAAGGACCGGAGTGAATTTTATTTCACTTTTACCGTATGATGCGCGTCTATACAATTCCGGATTGGCGGCAATCACCTCATCAAGAGCCCGACGATATGCGGCCGTGACATTCTTGACGTATGACGCATCCTTGAGTCGCCCCTCTATCTTGAAAGAGGAAACCCCGGCTTTCACCAGCTCCGGAAGCAAATCGAGCGTATTGAAATCTCTTAAAGAAAGCAGATATCTGTCGGTCTGCAACGCGTTTCCGCGGGCATCGCGCAATGTGTACGGCATCCTGCACATCTGCGCGCATTCTCCGCGGTTGGCAGATCGATTGACAGAAACCTCGCTCGCGCCGCAACGCCCCGAATAACATACGCAAAGAGCTCCATGCACGAAACATTCCACCGGAACGGTCACATTCCGGCATATCTCTGCTATTTCTTCGAGCGACAATTCCCTTGCAAGCACTGTCTGCGAGAATCCGGCGCGCTCGAGAAAGCTGCATTTCTCCAGCGTGCGGTTGTCGCACTGCGTGCTGGCATGAAATGCTATCGGCGGCAGATTCATCCGGAGCAGCGACATGTCCTGGACAATGATCGCATCGACCCCGGCACTGTACAGATCATGCACGAGACGCTCCACATCGGCAATCTCGCTGTCATAGACTACAGTGTTCACCGTCACATAGACGCGGGCGCGGAACCGGTGGGCAAACTCCACCGTCTCGCGGATATCACCGATGGAATTGGAGGCACGACGGCGGGCGCCGTGACTCGGTCCTCCCATATAGACGGCATCGGCACCGTGGAGGATTGCCTCGCGCGCCACATACTTGTCGGCTGCCGGGGCGAGAAGTTCAAGAGGTCGTGTCATTTCTTGAAGAAGCGGTCCATCGAGCGCTTGTCCTCGCGTTCCCGTATCGCCTGGCGTTTGTCGTATTGTTTTTTTCCCCGTCCCACACCTATCTGCATCTTGGCATAACCGCGGTCACTGATGAATACCTTGAGCGGAATCACCGTATAACCCGGATCCTCCACGGCCTTCGCAATCTTCGCGATCTCCTTGCGGTTGAGCAGGAGTTTGCGGTCGCGCCGGGCCACGTGATTGTTATATGACCCGTAGAAATATTCCGATATGTTCATGCCCTTGACCCACACCTCACCGTTCTCGACAAGACAATAGGAGTCGGCAAGCGACGCCTTGCCGTCGCGTATCGACTTTATCTCAGTGCCGGTCAGAACCATTCCGGCCACATACGTGTCCGTTATCTCGTAGTCAAATCTGGCCCGTCTGTTGCGTATGTTAACTTGCTCTGCTTTCATTTCTCAAATCCATGTATGCCGGGAAATAGCCGTCTCGGCGCTCTGACCCGACCTTCAAAACTACAAATTTAACAAAAATTCCGCGAACTTTATCAGTCTGTGCCCGAAATTATCAGTATCCGGTTATCCGAGAGGTATTAAATCGGTGAAAATCCAGTTCCAAAGCATAGGCATACCTATCTCCAGAGTGCATAGAAGACCAGTGGCGACAGATTCCTTCTCTTTCGGCAACCTGAGGAAACGGACACCGCGGAACACGAGATAGATGGTCCATAGCGGGAGAAACACCAGCATCGGCCCGAGTATCGGGAGCAGCCGGTAAAACATATAGAATACCGGCAGAGTTGCCATGGAAGTCATCGTAAAAATTTTCCCGAATGGAGAATTCAGTATTCCCCCCACCCTTTTTCCCAGCAGGATTCCCGCAGCCGCCAATACCGAATAATAGCTGAAAAAGAATGATATGAAAGTCTCCACAGCTCTTACCAACACGGATGCCACAGTGACATTGGCCTCATAGACAAATGCCGAGAATTCCGAGAGCGACGCGAATGCCACGCAGGGATAGAACAAGGATGCCGCCACTCTGTCGGGCTGGAATTTGGCACGTTTAAGTGCTTTCCATCCCTCCACCGGCGTAAACATCGTCTTGAGCATTATGGCGAACGGCGACGGCATTTTCCGAATGCTCTTATCGTCAGCCATCCTGACAGTACGCGATATATTCTCGGGCATATCATCCTCACTCGGCACGCTGTCGTATACCGTCAGACCGTCAGTCGGTTCCTGATTCCCGTCAGACAACTCATAAAGAGGACTTTCCTCCTCCCCTATATTGTAAAGAGGCTCATCATTCCTCACGTTATCGTTTCTTTCCATATCTATTATTATACGTGAATTGCACCACGATTATTGCCACTCCCCCGCGCAATACAAATCCAGGCCGGCTTGAACCGGAGTTCAAGTCGGCCTGGATTCATAATGGATTCCACACGACATGCGCCGTGCGGAATATGTGGTTGTTCAGCGCGGGATTACTGGGCGCGGTCCTCGTTGAGGATGCGGATCATCTCGATCGCGCTCTTCGGAATACGGGTACCCGGGCCGAAGATGGCTGCGACACCTGCCTTGTATAGGAAGTCATAGTCCTGGGCGGGGATCACACCTCCGGCTGTTACCATGATGTCCTCGCGGCCGAGCTTCTTCAGTTCCTCGATCACCTGGGGAATAAGCGTCTTGTGACCGGCTGCAAGCGAGGACACACCGAGGATGTGGACGTCGTTCTCCACAGCCTGACGGGCAGCCTCGGCGGGAGTCTGGAACAGCGGACCCATGTCGACGTCGAAACCGCAGTCGGCATAACCGGTGGCAACCACCTTGGCGCCGCGGTCGTGACCGTCCTGACCCATCTTCGCAATCATGATACGGGGCTGGCGACCTTCGCGCTTAGCGAAGTCAGCCACAGCCTTGCGGGCCTCCTCGAATTCGGGATCACCCTTCTCTTCAGTTGAATACACGCCTGATATAGTTTTGATTACAGCTTTGTAACGTCCAACCACAGCCTCGCAAGCGTCGGAGATCTCTCCGAGCGACGCGCGCAGACCGGCCGCCTTGACGGCGAGGTCGAGAAGATTTCCCTTCGAGGGATCCTTCACAGCCTCCGTGATGTCGGCGAGAGCTTTCTTCACGGCCTCCTCGTCACGGTCCTTGCGGAGAACCTCAAGACGCGCGCACTGCTCTTTGCGGACTTCGGTGTTGTCCACCTCGAGGATGTCGATCGGATCCTCATGGTCGAGACGGAACTTATTGATACCGACGATGGTCTGCTTGCCGGAATCGATGTGGGCCTGCGTGCGGGCAGCCGCCTCCTCGATCTTGAGTTTGGGAAGACCGGTCTCGATGGCCTTGGCCATACCGCCGAGTTTCTCGATTTCCTGGATATGTTCCCATGCGCGGTGAGCGATCTCGTTGGTGAGGCTCTCTACATAGTAGCTGCCGCCCCACGGGTCGATCTGCTTGCAGACATGGGTTTCCTCCTGAATATAGATCTGGGTGTTGCGGGCGATACGCGCGGAGAAGTCCGTCGGAAGGGCGATAGCCTCGTCGAGGGCGTTGGTGTGGAGACTCTGGGTGTGGCCGAGAACGGCACCCATGGCCTCTACGCAGGTACGGCCCACGTTGTTGAAGGGATCCTGCTCGGTAAGCGACCAACCTGAAGTCTGGCAGTGTGTACGGAGTGCCAGCGATTTCGGGTTCTTGGGATTGAACTGCTTGACAATCCTGGCCCAGAGCATACGTGCGGCACGCATCTTGGCGATCTCCATGAAATAATTCATCGAGATACCCCAGAAGAATGACAGACGGGGAGCGAACGAGTCGATATCCATGCCGGCGTTGACACCTGCGCGGAGATATTCCAGACCGTCGGCGAGCGTGTATGCCAGCTCGATGTCGGCGGTTGCACCGGCCTCCTGCATGTGATAGCCGGAGATGGAGATGGAGTTGAACTTAGGCATGTTCTTCGAGGTATACTCGAAGATATCGGCAATGATCTTCATCGAGAATGCCGGCGGGTAGATGTAGGTGTTGCGGACCATGAACTCCTTGAGGATGTCGTTCTGGATGGTACCGGCCATCTCCTCGAGGCTTG
>ERZ777011.2584-NODE-2584-length-13895-cov-2.595303_pt1 | contig 13895 bp, 15 predicted proteins | sample MGYA00374964_ERZ777011 | MGnify/ENA primary metagenome ERZ777011 (study PRJEB29310, sample SAMD00008975) | mouse gut metagenome | study: EMG produced TPA metagenomics assembly of the Metagenome analysis of fecal microbiota from mouse which was promoted...
AGATGGATTTTCGTTGCTACTTGGAATATTATTAGAAGAATCAGCATTCCTTTCATTATCTATAACATCTAAGTCGCTTGATTTACCAATTAAATTTTCGTTTTCATTTTCTTTTTGTTCTATTTCTTCTCTTACTTTATCTAAATCATCGATAGTATCTTCGAGTTCATCACCTTGTTCTTTAATAATCCGGGCTAAATCGCCATTTCTTCTAATTCCGGGAATACCAGCGGAAGTTGGTACTCTAGTAGTAATCTTACCTTTTCCTTTAATTTTTTGGCCACGCATTTTATTTGTAGAAAGCGTCATATCTTCTGCTTCATTATTAGCTTTAATAGGTGCTACGGCCGGAACGTTATCAGGGATTATAGGTTCATTAACCGGTATTGCATTGGTATCTTGGATATTATTTTCCTTAGAAGCAACATTCTTATTTAAATTAGAATTAACAGAGTCTTCTTCTAAAGTATTATTTGCTAAAGTATTGGCAATATTATCATTTGTGATATTATTTTCAATACGACTGTTGATATTCTCACGAGGAGTTATCCTGCCATAGGATTCACTATTTAAAGAATTAGGGATATTAGTGGTAACCTCTTTATTTAAAGTTTCGGTCCCTCCTTTAGAATTTAGAGGGCTAGAACTTATAAAAGAGCTAGGCGAAGTTGAAGCTTGGGCAAGATCATTTCTTAAGCCATTTTCAAAATTAGTTAAAACTTGATTTAATTCTTCGGGTTTGTGAAGTCTTTTTAAATAATCACGAGATATTAATTTTTTATTAACAGCATTTTCAATAAGTAATGATTCCATTAAATATCTTAAAGATTCATCCCCACCATTATATTTAACAATATCACGCATAAAAAGTTCTATTTCATTTTTTTCGCCACGAAAATAACCTTTTAATAATCTCTCAAAATCGGCCCCATTATCCTTACAAATAAGCATATATTTTTTAATAAAATCGAGACCATAATAAGCAATATTATTTTTATTTATACCTTTTAGCGTAAAATTTGTAACTAAATCCGTAAGTAAAGTATTTAGGGTAACAGCACTTGTTTTATCAATACTAGCACTTGGTTTAATTCCTTCACTAATATATTTTGAAGATACTAAACTACTTACTACTTCTTCTAATGAGGCATTAGGTGGCAAAACAATTTTTTCAGCATCAAGTTTTGTAAGATTATTATCAATATAGGTCTCTAGACTTTCTTCTTTATTAGCATTAATTAGAGTTTCATATTCTTCGGGAGTAGTGCACACGACTACGTTATCTAAAGCTTCTGTTATAGCATCACTACTTAAAAATGTTCCAATTACTTCATCATTTTGGGCATTATCTAGTGCAAGGGCAGCTATTTCAAGATTTTTTTGAGTGTCGTTATCAGCATCATTTATTTTGGCTATTAATTCTTGTTCTTTAGTTTCTTTACTTTTAGGTTTGCCTTCAATTTTTACTTTATTATATATTTCACAAGTCTCACTAAATAAAGTTTCTAATTTAGTTAAATCACTACCATATACAGTACTTTTTTTTAAGTTAATAAAACTTTCTAAATATGCTAATCTTTCTTTTAGAACTGGCGAAATATCATAGTTATTAATGGTGGTTAAAAGACTTTTTAAAACTTTTGCTTTAATAAAAAAAGTTTCTTCATCACTTACAAGATTTGTTTTTAAGATGCCATTACTATCGAAAACATATTTATCTTTTAAAGTTCTTCTTAGTAATTTGTCTAATTCTTCATTAATTTCAAGACGAGTATTTCGTCCACCAATATTTATAAATATATATTTTTTCATGAAACCACCATTTATACTTATTTAAATAAGTTTATTTTTTAAATTATAACATAAATATTTTGAAAAAAAAAGACTCTTTAAAAGTCACAATTTAGATTATTTTTCATAAATTAATAGTGAAATACATGAAAGGGTGAATAATAATGAAATCATGCGATAATAATGCAAGTGGCAATTGTATTAATGAAATTTTAAGTATCATTTTGGTTTTACAACAAAATGCTTGTCCTGAAACTTGCTTAGATGCTTGTGATAGACCTGTTTTAGGAGGCGGATCTAATTGCTTAATTTGCAATACAAGACCAGTTATGCTTTATACTTGTTGTGGTAATGGCACTCCTTGGAGTATGCCTACAACTAAAGATACTACAGTAACTTGCACTGGTACAGAAAGTGCTGAGTGTTCTAGAGTATTTAGGGTGGAAAAAATTGAAGGAAATTGTTGTACTTTTAGAGTTTTAGCTGATAATCCTGATACTACTAGCTTAAATCCATATATTGCAACTAATTCTTTCTTTACAATGGATTGTGATTGCTTATGTGCAATTAGATGTCTTTCTGATACTTTTGTTGATTGTGTTTGCTAAAAAAGGTCACTACGGTGGCTTTTTTTATAGCGAAAAATGATAAGTTTTGTCGAGGGTTGTCGAATCGCTTGCTTTTTATTTTTCCTTATTTTATAATGACACCACCACTTCCGAGAAACATTTTTAGAAAGGATTTAAAATGTTACAAACAAAAGAAAAATATGAAAAATTTTTAGATAAACGAGGAAAGTATTTTGTGCCCTTAACAGACGATTTATTATTTAAAGAAACATTTGGTAAAGAAGAAAATAGAAGATTTTTAGAAGACATATTAGAATGTTATAATGGATACCAAAAAGGTTATTTAAAAAATAAGTTAGATGTTAAGTATGAAGCAGTATTAGATAAAATAGATTACTTTAACAAAGCTGTTAGAAGTGATTTATTAGTTAAATATGATAATACTATTACCGATATCGAAATGTATAAAGTATATAATGAAGAAACAGAGTTAAAAAGTGATTATTATGTTATGAGGATATATACAAGTGAATTACAAATAGGTGAAGCATATAACACTCTAAGTAAAACAACCCAAATAAATTTTATCAGTGAAGATAGAATAGGAATAAGTGAAGATATAAAATATACCAAAGAAATAAACAGAAATATTACCCAAGATTATATTTTACTTGACAATGTAGGTAATAAACCTTACAATGGAGATAAGAGATTTATAAAATACTTAAAATTTATAGGAGCAAATAGTTATGAAGAGCGATGTTTAATCGCAGAAGGAGACAAAATTCTTATGGATCTAAATGAATGGTTAGATTTTTATTACAACAGTGATACCAACTTAAAATATCTAGACGATAGATACTGGGATAAACGTATTTATGGGCTAGAAGGTAAAAAAGAGGTAGCTCAAAATATGCTCAGACATGGTGATAATGTTAAATATATTTCAGAAGTTACGGGTTTATCTAAAGAACAATTACAAAAATTAGAAAAAGAAGTGGGTTAAAGCACTTCTTTTTGACGTTTTAAATTAGGAATTTTGTCCGCGGATTTGTAGCCTTTAGCCATTAATTCTAGTAATTCCTCTTTACTAATTAAATTAAAAGTATTACTTCTTTTGTTATAAATATAATGATCATAAACATTATAAGGTCTTAGAGAAGATACTATAAAGTAGGCTTCTTCTTTATTATAACGGTTAAAAATTAAAGTATGAGACACCCTTAAGCGTTCTCTTTCTTTTAGTAAAAAATCAAATATTTTTTTACTTAAGAATTCTATTATTAAATCCATTTAAGCTTTATTTACTTGATATACTTCAACTTCAACAGGTGTTTCTTGCCCAAATAAGTCAATTAAAACATTTAAACGATTGTTTTCTAAATCAATACTGTCAATATGACCTATCATGCCTTTAAATGGTCCATCAACAATTGATACTTTGTCCCCTACAGCAAGTTCTGATTCGATATTAACACGACTCATGCCCATGTTAGCTAGAATTTTATCTATTTCACTAGGAAGTAATGGAGTTGGTTTAGCTCCTTTTCCAGAAGATCCGATAAAACCTGTTACTCCTGGAGTGTTACGAACAATATACCATGCCTCATCACTCATAACCATTTCCACAATAACATATCCTGGGAACATCTTTTTCTTTTTTTCTTTTTTTACTCCATCTTTTACTTCAACTTCGGTAGTCTCAGGTATAATAATACGATAAATATAATCTTGTAAGCCCATAGATTCAACTTTTGCTTCAAGTTTTTCTTTTACTTTTGCTTCATGTCCACTATAGGTATTAACTACATACCACTCTTTTTCCATTATTTAAACACCCCCGTAATAAAGGTCATAAATAACCACATCAATAGAAAGAAACCAACTAGGAATAATACTAGTAAAATTGTTGCAAATGTATATTTCATTACTTCTTTTTTACTTGGCCATTTCACTTTAGATACTTCACTTTTTAAACCTTCAAAGTATGTTTCTTTTTTTACTTTTTCAGATTTCTTCTTAGGTTTAGTATCTCTATTCTTTTTTTTGTCTTTCTTATCAACTTTTTTTTCAACAGTTTTCTTGTCTAAAGCTTTTTCTACTACTGTTTCTTTTTCTTTAGTTTCATTTTTTGTCTCGTTCTTTTTTGCTTTTTTAGAAGCTTCCACTTCAGTTTTTGCCATATCTTTCACCTCATAAATTTTTGTAAATTAAAAAACACCTTCGTGCTTATTTATAATTTAACACAAAAGGCGGAAAAATGCAAGTTATTTACGAGGATTTTCAGAAGAATTTAAATTATTTTCACGAGATATATTAGATAATTCTTCTTTTTTATTTAATAAAGCTCTTTTTTTTTTGGATGGCAATTAAATTCTTTAGTTCTGTTAACTTATAAGTACCAGATTTTAATATAATATTAGAAACATTTACTGGTAATTCTATATCTAATAAATCATTAATTGTTAAATTGTCTAAATACAAATCACCACCTATAGTTTTAGGTAAAATTAAACCTTCAGCACTGGTTAGTTTGCCTAAGCCTAAGTCTCCACCGATAGTTTGAGGTAAACTTAAGTATTTGGCATTTATTAGGTCGTCTAAATATAGACCACTTTCAATATGTTCAGGTAAAACTAAACCTTTGGCACTTGTTAGACCACTTAAATCTAAATCACCGCCAATTATAATAGGCAGAACTAAGTCTTTAGCGCTTGTTAGATTACTTAAATTTAAATTACCATAATAATAGATAATTTTTTTTCTTTTATACTTTCAGGAGCGATACCAATTTCTTCTAATGAACAGCTAAAGATATTAGCTAAATCTTTTCTTTTATTACGGTATTTTATTATTTCATTTATGCGTGGATCTTTTTCATATCCAAATCCTTGAATATTGTTATCTATTTCATATAAAAATTTTAATTCTTCACAGGATAATTCTTGATTTGTTTGAAACTTATTGTATAATTTAGTAAGAAGTTGCATATCACTCACTTTTGTTCATATTCCTTACTATCTGGAAATTCTTTTAGTTTTTCTTTTAAAATATCTAGCATTGCTGGTTCAATATTTTGGTTATCTTCTATTCCTCTTATTTCACCTATTTTACTTTTATTCATCCTTATAGCAAGACGAGGAATTTTATATTCGCCATTTTCATCTGTACTATAATATACAAAAAAATCACCACCAAGATAGGATCCTCCACCGCAAACTTGATTTAGAGCAATTTCTTTACTTGTTGCAGTACACCATCCAGTATCATATTCTTGCAAACTTTCATATAATTTTAGAGCAGCATCTTTATTATTTTGCGGATATTTTACCCATATACCATTATTATCTTTAGGTGTTATACTGATTTTTTTACTTAATAATTTGCCATATATTTGGAAAAAACTTTCAGTACTGGCTAATCTTTTTATTTCAGCATTGGGATATTTTTCAGGAATTAATTTTAAATGCATTTTTAAGTATTCAACACTTTTGCCTAATATTTCAGAATTTAAACTCACAAATGGAGCGACTGTTTCTTTAGTTCTTCTATTAAAATTTGCAGTATCTTTATTTTTTGTGCCAATATCTAATACGCCCATAAAAGCCCACACTTTAGCCCAAGGGGGGGAAGATAATCGGAGTCAGGACTCATTAAATAATTTAACCAAACATCTAAAGAAGAAATAGAGTCATTAATAATTTCTGCAACATGCATTTTTCGAGCTTCTTTTTCGATTTCAGTTTCAGGGTTTATTAAGTCTAAATAGTCGTACCCTTCTTCTAAATATCTTTTACTTAAAAATTCAAAATAAGAGTCGGGTATTTCACTTTCTTTTATGATGTAGCGGTTATAATATAAGGCTTTTATTCTGCTTAAATATTCTTTATTTATTAAAGATTTATCTGCTACCTCGGATATTTTTTCAGTGTATGCTAAAATAATGGCTACTTTTTCTTTAGATGTACTGGCATTTTTAGTTATAATACCCTCTTTTTTAGTTTATCATATAAATTTTTTAAAAACTTACAAAATTCTGTTGTCATAAAAACCCCTTTTCATTAAATGTTAACGTCTAAGAGAGTTTTCTAAAGTTCTAGAAAGTGTAAATTCTGGTAAACGAATTTTTCCTGGTGTGAGCGGAATATCATATCTATTACCAGTAGGAGTAAACATAATATTACTAAATGAGGTAGTACCATTACTTCTAAATTCTTTATAGTTATGCATCCTGTTACTTGGATCAAGAATAAAGGCTTTTAAACAATCAATTATAGCTTGATAACCAGGATAACTTTTAATATCTGTATATTTTTTGTATGAGCCATTATCATATACTTGGAATTGGCCAGGTTTTATAGCTTGATAGTAAATACTACGGCCGGCGCCAGGACCATAAAGAGCATTAACAGAATTAATATAACCGGTATCGATAGTACGATTTAACATAACAGTAGTAATCGCAAAAGCCTCACGATAACTATAAGCTCCACCCTCAGCTAAAATACCTTGGACAGTTTTATAAAACTGATTATAAGTTAAATTTAGAGTAGAAAGTAATTCATTAAAGATAGCTTCTTCAATGGCTTCATAAATTACATGTAAAATAATGTATTCCGCTTTAGTATAACCCATACTTAAAGCAAGTTCTTCACTCTTAGCAATACTCTCAAATTCTTCATAAGATAAATTAGTCTCAGATAAAATAAAGGTAAGACGATTATCTAGAGATAAAGCACTAAAATAATTTTTTAAAACTTCATAGATATTTGCATTTATTCCTAATTTTTGAGCTTCTTCTAATGAATTTGATACTAGATATTCAAAATCAAGGTAACTAATATTTAGTTCTTCTAACATATAATTTATTTTTCTTGCAGGACTAAGGGCATTATAGATATTCGCAAAACAAATGTGATCTTGATCTGTGGCCATACGAGCTTGAGGCAACTCTAAAGTGCATGCTAAATCACTAAAACTTAAATGGTAATAAGTCTCAAGATAGTTTAGGCGATTTTCTATACTAAGGGAATTAAAGGTTACAGTAAATAATCTATAATCGAATTCTTGAGTTTCTATAGTATCGCTTGGAATATAAGGGATATCATGATTCAAACTAATATTTTCAAAATCGGCATAAGAAATATGATAGTATTTTAATAAAAAATTTATTTTATCATCAGTTGATAAAACGTTGAATATCATTGTTAAATCAAATTCACTTATTGAAAAAGGATAAACTAGTAACTCTTCTGAAAAAGCAACATTGGGGTTATATTTTGCCTTTCCAGTATTATTTTTATGATAAGCACTAAATAAAATTACACAAGCTAAAACCGCGGCAGTAGCACTTATTAAAACTCCTGTTGTTCCTGAAAATAGCTTAGATAAATCTCGATTTAAAACAAATTTAGATTCTTTTTGGGCTACTCTTTTACCAGGCTTAGAAATAAAGGTATATTTATTTGATTTAGGATTACTACTTTGATCGAAACTATTTAATAATTCTAGGATATTACCAGTTTCAATTATTTCATGGATATCTTGAGCAAGTTCAAGTGGTATTTCCCCACCCTTTAAAATATTTTCACGATGGGCATACATTTCGGTAGTGATTTTATGATAGTCTTTTTTTGGTTTAGGAGTAGAAGATGTTTGTTTTTCAGTAGTTGTTTTTTCTCTATTTATAGTTGTACGTTCAACACCTAAGGTTTTCTTTAACGTTTCAAAATCATTATGTTGCATAGTTTTCTTGGCGTTTTCCATAGTCTTCCCCTCCAAAGCATGCTTTATTTTATCATAAAATGGCAATACTGTCAAATTTTTTATGTTAATTATTTGTCAAGAAAAACGCCAATTATAAGCCCAAACGAAAGAAATAAACATAGGTAAATATTTAGAGTTGATGCTATGCTCATTAAAAGAAGTAAAATTGAGGAAAACATTAAGCTAAAAATAAGCCAATTAGTGATATTTCGAGCTTTTTTAAAGAGATAATTCATTAAATAACAAACTAATATTATTCCAATAATTACACCAATTCCATAAAATATAAAAATTAAACTAAAGAGACTTCCTAAAATGGTTAAAATATACTCATATACTCCTAAAAGCATAAATATAGCTGTACCACTAATTCCAGGGATTACTGAAGTAAAAGCATCTATCATACCTAGAAAAATAGTATATAAATAATTTAAAAATGAACCAGTAAAAAGAAAATTGGATGTAGTTTTATTAAAAGATAAAAGAATCATCAAACTAGTTATAGTGATAAAAATTAAAACATTTTTAAAATTTAAACTTAAGTTTTTGGTAAAAGGAATAAAAGTACCAATTATTAATCCTAAAAATAAATACATAGTTTCATAATAATAGTTATCTAATAAAAAAAGAATTAATTTACTAAAAAATATGATAGCAAGTATAACGCCAAGTCCAAAATTTATTAAAAATTTTAAATTTTCTTTTTTATTATTAAAAAAATTAGTTACAGCTTCTAATAAATGTTCATAAACTCCTAGCGTAATTGCAAGCATTGAGCCACTAACACCAGGAATAATTTTGCCAAGTCCTACAATAAAACCTTTTAAAATAAGTAAAAAATTCATTTAATCACCACTTAATTCTATGTTTAATCTAAATTTTTAATTAATGGATTACTACTACTTTCAATTACACCATTATAAAAACTGGGAACTTCTCCTTCAATCATCATTGAAGCAATTATGGCATCATATTTAAAGTTTATTTCACGATTTCCAAAAGGTCCAACTATATTATGAGAAAATTCAATATAAACAAAAACTTCTACTAAAGCATTATTAAGACCATAATTGGTAATTTTAGTTTCTAAATTAGTAAGAATGGAGCCAATAAAATTGACTTTGAGAGGAATTTTAGGGCCTAAATTGAAAAATAAATTATTATTAAGACTATTGCCTAAAGGGATATTTAAAATAAGACCTCCCGCTTTATGACTCATTTTGGGATCTAAATAACCAATTGCAATTGAACCATTTTCGAGTGATTTTAGAGAGTTAGTTAAGATATTAGAAACATTATCTAAAACTTTATATGCTTTATCTAAGTTAAAGCTTACATATAATATTTCATCTTTTTTATTTTTGCTAATAATTAAGATGTCATCAAGAGTATTTTTATTTAAAACACTATTGTTTATTTTCTCAGTAATTAGACTATAAGTTACTCTTTTAATTTCTGATTCACTTATATTAAGTAAATTTTCTTTAATATTCCCGTTAAATTTAGATAATAAAAAAAATGTAAATATTCCAATAAAACAGATAGTAATAAATATTATTCTACCAAAATTTTTATCTTTATATTGACATTTACTTTTAAATTTAGCTTTCATACTAAAATATATGCTTTAGAATAAAGAAAGATTTAAAAATTTGTTTAAAAATATTATTAAACCAGCTATTAAGACAAGGCTTACTAAAATAATAACTACATAAATTAAAGCTTTATTTGATTTTACTTCTTTTTTTAAATCATTAAAATCATCAAAATCACTTTGGGTAAATTGTAGGGTACTTGTTAAATCACTCAAATCTTCTTTTTTAGTTTCTTCCTCTTTTTTGATTTCTGGAGCGATTTTTTTAGCCTCTTCTAAGGACATAATTGGTGAAGTCTCATTAATACTTTCTTCTTCATGAGCACCACCTACAATAATAGTATCATCATTGCCTTTTAAATCAGTTAAAATATCTAAGGGATCTAATTCTTTATTATCTTTTTTAGGAATTAGTTCATGAGCTGTGATAGTGTTTATTAACTCCATTAGTTCACTATTTTCTTCTTTTTTAGGAACCTCAGAAGTATTTGATGTCTTTTCTTCTGTTTTATCAATATCAAGGCTATTTAGAATATCAAATTGAGTATCACGAATTTTTTTTAATCTTTCTTTTTCATAGTCAACTTCTTTTTCACTCCTGGCTTGTTCTAAGATTGCATTAATATCGTATTCTCTTGTTTCATCCAAACTGATATTAGGAGTTTCTTCTTCTATATCTATAGCTATGCTTCTTCTTTTTGGCTCTTTATTATATTTGGTATCAAGGATTCTTTTTATTCTTTCAACATCTATATCTTTAGCATTGTTATCGATTACCGTTGCATTGGTATCAATACGATAATCATCAACTTCGATATTATTAATATTTTCGTAAAGATTAACATTTTTTTGTTCGCGAAGTAATGTACTTACTCCTTCTTCATCGTAATACTTTTCCATACGTGTTTTCATATTACCACCAAGTTAATTTTAGCATATTTTTTAGCTTTTGAAAACAATTATCTTTTCAATTAGTAAAACTTTTGTTATAATTGAGTTATTAAGGAGAAAAAAGTATGATGAAAAAAATTAAAGTAAATAGTGATGCTTGCATTGGATGTGGAGCTTGCGTAGCAATTGATTCAGAACATTTTGCTTTTAATGATGAAGGACTCAGTAAAGCTATAAATCAAGATAATTTAGAGAGTGAAGATTTAAAAAATGCAATAGATACTTGTCCAACTAGTGCTATATCTATTTTGGAAAGTGATGAAGAAGAATCTAATTTGGAAGAGAATACTTGTGAGTGCGAAGCTTGTGATTGTAAACATGATAAGAAATGCGAGTGTAACCATGAAGAGGAATAACCTCTTTTTTTTATAAAGTAAAAAGCCTTATTCATTAGAACAAGACTCATTCATTTGCAAGTGAATATTGTAAGTTATTACTTTATTTTCTTTGTTTAGAGCATTTATTATTAAATGAAGATTATTACAAGCTGTAGTGGTACAGCTACAATCATAATTATCAATATTAAATTCGACTTCTTTTAAAAGTTCTGATAAATAATTTAAATTCTCTTTTTTGGAATCTAACTTTCCCCAAGTACTAATTTTTTTCTCGATATTATTTACAGATTCATATAAAATACATTCAATATTTTTATATTCAGCTTCATCATTACCAGCATAATTAACATCCGATATATAAATTGATTTCTTTTTATTGTTGAAAGCAACTACTCCTTTAATTGTAAAAGAATCATTATCAGAAGCAATAGATTTAAAATTAAAATCATTATTATTTTTGAATTTTAAGATAACTAGTAAAGCAATAATTATAAATAAAATACTTATAATAAATATAAAAATTCTTTTTTTATTTGGCTTATTTTTCTTAAGTTCTGCTCCTTCTAAAATATCGTTTATGTCAACTTCAAAAATATCACTCAATTTCTTTAACATTTCAATATCCGGAATGCCGCGACCATTTTCCCATTTAGATACTGCTTGAGAAGTAACTAATAGTTTATCGGCTAATTCTTTTTGAGTCATATTATTTGCTTTTCGGAGTTCCAAAATAAATTTACCAATATTATCAGAATTCACATAATCACCACCAATATAACTAATAATCATTATAATTTATTTTAGAAAAAAACACAACTAAAGTATAGAATTTTTCTTGACTTTAAGGGGAAATCCTGATATATTATTAATGTTAATTGATTACGGCGGGATAGCTCAGCTGGCTAGAGCGACCGGTTCATACCCGGTAGGTCGGGGGTTCAATCCCCTCTCCCGCTACCAATAATTTTGAACTAAAACATGAGGTTATCATGTTTTTTTTATAATTGTGCCATATATTTGTGCCATAAGTTTAAAATGACATCAACTTTTTTGTTAATGTCATATTTTTATTTTAACTGTAAACTACAACAAATGGATTACTTTCTGAACCAACACCTGTAAAATGCGTATCTGCACGTAAATTTATGACAGGGCGAAAACTGACATCTCCATAAACATCAACATCGCAAGGGGTAATACGACCATCAATATAGACGTAAAAAACACTAGCACTAGAATTATAACTAAAAGGAGACATTGTCCAATATATTTGATTTGTGTATAGATAATATGTTGAATTGCTTAGGGTACCAAATCCACCTGCAAATGTTATCTCATCACTTGTTATTAATCCTACTGGATATGTTAACTTCTTATTTCCTTCATCTGCATTACTTACTGTAAACAAATCTCTTTCCTTATTTGCACATTGTAATGTTGGAGTCTGAATTGATTTTAAACTTTCTAAATTTGTTGCCCATAACCTATCAGCTGGATTATACACAGTTTTTCCTTTACCATATCCACCACCAATATAATTTGAATGCCCTTTTGCTATTTCACGATCATTACAAAATCCAGTATTCACATCTACATAATTTCCAAATTTTTTATCTTCTATATTTGTCTTATACCATTTATCCACTTCAACTTTGGCATTACTATCATATAAATTTTTATGTGCTTCAATATAACTATCTGAATTCCCAGAATTTATACTAATCATATATCCTACATATGCATTATCATTATCTGATGAAATATATGGATATATCGAATTATATTGATATTTTCCATTTATTGCAGTTGTTGTTCCTGTTTTATTGGAATCTGAAACTGCTCCATTGGCCTCACCTTGATATATCATTCTTACTGTTCCATTGCCATTAATTCTAATGATACGCCAATAGAAGCCTGCAAATTTTACCCAGTTATTTAGTTTATCTTCTACTCCTCTAAAATAATAACTTGTTCCATAATCATCTGGGGCACTATATATTCCAGTATCTGTACTTGTTGCTATTCCTGTAAACTCTATTTTCTCTTCGATATTTGTTGTATCTCCTACAATAGTTTCTATTGTTGGTGGGATTGTTTGTTTATCAAAATACAAATAACATTTAGTTCTTTTGGTTATATCACTTATACCAATTAAACCATTTTCATAAGTTAGGGTTATACTTGTGTCTTTAGTGCCATTAACGTTACAATATGATTTGTCGTTTAGAGTATAGCCACTAACTGGAACAGTGTTTGTTGCTTCATATTCACCTGCTTCATTTTCTATTTGAATGGCTACTAAATCGATATCTGCTGGTGTATAATTAATAGTTCCATTAACTAAGTCTAAAGTCTCTATATTTTTATACTTGGCTTTTGATGTTGTTAATATTAGTGTTGTTATTATGCCTACTGTTATCAATCCTCCGATTATTATTTTTTTATGATTTTTTATTTTCTCTAATTTCATTATTTATTCCCTTCCTCTAGTTCTAAATAATGAGGCCTCAATTATATTAGAAAATTATCATTTATAGTTTTATTATATTATTTCTTATATTAAAAGTCAAGAAAAATATCGGCATTTATGATGTTTGATGTTATTATTTTTGAATTAATGAGAGAATATCATTGGTGAAATGTATGGAATATGTTAAAAAATTGAAAAATCTACGTGAAAAAAATAACATTACTCAAAAAACAGTAGCTGAATTATTAAATATAAATCAAAATTTATATTGTATGTATGAAAATGAATATCAAGTTATACCATTAAAGCATTTAAATACTTTAAGTAATTATTTTAATGTTTCTTTAGATTATTTGTTTGGCTTTACAAATAAAATTCAATATAACGATATTTGTTGTGAGATTAATAATTTAGTT
>ERZ777011.2585-NODE-2585-length-13891-cov-3.866869_pt1 | contig 13891 bp, 13 predicted proteins | sample MGYA00374964_ERZ777011 | MGnify/ENA primary metagenome ERZ777011 (study PRJEB29310, sample SAMD00008975) | mouse gut metagenome | study: EMG produced TPA metagenomics assembly of the Metagenome analysis of fecal microbiota from mouse which was promoted...
TGGCGGTATCTCTTTCTCGCATGGCTGATTAAAAGGGATAACCACAAAATATATTTGTTCGCTCCCACAAAAATTCACGCTTTAATCACGGTTCGTTCCCGCTCCGGGCACACAGGCTGTGCTACAATGCTCACAACAGTGGGAGAGCGCGCTTAAACAGCTTTGTCCAAATTATACAAAATTCGGCAGAGGGTGTCAAGCCGCATTTCCACAGCCGGGCGAGGGCCGGGAGGCCCCGGCGAAACAGCAGGGCATCAACAGGATATGGAAAGGAGCCGGTACGAGTATGGAACTGAAAAAGCTGGTCTACGCCGTGGAGGACGGCATTGCGGTCATCACCATGAACTACCTGAAAAATCTGAACGCCATCGACGAGCAGATGGCGGACGAGCTGATGTATGTGGTGGACCAGGCCGAGAGGGACCCCGCGGTGAGGGTGGTGGTCATCAAGGGCGCGCCCAAGGCCTTCTCCGCGGGCGGCGACATCGGCTATTTCTATCAGCTCATTCAGGCGGGGGGCGAGGTCAATATGGACGGGCTCATCAGCAAGGTGGGCGCCGTGGCCGACGGCCTGAAGCGGATGAGCAAGATGGTGGTCACCTCCGTGTGCGGCGCGGCGGCGGGGGCCGGGGTCAGTCTGGCCCTGGGGGGCGACTTTATGGTCTGCGCCGACAACGCCAAGTTCATTCTGGCCTTTGTCAACCTGGGTCTGGTGCCGGACACCGGGGCCACCTACCTGCTGGCCAAGGCCATCGGCACCGCCCGCACCATGGAGCTGGCTGCCACCGGCCGCCCCGTCACCGCCCAGGAGGCCAAGGACTGGGGGCTGGCCTATCAGGTGGTTCCCGTGGAGGAGCTGGACGCGGCCACCATGAAGCTGGCCAGGAAGCTGGCCACCGGTCCGCTGATCTCCTATAAGAACATCAAGAAGCAGCTGTACAGCGCCGTCTACGCCGACTACAAACAGTGGCTGGACGAGACGGAGGTGCCCACCCAGCGGGAGTGCGCCGCCTCCCTGGATTTCCAGGAGGGCTGCAAGGCGTTCATGGAGAAGCGCAAGGCCGTGTTCCAGGGGAAATAACAGAAAACGTTGAGAGAAAGGCGGGACCTCAATTGAAATCGAAGGTAGTGACCAAGGAAGCCGCCCTGGAAAAGTTCCGGGACGGCCAGACCATCATGTTCGGCGACTGGCACGGGGAGCTGTCCGCCGAGGAGCTCATCACCGGCCTGCTGGAGAAGGGCGTGAAGGACATTGACGCCATCGCCGTGTCCGGCGGCATGCCCGACCAGGGCCTGGGGCGGCTCATCAACGAGCACCGGGTCAAGAGCCTCATCACCACCCACATCGGCCTGAACCCGGTGGCGGGCCAGCAGATGTTCGCCGGGGAGCTGGCGGTGGAGTTCGTGCCCCAGGGCACCTTCGCCGAGCGCATCCGCTGCGGCGGCGCGGGGCTGGGCGGGGTGCTCACCCCCACCGGCATCGGCACCGACGTGGAGCGGGGCAAACAGCGCCTCATCATCGACGGGAAGGAGTACCTGCTGGAGCTGCCCCTCCACGCCGACGTGGCCCTCATCAAGGCCGCCAAGGCGGACACGGCGGGCAACATTCAGTTCCGGCTCACCGGCCGGGCCACCAACAGCTATATGGCCTTTGCCGCCGACACCGTCATCGTGGAGGTGGGAGAGCTGGGCCCCGACGAGATCGACGTGCCCGCTCCCATCATCGACATGGTCTACGTCCGCCAGGGCGAGAAGAAGCCCGTCTGTCCCATGTGGAAGCGGGCCAGGGCCAAGGCGGAGGCCAAAGCGGCAGAAGGAGGTAAGAAATAATGGCTGAGCTCACCGGACGGGCGCTGATCGCGGCGCGCTGCGCGAAATTTTTCAAGGACGGCGATTTTGTCAACCTGGGCATCGGCCTGCCCCTGATGTGCGTGAACTACCTGCCCGAGGGGGTGGAGCTGTGGCTGGAGGCGGAGATCGGCATCGTGGGCTGCGGGGCCTCTCCCTCCTGGGACGACGCGGACCCCGACCTCATTGACGCCGGCGGACAGCCCGCCTCCGTCATCTCCGGCGGCAGCGTCTGCGACCACACCACCTCCTTTGCCTTTATCCGCGGCGGGCACATCGACGCCACCGTCCTGGGCACCCTCCAGGTGGACCAGGAGGGGAACATCGCCAACTGGACCATTCCCGGCAAGATGGCCCCCGGCATGGGAGGCGCCATGGATTTGTGCGCCGGGGTGAAGAAAATCATCGTGGCCACCGACCACTGTGAGAAGAGCGGGGCGTCGAAAATTCTGAAGAAGTGCACCCTGCCCCTCACCGGGGCCCGGTGCGTTACCGACATCGTCACCGAGCGGTGCTACTTTGAGGTTACAGCCAAGGGCCTGCTGCTGCGGGAGCTGGCCCCCGGTTACACCGTGGAGGATATCCGGGCCTGCACCGAGGCCGATTTTGAAGTGGCGGAAGAGATCGGGGTCATGGAGTGACCGGCCAATCCGCGGATAGGAAAACCGCCTGACGGGATAGCTTGCGTCCCGGCCGGCGGGGCTTGCCCCAATTTTGCTGAAAAAACGAGCGAGGCGTCCATGCCGTATGGATGCCTCGCTCGTTTTTGCGTCCCGGCGCAAAGGGATAGGCGGCGGAAATTCTGCGCAACAATATAATCAAAGCAAAAGATGCAGAGCCGAGTTGTGCAAGATTGACAAAATTAGAGATAAAAAATAAGGTATATTGTTGAAAAAAGCGGGGGCGGAATGTTACATTTTGTGGAAAAGAGCCCGTCGGATTTGGACTTTTTGGGAGGGACCATTTCAACTATAATATACAAAAAGAGGAGAATGAACATGAAGCTGAACTGGGACATCGCCGTAGGGTTACAGATTTTACTTGAAAATAACGGGAGCCTGACCTGCCAGGAATTGATGAGCCATCTGGGCATATCGAAGACCCAGGCCTATGACCGGCTGGTCATGTGCCGGTATTATTTAAAGGAGCGGGGCATCCCCTTCTTTACGCCGAAGCGCAAGGGTACGATTCAGCTGGACGCGGACGCGCAGAAACAGTTGTGGGATTTGCTGCGCGGCATCGGGTCGCTGGAGCGGGAGTTTCCCGCGGCGGGGCGGAAGCGCTACCTGTTTTTTGAGCTGTGGCGGACGCCATACCTGAAAAACCGTCAGATCTGTTCGGCGCTGGAGATCAGCCGCAACACCTGCATCAACGATATGACCGCCCTGTCGGAGGAGCTGCGGCAGGCGGGGTTTGACGCGGGCGTCAGCTCCTCGGTAAACGGCTACGCCCTTTGCGGCGACGAGGCCGCCCTGCGCAAGGCCCTGGTATGGGAGCTGAGCTATGTGGGGTGCTGGACCCACCCGGGGGAGGACTACCCCCTGAGCAGCAGGATCGGCTACGCCTATTACGGCCTTCCCTATGAGGAAATCTGCGCCACGGCGGACAGGCTGGCCGCCACCGCCGTGCGCATGGATATCTACCTCACCGGCCAGAGCTGCTTTCTCATCGCCGCCGTCCTCCTGCTGTGGATGGAGCGCTGGCGCAGAGGAAAATACCTGCGGGCGGCGGACGTGGACGAAAGGCTGACGGTGCTTTATGGGCGAAAAAACCTCTACTGGCTTTTGCAGGACGTGGCGGCGCAGCCCCTGGCCCGGCTGCTTGAGGAGGACCTGACGCTGCGGGAGGCCGAGCGGACGGAGATTGTTCGGGCGGAGACGGAGGAGCTGATCCGGGCCATCATATGTATCACCAGCATCTATGAGGAGTACCCGGAATCCCTGCCCGGCGTCTCCCAGGAGATGGAGGCGGAAATTGCTGCGCTGGTTCCCGCCTTTGAGCAGGCCAGCGGGAACAAATTTCCCAATCGGGCTCTGGTTCAGCTCAGCGCCCGCCAATACATGCACGGCGCGCTGGGCCGCATGGCGCTGGGCTATGTGTTTTACCGGGCCGAGGACCCGCTGATTCATCAGAAGTACCGCTATCTGCTGGAGCTGACCCGGTCCGTGGTCAGCGGGCTGCCCGCCCTGTCCGGCTGTCTGAGCGGCAGCGAATTGGTGGGGTTGGCCCTGCAATATATCGGTTGGATGTCCGGCGAGGAGAGGGAGAGCGAGGAGTCCGCCGGAGAGGCCCAGGTGGGCATCGTGTGCGCCAGCACCGTCGGCGTGGGAGGGCTGCTCCAGGCTCAGATGCGGCAGTTCTTCCCCGAGGTCTCCACCTGCATCATCCCCCTGGCCCGGCTGGAGGCCAGGCGCGCCCAGGTCGGCTTTGTGATCTCCAACCTGACGCTGGACACGGCGGCGCCCTATCTCCAGGTGAACGCGCTGCTCACCGCCCGGGACCGGTACCGGATTCAGAAAAGGATCAACCGGCATCTGGGAGAGGTGGGACACAAGAACGAGCTGCTGCGGGACATCCAGCAGATTACGCAGGATTTTGTGGACGAGGCGCAGATGCCGTTTTTGAACATGAGGCTGGAACAGCTTTTTGAGAACAAAAAAATTAAAATAGTAAAGGAACAGAGTGCTATGCTGACAGATTTAATTACGCAAAAACGAATTCAATGCGTGGAGCGGGCGCCGGATTGGAAAACGGCCGTCCGCCTGGCGTCCCTCCCGCTGCTGGAGGACGGCAGCATACGCGAGTCCTACGTGGACGCCATGGTGGAGGCGGTGGAGACCATGGGTCCCTATATCGTGCTGGCCCCCGGAATCGCCCTGCCCCACGCCCGGCCGGAGGCCGGCGTGGAGCGGCTGGCCATGGCCCTTCTGCGCACGCGGGAGCCGGTGTATTTTGACGGGGAGAAATACGCGAATCTGTTCTTTGTGCTGGCCAGCGCGGACGGGAAAAGCCACATGAACGCGCTGATTCAGCTGTCCCATATTTTCGGCGGCGACGGCGTTTTTGAAACCTTCATGGCCGCGGAGGGGCCCTCCGAACTGTTCGCCCTGCTGAACAGGCAGGAGTAGGGGAGGCAACCGGTGTAACTTAGCGGAGGACGCTCCGCTTTGTTGAAAGAAGGCGTATCGGACTATGACAGAGAGGAGGAGCTATGAGAATCATTTGTGTATGCGGCACGGGGCAGGGCTCCAGCCTGATCCTTCGGATGAGCATCGAGGAGATTTTGGCCGGCCGCGGGTATCGGGCCGAGGTGGAGCATACCGATCCCAGCTGTGCCTGCGGCGAGCGCTGCGATTTTATCGTCACCTCGAAGGAGATTGCCGGCAGCATCTCCAATCCCCACGCGAAGATCCTGACAATTACCAACTTTATCAACAAATCGGTTCTGGAGCAGGAGCTGGCAGAGATGCTGGCCGCATTTGAAGCCTGACGCCTGAACCCGCCGGAATCGGAATGGAGGAAATCAACGTATGGATATTTTGGTGAATATTACCACATGGCTGTCGAACAATTTCTTCGGCGTCCCCACGTTCCTTTTGATGCTGGTGGTGCTGGTGGGGCACCTGCTCCAGGGCTCCCCGGCGCAGAAAACCATCTCCGGCACCCTGAAGGCCGGTATTGGCTTTTTGGTCATCAACGCCGGGACCAGCGTGATCACCGGTTCGCTGGGCGTATTTGAACCGATGTGGTCCGAGGTGTTTGGCCTTGAGTCCACCACGTTTGCCAACTGCATCGGCTATGACTCCTTTGTGGTGCAGTTTGGCAGCGCCGTGGCGCTGTGCATGACGTTCTCCTTCCTTATCAACGTGCTGCTGGCCCGGATCACTCCCTTTAAGTACATCTTCCTCACCGGCCATGAGCTGTGGTGGGTAACGGTGGTATCCGTGGGCGTGCTGACCAATTTTGCCCCTTCGCTGGCCACCTGGCAGATCGTTTGCATCGTCTCCCCGTTCCTGGGGCTGTACTTCACCCTTCAGCCCGCCCTGACCCAGAAGTATGTCCGCATCATCACCGGAGGGAACGATCTGGCACTGGCCCATCCCTCCGGCGTGGGCAGCTGGATCGCGGCCCAGGCCGGCAAGCTCTTCGGCAAAAACAAAAAGGACGCGGAGGCGATGGAGTTTCCCGCCAAGTGGTCCTTCCTGCGGGACAACAACGTGATTACCGCTCTGGTGATGATCGTATTCTATGTCATCGGCGGCGTCATCGTCATGATCAAGCGCACACCCAACGGCGAGGCCATTATGGCCAGCGCCGGCGCTCAGAACTTCATCATCTACTGCATCGTGCAGTCCCTGACGTTTGCCGCGGGCATCGCGGTGGTGCTGGTGGGCGTGCGCATGTTTGTGGGCGAGATCATCCCCTCCTTTAAAGGAATCGCCACCAAGCTGGTCCCCAACGCCATTCCGGCCCTGGACTGCCCCGTGCTGTTTACCTACGCCCCGAACTCTGTCATCCTGGGCTTTGTGGGGATGTTCGTGGGCATCGTGTTCTGGATGCTGGCGCTGGGCCTGTCCGTCCACTTTGTGGTGGTGCCCACCATGATTGTGCTGTTCTTCCACGGCGCCACCGCGGGAATCTTCGGCAACTCCACCGGCGGGGTGAAGGGCGCGCTGCTGGGAGGCTTCATCATCTCCACAATCGTGGCCCTGGGCCAGTTTGCCTTCGTGAATTTCATGGTGCCCACCACCATTCCGGACACCATTATGTGGGCGGGGGAGACCGACGAATTCCTGCTGTCCTGGATCTTCGGGCTGATCGGAAAGCTGCTTGGGTAATCAGACGCGGTCCCATCCACGCCGGAAGGAGAGCCTTTCCGGCGTGGATGATCCAAAATCAAGGGGTGAATCCTATGGGTTTTGTCAGAACGCTGCTGGGCGACATTCCGCCCGAGGAGATGGGCTTTACGCTGGCCCATGAGCATATCGTATGCAGGCCCCCCTATTGGGCGCAGCGGGGGGAGAGCGACCTGCTGCTGGATGACCCCGAGCGCTCCCGGCGGGAGGTGCAGGAGTTTTACGGCCGCGGCGGCCGCACCATTGTGGACGCCACCGCCGTGGACTACGGCCGGGACGTGGAGGCGGTGGCGGAGATTTCCCAGTCCACCGGAGTGAATGTGATCGCCACGGCTGGATTCAATAAGAGCTTCCTGTGGTCCGCCCCGCTGCCCGGCCATCTGCGGGCGCTTACGGGCGGGTATCCCACGTATCAGGCCTGGGTGGAGAGCGCCAGCGTGGAGGCTCTGGCGGACTTCATCGGCGCGGAGATCACCCGGGGCCTGGAGGGCACCTGTTTCCGGGCCGGGCAGGTGAAGTTCGGCACGGGCTACAACTCGATTTCCCCCCTGGAAATCAAGACCATGGAGGCGGCCGCCGCGGTTCATTTCGCCACGGGGGCGCCGGTCCACTCCCACACGGAGGCGGGCACCATGGGCCTTCAGCAGATGGAGATTTTGAAGAGGCTGGGCGTTCCCCTCCGGCGGGTGAGCTTTGGGCACATGGACCGGAATTTGGACCTGTGGTATCACCGCAGGCTGGCCCAGGAGGGCGCGTTTCTCAGCTTCGACGGGGTGGGGAAAATCAAGTACCACACGGAGAGCGCCCTGATCGAGCACATTCTCCAGCTGGTTCGGGACGGCTTTGAGGATCAGATTCTCCTGTCGGGGGATACGGCCCGCCGCTCCTATTACGCCCACTACGGCTGGGGGCCCGGGCTGAGCTATCCCCTGCGGTGGTTTATCCCCCAGCTCAAGGACATGGCGGCCCGGCAGGGGCTGGACGGCGGCCGGCTGGTGGAAAAGTTTTACATTGAGAACCCCATGCGGTGCATGACCTTTGAAACGGAAAGAATTTGTGATGTGTGAGGTCAAAGCTTATGAGAATACTGAGACATACGGTACAGGATGAATATGGCCTTCACGCCCGGCCCGCCAGCCAGATGGCGGAGATCTGCCGGAGGGCGCAGTCTGAGATCCTGCTGCGCTGCGGGGAGCGGAGCGCCGATTGCAAACGGCTGTTTTCCGTGCTGGGCGCGGGCGTGCAGAGCAGGGAGATCATTGAGCTCCGGATCGAGGGGCCGGACGAGGACGAGATCTGCGCGGCGCTGGAGACGTACATACTGGAAAACGGCGTGTGAATCAGGGCGGAAGGAGCGCATAGCCGATGGAGATGATAAAAGGGATCGCCGGCTGCGGCGGGTATGCCTGCGGCGTGCTGAGACAAATTGCGAGGGCTCCCGCGGCCCGCCCGGAAGCGGCTGGCACTCCGGAGATGGAGTGGGAAAAGGCGGAGGCCGCCCGGCGCGCGGCGGCGGCGTGGATGCGGGACCAGTCCGAACAGCGGCGGGCCCAGGGCAGGACGGAGGAGGCGGACATTCTGGACGTGCACCGGGCCATGCTGACGGACCCCGACTTCAGCGACGGAATTCGCGCCGCCGTCATGGAGGGCGCTTCCGCCGGCGCCGGAGTGCGCGGCGCGGCGGAGCAGCTGGCCGGGATGCTGCGCGGGTCGGGCTCCGCCTGCCTGCGGGAGCGCGCCGCGGACGTGATGGACGCGGCGGCGGCGCTGATCCGATTTTTGGACGGCTCCGGCGGGCAGGAGAGAGAGGCGGAGGAGGATCAGATCCTGTTCTGCCGGGAGCTGCTGCCCAGCGATGTCCTGGGGGCCGGGGAGCGAGTCAAGGGCTTTGTGGCGGCTGAGGGCTCCCGCACCGCCCACGCCTGCATCCTGGCCAGGGCCCGGGGGATTCCCACCCTGGTGGGGGTGGGGGAGGGGGCGGACCGCCTGGCACCGGGGGAGACCGCCATCCTGGACGGGGAAAACCAGTGCCTGCTGATCTGCCCGGCACAGGCGGCGCTGGAAAAATTCCGGGCCCTGGCCGCCCGGGAGGAGGCCGCCCGGCTGCGGCTGGAGCGCTTTCGCGGGAGGCCCACGCTGTCGGCGGACGGCCACAGCCTGAAGCTGTACTGCAACATCGCCAGCGCGGCGGAGGCAAAGCTGGCGCTGGGGGCCGGCGCGGAGGGCGTCGGACTTTTTCGCAGTGAGTTCCTGTTTTTCGGCCGGGCGGACCTGCCCGGCGAGGAGGAGCAGGCGGCGGCGTACTCCGCGGTCCTGCGCCTGATGGCGGGGCGGGAGGTCATCGTCCGGACGCTGGATATCGGCGCGGACAAGCCCGTGCCCGGCGTCGCCCTGGAGCGGGAGGACAATCCGGCGCTGGGCTGCCGGGGCATCCGGCTGTGCTTTGCCCGGCCCGGCCTGTTCCGCGTTCAGCTGCGCGCCCTGGCCCGGGCGTCGGCTGCCGGGAATCTGAAGGTCATGCTGCCCATGGTGTGCAGCTGCGAGGAGGTCCGGCGCGCCCGGGCAATGCTGGAGGAGGAGCGGGCCGGGCTGGCGGCCCAGGGAGTTCCCGTGGCGGAGCGCATTCCCCTGGGCGTGATGATCGAAACGCCCGCGGCGGCGCTCATCAGCGAGGAGCTGGCCCGGTGCGCGGACTTTTTCAGCATCGGGACCAATGATCTGACCCAGTACACGCTGGCGGTTGACCGGGGAAATCCCGCGGTGGCGGAGCTGTACCGCACGGCGTCCGAGCCGGTGATGGCGCTGATCCGCCGCGCGGCGGCCAGCGCCCTGCGGGCGGGAATTCCCGTGGGGGTGTGCGGGGAAAGCGCGGCGGACCCGGCGCTGACCCTGGCCTATCTGAGGATGGGCGTGACGGAATTGTCCCTGTCCGCCGGGGATATCCTGCCCATGCGCTGCCGCATTGCCGGCCTGCGGCTGGACGGGGCGGCAGAAAAGGAGGCTGAACAATGAAAATCATCCGTACGCTGGCGGGGGACCTGCCGGCCGGGGAGGCGGGCGTGATCGACTATCACGAGCACGTGATCGCGCGCCCCCCGGTGGACAGGCCGGAGGACAGCGACCTGACCCTATGCGACGTGGACAAAATGGCGCAGGAGCTGCAAAGCTTTGCCCGGGCGGGGGGCGGCCTGCTGGTGGACGCGTCCACGGCGGACTTTGGGGCCAACGCCCATCTGCGGCTGGAGGCGTCCCGGAAGGCGGGCGTGCCCGTGGTGGGGACGGTGGGCTTCGGCCAGAAGGAGCACCATACCCAGGCGGTGAAGGACAGCGGCGTGGAGGAGCTCTACGCCCGTGTGTCCGCCGCGGTGCGGGAGGGCTACGGCCCGCTGAAGCTGCGCCCGGGGCAGCTGAAGTTTGGCACCAGCTATCAGTTCATCTCCCCCAGCGAGGAAAAATGCGCCCGGGCGGTAGCGCGGGTCCAGCGGGACACCGGGCTGCCGCTGTTCACCCACACCGGGGTGGGCACCATGGCCCTGGAGCAGCTGGAGCTGCTTGAGTCGGAGGGGGCGGATCTGAGCCGGGTGTGCATCGGGCATATGGACCGCAACCCGGACCTCTGGCTCTACAAGCAGATCCTGCGCCGCGGCGTTTTCCTGGGACTGGACCAGGTCAGCAAGGTGAAATACTGCACGGAGCAGACGCGGATCTCGCTGATTATGGAGCTGGTGCGCTGCGGATATGGGCGGCGCATTCTCATCGGGGGAGACCTGGCGCGGCGCAGCTATCTCACCGCCTTTGGCGGCGGACCCGGATTTTCCTACATCCCCGCCCAGTTTATTCCCAGGCTCAAGGGCCAGATGATGGAGGAGGGCTTTACCCACAGGGAGGCGGAGCAGACGGCCGGGGATCTGCTGGTGAACAACCCCCGGGACTTCCTGGCCCTGGAACAGAAGGAAGGAGGATGAGAGGATGGCAAATGTTGTGGAGTGGGGCAGGCTCACCTGGCCGGAGGCGGAGGAGGCGGTGCGGCGTATGCCGGCCGGCATCCTGCCGCTGGGCGCCATTGAGGCCCACGGCCCCCATATGACCCTGGACGTGGACAACGGCATCTGTACGGAACAGTGCCGGCGCATCTGCGAGCGGACCGGAATTATCCTGCTTCCAACCATCCCAATGGGGCAGGTCTGGTCCCTCTACCGCTTTCCGGGTACGCTGACCTGGTCGTACTATACGCTGATTGCAGTGGTCAAGGACACCCTGAGCAGCCTTTTCGACCACGGCTTCCGGGTGATTTTTATCCACAGCCACCATTACGGCAACGTGCCCGCCGTAAAACAGGCGGTGCGCGAGAGCTATGAGCGGTACATGGGCAGGGATGTCAAATTTGTCATTCTGGAGGAGCGGGGGGCCATGCGGGCTGCGGCGGAGCGGGTGCGCACCTCCCCCTGCGCCCACCCCGTCTTTCAGCACGCCTGCGAGGTGGAGACCTCCCAGGCCCTGGAGTGCTGCCCGGAGCGCGTGTACATGGACCGGGCCATCTGCGACTACCCCCGGTTTACCGAGGACTTTGACTCCACCCCCACCTATTGGGATGTGGTGACTGACACCGGCGTCATGGGGGACGCCACGGCGGCCACCCGGGAAAAGGGGGCGGCGCTGATCGGGGCGGAGGTAGACGCCATGGTAAAAAAGGTGGACTATGTGCTGGGGGAGTACCGGCGCGCCTATCACTGCTAGGGGGATGAGCCATGAAAATCAAGTGCTTTGTTACCGGCGCCACGGGCTTTGTGGGCTCTTATGTGGTGAAAAGCCTGGCCGCCGCGGGCCACGAGGTGGTGGCCTTCTCCCGCAGCGACGACGGCCGCTGGCTGGATTGGATTCTGACCGGCGAGGAGCGGGGGCTGGTCACACGGCTGAAGGGGGACATGCTGGACGCCGGACAGATGCGCCGCGCCATCGTGGACAACGGCTGCGAATATGTGGCAAACATTGCCGGACGGATGAACCGGGACAGCCGCCGGGACCCGAGGGGAAGCCTTCAGCTGAACATACACGCCTTTCAAGAGCTGCTGGAAATCTGCCGGGAGGAAAAGGTGCGCAAGGTGGTCTGGGCCAGCTCCTCGGTGGTCTACGGCACCAAATCGGACCGGGCGGCCCGCTATGGGGCGGAGATGGCCGACTGCGCGCTTACCGAAAAAACGCCCTACTGCCCCGGCAGCCTGTACTCCTATACGAAGGAATTCCTGGAGGGGCTGAGCCGGTACTACCGGGAGTATCACGGGCTGGACACCGTCGCCCTGCGGGTGAACCTGTGCTACGGACCCTTTATCAGCAGCTCCTATACGCCCTTCTTTTCCTCCCTGATCGACAAGCCCGCGCTGGGGACGGGCGGGCCGGTCCCCTATGGGGACAGCGTGATGGACTGGCAGTATGTGGGCGACATGGGGGACATCTTCCGGGAGGTGCTTCTGGCACCGAAAAACGACACGCCCACCTATCAGACCCGGGGAGAGCTGCGCCCTGTGTCCGACGCGGTGAGGATCGTGGAAAGCCTGATTCCGGGCGTACATTTGACCCCTGAGCCCGGCGAGATCGACACCCCCTGGCGGTTTGACTGCTCCCTGCTGGAAAAAGAGATCGGATATTATCCCGCCACCGGTCTGGAGGAGGGGCTTCGCAAAAGCATCAACACGGTGCGCGGGCTCCATGGCCTGCCGGAGGTATGACGTGAAGGCGGTGGCGTTTAACGGCAGCCCCAGGCAGAGGGGAAACACGGCCCTGGCGCTGGAGGCCGCCCTGGGGCCGCTGGTGAAGGCGGGGGTATCCACCCAGATCATTTGGGTGGGCGGGGAGTCCCCCGGGGGATGCCGCGCCTGCGGCTGGTGCAAGGGCAGCGCGTCGCTCCGCTGCGTACTGGAGGGCGACAGCGTCAACCAGTGGCTCCGCGCCATGGAGGAGGCGGACGCAGTCATTCTGGGGTGCCCGGTGTATTTCGGCGGCATTCCGGGGGGGATGAAATGCTTCTTGGACCGGGCCTTTTATGTCAATTCCGTATCCGGCGGCCGCCTGCGCATGAAGCCCGCCGCCGCCGTGACCGTGGCCAGGCGGGCCGGAGGACTGTGCGCGCTGGACAGCCTGAACCACTATCTCTCCTACGCCGAGATGACGCTGGCCGGCTCTTACTATTGGAATCTGGCCTTTGGCCACCGGCCGGGAGAGGTGCGGCAGGATGAAGAGGGCGCGCAGATCATGGAGCGCCTGGGGCAGAATCTGCTGTATTTAATGGAAATGAGGGCGTCCTATCAGGTTCCCCTGCCCGAGGGCCAGCCCCGCAGGACGTTCAACTACATCCGATGAGGCGCGGCCTTTTTTTGTGCGCGCTGGCGGCCTGCCTGTTTGGGATATCTCCGGTTTTTTCCCGGCAAATGAGCCTGTCCGGGATGGACGCGGCCAGCATCGTATGTCTGGTCCACGCCGCGGCCGCCCTGGCCAACGCGGTCTTCTGGGCTGCCTCGCCCGCCGTGAGAGGGATACGGCCCTCGGGGAAGCAGGCGCTTCAGCTGCTCCTTGTGGGGGCCCTGGGCATGGGAAGCACCACGTTTCTCCTGGCGGCCTCCTATGACTATATCCCCACGGGGACGGCCGCCGTCCTGCATTTTCTGTATCCCTCCGGGGTGGCGCTGACGGACGCTGCGCTCTCCCGCCGGAGGCCGGAGGGCCGCACGGTGCTGGCCATGTCGCTGTCTGTGCTGGGCATGGCTCTTTTGGCGGGGGCCCGGGGCCAGGGGGCGTGGGCCGGGATTGTGCTGGCGGCGGCCAGCGCCGCCACCTATACCCTGTATCTCTGCGCCAATCAGCGGTGGGACTACGCGCCGCTGCCCGGCTCCGTCAAAATGACCTTTCTGGCGGCGGGGTCCTCCTGCCTGTTTTTGGGGAAGGCGCTGTGCTCAGGCGGCCTCGTCCCGCCCTCCGGGCCGGCGGCCTGGGGAAGCTTTTGGGCCATGGCCTGCTGCGCCTGTGCCGCCCACAGATGCCTGACCGCCGGCGTATGGCAAATCGGGGCGGAACAGGCCGCGTTTACCACGCTGATTGAGCCGCTGGTCAGCCTGCTGGCCGGAATTCTGGTCTATCAGGAGACGCTGCCGGCCTACAGTCTGGCGGGCGCGGGGCTGGTCCTGTCCGCGCTG
>ERZ777011.2587-NODE-2587-length-13869-cov-2.655494_pt1 | contig 13869 bp, 20 predicted proteins | sample MGYA00374964_ERZ777011 | MGnify/ENA primary metagenome ERZ777011 (study PRJEB29310, sample SAMD00008975) | mouse gut metagenome | study: EMG produced TPA metagenomics assembly of the Metagenome analysis of fecal microbiota from mouse which was promoted...
AGTTTATTGATGAACATTTAAAAGAATGTTCTGAATGTAATCAAATATTAAAAAGTATGCAGAAGGATTTAAAAGTTGATGATACAGTTAGAGATAAAAAGACTGTAAAATACTTTAAAAAATACAAAAGTAAACTAAGAACTTTAAGGATTATATTATTAATCATAATAGTTTCCTTTGTTGGAAATACTATAAGAAAAATGCTTATAATATCACAAATGTCTAATAAAGCAGAAATGTATGTAAATTCTGAAAATTATCATATTATGCACTATATTTATAATAAAGACAAAACAATAATATCAGAGCAATTCGTCTTAGGAGATAAAATAAAATCAACAACTATTGAATTGACTCCAGAAAAAAGAGATATAGTTACATATTATGCAAAAAAATATGGTATTGATGAATGGGGAAATGATATGTGTAAGACTAACATTTATAGAGAATCGGAGAATAATAAAATTGAAGAATTAAATACAGATCATGGAATAGTTGGTGGTAACCCTATGAATTGGCTCGAAACGTACGATTTTCTTCATTTGATTTTAGCTTCAATACATTCTTCTATAAAAACTACTACTTATGAGGGAAAGGAATGTTACTATATATCATCAAATCCTAAAAAATGTTATTTTTTTAATAATAATATGCACATAGACAAAAATACTGGACTCGTTATAAATAGTGGAGCATGCGAAGTAGTTTATGTAGATGGTCATATTGATAGAGCACCAGCTACAGATTATATATACGAATTTAATACAGTAACAGAAGATGATTTTATTGAACCAGATATTAGTGAATATGAATTAAAACAATAATTCATAAAAGAGAAAATATTAAATTTGGATAATGGGGCGAAAGGGTTGCTAACAATAGAAAAGGATACAAAGGTAATTCAAGTGCGAATTACCTAATTTTTATTTAGTAGATTAAATATTTTATCAAAATTTTTAAGTTTTTTTATAAAATTGAAACTTTTTTGAAAAAATAATACACTAATAAAGTGAAAGGTGATAAAAATTATGAGTACTCAAATATCATTAGAAAATTTTGAAGAAATATATAGTAAAACATACAATAATATTTTGAAGTATATTATTTTGAATTGTAATAACTTAGATGATGTCAATGACATTATTCAAGAAACTTATATGGAATTTTATAAAAAAATGAAAAAAAGTAAGAGATTTGAATTAGAAGATGAACAGAGTTTCATAATTGGAATTTCAAAGAACATTTTAAAAAAGTATTATCGTTCTAAATATAAAGATAAAAATAATATTGTAAATTTTGAAAATGAAGATGTGCAAATAGAGTCAAATATAGATATAGAATTGCAATTTATCACAAAGGAAAATGTATCTTATATTTGGAAAACATTAAAAAATAAAGATATAAAAATAGCTAAAATATTTTATTTGTACTATGGACTTGATATGAAAATAACTGACATTGCAAAAGAAATGAATCTCACAGAGTCAGCAACTAAAAATTATATATATAGAACTATAAGAGAATTGAAAAATTCTTTAAAGAAGGAGAGTGATGAAAATGCCAGACAATAAAATATTTAAAGAGTTTTTGGAGAGCACTTATGACAGAGAAAAAAATTATAATTCTATTTGTTCTAAAATAAAAGGAGGTATTGATATGAAAAAGAAAATATTAAATATTGCAGCAGTATTATTAATTGTATTAGTAACAGGAGTAACAGCCAAAAGCGTATATGCGAAAATAGCTTGGCATATAGAGTATAAAGAGTATGAAAATCGAAATATAATTAGAAGAACATTAGCAATAGATGAAAACAACTATAGTGAAAATCTTAACATGGACTATATGTATCAAGATGAAATAGGTATAAAAATTAAATCACTTATGATAACAAATGATTATTTTAAATTGGACATGGATATTAAATTAAATGAAGATATAGATAAAAATATGATTTCTTATGGATTTGCAATTTATGATGAAAATAATAATATATATGAAGTTTCAGAAAGTCCAAAGTCTGCAAAAAAAGTATCTGCAAAAAAAATAATTCACACTTATACGAAGAAACTATATCAAGAATTGGGAGCAGATAGTAGTTCTTTACCTATTAATCAAATGGGAAAAAATGGTTCTGGAATCGTTCTAATGTCTAATGATGGATTTCCACAAAGTAAAAAATTATATATAAGGATATTTGATGTAGGATATACCATATATGAAGAAAAACCTAATGAGAGTAAATATGTTTGTTTATCAGATAGCGAATGGCAATTTGAAATAGATGTACCAGAAAAATTTTATAAAAGAACAGCAGTAGAATTAGTACCTAGTAAAGAAGTAGAGGGAATTGTCATAAACAAAGCAGAATTAACAGAAACAGCATTAATAATGAAAGTAAACATAAATAGTTTTAGAGATTTCTTAATGAGTGGTAGAGATATGGAAACAGAAGAGTTTAATAAATCAAGCGATGTAGCTTTTTATATATCTGATGGAGATGGTAACATATATACTGCTAGTAGTATGGGAACAACCCAAAACAAAGATGAAATAAGTGCAAGATTTGGTATAGGAAAAGATGCTTTAGATAAAAAGATATTTTTAAATGTAAGTTTAAATGATATTCAAACAAGAATTGAATTAGTACAGAAATAAAAATTAAAAATAAGGAAGTAAATTTTAGATTTTGCTTCCTTATTATTTTTTCATATTACTGGTTATGAGAGAGCATATAAATTATTAAATTTCCTATTGACTTTTTTTATACCTAGATATACAATGTATAACATACATAGAATATCTAGGTATAAAGGAGGTATATATGAAAATTAGTAAAGAATTAGCTAGAGGTAGCACAACAATGCTTGTTCTTAATCTTTTGCAATATAAAAATATGTATGGATATCAAATTATTAAAGAACTAAGCGAAAAATCAGAAAATGTATTTGAATTAAAAGAAGGAACATTATATCCTATATTACATGGGCTAGAAAGTAAAAATCTAATTACATCTTATTGGGATGAATCAACAGCAAAAAAGAGAAAATACTATGCTATTACAGAAACTGGAAAAAAACAATTAAAAGACCAAAAAGAAGAATGGATTACATTTAGTACAGGAATTAACAAAGTAATAGGGGGTGTTTCCTTTGCAAACTAATGAATTTTTAAATAATGTATGTGAGAAGATAAAATATAAACCAATTAGAAATGAAATATCTGAAGAGTTAAAAAATCATATAGAAGAACAAAAAGAGACATTTATTCAAAGTGGAATAGAAGAAAATGTAGCAGAACAAAAGGCAATAGAAAATATGGGAAGTGCAGAAGAATTAGGAAAAAAGTTAAACAAAATACATAAACCAAAACTGGATTGGAAATTAGTATTACTTATATTAATTTTAATCGCATTTGGTGCTTTAGTTAATATTATAAGGATAAAAAGTTATTTATCAGTGAATGAGTTAGATATAATTAATGGCTATTCACAAGCCAAAAAATATATATTTGCTTTAATTATAGGAATAGTTTTAAGTTTATTGATATATTTTATAGATTACAGAAAATTGTCTAAATATTCAATGATATTTTATATACTAGCTACATTATCTATGGTTATGCCGTATATATTGGGAACAAGACTTATTTATAATACAAGACCGTATCTGAGATTAGGTGGTATAACTGTTTTGCCAACAGTTTTAGCAATTCCATTATATATAATAGCTTTTATAGGGTTTATACATAATAAAAGTAATATTACAATTACAATAAATAATGAAAAAAATATTAATATGAATGGAACTATAGTAATAATAGTTTTTAGTATAATTTCATTGTGCTTATGTTTAATGATGGAATTTGTTGTTGATGCAGTTATTATGGCATTAGTATATATGATTATAGCAACAATTAAATTATCTAGTTTGAAGAAAAAGGGAATAAAATATATTGTTATGCTTTGGGGAATACCATTATTCTTAGTTTTATTAGTAGTACTTATAATGGTAAACAATCCATATCAATATAGATTAAATCGAATAAAAGTTTCTTTTAATCCACAAGCAGATCCATATGGCTCAGGATGGCAAGCAATGGAAAGAAATAAAGTTATAGAGTCTGCAAAAATGTTTGGAAAAACAGAAGAAACAGAAGCAAGTATTATATCGCTATTTGAAGTAGAATCAAATTGGGCTATTATTTCAATACTTGCAAATTATGGCTGGGGCGTAGCTTTAGGTATGTTATTAGCTATTATATTATTAAGTGTAAAATTAATAGTAAATGCAATAAATATAAAAGAAGAATATGGAAAATGGCTTACAATAGGAATTTCTACTATGTTTATTTTGCAGAGTCTATTTAATGTGGCAATGAATTTAGGATTTGGAATAATAGCAAATTTTAATCTACCGTTAGTTTCTTATGGACTAATAAGTTTAATAATGAATATGATGAGTTTAGCATTAGTATTATCAGTTTATAGGAGAAAAGACATTAATACATATGAAACAAAATATGAGAAAGTAGTATGAACCTATATATCTATTTCAAGGTTTAAAAACATGTAAATGAATTATTAGAAAATGAAAACTAAATTATTTAATGAGAAACTATATTATCAAGAAGTGGTAGTATAGTTTTTTATATTCTTAGGAAAGTAATCACGGAGTGGTTAGTTTCCTTAGAAGATAATTATGGCGGAATTTAGATTTTGTAGCAGTTCTACTGCGTACAAAATCTTAGTTTCGGTTTTTTATATGTAAGAAACTTTTATACAAAACAAAATTATTGAAAAACAATAAAAAAATATTGACAATCAAAAAAGGCTATGTTATATTATTGATCATAAGGAGATTGAAATGAAAAGAAGGAAAACCTTAGTATTTTGTGAGGTTTTATTAACAATAATTAGTCTTATAAGTCTGTTTGCAGTAGTACTTTATATTCCTATAATCATGTTTCATGCCCTATGCGAAGAAAAAATATTATATATTAATAAAACTAATATTAACATTATTGAATCTCATATAAACTTTAATAATAGAGTCCCTAAGAAAATAATATATTTCAGTGGTTTTGGCGATGATGTAGATAAATATACAATTTATTATATGGATAACTCTAAAGAAGATTATCTCGAAAAGGATATTGGAAGTGATTTAGGAAAATATATAGAAAACAACGGTAATAAACAGTATTATTATGATGGAATGATAGCAATAATTTCTGGAATTATATCTATTACAAGTTATTGTATATCAAAGCATATAGGAAATAAAATAGAACTTCAAGATAAATTAGAGATGGAAGAAAGATTATAAATACAGATTTAAGTAAATATGCAAGGAGAATACATTACATCTCTCTTTATATGTTTTAATTCTGGCAATAGTAGTTGAAGTAATGCAATATTTTAATTTATCAAACTTGATAGCAAATAATAATAGAGTAATGAAAATAATATTAGGTTCAACTTTTGATATAAAAGATATTATCTGTTATGTAATAGGTTATATAATAATTGTATTAACAGAAAAAATGATAAGGGGGAAAGATTAAGATGCAAGTAACAGGGGAAAAAGGAATAGGAAGTATTTTAAAAGTTATTTTACAAGTATGTTTTTGGGGAGGAATAGCAACTCTTGTACTAATACCAATAATATTACTGATTATGGGAGAGCATATAGGAGGAGCATTTATATATGTATTATGTCCAAATGGAATAGCGATGTTAGTGATAGTTAAGCAATTTATAGGATTATTTGATTCTTTAAAAGAAAATAAGCCATTTTCTAACAACACAGTAAAAAGATTAAAAAAAGCTAGTATTGCATCGTTAGTTATGGCGATATTATTTGTTATACAAACTATATATGAGTTTTTTCTAGTTAAAGCAGATATAGTATTTTGTATAGGTTTAGGATTTTTAGTTGTACTGTTCTTTGGTGTATCAATAGCTTTATACATATTATCAGAATTGTTTAGACAAGCAAATGAATATAAATCAGAAAATGATTTAACTATATAGGGAGGACAAAGAGAAATGATAATAGTAAATTTAGATGTAATGTTAGCAAAAAGAAAAATGTCATCACAAGAATTAGCAGAAAAAGTAGGAATAACACAGGCAAATCTATCTATTTTAAAAACAAATAAGGCAAGAGCAATAAGATTTTCTACTTTAGATAAAATATGCGAAGTTTTAGAATGTAAACCTGGAGATATATTAGATTATATTAAGTAGTAATTTAATATGTAAAAGATAATAAGTTGTAGGAGAATTATGAAAAGATTTTGTAATACTATATCAAATTTAGTAATATATTCATTAATTTTTATAAGTATATTTTTTTGGGTTAAAGCTATTCGTGATGTTGATTATAATATTGAATATACTGATTTCTCAAAAGATGAAATACGTAATTTTATAACAAGCAATAGTATAAAGTTAAAAGATAAAAAACGTATAACTAATGTAACAATGCAACAAATGATTCCAAGTGGTTGTCTTTATACTATTTATTATATTGATAATAATAATGACAAGCAAATTGAAGAAATTGCAAGGAAAAGTGAAACAACTTTTAGAGACTATATAATTGAATATGGAGAAAACCTTGATGAAAAATATGCTAGAATTTCCCAAAGTGCCTTCCATATGCTTATTATTGTGATAATAGTTAAATTTTTTATTATATACATATATAATAGAAAGCATAATTTATATCAGGAGAATGATAATGAAAAATATAAAATGTATTATTTTTAATAATGTTGGGATAGCAATAATAATTACAAATGTGATTCTAAAAAACTTTAATTGGCATTTTAGAAGTTGGATTTTAACATTATCATTTATTATAATACATATTGGTATTATTTGTTTTATTAGTTTAAAAATAAGAAAGATAAAATCTAGAAATAAAAGATATATATTATTAGTAATATGGATTTTTATATCTATATACATAATTTTAATTAATTTCACATTATTTGGTCTAATAATAAAAATTGATAATGTTAAAGAGATTGATGGAAAAAAATGTATTGGAATCGAATACTTAAGTAACAGAGCAAGAAAGACAATTTATTATTATGATACTTATAATATATTTGCATATCATAAAGCAGAAGAATATATAGAAGAATTTTATGATTATGATAATTATGAATGTCCAAAATATAGAAAGTATAATAAAATACCACAGACTGATTCAATAATTTATTATTATGATGAAGATGGAAATATTACAGATATAAAGACTTAAATGAAAATGATGCAATAGTTGATATAGATAGTGATTAATGTTGCACTGTCAAAGATAGGTAAAAGTGATATTAATTAAAAGTAATATGGTAAGTTGAAAATATAAATAATTTAAAATTTAAGGTTGATAGAATGAATAAAGTTTTAAATGAATTAAGTACAATAATTGTAATTAATATAGTTGTATTAAGCATAATCACTATATCAAACAACTTTGAAAAGGCATTACAAAATAGATACTATCTAAATATAGATTTAAGTAATAGGGAATATATAGAAGAAATAGTAATAGAAAATAATAAAATTGTGATGGGAGAAATAAATAAAATTGCTTATCAGCAAGGTTTAGGAGATTGGGAACTACTCTTATATTACGAAAATGGTATAGAAGATAAAATTATGTTTGCATATAGTAATAGAAATATGCAATCCCTACAAGATTATATTATACAAAATGGTTATAATGAAGGTAAGACAAGCAGTAATAAAATAAAAATTTCTTTAGTGGCTATTTTGCTTGCTATTATTTATGAAGTTAGTTATCTAATAATAAAGAAGATAAAAAGAAAACAGACAGAGGAAGTAACGAAATAAAAAAGATTGGTTAAAAAACGTATTTAAAAACCAAATCAAATTATTTGAGAAACCGATTTCTCGAAAAGAGAAATGGGAGTTATTGTCAATGATAAATAATAAAAAAATAACATCTAAAAATTATATGAATAGAACGACACCATAACAATGCTAAGATGAAGTAAGACTCTATTTTAAGTATTTTCTAAAAGAGCTTTGATTAAAGAAAATACAACATTTTTATCTCTATTATTAAGTTGGCATATATTTGCATTAAATTGTTGTAATGCTATGTTACTTTGAGAATCTTTTATAAAATCATATAAAATATCATTAGGTGTAACGTTATATGCATTGCAGAATTTTAGCATAGTAGATATAGAACCTTTAGCTTTACCGAGTTTCAATTTGACTAATATATTTAGTATCAAGACCAGTTAATTGAGCAACTTCATCTTGAGTTAAATTATTTTTTTTTCGTATATTTTGTAAAGACTTTCCATAAAGTACATTTTCATTATCTTTTAACATAAATATCACCAAAATTAATAATATAGTAATTGAAGAAAAAACAAAACAAACGATTATGCGATAAAAATCGCATAAAAACTATATTTTTCTATTTACATTTTATCCAAAAAGAAATATAATATACTTAAAATATGGATATGCAATAAATGCTAGGTATTATCTAATTCAGTAAAAAAATCCACAATTAAATCATTTACTGTTACATTTAAACATTTTGCAAATGCACAAAGTTCATAATCAACTACAGTTCTTAGACCTATCTCAATTTTATAAATGCTTTGACGATGTATGTCCACACCATAAAGCATAAGTTTATCAGATAATTTTTGATAAGATAGGTTATTTAATTTACGATAGTATTGTATTTTTTTACCAACTATATTTAAGTTGCCATTGTGATTTCTTGTATTATTCATATATAAACACCTCTAAGTAATTTATATTTAATTTTAACTTATTTTTTTACCCATAATGTAGACGCACGAGGTTAAAAGAAAGGAGGAGATTGAAGAAAATATAGTAATAATTGTTTTTTTAAGAAATCATAGATTAGAGGCTTAGTTATTATAAAACAATATCATGAAAATAAAAAATATTTAAAATGGTATGAAAAATATCATAATAATGAAATCAATAAAATTATTAATATAAAGATAATAAAATTATGATATATCGGTAATTAAAAGGAGGAAAATATGAAAAAAGAATTAATAGAACAAATATTAGAAAAATTAGAAGACGAGTTACATATTGAAAAAAATAGTGATTTTATTGGAGAATTATTTGATGATAGAGCAGACACTATACATTCTGAAATTACTAAACATAAAGAATACAAAAAAAATATAGATAAAATGAACGTAATAGATGAAGAAATAAAAGAAAAATTCAGTAATTATTGGGATATAATTAAGTTAATAGAAAAAAGCAGAAATATAACATATAAAAATAGCGATTTATGTGAAAAACTTATGTACAAATATGGAGTGTATGATGGAATGAAATTAATATTAGAAGGAACCAAAAATATTAATTTAAAAGATTTTTTTAATGAAAGTTCAAGTAAGGTGTAAGTATGACAATGTTGTTAATAGGTTTAACAGAAGAACAGAGAATATATTTGATGCTAATTTCTAATTTATTATTAGAAATATATTCAATATTATATTTAGTTAAGATTATAAGTTATGAGGAAATAGAAAAAAGCAATAATAAATTTGTAAAGAGATTTTTTAATATAAATTTATAGTTTTAGAACAACTGGACACAAAAAAGTTTTGAAATGCTTGCGACAGTAAGCTGAAAAATTTTAGGGTGTGTATATTCCAATTTCCCCAAAAGTGTAGTACAATATAAGTATATTAAAAATTGCTCACTATATAATATAAAGTATATAGTGATACCTAGAAATAGGGTAAGCTGATTTTCAGCAATGACTTTGTGAAATAACAAAGGTAAAGTGACGACTTTGCAAAGTGGCAAAGGTAAAGTTTGTAACACATAAAATGCAATGTGTAAAACGTAGCAGAAAAAGTGTGTCTAAAAGTAAAGTTCTATTTTAAGGGTATTAGTGCGCCTAAAAGTGAATATATTAAATAACAAGTAAACAAAACTTGTTATTTTTTTATGCAATTTTTAATATATCTATAAAAAAGAGAATTCAAAGAAGGTGGAAGATGGAAGGAAAGAGAGATAGGGAAAAGGTATATTGTATATTTAATTCGGAAAAAGAAGATATAAATGCAAGTATAGGAAAAGCCTTTGAAATATATTTAGAAGAATACACAAAAGAAGTTGAAAAAAAACGAAAAAAGCATTAGAATTATTCCTAAGCAGGTGATTGCTAGGAACAAAAGGGAGAGTGAGAAATATGGTTTTTAGCAATCGGTAGCACAGTAAATAGAACTTTTAAAGTAGGAATTTATATACGTTTATCTCGTGAAGATGGAGATAAATTAGAAAGCGAAAGTGTTTCTAATCAAAGAGATATTTTACAAAGATACATAAAAGATAATGAGCTTGTTTTTATTGATGAATACATAGATGATGGGATTTCACGGAACAACATTTGAAAGACCAGAGTTTAATAGGATGATTTCGGATATTGAAGTACAAAGAATAAACATGGTTATTACAAAAGACTTATCAAGACTTGGTAGAGATTACATAAAAACAGGATATTATATAGAAAACTATTTCCCTGAAAAAGGGATTAGGTATGTCTCTATATTAGATGGTGTAGACACATTTTTAGACAGTACTAACAATGATGTTACACCATTTAAAGCAATCATAAATGATATGTATGCAAAAGATATATCAAAAAAAATAAAAGGCGTTTTGAAAGAGAAAGAACTAAAGGGAGAGTATTTGGGGAGCTTTGCACCATATGGATACAAGAAAAGCAGTAGTTATAAAAACAAACTAGAAATAGATGAAAATGTCTCGTGCATTGTAAAAAGAATTTTTGAATTATATTCTACTGGTAATGGTTTTCAAAGAATTGCTACTATATTAGATAAAGATAATATAAAAACACCTAGCCAATATATGAATATGAGTTATCAAAGAGAAACATGGAATCCAAAAAGTATTAGGGCAATCCTTATAAATGAAGCATATATTGGAAATACAGTTCAAAATAAATGTGTTTCAATATCATATAAAATTAAGAAAAAAAGAAAGAAAACTCCAGAAGAATACATTAGAGTAGAAAATACACACGAAGCAATTGTATCAAAAGAATTATTTTATAAGGTGCAAGAAATAATAAAAAATAAGAAAACAGTATCTACCACAAAGCATGATTTTTTATTTAAAGGATTGATGTTTTGTCATAATTGTGGAAGAAAATCAAGAGTTTGTTATAGAGGAAGAAAAGAAAAGATAGGATATATAGATTGCAGTTTAGCAAGAGGAAAAGATAAAAAATGTAAAACAGCAAATTACAACTATAATAAATTTGAGGAGAAAACACTAAATGCAATAAGGGATATATGTAGAGTTTATTGTGATAAAAATGCGTTAAAAGAAATATATGAAAAGTGCAAAAACAATTATAATAATATGATTGATAAAGAAAAGTCTAATTTGAGAGATATAATAGAAAGAATAGAAAAAGTATCAAAAAAGCTAGAAAAATTATATCGAGATAATCTAAACGAAATTATAACAGATGAAGAATATCATAGATATTCAAGAGAATTTATAGAAGAGAGAGAAGCTTTGAAAAGACAGCAAAAAATTATACAAGATAAAATTAAACTCATAATGGAAAAACAAGAAAGTTCTAAAAATGATGATGAGGTGGATAAAACTATAAAAGAATTTTTAAAACTAGAAAAGCCAAGTAAAAAGATATTATATGAATTAATAGATAGAATAGAACTAGATGAGTATAAAAATATATACATTTATTTTAATTTTTCAGAATTAAATGTGATAAATGAACAATCTTTAAAAAGTTCTTTCTAAAATGTGTAAGATGAGATAAAAAGTCATTCTTATAATGTGGTAATTATTATAAAAAGTCATTCCGAAAATGTGAAAAAATTACAAAAAATGATTTAAATTTTGTAAAAAAGTGCTATAATAATAGAAGTTAAAGCAGAAGAAAACTTACAAGCCAAAAGCTTAAAATCATTTGTGCAAAAGTATAACACGAAAATTAATATAAGAACATCAATGTCTAATTATAGAAAAGATGAATGGATTATTAATATACCTTTATATAGCATAGGAAATATAGAAAAAATATTGGTAAAAACAGAATAGCCTCACATTTAGCATGGTTAAACAATATTTATGAAAAGACAGGTACAATAGTACCATTCCCTATAATAGCAGATAGAAATGGAGAAATAGCTAGAAAATATGGTATGATATCAAATGATGTAAGCAAAACAGAAACAGTAAGAAATGTATTTATAATAGATGATAAAGGAATAGTAAGACTTATACTTATATATCCAATGCAAGTTGGACGTTCAATTCCAGAAATAATAAGAGCAGTAGAAGCCTTGCAGACAGTAGATAACTGTAAAGCATCAACACCATTAAACTGGACACCAGGAAATCCAGTAATACAGGCCTCACCAACTACATTTGAAGGATTGCAAAAAAGGCAAGAGGAAATTAGAGAAAATAGAAATGGTATGTCATGGTATTTAAGTTTTAAAGATGCAACTAAATGTGAGTCAGACTCAAAAAAAGCTTTAAAATAAAATTGGAAAAAAATACATGTAAAAAAAATAATAATTTATAAAAAAGTACAAATAATAATATCATAAAATTATAATAAAGAATTTGAATTTATTTATAATTTTAGAAAGGGTGATATTATTATGGATAAGAATCAAAAAATAAATTGTACAGTTACAAGTTGTAAATACAATAACGCAGAAAAAGAATTATGTAATTTAAATCAAATAACAGTAGAACCAATTGATGATTGTGACACATGTGAATGTGATGAATCTATGTGTGCAAGTTATGAATATAACGACACAGAAGAATAATGTAATAGTGGGCACATTTATATGTGCCCATTAGAAGTTAGATGTTAGATATTGTATGAGGAAGGCATTGTATCTGCTTAATTATTTCTCAATTATTTTTCCATTTAAATACCCAAGAATTCCAGAATCAGATGAAAAGTGAAATTCTATCTTATAAGCACAGAGTTCTTGAGTTTTCTTATTAAATCTTTTATTAATTTCATTCAAACCATACTTACCATCTCCAATTATAGGATATCCTATATGAGCAAGATGTGCACGAATTTGATGAGTTCGTCCAGTATGTAGTAATACTTCAAGAACTGAGGTATTTTCCTTTTTATTAGAAGAAAGTACAGAGTATTCTGTAATAATTTCTCTAAATCCCTTCTTAGGTGAATTAGAGATATATACTTGAGATTTATTACTATCCTTAAATAAATATGCCTTTAATTCTGCATATTTAGGAGTTGGAATTCCATATACTTTACATTTATAGTATTTCTTTATTTCATGATACTTAAATTTATCAAACAAAATATGTAAAGCTTCATCGTTTTTAGCAAATAAAACAAGTCCATAAGTATTTCTATCTAACCTATGACAAGGCATAGAATAAGGATATTTCATTTGTACATAACTTGTAAGAGAATTCTCACCAACAACCTCAATACCAGTTGGTTTATCAACCACTAAAATATTATCATCCTCATATACAATTTTAAAAACATTATGAGAAAATAATAAATCATCGACAATATAAATTTTTACCATATCACCTGTATGTATAACTTCATTAGAGCATATTCGGACATCATTTATGCGAATATCTTTCTGACGTAATGCCTTATATAAAGTACTTTGTTTCAAACCATTAAAACTATCAAAAAGAAAAGTATTTAATTTTTTATGGTCATACTTAGCAGGAACAATCAACTCTTTCATATCAAAATTTTTCTCCTTCTTTTTAAATTTGGCGATTAATATTTCCATTAG
>ERZ777011.2588-NODE-2588-length-13832-cov-2.890978_pt1 | contig 13832 bp, 10 predicted proteins | sample MGYA00374964_ERZ777011 | MGnify/ENA primary metagenome ERZ777011 (study PRJEB29310, sample SAMD00008975) | mouse gut metagenome | study: EMG produced TPA metagenomics assembly of the Metagenome analysis of fecal microbiota from mouse which was promoted...
GGTGACCTCGTAGCCGTTGGTCAGGCGCACACGGGCGATCTTCCGCAGAGCGGAGTTAGGCTTCTTGGGGGTTTGGGTACGCACCGCAGTGCACACACCCCGCTTCTGGGGAGAGGGCAGATCGGTCTCCTTGTTCTTGAGGGTGTTGAGCCCGTACTGCATGGCAGGACTGTTGGACTTGTAGGTCGCTTGCTCTCTTCCCTTGCGAACCAGCTGGTTGAAAGTAGGCATAGTTTTCTCCTTTCTTGAAAGAATGGGAGCGAAGGGCTCCGATTTATTTTTTACAGGATACCGGCAAAATATCCCGAAAAAACCAAATTTTATGGCAGGCGTTACAGCAGGGCCGCCACAGCGGCTCCCACCTGAATGCCCGCAGCCTGTCCCAGTTCCCGCATGGTATACTGGGTAGTGACGGGAATGTCCCCCCGCCGACACATGGCCAGCAGGGGCGCTATCAGCTCAGGGTCCGCATCGGAGGCCAGAAACACCTCCTTGGCAAGTCCGTCCCGGATAGCGCGCCGGGACTGCTTGACGCCGATCACGCGAGCCGTTGTGGAAAGCCTTTTGAGCTGCAAGTGGACTCCTCCTGTTTGACACGCCAAAATTCGCGGACTTTTCCACGCAGTTGCTGATTATACCATAGAAATGGATGGGAGTCAAGGATTATTTTTGGCAGGCGCTCCCAAGGAGGGCGAAGGGATCAAATGCACAATAGAATACCCGGTTTACAAAGGCCGACGGACCTCAATGTGGAGCCTGATTCCTCAAAAACTTATGCCGCCGACGCGGGCTGTCCGTTATTGTTGTTCCATTTTATAAAGAGCATGGAGGAACAGGGCGGTTTATTGTAACAGGGGTGCGGTGGGCAGAGTCTGTAAAATGAAAGAATGGTCGGGGCATTTATGAAACAGTGCCGAGAGACAGGGCAAATTGGTTCGGAATAGCGTGGGACTGGCAGTCCATCCCCTGTTTTTGGTTTGCTTGCTTCTTTGCCGTACATGAGCATTTGTAACCACACTGTAACTTGCGTTTTGTATTATACGGTTGTATAATAAAGTTAAGTTATACAATCGTATAACATACACATAAAGGAGGGACAGCCATGAAGCGGTTGGGAGAGGCGGAGCTGGAGATCATGCTCCACATCTGGGAAGCGGGGGAGCCGGTGCAGTCGGCCTATGTACACCAGCGTCTGCGAGGGAGCCGGGACTGGACCCTGCCGGCGGTGCTCACGGCCCTGAACCGGCTGACAGACAAGGGATTTTTAGCCTGCGAGAAGCAGGGACGGACCAACTGGTACCGGCCTCTGGTCTCGGAGGGGGCCTACAAGGCCGCCGAGGGGCGGGGCATCATGGACCGGCTCTACGGCAGCAGCCTCCCCAACATGGTGGCCGCCCTCTACGACGGCCGGGCCATCGGGGAGAAGGACCTGGAGGATCTGCGCCGGTATCTGGACGAATTGGAGGGGAAGTAGACATGGAACTGCTGTTGGATACCGTAAAATGGAGCGCGGTGGTGGGGGCGGCAGCCCTGCTCCTGACGGCTCTGAAGCCGGCCCTGGACCGGCGCTACAGCGCCCGGTGGCGGTACTGGGTGTGGCTGGTCATGGCGGCCCTGCTCCTGCTGGCCCCGGTCCAGTGGGAAAAGCTGGCCCCCCGGACCGCGGCAGTCCTGCCGGCGGCGGAGCCCCCGGTGGTTGTCGAGGTGCCCCGGATGTCTATCAGCCGGGAGGAGGGCCTTGTCCTCCGCCGGAGCGGAGCTGCGCCATCGGTCCCGGCGGAGACGGTCCGGCGGGTGGACCTGGACGCGGTCCTGCCCCGGGTGTGGCTGGCCGGCGGGGCGGTCTGGGGGCTGTGGCGGCTTCTGGGCACGGCGCTGTTTCTCCATCGGGCCCGGCGTTGGAGCCGGAGCCCCTCCCAGGACACGGCCCGGATCTACGCCGGCCTGTGCCGGGATCTGGGGATCAAGCGGCCCCCCGCTCTGCGGATATCCTCCGCCGCCGGATCCCCTCTGCTGGCGGGTCTCCTCCGTCCCCGGCTCCTGCTGCCCGGGGAGGACTGGGGGGAGCGGGAGCTGGGGTTCATCCTCCGCCACGAGCTCACCCATTACAGGCGGCGGGACCTGTGGTATAAGCTGGTCCTGCTGGGGGCGGTGAGCCTCCACTGGTTCAATCCCCTGGTCCACCTGCTGGTCCGGGAGGCGGAGGCGGATCTGGAGCTGACGTGCGACGATCTGGTGATGGCCGGTGCGGAGCCCGCAGACCGCCAGGCCTACAGCGAGACCCTTCTGGCCAGTCTCCGGCGGCAGAAGGGCCTCCTCGGCCGCTCCTCCCTGTCCACCCACTTCTACGGCGGGGCGGGGGTCATGCGGGAGCGGTTCCGCAATATTCTGGGCGTTCGAGGCCGCCGGTGGGGCGCGGCGGCCCTGGCCCTGGCGCTGACGGCTACCCTGGCCGCCGCCTGCACCTTCGGCCTGCGGCAGGCTCCGCCGGAGAGCCGCGCACCGGCGGATACCAGCGCGCCAACGGACCCCGGCGGCCCGGAGCTCCCGGACGAGGAGCGCTGGGCCCGGAGCATCATGGAGAGGGACGCGGCGCGTCTTTCCCAGGAGCAGGGGGCGGAGGTCACGGGCCAGACCCTGGACTACCTCACCGCTCAGGGGTCCTGGACCGTGGACGGCACAGCCTACAGCGCCTGGCGGCTGGGCTACCGGCTGGAGCTTGCCGGCGGGGAGCCGGTGGTCCGGGAGGGCTGGGGCATTCTGGGCCAGGAGCCCGGCGGCGACAGCGGGGGCATGTGGCACGAGGGGGAGACCCGCCCCTGGGCCGTGGAGACCGCCGGATACACCTGGGAGGAGTACGTGGTGTGCTATTCCTACGGAATGCAGCTCTCCGACGCGGAGGGCTGGCCCTACCGGACGGAGGCGTTCGTCTCCGCCTATCTGGACGGCCACAACACCTGGGCCGCCGATCCCCAAAATGCGGCCTTGGAGTACCTGTCCAAAGAGTTTGGCCTCACCGCCCAGGGCGGGGTGAACACCCTGTACGCCTTTGAAAATGGGACAAGCCTCCTGCTGGAGACCACCTGCGAGGACCAGTCCGTCCGGCTGCTGGCACGGCAGGAGCGGGTGGAGGGCAGCGAGGCCCCCATCTGGCAGATCCGGAGCGTACAGTGGTCCGGGGACGCCCTGCTCTACACGGACCGGGCGGAGCTGGGCCGGGGGGTGACCGGACTTATCGAGCTCTACGGCCGCCGTCCCTCCACCGGCGGCAGCTGGGGGATCAGCAGGATCCTGTGGACCCCCTACGGCGGCACGCCCCAGGAGCTCTCCGTCCTGGAGGCCGCCACCCTCATCCATCCGGCCTGGGATACATCGGAGCCCAGCGCCTGCACCGACAGCTGGACCCCAGACGGCGGCCTCGTCCTGGAGGACGTGAACTTTGACGGGTATCTGGACCTGGGCCTCCAGGCCGCGGTCACCGCCTACAACCTGCCCTACTACTACTGGACCTATAACCCGGACACGGGGGGCTTTGACTTCGCCTTCTGGCTCCTGGGGCCCATGATCGTGGACGGGGAGAACCGGCAGCTGATATGCGAGACCCATTCGGGGCCCGAGTACTATACGGAGTACTACGCCTATGACCATACCGGCCAGCTGTACCTGGCCCGGCGGGACACCCAGGACCTGAGCCTGGCCAGCGGCCCGGTCTATTCCGAATCCTTTGACCATCCGGCCAACGACTGGCGGGGCGGCAGCTATGCGGTGCTGACGGCGGACGAGCTGGCGGCCTTTGCGGACTACTTCAACGCCCCGGAGCGCAACGGCCTCCTCCGCTTCCCCTACGCTCAGGAGAACTTCCAGGATTTGGCGGACTATCTGCCCATCCTCTTCTATGACCACAGCGGGTCCTTCGCGGACATGACGGAGGCCGAGGGGGCAACCCTGGGCCCCATGGAGCTGGACGGCCGGAAGCTGACCACGGACTACATGGCGGACTACCTCTTTGACAGCTATCTCCTGGTCCGGGAGGAGGCGGAGGGCGTGATCGCACAGGCGGGGGAGGGCCTGGGCCGCTACCTCCCGGAGTACGACGCCTACTACAGCCAGCGGGGGGACACGGAGCTGCGGACCTACGCCTTTGACAGCGGCCTCCGGTTCTCCGACGGCTCCGTGACCCTCTGGTACACCGCCGATATCTGGAACAAAGCGGACGGCGAACTGACGATTCAGTGGGACCAGTCCATGTGCGTCAATCTCTCCTTCCTGGAGGACGGCTGGTACGTGACCCGCAATTCCGTCAACGAGTGAAATTGATTCAGGAGAGGGCGTAGACCCGGTCCGCCAGCAGCCGCCGCAGACTCTCCAGGGTGTCCGCCGGGGCCTGACAGGCCCCCTCCCGGCACAGGTACAGCCGGATCCCCTCCGCCGGGATGGGATAGTCCGCCGTGTAGGGAGCCACCCGGGCCAGCCCCCGGGCCTTGTCCGCCGTCTTGGCCAGGGCGGTGAGGTGGTAGGCCTCCCCCACCCCGGCCAGCCAGTCCGGAACCTCCCCGGCGGACACGCACACCAGCTCCAGGCCCGGGTACAGGGCCTCCGCCATGGCCAGCAGGGCAAAGCACTGCTCCGAGGGGTAGTCCCCCGCCTGACCGGCCAGCCAGTTGAGCTGCCGGCCGGCCAGGGCCCGGAAGCGGCTCTCCCCGGTGAGCCGGGCCAGCCCCACCAGCGCCAGGGCGGCCGCAGCGTTGCCGGAGGGCATGGCGGCGTCAAAGACCTCCTTCTGACGGGCGATGAGCACCTCGCCGTCCTGGCCCACCCGGTAGAAGCCCCCCGCATCCCGGTCCAAAAACAGCTCCGCCATCCGGTCCCCCAGGCCCGCCGCCTCCCGCAGGCAGGACACGGAGAAATTGGCCCCGTACAGCTCCAGCAGAGCCCAGCAGTACAGCGCGTAGTCCTCCAGCTGGCCCTCCACCGCCGGCTCACGGTCCAGCCAGCGGAGATAGAGCCGTCCGTCGGGCCGGGTCAGCCGGGTCTTGAGGAACAGCCGGGCGTCCTCCGCCGCCCGGAGGTATCGGGTCTCCCCCAGCACCCGCCCGGCCTTGGCCAGGGCGGCGATGGCCAGGGCGTTCCAGGCGGTGAGGACCTTCTCGTCCCGGTGGAGCCGGTGACGGCGGCGGCGGAAGGCCGCCAGCCGGGCGCAGGCGGAGGCGTTCTCCCGCCACGCGCTCTCAAACCGCCCGTCGTCCAGCAGCTGGGGCATGCTCTCCTCTGTCCCGATGCCGAACCGGCGGCAGAAGGCCGCAGCTTCCCCCACCCCCAGGACCTCCTCCACGTCCCGGGCCGTGAGGAGGTAGAAGGCCCCCTCACGGCCGCCGCTGTCCGCGTCCAGGGCGGCGGCAAAGCCGCCCCCGGGCAGGCGCAGCTCCAGCAGCATAAAGTCCAGCGTGCGGCAGGCCGTCTCCCGGTACAGGGGGCGGCCTGTCTGGGCGTAGGCCTCCAGGTAGACGTAGGCCAGCAGGGCATTGTCGTAGAGCATCTTTTCAAAGTGGGGGACGTGCCAGCGCCCGTCGGTGCTGTAGCGGCAGAAGCCGCCCCCCAGCTGGTCAAAGATGCCGCCCCGGGCCATCTGGGTCAGGGTCCGCTCCGCCATGTCCAGGGCGGTCCGGTCCTCCTCCCGCCGGGCCCGGTCCAGCAGGAGCAGCAGCTGGCCCGGGTTGGGGAACTTGGGGGCCCCGCCAAAGCCGCCGTCCACCGGGTCATAGCGGCGGCGCAGCTCCTCCACCGCCCGGCGCAGCAGGGCCCGGTCCGGCCTGCCCGCCGCCGCCTCGCCGCTGTCCGCCACCCGGCGGGTCACCTGCTGGCCCAGGAGCATGAGCCTGGGCCGGTCCTCCCGCCACAGCCGCGCCACCTCCTCCAGGACCTCTATAAGGCCCAGCCGGCCGTTCTCCCCCCTGGGGGGCAGGTAGGTCCCGGCCCAGAAGGGCTTCTGGTCCGGGGTCATCAGGATGGTCAGAGGCCAGCCACCGGACCCGGTGAGGGCCTGACAGGCCGCCATATACACCCCGTCCACGTCCGGCCGCTCCTCCCGGTCCACCTTGATGGCCACAAAGCCCCGGTTGATGACCCCGGCGGCCTCCGGGTCCCGGAAGGTCTCCCGGGCCATGACGTGGCACCAGTGGCAGGTGGAGTAGCCGATGGACAGAAGGATGGGCTTGTCCTCGGTGATGGCGGCGTGGAAGGCCGCCCGGCCCCAGGGATACCAGTGGACGGGATCCTGGGCGTGCTGGCGCAGATAGGGGGATTTTTCCCCTTGAAGCCGGTTTTCGGCTGTCGTGTCGTTCCTCATATCGCATTCCTCCCAAATTTTTGTCCAGAAGCGGGCCTTTCAGGGACTTAGTATGGGTAGGAATGGGGAAATCATGAGAAATCGCAGCGTTTAATTATTGGTAAGCCCTCCGGCCGGCGCGCCGTACCTGGACCAGGCTTCCAGGTTTGGCAGATATTGCATTTGCAAAATAGTTACAAAACAGTTACAATTTCCTTGTTCCTGTACAAACCTGTCAAACAAGGAGGTACATACCATGAAGAAAGTCATTACCTGGACAGCGGCGGCCCTGGTGACCGCAGCGCTCACCGCCTCTGCCCTGGCGGCGGACGCCAGCCACACCGTGGCGGCGGGGGACACCATGTGGAAGCTGGCCTCGGCCTATCAGGTGGGCACCAGCGAGATCATCGCCGCCAACCCGCAGATTCCCAACCCCAACCTGATCTACCCCGGACAGGTGCTGCGCATTCCCCAGGTCTCGGAGGCTGTGCTCCGGTATGAGAGCGAGGTGGTCCGGCTGGTGAACGCGGTCCGGGCGGAGAACGGCCTGCAGCCCCTGGCCGTCAACTGGGAGCTGGCCCGGGTGGCCCGGTACAAGTCCGAGGACATGGTGGCCAACCGCTACTTCTCCCACACCAGTCCCACCTACGGCACCCCCTTCCAGATGATCCGCAGCTTTGGCCTCTCCTACCGCACCGCCGGGGAGAACATCGCCTACGGCCAGCGGACCCCGGCCGAAGTCATGGACGCGTGGATGAACTCCAGCGGCCACCGGGCCAACATCCTCAATAGCTCCTACACCCACATCGGCGTGGGCTACTGTGAGCGGGGGAACTACTGGACCCAGATGTTCATGAGTTAGGGGCGACGCCAAAGGGGATCATTGATATTGGAGCAGTTTGTTTTTGCGGGTACTGTCACATAAAAAAACAGCAGCCAGACCGGAGCCGCGACGGCTCCGGTCTGGCTGCTGCTGGTGTTGTTTTAAGATGGGGCTCTTTATGCAGTCATCACAGTCAGGAGAAGCAGAGAATATTCAGAAGGCATTGAGGATAGCGGGGAGGGCATACAGAGACAGTCCCTCAGAGGATATCATAGATACCGCTGGAGAGTGCGTGGAGTCTGGAGAGATTTTCCTCCGTTATGCACAGCTTTCCCCGCCAGAGGGAAAGCGCGCCCTCCGCCACCAGCGCGTCGGTATAGCGGTAGAGGGTACGCAGATTGATGGCAAGCAGCGTGGCCAGATCTGCGCGGCTGATCTGGAAGGTAAAGGGGAGAGGACCGGTACTGGAGGATTCGTAGAGGAAGAGGATCAGCCGCTCCTTGGGGGAGAGCATGGCGCGGCGCAGATTGTTGTCCAGATTATAATCCATGTCAATCGCCTGGGAGCGGAGGATGTGTATCATAGCGGAGGGATTCTGCTCCAGCATCTCCACAAAAGCATCCGCGCCAATCATCAAAAGGCGGCAGTCCACGCTGGCAGACAAAACCGTGGCGCTGTAAGTGGGCTTGCCTGCCAGAGTCTCCAGCAGACCATACTGCGTTGGCGCATCGTTGACATAGAGGGTGGAGTATTGCCCGCTGCAAGAGACGCCGACCACGTGGCAGATGCCCTTGGTCAGCAGATAGATGTGGGTCACCGGACTTCCGGCCAGGTAGATGCTCTTCCCGAGGCCGCGGTGGATCTCCTGAATGCAGGTATTCTCTTTTTGCGCCTGCCGCAGAAGCATCTGGCTGTGCTCATCCCATGGGCGGGTGAATACAGCTTGTATCAGTTGGGCAAAGCTCTGGTCCATAGGCATCACCAGAAAAATTATAGGATAGTTTCAAATTCATGTCAACTGTCATTTTTTGTGTTATGGTCTTTATGTATAATTTCGGCAAGGGGATCCCCACAATTCTTTTGCATAATCACCATAACAGAGGGGCGGTGCGTTTACGAATATTCCAAAAATCCAGCACGATATTCTGCAAATTATTCAAAACAGGCGGCTGATGCCGCACATGAGCGTCCCTCTGCCGGTATTGGCGGACAGCTGGACAAAATGGTAGGTCCTATTCCCGCGTCCTGGGGCCTGCGGAATGGTATCACAGCTCAGATCCCGGCCGGTGTCTGGGATAAGACAGATTTTATTTGGAGGTACAGCTTATGAATACATGTCTGAATAGTCGCCTGCGGGTGTCCGACGAGGTCCGGCAGGCGGTTGCCGGCAACCAGCCGGTGGTGGCTCTGGAGTCTACCATCATCTCCCACGGGATGCCCTACCCGCAAAATGTGGAAACAGCCCGGAACGTGGAGCGGATCATCCGGGAGGAGGGGGCTCTCCCCGCCACGGTCTGTCTGCTGGACGGCAAGCTGGTAGTGGGCGCATCGGATTCTGAGATCAATTTTTTCGCCAGAGAGGGGCAAAATGTCCGAAAGGCCTCCCGCAGGGATTTGGCGGTTCTTCTGTCCAAGGGGCAGTGCGGTGCGACCACGGTGGCGAGCACGATGATCGGCGCGGCCATGGCGGGCATCAGCGTGTTCGCCACCGGAGGCATCGGCGGCGTTCACAGGGGAGCGGAGACCACAATGGATATCTCCGCCGATCTGGAGGAGCTGGCGCGGACGGGGGTGCTGGTGGTCTGCGCGGGAGCTAAGGCCATTTTGGATCTGGGACTGACGCTGGAGTATCTGGAGACCAAGGGCGTGCCGGTTATCGGGTACGGTACAGAGGAGCTCCCGGCGTTCTTTACCCGAAAAAGCGGCTTTGGGGTGGACTACCGGCTGGATACGCCGGAGGAGGTTGCCGCCGCCTTCGCGGCCAGGGAGGAGCTGGGACTGCAGGGCGGCATGCTGGTGGCCAATCCTATCCCGGAGGAGTACTCCATGGATGAGGCGCTTATCAGCCGTGGGATCGATCAGGCCGTGGCGGACTGCCGGAGGCTGGGCATCAAGGGCAAGGCTGCCACGCCGTATCTGCTCCAGCGGGTCAACGAGCTGACCGCCGGCAAGAGCCTGAGCAGCAACATCCAGCTGGTCTATAACAATGCCCGCATTGCGGCCCGGATTGCAAAGGCGCTGTGCGCGGAGAGAACGTAGGCCCTGAGGCGGCAGAAAATGGAGAGATGAAGAAAGTGTCGGAAGAAGTTTATAAGGCGCTGTCAGCAGAGGGCGCCGCTGTTCAGAAGGTCAGGGATTTGTCCATCATACTGCTCTCGGATTCCAGAATGCTGGTTATTGCCTGTGACTCCAACGCATCCATAGGGGAGAAGCCGGCAGATTACCGGAGGAATACATATGAGGAGGTGGCTGTCAGCGCCCTGAAGGTCCCGTTTATGGAGGTACTGGCCACCGGGGCGGAGCCGCTGGTGGTTGTGGACAACCTGTGCGTGGAGATGGACGGCGCGGGAAAACGGATTATTGCGAACATGCGCCAGGAGCTGCGCCGCCACGGCTTTGGCGAGAGGGTGCAGCTGACTGGGAGCACGGAGGACAACATGTCCACCACCCAGACCGCTCTGGGTGTTACGGTCATTGGTATGTTGGAGGCGGAGCGTTCCCGCATTGGAAAGACCCGTCCCGGGGATCTGGTGGTCTGTATCGGCGTGCCCCGGAGCGGCATTCAGGAGTCCTACAGCGAATTTCAGCGGGACGTGGCCAACATCGGCACCGTCAAGCGCCTGGTGGAGACGGCGTTTGTCCATGAGCTGCTGCCCATCGGCTCCAAGGGCGCCGCTTACGAGGCGGAACAGCTGTGCAAAACAGCGGGCCTCCGTTTTCAGGAGGAGGCCGCTCCCCGAATTGATACGCGGGTCTCCGCCGGCTCGTCCACGGCGGTTCTGTGCAGCGTCTGCCCGGAGGACTATCCGGCGCTGGAGGCGGCAGCGGGCTGTCCCTGCTGTATTATCGGCAAAGCCCAGCCGGAGAGGCAGGGCTCCACAAAATAATTGAAGGAGGAAAAAGCATTGCGAGTCACAGATATTGTCTTTCAGTCCCCTGAGCACGTCATTGAGGAGGTCCGCGCGATGAACGTGAAGGGCGGCAGTCCCTTCGGGCGGGCGGCGGCCTGGGCGTTCCGTCTGGCCTGTGAGCAGGAGCGCTTTGACAGCGTTCAGGCCCTGCGCGGCCGCCTGGACGACATTGCCGGACAGCTGAAGGCCCTCAAGCCCACGATGGCGACCATCGCCAACAGCAAGCTGCTGGTGGACAAGCGGCTGGAAAGCCTGGGGGAGGGGATCTCCCCGGCGCAGGCCGCCGCCGAAATCGCCCGGCTGTGCGGGAAGATGGTCGAGCACTCCTTCGACGCGGTGGACAGGCTGGGGGCGCTGGGAGCGAATCTGATTGCGGACCATATGACGGTGATGATGCACAGCTACTCCAGCACCCTGATGAGCGTATTTGAGCAGGCCGCCGCCAGAGGGACCCAGTTCCAGGTCATCTGCACCGAGTCCAGGCCGCTGCGGGAGTCCCGGCTGGCGGCCAAAATGCTCAGCGGCTGGGGCGTCCCTGTGCGCTACATCACCGATGCGGAGATCTGGGAGTTCATGCCGGAGGCGGATCTGATCGTCATGGGTGCGGACACCATCGCCTGGAACGGCAGCGTGGCCAACAAGATGGGCACGGCCATGATCAGCCAGTTGGCCCTCGGATGCAAAAAGAGCGTGTACATCGCCTCGGAGCTGTTCAAGCTGGACTGCCGGACCGCCGACGGATTTCCTGTGACGCTGGAGCGCCGGACCGCAGCGGAGGTGGTCTCCCCCGAGGACTTTGACGGCAGAACGGGCATTGAGGTGATTAACCAGTTCTTTGATCTGACGCCTGCCTGGCAGATTACCGGCCTGATTACAGAATATGGCGTGATTCCGCCCGTATCAGTGGGCGCCTACTGGGCCAAGTTTGAAGAGGAGCTGTTTTCTTAACAGAGGAATGGGGGGAACGAATGCTTCCAATGATCCAAATGAAAGGAGTCACCAAGCGGTTTGGCACACTGCTGGCCAACGACCAGATCGACTTTGACCTGTACCCTGGCGAGACCCATGCGCTGGTGGGCGAAAACGGGGCGGGAAAAACCACCCTGATGCGGATCCTCTACGGGCAGTACACCCCGGACGAGGGGGAGATCTCCATTGACGGGAAGCCGTGCTCCTACAGGATCGCCGGCGCGATGAAGCATGGAATCGCCATGGTCCACCAGAATTTTATGCAGATTGAGCGCATGTCCATTCTGGAGAACATCATCATGGCCGCTCCCCCGGCAAAGGGGGGCTTCATCCAATACCGCCGCGCGGAGGCGGAGGTGAAGGAGCTACTGGACCGATTCCTCCTGTCCGCCTCGCCGGGGACCCAGATTGGCGCACTGTGCGTGGGGGAGCGGCAGAAGGTGGAGATCATCAAGGCCCTCTACCTGGGCGCACGGGTCCTTATTCTGGACGAGCCCACCGCCGTGCTCACGCCCCAGGAGACCGCTGAGCTGTTTGGCATCATAGCGGAACTCAAAAAGAGCGGCAAGAGCTTCATCTTTATCTCTCACAAGCTGCGGGAGGTCATGGAGGTGGGGGACCGGATCACCGTTATGCGCGGGGGGCGCATCTCCCAGAACTTTCGGCGCGGAGAGGTGGACGAGACGGACATTGCCCGGGCGATGATCGGGAAAAAGGAGATTTCCCTGTTGAAAAACACGATCCACGACAAGCCCGGGCCGGCGATTTGCAGCGCGAAAAATCTGTGGTACGTGGATGGCAGCGGGGTGGCGCGCCTGCAGGATTTCTCGATGGACATCCATGCGGGTGAGATCCTGGGCATTGGCGGCGTGGAGGGGAACGGCCAGACAGAGCTCATCGACCTGCTGGTGGGCATGAAGCGCGCCAGCTCCGGACAGGTTTCTTTGGACGGACAGGATATCACCCGCGCGGACATCCGGACCCGGCGGGAGGCCGGCATCGGCTATGTGTCGGAGGACCGGATGAACGTGGGCCTCTGCCTGGACGCGGATCTGAATGAAAACATGATCTGCGGCCGGGAGCAGGCCAGGCCCTTCAGCCATCGCGGACTGCTGCGCCCCTCGCAGATTGCAGCTTATGTTCGGGAGACGGCCGCCCACTTCGACATTCGAGGCGTAGGGGAAAAGGGCCGGATCAAGGGCATGTCCGGGGGCAACCTGCAAAAGATCGTTCTGGCCCGGGAGATCAGCCGTGGGCCAAAGCTGCTCATTGCCGCGCAGCCTACCCGGGGTCTGGACATCGGAGCCATCAACTTTGTTCGGGCCCGCCTGCTGGAGGAAAAGAAGCGGGGAACGGCCATCCTGCTGGTCAGCGCAGACATGGAGGAGCTGATGAGCCTCAGCGACCGCATCCTCATTATGTGCGCGGGCGCCTGTACCGGGGAGGTCACGGACATCGCCTCCGCTACGGAGGAGATGCTGGGACTGATGATGGGCGGCATTACGAACTCCGCAAAAAAGGAGGCTGATCATGCGTAATCAACTCTCAAAGCTCAAGCCGGAAAAGCTGGGGAGCATCTGCGATCCGATCGTGGCTGTGTTCATCGCCTTTGTTGTCTCCGGGCTGGTTGTGGTCATCTCCGGCGGCAACCCCCTGGAGGCCTACGCCGCGATTGCGAAGGGAGCTTTCGGCAGCGCCACCAGCTTCCGCAACACCCTGCGCTACACCTTCCCGATCCTGCTGCTGGCGCTGTCGTTCAACCTATGCGACAAGTGCGGCTACTTCAACATCGGGCAGGAGGGGCAGATGTATGCCTCCGCGCTGACGATCTGCTGGATTCAGCGTCTGCTGGGGGGACTGCCCCAGCCGCTGCTGGTGGTACTGATGATTCTTGGCGCGATGGCGGCCGGAGGGATCGTGTCCCTCATTCCCGCTGCGCTCAAGTTCCTGCTGAACATCAACGAGGTTGTGGTGGCAATCCTGCTGAACAATCTGTTGATCTCTCTATCCACCTACATGCTGCTCTACAGCGGCATCGCCGCGCCCAAGTCCTCGGTGGCGAAATCTCTGAGCATTGTGCCCCGGCTGCCTCTCTGGGCCGTCCTGACGGCTGCCGTGGGCGTTCTGGCGGCCTACGCTTTGATTCTGCGCAGCACGGTCCCTGGCTTCCGGCTGCGGATGATCGGCATGAACCCGGCCTTTGCACGGTCCAACGGACTGCGCACGGTGAAGAGCATGCTGATCGTCGCCGTGCTGGGCGGCGCGCTGGCCGGGCTGGCCGCCTCCGGCGAGATCCTCAGCGTCTACCACGAGACGTACAGCGCCTACGCCGACGGCATGGGCTTTACCAGCATGACCGCGGCGCTCATCGGGCGGGGGAATGCGGTGGGGATGCTGCTGGGCTCCCTGCTGCTGGGTGCGCTGTCCGGCGGGGCGGTGAACCTGTCTATTTCTACGGATACACCTGCGGAGATGGTGCTGGTGGTTCGGGGCTTTGTTATGCTCTTTGCCACGGTCAGCCTGCTGCAATATTTCTTCCGGCCCAAGACGGGCGGCCCGGGCCGCCGCAGACAGAGCCGGCGGG
>ERZ777011.2589-NODE-2589-length-13821-cov-6.781709_pt1:0-2500 | contig 13821 bp, 15 predicted proteins | sample MGYA00374964_ERZ777011 | MGnify/ENA primary metagenome ERZ777011 (study PRJEB29310, sample SAMD00008975) | mouse gut metagenome | study: EMG produced TPA metagenomics assembly of the Metagenome analysis of fecal microbiota from mouse which was promoted...
CTGGAGCTTTGGATCTTTTTTTTTTTTTTTTTTTTTCCTCCAGAAGCCCCCCTCTCTGTCCCTGTCACCGGGGGCCCTGTACGTCTGAGGCCGAGGGAAAGCTATGGGCGCGGTTTTCTTTCATTGACCTGTCGGTCTTATCAGTTCTCCCGGTTGTCAGGTCGACCAGTTGTTCCTTTGAGGTCCGGTTCTTTTCGTTATGGGGTCATTTTTGGGCCACCTCCCCAGGTATGACTTCCAGGTATTCTCTGTGGCCTGTCACTTTCCTCCCTGTCTCTTTTATGCTTGTGATCTTTTCTATCTGTTCCTATTGGACCTGGAGATAGGTACTGACACGCTGTCCTTTCCCTATTAACACTAAAGGACACTAGAAGAGACCCTTTCGATTTAAGGCTGTTTTGCTTGTCCAGCCTATTCTTTTTACTGGCTTGGGTCTGTCGCGGTGCCTGAAGCTGTCCCCGAGCCACGCTTCCTGCTTTCCCGGGCTTGCTGCTTGCGTGTGCTTGCTGTGGGCAGCTTGTGACAACTGGGCGCTGTGACTTTGCTGCGTGTCAGACGTTTTTCCCGATTTCCCCGAGGTGTCGTTGTCACACCTGTCCCGGTTGGAATGGTGGAGCCAGCTGTGGTTGAGGGCCACCTTATTTCGGCTCACTTTTTTTTTTTTCTCTTGGAGTCCCGAACCTCCGCTCTTTTCTCTTCCCGGTCTTTCTTCCACATGCCTCCCGAGTGCATTTCTTTTTGTTTTTTTTCTTTTTTTTTTGGGGGGGGAGGTGGAGAGTCCCGAGTACTTCACTCCTGTCTGCGGTGTCCAAGTGTTCATGCCACGTGCCTCCCGAGTGCACTTTTTTTTGTGGCAGTCGCTCGTTGTGTTCTCTTGTTCTGTGTCTGCCCGTATCAGTAACTGTCTTGCCCCGCGTGTAAGACATTCCTATCTCGCTTGTTTCTCCCGATTGCGCGTCGTTGCTCACTCTTAGATCGATGTGGTGCTCCGGAGTTCTCTTCGGGCCAGGGCCTAAGCCGCGCCAGGCGAGGGACGGACATTCATGGCGAATGGCGGCCGCTCTTCTCGTTCTGCCAGCGGGCCCCTCGTCTCTCCACCCCATCCGTCTGCCGGTGGTGTGTGGAAGGCAGGGGTGCGGCTCTCCGGCCCGAGCGCTGCCCCGCGCGCACTTTTCTCAGTGGTTCGCGTGGTCCTTGTGGATGTGTGAGGCGCCCGGTTGTGCCCTCACGTGTTTCACTTTGGTCGTGTCTCGCTTGACCATGTTCCCAGAGTCGGTGGATGTGGCCGGTGGCGTTGCATACCCTTCCCGTCTGGTGTGTGCACGCGCTGTTTCTTGTAAGCGTCGAGGTGCTCCTGGAGCGTTCCAGGTTTGTCTCCTAGGTGCCTGCTTCTGAGCTGGTGGTGGCGCTTCCCATTCCCTGGTGTGCCTCCGGTGCTCCGTCTGGCTGTGTGCCTTCCCGTTTGTGTCTGAGAAGCCCGTGAGAGGGGGGTCGAGGAGAGAAGGAGGGGCAAGACCCCCCTTCTTCGTCGGGTGAGCGCCCACCCCGCGCACTAGTACGCCTGTGCGTAGGGCTGGTGCTGAGCGGTCGCGGCTGGCCTTGGAAAGTTTCTCGAGAGACTCATTGCTTTCCCGTGGGGAGCTTTGAGAGGCCTGGCTTTCGGGGGGGACCGGTTGCAGGGTCTCCCCTGTCCGCGGATGCTCAGAATGCCCTTGGAAGAGAACCTTCCTGTTGCCGCAGACCCCCCCGCGCGGTCCCCCGCGTGTTGGTCTTCTGGTTTCCCTGTGTGCTCGTCGCATGCATCCTCTCTCGGTGGCCGGGGCTCGTCGGGGTTTTGGGTCCGTCCCGCCCTCAGTGAGAAAGTTTCCTTCTCTAGCTATCTTCCGGAAAGGGTGCGGGCTTCTTACGGTCTCGAGGGGTCTCTCCCGAATGGTCCCCTCGAGGGCTCGCCCCCTGACCGCCTCCCGCGCGCGCAGCGTTTGCTCTCTCGTCTACCGCGGCCCGCGCCTCCCCGCTCCGAGTTCGGGGAGGGATCACGCGGGGCAGAGCCTGTCTGTCGTCCTGCCGTTGCTGCGGAGCCATGTGGCTCCGGTTGTGTGGTGGTGGCTGGGGAGAGGGCTCCGTGCACACCCCCGCGTGCGCGGTACTTTCCTCCCCTCCTGAGGGCCGCCGTGCGGGACGGGGTGTGGGTAGGCGACGGTGGGCTCCCGGGTCCCCACCCGTCTTCCCGTGCCTCACCCGTGCCTTCCGTCGCGTGCGTCCCTCTCGCTCGCGTCCACGACTTTGGCCGCTCCCGCGACGCGGGCCTGCGCCGCGCGTGGTGCGTGCTGTGTGCTTCTCGGGCTGTGTGGTTGTGTCGCCTCGCCCCCCCTTCCCGCGGCAGCGTTCCCACGGCTGGCGAAATCGCGGGAGTCCTCCTTCCCCTCCTCGGGGTCGAGAGGGTCCGTGTCTGGCGTTGATTGATCTCGCTCTCGGGGACGGGACCGTTCTGTGGGAGAAC
>ERZ777011.2591-NODE-2591-length-13806-cov-7.961385_pt1 | contig 13806 bp, 16 predicted proteins | sample MGYA00374964_ERZ777011 | MGnify/ENA primary metagenome ERZ777011 (study PRJEB29310, sample SAMD00008975) | mouse gut metagenome | study: EMG produced TPA metagenomics assembly of the Metagenome analysis of fecal microbiota from mouse which was promoted...
TTTCAGTGTCAATTTTTTAAATTATTTTTCTTCCTACCTAACTGTCAAACTCCCGGGGTAGCGCCCACATGCCTTTGTAAGGCTCACCCCCGCGCTCTATCAGTAATATATGCAGTTGGTATCCATCGTAGCCGAATACTACTATGTCGCTTGCTATAGTGGCACGCGGATGCTTGTATGTATAGGTGGCTGAGGTATTCATAATTGCTGTAATGTGTAATTATGACGCAAAGTTAATGTGTATTTTTGACACAACCAAATTTTTGGGGCAAAAATCTTTCGACAGGCGAATTAAATACAAAGTCTGAAAAAAAGTAGACAAAAATTTGGAGGTTTCGGAAATTGTGCGTAACTTTGCACTCGCAATCACGAAGCATGGTTCCTTGGCCGAGTGGTTAGGCACCGGTCTGCAAAACCGTTTACAGCAGTTCGATTCTGCTAGGAACCTCAAAAGAAAAACACGAGCCCATGGCTCGTGTTTTTCTTTTGTAAAATCATCGTCCGGATGTCTGCCATGAGATTGTACAGATATCGTATAGGTTAATAGAATAGAGGCAGGCTACCGGTCGATGGTTTTAGAAGTCAATAATTTTCGGCTTTACGCTGGAACCAGCCCTGGTCGGCACCGCATACCGGGCAACGTTTGGGCGCACCCTTAGCAGTGACTACGAAGCCGCAGCGGCGACACATCCATTCTACCGGTTCGGCATCTTCGAATTCAGTTCCGCTTTCGAGGCGCTCAAGCAGCTTGAGATAGCGCTGTTCGTGCATTACTTCGACTTTGGCAATGAGTTTGTACAGATTGGCAATTTGCGGAAAACCTTCGTCCTGGGCGGTCTTTGCGAAATTTTCATAGAGGTCGCTCCACTCCTCGCGTTCGCCTGCGGCTGCTTCGGCAAGGTTGGTCTTGGTGTCACCGACAACTCCGGCGGGGTAACCGGCTGAAATTTGTACTGTGCCACCTTCGAGCAGGGCGAAGAACTGGCGGGCATGGCTGAGTTCCTGCTCGGCAGTTTCCATGAATACTGCTGCAATCTGTTCGTAGCCCTCTTCGCGGGCTTTTTCGGCAAAAAGGGTGTAGCGGCTGCGTGCCTGGCTTTCGCCGGCAAACGAAGCAAGCAAGTTGTGTTCGGTCTGAGTTCCTTTGATACTTTTCTTTTCCATATATTATCTGGTGTTTAAGTTTTGTATTAAAAACATTCGCAGGCCGTATTTGTTCAGCCGAACCGGCTACAAGCAGAATCTGTCGTTATCAGTGAACCAAACTTTGATTTGTTTGTTGAAAAAGAATAACAGACGTTTCACAAACTTAAAATTTGGTTATGCTAAAGAAATTATTGCTTAGCGCGGTTGTTGCCGCTGCTTCACTCTTCACTACCGCCTCGGCCCAGCGGACCGAACTGTCATTATCCTACGGCGGTTATACTCAGATGGACGCCACCAACATGCACGATGGCTGGCATCATGTCAATAATGCGTGGGGCGCTCTTAATGTCGGACTCAATTTCAATGTTGCCCGCAACATCTGGATTGGCCCGTCGTACACGTTCTCGAGTACCACCACCAAGGGAGGCCCGAAACACAGCAGTATCGCTTACCATGCCGTGATGCTCAACGGACGCTACCATTACTATCGCAACAGCATAGTGACATTGTATGCCAAACTCGGGCTGGGTGTGGAGTTCAGCTATATGCAACCGTACGACGACGATAACTATACCAAAGCCTACTGCGCTTATCAGATAGTGCCGCTTGGCGCGCAGGTGGCATTGTCGAACAACGTGGCTCTGTTCGGCGAACTTGGTTTCGGAGCCCAGGGTGTGGCCCAGGTGGGCTTCAAGTTCGGATTCTGATTGTATACAGCAAAGGCGCGCCTTTCATGGGCGCGCCTTTGCTGTATATGGTGTTTTGGACGGAATCAGAGTTTGGCGTTAAGTTCGGCTCCGGCTTTGAATTTCACAGCTTTGCGTGCGGGAATAACGATTTTTTCTTTGGTGCGGGGGTTGAGGCCTGTGCGTTCGCCCTTTTCAGAAACAGAGAAAGTGCCAAAACCAATGAGCGCTACTTTGTCGTTGGCTGCAAGGGCTTCGGCTACAGCATTAAGGGCGGCATCAAGGGCGTTCTTGGCGTCGACTTTGGAGAGATTTGCCTTTTCGGCAATTGCGTTGACGAGTTCTGTTTTGTTCATAACAATATAAATTATGGTTGTTTTTTTTGTTTTGACTGTTAATTACATTAATTCCGAACGCAAATATAGTGTTAATATTTGAAAACTGAATAAAAAATCGCAAAAAAAATATTGTTCATCCGATTTTTTTTGGCTTTTTAATATCCCAAAACGCCATATGAGGCGATTTTTTCAGTAATTTTGCATAAAATTTGATTTTACGAATAAATATGCTTGGATTAGGAAACCCTCAGCAATTACCCTCGGTAACCAAAAATCTGCTGGTGATAAACGTGTTGATTTTTGTGGTGATGTTGCTTAGTCCGCTAATGGATCAGAAATTGACTACCTATGCGGCATTGCATTATTTTACCTCGCCCGGCTTCAAGTTGTGGCAGTTGGTAACGTATATGTTTGTCCACGGCGGCTTCGGACATCTACTGTTCAACATGATTGCCCTGTACTTTTTCGGGCCGCCCATCGAGCGGGTCCTCGGAAAGGAGCGTTTTCTGTTTTTTTATCTTACCTGCGGCATCGGTGCCGCATTGGTGCAGGAGGGTGTGTTTGCCTGGCTTATCCACGGTTTTGATGTAAAATACGGTTCGGCTGCAGTAGCCTGGGTAATCGACCATTCGTGGGCCATGTTCAGCAACGGCTCCACTGCTCTTTCCGGCGAGGCGCTCATGGAGGGTGTCCGATATGGCGTCATAACCATAGGCGACGGCGGCTACAGCTTTGTGCCCGGAGTGATGGAACTTATAGGCATAGCCAATACCCCTACGGTAGGAGCTTCGGGTGCGATATTCGGCATTCTTGGCGCTGCGGCCATGTTGTTTCCCAATGCAAGGGTGTATCTGTATTTCGCCATACCGATGAAACTCAAATGGCTCGTCGTAGGCTATGCCGTTCTCGAACTTATACAGGGTATAGGCGGATACGCCACCACAGTGGCGCATTTCGCTCATCTGGGCGGTTTGCTTGTATCCATTCTGCTTGTGTTGTACTGGAAGAAAAAAGGTTTTTTCAATGACAAGTGGTTTTTCTAAACGATTGTTCACCGGTAGTATTGCCTCGATTGTATGGGGTAGTGCCACTGCGCGTATCATTACGATAAACTGTATCGCTTTCGTAATAATTACGTTACTGAATTTGACACTCGAAGGCTTTGGCATGGGGCGTGCCGCCGCTTCGTGCCAGCTGGCGTTGCCCGCCGATGTGCGAATGTTCGCCACCCGTCCGTGGACACTCTTTACCTATACACTTGTAAACACCGACTTGCTCAGGCTGCTGTTCAACATGCTGTGGCTGCTGTGTTTCGGCCGGCTGCTGTCGCTGCCCATGTCGGCATCGCGGCTTACATGGCTTTACATAGCCGGCGGCATATCGGGCGGTGTGCTTTATCTCGCAGGCACCATATTCGATTTATGGCATGGCACATGGCTGATGGGGCCTTCTGCCTCGATAATAGCTGTGACGGTGGCTACAGCGCTGATGCTTCCGCAACTCGAAATCAACATGCTGATAATAGGCCGGGTGAAGGTAATATGGGTGGCTATGTGTGTGTTGCTTATTTATTTCCTTGATATCGACGGCCAGAATCTCGGCGGCAATGCCGCACATGTGGGTGGCGCGCTCACAGGCATAGCCGTAGGGCTGATGAGGGGCAGCGTGCCCGGACTGCGTCTGCGCTTTATGGAAGCAAGCAAAAAAAAGCAGAACCAGAAAAAAAATATTAAAACGCCAAATAGGTCCGCCAAGGAATTTACCGAGGAGGACAACCGAAGACTCGACGCTATACTCGACAAGGTAAAGCGTGCCGGATACGGCGCGTTGTCCGATGCCGAAAAGCGTGAACTGTTCGATATTTCCGGACGCATAAAGTGAGATAAATCACAGACCTATGACATATTCTAAGCGGAATACTCCTCTTGCCACCCGAAAGCCCGTGCGGAGCCGGTGGTGGAAACTCGGCTACAGCCTGTGGCTGGCACTGAATATTATAGTGGCAGTAGGACTGATATGCTCGTCATATGCCGGTGTGTTCAATCCTGCCGAGGTGACCGGAGCGGGCATAGTAGGCATGACACTGCCGGGCTGGTCAGGAGTAGCCGTATTTCTGACGGTTTTTAATCTGATTTGGTGGCGCCGGACCTCGTTGCTCCTTATTATGGCAATGCTGGTGTGTGCCAAACCGCTGTGGTACTTCTGTCCGCTCAACCTGCCTCCCGGCAAACTGAGTCCCGAGGAGGCCGAGCGCTCATTCACCTTGCTTACATATAATACACTGGGGCTTATGGACCAGGAATCTCAGCCGGGGCCCAACCGTACACTTGAGTATATTCTCGACCAAGATGCCGATATAGTGTGTATACAGGAACTCTACTTTGTGTCTGAATCGGAAAGCCTTGGCGTTACCGCCGAGCAGGTGGCGGCACTGCACAAGCGCTATCCGTATATAGTTTTCACAAAGTCGCAGTGCGTGATGTCGAAATATCCGTTATCGGCCCTGCACATAGATTATTGCAAGCCTGATACCGGATGCGATGATTTCGCAGCCTATCAGATTGATGTCGACGGGCATTTGATTTCGGTGTTCAACTGCCATTTCCAGTCGATTGGCCTTACAGGCGAGGACAAGCAGCTGTACACCCGCATTACCGACGGCCATGCCAACCGCAACAGCGTGAACGAGGTGAGCAACCACCTGCTTGCAAAGCTGATGCATGCCAACCGGAAGCGTGCCCGGCAGATAGAGATGATTGGCCGCTATATAAAGCATTATGGCGGCGAGAATGTGATAGTGTGTGGCGATTTCAACGATGTGCCCGATTGCTTCGGGCTACGCCGTCTGGCAGAGTTCAACCTCCAGGAAGTGTATCCCCAGGTGGGATTCGGCCCTATGATTACCTATAATGCCAACCGCTTCTACTTCCGTATCGACCACGTGCTTTACCGCGGTTGCTTCAAGGCACACAGCATGGTGCGCGGTTCGCTAAAAAGCAGCGACCACTATCCGCTTACTACCACATTTGTATTCAATGATTGATATCAGCCTCGCTCTGAACTGAAACTGTCTGAACTTGCTCTGCCAACCTGCGGTTGAGTACATCTACCGAATCTTTCAGAGTGGCAATTTCCTTGCGGCTCGATTCAATGCTCGAACGGCATATTGACAGTTCCGCCTCGGTCTGCAGGTACTTCTCGTGGGCCAGGGCGAAAGCAGCGAAATATCCGCCGAAGAACACTATAGTCAGCGCTATCAGTGCTATGGTGATGTTGCGCGCCGACAGCAGGGTACCGCGGCGGTTGTCGCGGACGTCAGACAGAGGGTCTTCGTCGTCGTTGAAATCTTCGTTGTCTGTATCTTCTTCGATTTCGGAGATATAATCCCGGATTTTGTTTTTCATTTATGGTTAGAGGCTATTAAAAAGAATCGGTCGAGTGCATGCTTTTGCGCAGCCCGACCGGTTCCGAATTTTTTTATGATTATTATGCCGGAGTAGCTGCAATGGCTACTGCAGTGGTGCGGTTTATGCTTCGTCGACGCCGGCAAGAGAGGGGTCAATCATAATGCGACCGCAGTATTCGCACACTATAACTTTTTTGTGCATCTTAATTTCCATCTGCTTCTGAGGCGGAATGCGGTTGAAGCAGCCGCCACATGCGTTACGTTGCACGTAAACGATGCCGAGGCCGTTGCGTGCGTTGCGGCGCAGACGCTTGAATGCCGAGAGGGTGCGTTCGTCGATTTTGGGCTCGAGGGCCTTAGCTTTCTCGCGCAGGTTTTCTTCTTCCTGGCGGGTTTCATTCACAATTTCGTCGAGTTCGTTTTTCTTCTCGTTGAGTATGTGTTCCTGGTCGGCGAGGCGTTCTTCGGTGTTGCGGATGTCGGCCGACTTGTTGTCAATCGCGCGGTTGTAGTCGTTGATATGCTTTTCGGCAAGTTCAATTTCCAGGGTCTGGAATTCGATTTCTTTCGAAAGGAGGTCGAATTCGCGGTTGTTGCGAACGTTGTCGATCTGCTCTTTGTAGCCGGCGATGAGGCTCTGGCAATTCTTGATTTTTTCCTTTTCTACTGCGAGATTGCGTTTGAGCTCGTCGATGTCGTTGTGGTAGTTGTCCACGCGGGTATGCAGACCGGCGATGCTGTCTTCAAGGTCTTTTACTTCGAGGGGAAGTTCACCGCGTATGGTGCGGATACGGTCGATTTCCGAGAGTATGGTCTGAAGCTGATAGAGCGATTTTAGGCGCTGCTCTACTGATGAGCTATCGGATTTCTTTTCAGTGGCCATATATTTATTGATATTTAATCGGGTTGGATTCTAACTCTGATTTATAGACTGCAAAGTTAGGAAATTTTTCTGTAATAGCGTTATAAAAAATCTGTTTTGTGCAAGATTCGCTCTCAAAATGGCCTATATCGAGCAGCAGAATGTCGTTCTGCCAGTCTACAAAGTCGTGGTAGCGAATGTCGCTGCTCAGATATGCCTCGGCTCCGCTGCGCAGTGCGGTGCCGATAAATTCGCCTCCGCTGCCTCCGCAAAGTCCCAGGCGGCGTATTGAACGTCCGGGGTCATCGATGCGTGTGGTGCGTACTACCGGCGAGCCGAAGGCCTGCTTTATGCGGTTGATAAGCTCGGCTACTGTTATGGCCGGCTCGAATACGGCGTATGCGCCCAGACCCAGCGATGGGTCGGACTGGCGCAGGGGGGTAATGCGGTAGTCATATATGCGGCTGTTGAGTTCCGACAGGCGCGAGGGTATGGCCGCAGCGCAGCCGGCGGGCAGGGTGGCTGTGAGCTTTACTGCGTCGATTTCGTCATGGCCTGTAAAGGCATCTTCATCAGCAGCTGTAAAACTATGTACCGTCGCGTGGCAACTTTCCTGACGTGTAAGCTGTTCGTCGGCGCCAAGCTCGGTCATGGTCATGCGCACGGCTTCGGCTCCTGCGGGGTCGGTGATTACGCTGAGGCATATCAGGCGGTCGTCAAGTGGGGCGAGCACATGGCGGAACTCGGCTCCGAGCATCCCGGCCATGGTGTACGACACGCCTCCACGGGCCGAGTCGAGGGTCGTATGACTGCTGTACACAGTTATGCCGTAGCGTATCGCAGCCATCACGGCTTCTTCGACGGGCGTGTTGCCGCTGAGGCGTTTAAGGCCTTTGAATATAAGCGGGTGGTGCGATATTATGAGCGAGCATCCACGCGAATGGGCCTCTTCGACAATAGCCGGAGTTACATCGACACAAAGCAGTACGCCTGTACATTCGGCGCGCCGCGAGCCTACCTGGAGGCCGGTGTTGTCCCAGCTCTCCTGGTAGGCGGGGTGCGCCAATGCTTCGACGGCTTCTATAATGTGGCCGTTGAGCATTATTTTTCTTCGGGTTTTACTATTTCCAAAGTGAGTTCGTCGAGCTGCTTTTGGTCGAGGGCTGCCGGAGCGTCGAGCATCACGTCGCGTCCTGAGTTGTTTTTCGGGAAAGCGATGCAGTCGCGGATACTATCAAGGCCGGCAAACAGGCTTACCCAGCGGTCAAGGCCGTAGGCGAGGCCGCCATGAGGAGGTGCGCCGAATTTGAAGGCGTTCATCAGGAAGCCGAACTGCTCTTTAGCCTTTTCGGGGGTGAAGCCCAGAATCTCGAACATTTTAGCCTGAAGTTCGCTGTCGTGGATACGTACAGAGCCGCCGCCAACTTCAACGCCGTTTATAATCATGTCGTAGGCATCGGCGCGTACTGCAGCGGGATCGCTGTCGAGCAAGTGTATGTCTTCGTCCTTGGGGTGGGTGAAGGGGTGGTGCATGGCCATGAGGCGCTGCTCCTCGTCGCTCCATTCAAACATGGGGAAGTCGACAACCCACAGGCAGGAGAATACGTTTTTGTCGCGCAGACCCAGCTGGCGACCCATTTCCAGACGCAGTTCGCACAGCTGTTTGCGGGTACGCATCACATCGTCGCCGCTGAGAATCAGAATCAGATCGCCGGCTTCGGCATTCATAGCCTTGCGGAGTTCCTGAAGGGTTTCCTGAGTATAGAATTTGTCGACGCTCGATTTAACGTTGCCGTCAGCTTCCACGCGGGCATAAACCATGCCCTTGGCGCCGATTTGCGGACGTTTTACATAATCAGTGAGCGCGTCGAGCTGTTTGCGGGTGTAGCTTGCAGCTCCCTTGGCGCAGATGCCGCCTATGTAGGCTGCATTGTCGAATACGCTGAAGCCGTGGCCTTTGAGGACACCGTCAAGCTCTACAAAGCGCATGTCGAAACGAGTGTCGGGCTTGTCGCTGCCGTAATATTTCATGGCGTCGGCCCAGCTCATGCGGGGGAAGTCACCTTCAATTTCTATGCCGCGTATTTCCTTGAACAGGTGCTTGGCCATGCCTTCGAACAGACGGATTACGTCGTCCTGCTCGATGAAACTCATTTCGCAGTCAATCTGGGTGAACTCGGGCTGACGGTCGGCGCGGAGGTCCTCATCGCGGAAGCACTTTACAATCTGAAAGTAGCGGTCGATGCCCGACACCATAAGCAGCTGCTTGAGGGTCTGGGGCGACTGGGGCAGAGCGTAGAATTGGCCAGGGTTCATGCGCGAGGGCACAACAAAGTCGCGTGCGCCTTCGGGTGTGGAACCAACCAGCATGGGGGTTTCGATTTCGAGGAAGCCTTTGCTGTCGAGGTAGCGTCGTACTTCCATGGTCATGCGGTGACGCAGTTCGAGGTTGCGGCGTACGGGATTTCGGCGTATATCCAGGTAGCGGTAGCGCATTCTGAGGTCATCGCCGCCGTCGGTTTCGTCCTCTATAGTGAACGGGGGCACTTCGCTGGGATTGAGCACCCGCAGCGAGTCGGCAATGATTTCGATGTCACCGGTGGGCATATTGGAGTTCTTGGCTGTACGCTCGGCCACGGTACCGGTAATCTGGATTACAAACTCTCGACCGAGATGGTTGGCCTGTTCGCAGAGGTCGGCGTCGTGCTCGATGTTGAAAACCACCTGAGTAATGCCGTAGCGGTCACGTACATCAATAAAAGTCATGCCGCCCATTTTGCGGCTGCGCTGTACCCAGCCGGCGAGGGTCACCTTTTTTCCGGCGTCGCTGATGCGGAGTTCTCCGCAGGTATTTGTTCTGAACATTGTATAATGTAAAGGTGTTTCGTTTCTGACCTACAAAGTTACTGTAAAAAATCGAAACAGCGAACAATTTTGCCGAAAAACTTGAAAACTTGAACCGGGCCGGAGGTTCCGGAGTCAGCGCAGGTCGCGCAGCTGGTTGCGCAGACGTTTGCGTGCGAAGAATATTCGGCTTTTGATTGTGCCGAGGGGCAAGCCTACTTTTTCGGCTATTTCCTGATATTTGTAGCCGGCCAGATGCATGGCGAAGGGTATTCTGTATTCGTCCTCGAATGAGTTAACAGCCGCGTTGATTTCCTTGACGGTCAGTGAGCCTTCGGGGTTGTCAATGCCGGAATCCTGCGGCAGATTGAGCAGATACAGGTCTTCGCTGCGGTCAACAAGCACGGTGGTACGCGAGGCTTTGCGGTATCCGTTTATGAAAATATTGCGCATTACGGTGAGTACCCAGCCTTTGAAATTAACGTTTTCGGTGTATTTGTCTTCGTTGTCGAGAACTTTGAGCATGGTATCCTGAACGAGGTCGTAGGCATCGTCGCGGTTCGATGTCAGAAGGTAAGCAAAGTTAAGCATATTGCTTTGCAGGGCTATGAGTTTGGATTGAAAACGTTCGTTTGTCATATTTTGAAGATAAAGGTGAAACATAGTGAGTCTATAACTTATAAACAAAAGTAAGGCCACCGGGGTCGGTGGCCTTACTTTATTTTAAGTTATCTTTACGTTACTTTACTTTTACTACCAGGTATGACGAGAGGCTCCAGAATCGGGCCGGGTCGGTGATGTTGAGAGTCCACATTTCGTCGGCACCCTTGGCAATGACATACGAGCCGGTGGGAGCGGGTGTCATAATCTCTACTTTCTTTTTGGTGCGCAGGGGCAGTGAGGTAAGTTTGCGCTTGTCGGCTACGGTAAAGAAGTTTTTGTCGTAGTCGCCCAGCAGTACTTTCTTTTTCTGGATTATGCCGTGCGCTTTCAGTTCCTTGTCGGTGGCTATAACATAATAAACGGTGTTCATGGCGTTGGTCATGTCCTCGTTTTGAGCCTGAGATTGCTCGAGTTCGTTGCTGACGCTGGTCACAGTGGTGGCGAGCGAATCGTTTACGGTCGAAAGCTTTGTCACCTGGGTCTTGGCTTCGGCCAGATTGTTGGTGAGGCTTGTAATCTGTACTGACTGTTCATCAATCTGCTTGCGCAGCGAAGCTATTGTTGCCCGGAGCTTTTCGTTCGAGGTGCTCGATTTTTCGAGTTTGGCTTCAAGTTCGGCCAGACGTTCGCGACGCTGCTGCAGAGCCTGCTGGATTGCGTTGATGTCGCTCTGAATCTGCTGTCGGCGGTCGGGAGTTTCCGACATGCCGTTGGATGCGGATAGTATATTCTCGAGGCGTTTCACTTCCTGAACGTCGGTGGTGATGTCGCCCAAAAGTTCGAGGAGTTCGTCGCGTTCGGCAACGGCCTGTACAAGTTCTTCCTTGGTAGCGTCGTGCAGTTGCTGTTGCTGTTGCTGTTGCAGTTGCGCTGATTTTTCATTCGACTGGCATGAGCTGAGTGCCAGAAGGCCGATAGTGGCCATGGTTACAAGCTGTTTCATGTAGTTAAAGCGTTGAATTTTAGCATTAAGGATTTGGCTAAGTCTCGTCCCGTTCTTTATGACGGTATTTGTTTTTGTGCTCCTTTGCAGGAACTTTTTCCTGACCGCTTACAATGATAACAATTTCGCCTCGTGTTTGGTTCATTGAAAATAAATCGCGCAGTTCGCCAAGTGTGCCGCGATGGTGTGTTTCGTGGAGTTTCGAAATCTCGCGCGCCACCGAGGCCGGTCGGTCGTCGCCGCAGGCTTCGGCCAACTGTGTCAGCGTTTTGGCTACTCTGAGAGGCGATTCGTAAATGATGAAAGTCAGAGGCTGGGCAGCCAGCTCGGCCAGGCGTGTGGCACGGCCTTTTTTTGCCGGCAGAAATCCTTCGAATATGAATCTGTCGCATGGCAGGCCGCTGCTGACCAAAGCCGGCACGAATGCTGTCGGGCCGGGCAGTGTTTCAACCGTAACACCGCGTCGGCGTGCCTCGCGCGAGAGCATGAACCCGGGGTCCGATATGCCGGGAGTGCCGGCATCGCTGATGAGAGCTATGGTTTCACCGGCCTCGATACGGTCGAGAAATTTGCCGGTTTCGCTGTGTTCGTTGAACTTATGGTAACTGAGCATAGGGGTGTCGATGCCGAAACGTTTCAGCAGCGGAGCGCTGGTGCGGGTATCTTCGGCCAGAATCAGCGCCGCTTCGCGCAGCACATCGGCTGCCCGCGGAGTCATGTCGGCCATGTTGCCTACCGGAGTCGGCACTATGTACAGTTTGCCGCTCATGCCTGGAAATGGCGCTTGATGATGGTAAGGAAGTCTTCAACGGCTTCGTTATGGCTGTCCCAACAGAGGTCGTGAAGCAGATAGTCGCGGGCTTCTTCATAGGAGTTCATCTGCACAATCAGCCCTATGGTTTGGCTGAAGTCCGAGTCGCTGCCACCGAATAGTTCGCGGCGGAAGCGGTACTTGTCGTTGAGGGTGAAGGCTTTGCTGAGGTCGGCCGACTGGCGGGCCGAGAGCATTTCGTCGAGTTTGAGGCTGCGGGCATTTTCGGCGGCGGCCTCGGCTACGGTTGTGCTTGCCTTGTGTTCCTCGTGAGCCACGGCGGCTTCGGCAGCTACTGATTCGGGTACTACCTCAGCCGACACGGCCTCCTGATTCTTTGTTTCATCCAGGATGGCGGCTTCGCCTGCTGTGGGCTGCGTGGTTTTTGCGCAGTCGAGCAGTTGCTGCATCGACTCGGTATAAAGTTTGAATTTCTGCGCAAGCAGTTCGCGGGCTTCTTCGCTGTCGCGCTGTTCGATTACCCGCAGTAAGCCTTCGAGCTCTATGTTGAGCCGGTATAGTTCTTGTATGTTGTACACTTTTATAATGTTAAATATTGAATGTCGGATTTTTATTGGAATTTTTCAAGCAGCATATTTTCGACAGCGGCACGTATGCCGGACCGTTCGCAGAAAAAGCCGTTTATCATAAACACAACCACGTGTGTGGGTTTGCCTTCATCATCGATTTTGTAGCCGGCGTAGCACTGTACGGAGCTTACACTGCCGGTTTTCAGCAGCAGTTTGCCCTTGAGCGATGTCTTGGCCAGGAACGACTTTACGGTACCCTCCACACCAACTTTGGGGAAGAAGCCCACATATGTGTCGGCCGACTCGCTCTTGGCCATGTGTTCGAGTATGTCGGCCATGAAGCGAGGCGATATCCTGTTGGCACGGGTGAGTCCGCTGCCGTCGTTGATTATGGTGTATCGGGCGCTGATACCCTTGGAGTTCCAGAATTCTTTCTCCTTTTTAATGGCGTCTTTGCGCGAGCTTCCGGGTGCTATAGCCCGGAGTATTCCCTCGGCGAAAAGATTGTCGGAGCGTACCATCAGCGAGCGCATTATATCCGCACCGTCGGGCGATTTCCACTCCAGCAGCGTACGGATTGATGCTGTCGTCGCAGCCGCTTTGCTGCGTTTGCTTACTGCGATGCCGGCATCGGACAGGGCTTCGAGCAATTCAGCCCTGAGTACTGCCGATGGGTCGGGCATGGTGGTGCTTACACTCAGTTTTCTGCTGTTTATGTCGCCGCGGCGTATTATCAGACGGTCGGAGTAAATGCCGCGCAGCAGTTCGTTGCCGTCGTTGCTTTTTTCAAGTTCAAAGTCAATGTCCGGCACGTATGGCTTAGTGACACCGGTCAGCGGAAAGAGAGTAAAAGTGTTGTCGCGCCAGTTGAGGCCGAAAAGTCCTGCGCCGTAAGGATAGGCCACATCTTCGATTTCCCACTGAGCGATAGGTCCGGCGTTCTTGAGGTCCTGTACTATTATAATATCGCCGTTTATCTTGCTGATGCCCTCGGCCTGCAGACTGCGGACGACGGCATTGCAGAAGCCCAGGTTATGCTTGAACTGGCTGCTTTCGAGAGTCGGGTCGGCCGCACCGTTTATAATCAGGTCGCCGTTAAGCACACCCTTGGAAGCGGAGCCGCGCAGGCTTACCAAGGTGGTGAAACGGTAGTCGGGGCCCAGTATCTGCAGTGCGGTGGCAGTGGTCACACACTTGAGTATACTGGCCGGGGTCAGGGCCATCTGCGAGTTGTGGTCGACCAAAACCTTGCCCGAGCGTATATCCTTAATATATATACCTATAGAAGTTGATTCTTCGCCGTCAATGCCCAAAAAATCGCGGGCCGAAGCCGCTAAAGCTGCACATGCCAGCAGCAGTATTAAAGAGAAGTTGCGTAATGAATTAATCATGAGTAAATTAATAATGCCGTTACCCGTAAGTGTCCGGTTTCAAATCACGAAGTTATAAAATTTTATCTTTTCAGACAAATGAAAATAGCGAAAGTTGATTTACGTTTGTGGCCATATATCGGAACTTTTGCCTAACTTTCCTCTAAAACGTATTTTATCGTAAGAGGTAATATCCCCCCATAAACA
>ERZ777011.2592-NODE-2592-length-13797-cov-4.273177_pt1 | contig 13797 bp, 17 predicted proteins | sample MGYA00374964_ERZ777011 | MGnify/ENA primary metagenome ERZ777011 (study PRJEB29310, sample SAMD00008975) | mouse gut metagenome | study: EMG produced TPA metagenomics assembly of the Metagenome analysis of fecal microbiota from mouse which was promoted...
ATAGACCATGTCTATTTTTATGAAATTAATTTGCGAAATTTATTATACGTCATCCACATCGTTTTGTTTTTTAGATAGCTTTTCTTTGAGGCATCGGGATTACTTTTCCTGATGCTGTTTCTTTAGGCATAGGACCATATGGAAGTCCTGCATTGGCATATGCCGTATCCGGAGTAACGGAACCACTTGCCATGTTACCATCATAGGAAATTCCCATGGTTTCAAGCAGAGGATTTCCCATTGGAGGCTCTGGTGTCGGTGTGACACCAAATGTAGCTGCAAGCTGTTCCAGATTGCTGACAAGCTCCTGCTGTTTGTGTGGAAACAGATGGGAGTAAGTATTCAGTGTTGTGGATACTTTTTCATGTCCAAGTCTGTCAGCGAGGATAAGTGCGTCACACCCCTGATTGATAAGTAAACTGGCGTGACTGTGGCGGATATCATGGATACGGATTCGCTTTACACCGGTTTTCTTACAGCCTCTTTCCATCTCGTGGGAGAGAAAAGATTTTGTAATGGGAAAGAGCCTCTCGTTCGGAGCAAGCATATAGCGGGAATCCATATACTCCTGCAGTTCCTGACACAGGAAATCCGGAATTGGAACTTTTCGCTTGCTTTTTCTTGTCTTTGGGGTGGTAATGATATCCTCCCCGTGAAGACGCTGATAGGTTTTGTTAATATCAATCTGTTTTGCAGCGAGGTCGATATCAGCAGCAGTAAGAGCCAGAAGCTCCCCTTCACGCATTCCGGTCCAGTACAGTACCTGAAAGCAGATATAGGATAGAGGCTTGTCCTTAATGCCCTCACGAAAAGCAATATACTCATCGTAAGTCCAGTAATCCATTTCTTCTGCCTTTGCCTGTCCGATGCTTCCAGCCTGACCACAGGGATTCGTGTTTAAATCGTAGAAGCGTTTTGCGTAGTTAATCATGCAGGTGAGCTGATTATTGATGGTTTTCAGATAAGTTTTTGAATATCCTTTTGGGGAATTCATCAACTGATTCTGCCATCTTCTCACATCGGAAGCCTTGATTTCGTTGATGGGCTTCTTGCCAAAGAAAGGCAGGATGTGAGTTTCACAAATATGCTTCTTGGTCAGTATTGTTGACTGCTTCAGGCGGGCGGTCATATCCTCCATATAAAGTTCGTAGAGATTCTGGAAAGTCATATCCGGGTTGGCAGACTGCTTTTCAAGAAAATCCCTTTCATAAGCCAGAGCTTCCTTTTTGGTGGCAAAGCCTCTTTTCCACTTCTGTCGGTTGTTGCCCTGCCAGTCCGTATAGTAGAACTTGCAGAACCATTTACCAGTCTTGTTATCTTTGTAAGCTGGCATAAACATCATCTCCTTTGTAAATTGTAAGTATCTTTAGAATCGTCCGAAAATCTTGCATCGGATATTGTTCTAAAGCAGAACCGCGTGATTGCGGTATGTATCGCACCAACTTGATAATTCAAGTTATGGGTGCATGTTTCCAAAGGCTATGATATAATCTACATTTTTGTAAAATTAAATGAGGTTTTAGTTATCCTCTTCTTTGGTAGAAACAATCTGAATGGTTGAATAATCGGGTTTCTTTTTTGCTCCCTTGCTCTTTTTTTCCTTTTCTCTCTGTGAACTGAAATCAGAGAAGAAGCTGTCAGAGTAATATTCCAAAGTTTCTCTTTTCCAAGTTTCAAACTGTTCCTGACTTATGGAGCCGCTTTGTAAAGCAGCAAGCTTATTCATCCAGTTTTCCATAAAGAGACAGAAGTCTGCATTATAGGTCCCGCCTCCTTTGCCGTCAACCATGAGGGCTGAAGTCCACTCGGGATTTTCAGGCGGTTTGGTGCAGGAGAGCTGGAATGTAATATCTTTAATCTCCGTTATGGCAAATAAAGCATTGATGACATCTGACAGGTTATGGAAGCGATAAGATGGAAAATCCTCTTCTGCGGATACGATACCAATCTTATCTGACTTTGCTTCCAGAAGCTCCTGCCACGGTATATCCAGTTCATCAGCCACCTGCTTAATTAAGTCAATCTTCATGGTGATTTCGCCGGATTCGTATTTTTGAATGGTACGCTCCGACTTATCAAGTCTTTGGGCAAATTCTTTCTGCGTTATCTTTAACTGTCTGCGGCGTTTCTTAATTGCATTACCGATTTCCTCTGCGGTATACATGGCAAAACGCTGGTCATCTGATAAAGCCATATCATCACCTTCCTTATATTACTGTTACTGTTCAGTTGTTTTGATTCGTGTTTTGCGTAAAATCAAGAAATCCGTATCAAAAAGTAACTGATTTATAACGTCATAAATACTATACCATGAACTAATACGAATTGCAAGTGCGTATTTTTATAAAAATCCATTGACATGTTTTGAAAGATGTATTATGATTAAATACGAACTGAAAGTACGGATTATAACTTGAATGATTTAACAGAAGGTTTCAAATCTGTATCGGTAATGCAAATTTAATGGAAAGGAGGAGACGTATGATAACTACAAAGGAAGCATTTATTGATGCAAAGGAAGTCAGTCAGATTCTTGGAGTTGGTATGACAAAGGCATACGCAGTTATTAAGGCATACAATGCCGAACTGGATGCTAGAGGGTTCTATACCATGCGTGGGAAATGCCCCCGTAAATACTTTGAGCAGAAGATTTACGGATATGCAGATTACTACAATCCGGATGATGACCTGACGCAGAAAGCCGGCATGGTGGCTGAGGAGTGCGGCTATCAGGCAAAAGAAAAAGTCCAATCCGATTAGGAAAGGACTTTGATTGCAAAGCCAAAGCTTCGCTATGTATCTCGCAAATACATTATAGCAAAAGCATTTGGCTGCTGCAATCAAAAGATATCTGAAGCGTATGAACCTTGGAAACCGGAAAGGAGGCAGTATGGCACATGGTGACAGTGTGACAATCAGCTTCCGTCTGAACCTGAACAGGGAAGAAGATATGGAAATCTGGAGTTTTTTGACCGGAGATGCCATAGAACCCTGTTTTGGAGATAAGAGCAAGTTTATTAAAAGTGCGTTGATAAGAGTAGTTCAGGGCATAAAGCAGGATGAGAGTGAGAAGCGTCTTGTTTGTGAGTTGAATGCCCAGAGAGAGGCAATCCAGAATGCAATGTCTGGAGAAGCAGACCGGATTATTAATGCAGTGAAGCTGATTGTCGAGGAGCAAGTGAAAGGTCTGGCTGTAATGCAGACTGATAATCTGATATCACATGAGATATCGCAGACAACACTGGGAGAAAGTGAAGAAACTTCCAAAGTTTCTGAAGAATCTTTGGAGATATTGGATGATGATATTGCGAATTATGCGATGTCGTTTTTGACGTAACTGTGGCAAGTAGGTCATAAGAAGTTAATACACCTGGTATTACAAAGTTATAAAAAGTAATACCGGGTGTGATACAGGTTATTTTATGGTAATACCGACAGTAATACAGATGGGAGCTAGTAGTACAGCTGATATTACAAATAATTGCCCCGAATGGGGCATATATTGAGAGGGTCTTAGGGGGATTTTGCTCCCCCTAACCAGATTCTGTAAAACGCACTGCGTTTTACGTATCTGGCAAATTCTCTCTACACAAGTTTTGGAAACAGGGCAGCCTAAAGGGAACTTCCAATGACGGATAAAGAAAAAAAGAAACGAAAGAAGGGATTGCTTATAGGACGAAGAAGACAATTGATAGAACCAAGGAAGAATTTTACCATCCGCTTGTCGGATGAGGAACGGGAGCAGGCAGAGTATGATGCCAAAGCCAACAACATGAAATTATCAGATTATGTAAGGTATCTGATTACTCATGGTGGAAGAGTAGATACAACGCTTGCTTACGACAGACGGAATCTGATCAGTCAGATTTCCGGTCTTTGTAACAATTACAATCAGATGACAAGAACTGCCAACGGGTGTGGCTATGTCTTTGACAGCACCATGCAGACAGGAAATCATCTGCTTGAACAGATAAAGGATTTGTTGCAGGAGGTGGTGAACAGGTGGCAATAACCAAGATGATGCATATGAAGGCAAGCAGCAAGGCTCGAATAGACATTCATCTGGAGCATTCCATCAACTATATTTTACAACCGAAAAAGCTTGGGGAAGCAAATCTGGCAGGCGGTATCAACTGCCTGCCGGAGATGGCTTACCAGCAGATGAAGGCGACAAAGCAGATGTTTGGCAAAACCGGAGGAAGGCAGGGGTATCATTTTGTAATATCCCTAAAACCCGGAGAGGGAACACCGGAGATTATGTATGATATTGCAATGCGGTTTGCCGAGGAGGCATTTGCAGGTGAATATGAGGCAGTGGTAGCTGTCCATACAGACAGGGAACATCTTCATGCCCACATCATAATAAACAGTGTAAACATGGTGACCGGATACAAGTTTCAGTGCCGGAATGGTGACTGGAAATATAAATTCCAGCCCATTACCAATAAACTCTGTGAAGAATACGGACTGCATATCACTCCGGCTGAATACAGCAAGGAACCGAAGAATATGGCAAGACCACAGTGGGAGCGTGAGCAGACATTTTCCAAATGGATCAAGCAGGATGCCTTGTTTTGTGCCATCAGTGCAGAAAATATGGAGCATTTTATATTTCTTCTGGAGAAGCTGGGATTTGAAGTAAAACAGGGCAAGCATATAGCCGTAAAGATTCCGGGGATGAAGCGGTTTAAAAGACTGGACACCATTTCGGAGGATTTGAGCAGGGAGAGTCTGGAAGCTATGTTTCGATATGGGGACGCGAGTCTTGCATCGCCTGTAAATCGAACTGTTTCATTGCTGCCGGTAAGAAAAGCTGTTCTTACACCTTACCAGAGAAAGTGCTATGCAAGGATGTATCGTTTGCGTCTGGCTGAGAAAAAGCGGTTTACTTTTAAATCTGCTTATCTGTATGAGCAGGTGCGGAAAATGCATGAGCTTCAGGAAGAGTATCTGGTGGTGGTCAAGTATGATGTGAAGTCATATGGAGATTTGTTCCGATTGAAGCTGCGATTACAACAGGTGGATGAGGAACTGTGCAAAGTACAGAAGGAAATGTACCGAGACAGGGCGTTGCAGAAAAGGAGCTGTAAGACCGCAGAAGATTTGGCATTCTTTGAAGCATCTGAGGGTGATTATCGGGAGCGTTTGGAGCAGATAAAGCTTCAAAAGAAGGATAATCGAAAGAAGCTGAAAGCGGTGGAGCGGTGCCTTGAGAGAGACGGAAGTATGTTGGATGCAGAATTGGTACTCCAGATACCTGTTGGAGATATGGTAGATTTGGTAGATGTTGAGAAAGACGAAGTGCCGGGGAATCCATATCGGGTGCCGGAGGTTGTGGAAGTAGAGAATACTGCTTTGGATGATGTTGTGGAAGCAGATGTAATTACGGAACCGGAGTTTGATGCGGTTGTAGATGATGAGTTTGAAACAGAGGTAGAAACGTTTGCAGAGACTGCTATTACAAATGCTGAAAGCGTTGTAGAAACAGATATTGATGTGATGGTTGTGAATGTTGAACCTGGCTTGCAGAATGATGATATTTGTGATATTCGGGAGTATGGTGAAACGGTGAGATTACCATCTGCTAAGGCTGATTATATGAGAATGAGTGTAGCTGAAAAAGTCTCTTGTTATCCGTTTGATGACAAGGGAACAGATACAGCATTTGAGATGGTTAGGACTTATTTTGAAAAGATTGGTATGGACACAGGTTTTGATTCTGTTTATGAGGAGACTAAGCTTTTGACAGATTATTATGAGAAACAGAAGGCAGAAGAATTTATCCAAGAGAAAACAGAGCAGATAATAGAAAAGATGGATGTGATGGGGATTGATACAGAGAAGTTTTCAGAGTATCCGGCAGATGTGTTATCTAGGGCTTTTGATTTTGGGGATATGGAGTATTTTGTCGGGATTAAGATGTTTAATCAGATACTTGATAAGTTGGGGGTCAATATGGCACATCAAGATCGATATGAATTGTTCGATAGGATATATCAGGAGAGGAAGCGAGAAAAGAAGCGGGTAAATAGTAGAACTTTAAGGTGATGTAGAGACTTTGTGGTGAGGAGTTGTTGTATTGAATTGAGAGTACGACAACTTTTCACTTATTAATATGATACTGTTAAATTTGAAAAACATGTCTCTTAATGTTGTATATTTTGTGTTACAGTAGCTTTTGAGGAGTCAAATAGTCATACTTAATATATTTATGTAGAAAAACATAAAATATTATGCTATAATCAACATATGTCGGAAACGAGAGGTGATAAAATGCCAAGACCTAAAAGATGCAGAAGAGTCTGTAGCGAACCGGAATATTTATGTTTTGAACCGGAAGGAGTTACAAATCCTGAAAGTGTTTTTCTTTCTGTTGATGAATATGAAGTGATAAGGCTTGTAGACTTTGAAAAACAGAATCATGAACAATGCGCTGCAGTTATGGATATTTCACGCACGACAGTCACAGAAATATATGAAAGAGCAAGATATAAAATTTCGGACTGTATTGTGAATGGAAAACAATTAGTGATATCCGGCGGAAATTATAGAATCTGTAGCGGAAAACATAAAGCTTGTTGTGAAAGACCATGCCGGAGATATGCAGAAAATTCAGAAAAAAATATAATAACGAAGGGACAGAAAGATATGAAGATAGCAGTAACTTATGAAAACGGAGAAATTTTTCAGCACTTTGGACATACAGAACAGTTTAAGGTATATGAAGTAGAAAATGGTGAGATTATAAAGGCAAAAATAGTGGATTCCAATGGAAGCGGTCATGGAGCATTAGCTGGTTTGCTTTCTGAGGCAGGCATTGAAGTTCTAATCTGTGGTGGAATCGGAGGCGGAGCACAGATGGCTCTTGCGGAAGCTGGCATCAAGCTTTATGGTGGAGTGTCCGGTAATGCAGATGAAGCAGTTCTTGCTTTGATTAATGGAACACTTGGATATAATCCGGATGTACGTTGTGACCATCATGACCATGAGCATGGAGAAGGTGGACATACCTGTGGCAGTCATGGTTGTGGAAATAACTGTCATTAATCTATGTTGATGCTGGATGGGATGAAGGATGGATATTAATGAACTAGTAAAGCAAATACCTTTTTGGAAGAAACTTGTGGATGAAGAGAAAACACAGCTGTTAAGTGGTGCTGTTTTACGCGTTTACAAGAAAGATTCCTATATTTATGGAATGACAGATGCGTGTCTTGGAATGATTTATGTACAAAAGGGTTCTATCAGAGTTTATATCACAAATGAAGAAGGACGAGAGATTACTTTGTTTCATATCGGAAGTGGAGAATGCTGTATTCTGTCAGCGTCCTGCGTGATTACAGGAATATCACTGGATGTACAGCTATATGCAGAAGAAGAGACAGAGATTTTGGCGATTCATTCCGGAATGGTTCAAAAACTGATGGATAGTAATATCTATGTGAGATGTTTTGCCTATGAACTTGCGACGAAGAGATTTTCTGACGTGGTATGGGTGATGCAGGAAATATTGTTTGCAGGATTTGATGTGAGAATGGCAAGATTTTTACTGTCTGTTTATGAAAAAACCGGAGAAAAGAAGATTCAAATGACACAGGAAGCCATTGCAAAAGAAGTCAATTCAGCAAGAGAGGTAGTGGCGAGAATGTTGAAACAATTTGCTTCAGATGAGCTAATAGAGCTTAATAGAGGTGCGATTCTAATAAAAGATTTTGAAGGTTTGAAAAAAATAATTGAATAATGAGACTCAGTCACAGAAGAGAAAACTCCTACCGTATATAATGAAGTTAGAAATCAGGAACGATTACTGAAATTTAAAATAGGAGGGCTAACAAATGGCTGAATTAAAAATAACAAGAGAGAATTTTGAAAATGAAGTGATGAAATCGGATATCCCGGTGCTGATTGATTTCTGGGCACCTTGGTGTGGACCATGCCGTATGATGGGACCAATTATTGAACAGATGGCAGATGAGTATGAAGGAAAAGTAAAAGTTGGTAAAGTAAATGTGGATGAGGAAGGTGAATTATCACAAGCGTTTGGAGTCATGAGTATTCCAACCATTGTACTCGTTAAAGATGGAAAGGTTGTAAAACAAGCTGTCGGTGCAAGACCAAAGGCAGAAGTGGAGGCGATGTTACAATGAGTATTTTCGGATTTTTTAAACAAGCTGATATCAATGCAGGAGTTCAGGAATTTCTGAAAATAGAAAAAGCTGTATTATTAGATGTTAGAACAAAGGAAGAATATGAATCCGGACATATTGAGAATAGTGAGAATATTCCTCTCCAACAGATAGAGAAGGTCCTTGCAAAAATAACGGATAAGAGTACACCTTTGTTTGTATATTGCCAAAGTGGTGCAAGAAGCAGTAGTGCTACATCTGCATTGAAACAGATGGGTTTTTCACATGTTACAAATATCGGAGGTATTAGTTCATACAGAGGAAAGGTTGTGAAAGGATGAAGGTTGTAATTGTGGGTGGAGTTGCAGGTGGTGCAACAGCAGCAACCAGACTTAGAAGATTAGATGAACATGCACAGATTACCGTTTTTGAACGCTCTGGATACATTTCATATGCAAATTGTGGACTGCCTTATTATATTGGCGGTGTAATTGAGGATAAGGAGGAACTGACACTTCAAACACCGGAAAGCATAGGAAAAAGATTTCGCATAGATATGAAGGTGCATCATGAAGTAACAGACATCAATGCAGTAAAGAAAACGGTTACAGTTCACAATCTGGATACCGGAAAAGTATATGAGGAATCTTATGATAAATTAATTTTATCTCCGGGGGCAAAGCCGGTAATGCCGAATCTTCCGGGAATAGAAAATGAGAAGATTTTTACGTTACGAACAGTAGAAGACACATTGAAAATACGAAGCTTTGTAGAAGAAAAGAAACCAAAAACGGCAGTTATGGTCGGTGGTGGATTTATCGGACTTGAGGTTGCGGAGAATCTATGTGAATTGGGTGTTAAAGTAACAGTTGTACAAAGACCGAAACAGCTGATGAATACACTGGATTATGATATGGCAACTCTTGTACATAGCAAGCTACGCAGTAAAGGGATAAGTCTAAAGCTTGGCGGCGACGTAATCGGATTTGAGGAGAAGGAACAGTTACAGGTTCTTCTAAAAGATGATGAACCTATCCCTACGGACATGGTTCTAATGGCAATCGGTGTCAGCCCGGAAACTACACTTGCAAAAAAGATTGGTCTTGAGCTTGGTATTAAGGGAGCGATTGTTGTAAATGATAAAATGGAAACATCCGTGCCGGATATTTATGCGGTAGGAGATGCAGTACAAGTAAAGCATACAGTTACGGGAAATAATGCGGTTATTTCTCTAGCAGGTCCTGCAAACAAGCAAGGCAGGATCGTGGCAGATAATATTTGCGGCTTAGACAGTCATTATAAAGGGAGCATGGGTTCTTCGGTTATCAAGCTGTTTGATATGACGGTTGCCAGTACAGGACTCACTGAAAAAGCTGCAAAGGATGCAGGAATTCAATATGAACGAGTGGTGCTGTCTCCGGCTTCCCATGCAGGCTATTATCCCGGTGCAAAAGTCATGACAATGAAGGTTGTGTATGAAAAGGGGACATTAAAAATCCTTGGAGCACAGATTGTGGGTTACGATGGTGTCGATAAGCGATTGGATGTAATTGCAACAGCTATCAGTGCCGGTATGAAAGCAACAGAGCTTAAGGATTTGGATTTGGCATATGCTCCGCCTTATTCCTCTGCAAAAGATCCGGTAAATATGGCTGGATTTATGATTGAGAATATTGAAAGCGGAATCGTAAAGCAGTTCCACTTTGACGAACTGGACAAGCTGCCAAAAGATGGAAGTGTGACATTGCTTGATACAAGAACCAAAGGCGAATATATAAGAGGTCATGTGGAAGGCTTTATCAACATTTCAGTAGATGATATAAGAGAAAACTTTGGTAAGCTTGATAAGTCAAAACCAGTGTATGTGATGTGTCAGAGCGGATTAAGAAGCTATATATCCTGTAGAATTTTAGCTGGGGAAGGATTTGATTGTTACAATTTCTCAGGAGGATATCGTTTCTATGAGAATGTCATGAGGGAAACGAGTTTGATAGAATCATCACTTCCTTGTGGAATGGATAAGCAGTAGGAGGTACATAATGAAAAAATTACTGATTCTGTGTATGACTTTTCTATGTATCCTTACGGGATGTGGAAATACTGATTCTGTGAAGAACACAGAAAAAAAGTCAGGTTATCAGCAGGTTTCCATGGAAGAAGGACTTGAGCTTATGAAGGAAGATTCGGGATATATTCTTTTGGATGTCAGAAGAACAGATGAGTTTGAAGAAGGACATATTCCCGGAGCAATCAATATTCCGAATGAATCCATTGGAACAGAAGAGATTGCGGAACTTCCGGATAAGAATCAGACAATCTATGTATATTGCCGAAGCGGAAACAGAAGTAAGCAGGCTTCACAGAAGCTTGTGGACTTAGGGTATACAGATGTTATTGAATTTGGAGGCATAATTGACTATTCCGGAGAAATAGAGAAGGGTAGACAATAGCTTTTCATAATAAAACAAAAGGAGGTATTTTCTATGAAGTACGTTTGTCAGATTTGTGGCTATGTCTACGATGATGCCAAAGAAAAAGTCCCATTTGCAGAATTGCCGGATGATTGGAAATGCCCACTATGTGGTGCGGCAAAATCAGATTTTAAACCGGAAGTAAATGGTGACGAAAAGAAAGTTGTTACAGCCATAGAGCCAATGGAAGCAGATTTGGAGAAGCTTTCAGCAGGACAACTGGCAGCACTTTGTTCCAATCTTGCCAGAGGCTGTGAGAAACAGTACAAGCAGGAAGAAGCAGATTTATTTAAGCAGTTAGCAGATTATTTTACCGAAGCTGTACCGGCGGTAAATGATGCATCCGTTGAAAAACTTGCTAAGGAACTTCAGACAGATGCAGATAATTATGCAGCTGTAAGGGCTACTGCAGATGCTAATGCAGACAGGGGTGCTGCAAGAGTATGTGTATGGGGTGAAAAGGTTACAAGAATGCTTTCATCGTTGGTAAATCGCTATTTGAACGAAGGTGAAGCCATGTTAAAAGATACCAATATCTGGGTATGTACAACATGTGGATTTGTTTACATAGGCGATACACCTCCGGAACTTTGCCCGGTGTGTAAGGTTCCTAACTGGAAATTTGAGAAAATAGAAGGGAGAGCATAATCATGGATGAAAAAGTAGCTGTAAGAAATCTAAGACTTTGTACCAAAGATTGTCTGTGTCTTTATGTTTGCCCTGTTGGAGCCACAGACACAGAAAACAGTGTGATTGATGTAGAAAAGTGTATCGGTTGCGGAATGTGTGCACAGGCTTGCCCGAGTGGAGCAATTTCTATGGTGCCAAAGGAATATCCTGCACAACAGCCAAAGACAAATCAGGTGAAAGCAGTGCTGAATAAGACTGCACAGGCAAAAGCGGATGAAGAAAAGGAAGCACTTCAAATAGCAGAAGCTACTGATAAAGATGGACTGTACCGTTTGATGAAAGCGGTAGCAAAATCAGAAAGACTGGTAGCTGAAGACATTATGAGAGAAGCTGGATATATGCTTCCTCAGAGTAACAATGCACATGAACTTTTAGAGGATTTGATTGCAAATCCACCGACCAAAGATTTTCCTGTGGATGTTGCAAGAAAGTTATTAGAAATGATTCCAAACAACGAAAAAAATAATATTAAGAAAGAAGGAAAGACTATGAAGAAATGGGTATGTACAGTATGTGGTTATGTTCATGAAGGAGAGGAAGCACCGGAACAGTGCCCTGTTTGCAAACAGCCAAAGGAAAAGTTTAAGTTAATGGAAGAAGAGAAGAAGAATCCTTATGCAGGAACTCAGACAGAGAAAAATCTTGAGGCTGCTTTTGCAGGAGAATCTCAGGCAAGAAATAAGTATACATATTTTGCTTCTGTTGCTAAGAAGGAAGGCTATGAGCAGATGGCAGCTTTATTCTTAAAGACAGCTGACAACGAAAAAGAACATGCAAAGATGTGGTTCAAGGAATTGAACGGTTTAGGTGATACACCTGCTAACTTACAGGCAGCGGCTGATGGCGAAAACTATGAGTGGACAGATATGTATGAAGATTTTGCTAAAACTGCTGAAGCAGAAGGCTTCACAGCACTTGCGGCTAAATTCCGTATGGTAGCTGCAATCGAGAAGCATCATGAGGAAAGATACCGCGCACTTCTTAAGAACATTGAGACTGCACAGGTATTTGAAAAGAGTGAAGTAAAGGTATGGGAGTGCCGTAACTGTGGTCATATCGTAGTTGGCACAAAGGCACCTGAGGTTTGTCCTGTATGTGCACACCCACAGTCATACTTTGAAGTAAATGCAGAAAACTATTAGGAGAAAATTAAAATGAGATATTTTATTTGTGAACATTGTGGAAATATTGTAGAAATGGTTAAAGATAAAGGTGTACCGGTAATGTGCTGTGGTCAGAAAATGACAGAGATTATTCCAGGTACATCTGATGGCGCAGTAGAAAAGCATCTTCCAGTATGGACTGTGGAAGGTAATACAGTAAAGGTTTCTGTTGGTTCAGTAGAGCATCCAATGGTAGAAGCTCATTATATTGAATGGGTATCTTTACAGACAAAATCCGGAAATCAAAGAAAGGTGTTAAAGCCAGGTGATGCACCGGAAGTATGCTTTGCCATTTCTGAAGGTGATGAAGTAGAAGCTGTATATGCATACTGCAACCTTCATGGATTATGGAAATCATAATTGATATGACTTGCTTGATACGTAAATGGCTGCAGCTTATATGTTGTGACCGTTTTGTGTATAAATAAAAGAGAATTGATAAGATAAAAGCAAATAGAACTAATAATAGTCTCACTAGTCTCAAATTACTATGAGACTGGTGAGACCAATATGAGACTGACTAAAGTAAAATGTTTCCCCGACTTGGGGAACAATTAATTAAATTCATTCATAGCATCCACATAATCCTGTAATCCGTTTTCTTTTAATGCCAGTTTGGCATATAGCAGAGGGGTATCCTCTGCCAGCCGGTATAGATATACAATATCATTCGGGTTATCAAAGGTGACAGAGGAATTACATTCTTTGCAACAGATAACGAGAATGGAGTTCTCTCCGGTATTGACGATAATAGAGTCCGTAGCTGGATTATACATACCGAACCGGAAATTAAGATTATTGTTCATGACAGTCTCCCTCCCACAGATATTTTGCACCATCCAGCAGGTCACTAATAGCTGTTAGCATATTAGTGTATTCAATCTGTAATTCCTTAATGTCATCCGAAGAAGGCAGTGTATTTGAAGTGTTGCCGGTTGCGGTAAATGCCTTCTGCATTTCAAGTAATTGCAGATATAACGCATTTACAGTTTGTACCAAAGGATATATGGTTTCTTTCTTACCAACAACACAGATGTGGTTGTAGATGCAGGAACGGACAAAGTAATCTTTCTTCATCATTCCACTGGCAAGAATCCGGGCTTCGATTTGTTTTCGTTCAGCGTCAGTAATTCTGAAACTGATGGTTGGATTTTTATGTTGATTGCTCATGGTAATGCTCCTTTCGTTTTAGATGTGGCAGCAGGCATAATAGATAACCTGACAGCCACAAGAATTTATTCATTGTGAGTAATAAAAAAGTAGATTATATCAAGCCGATGGAAAATTATCGGTGCAGATACTGCAACTAATTTGCTACTAAAAACTTTGAAAACGATGCGAAAAGAG
>ERZ777011.2593-NODE-2593-length-13777-cov-3.255502_pt1 | contig 13777 bp, 8 predicted proteins | sample MGYA00374964_ERZ777011 | MGnify/ENA primary metagenome ERZ777011 (study PRJEB29310, sample SAMD00008975) | mouse gut metagenome | study: EMG produced TPA metagenomics assembly of the Metagenome analysis of fecal microbiota from mouse which was promoted...
TCGAAAATATATTCGCTGCACCTCGCAAGAGCAGCGGTGCTGCCGGGCCGGTGGGGGCGTGAAGCGATTTGGCGGAAGCGTCGGTCGGGCCTATGGTGTCGACCGGCGTTTTCGTTGCGGTTCCTGCGGCTTCTCTGTCGACGGGTCATCTGTCGAAGAAGCATGGTGAGGCAGTCGCCGGAGTGGGCGGCGACGCGGACGCTTAACCGCCTGTGGCGGACGGACGCATCGTATCGGTCGATCCTTTTCGTTGCGGGGCGATGTCGATTGACGGGGGGCCGGCCGTTGCAGCACCGCCGCAGGGGGATGTATATTCGGGAGGAGAGGGTGCGATAAACGAAACAGGTGCCGGATCTGTCCGGCACCTGTTTTCGGAGTCGTTGCGCTTGTCGCGCTATTTTGTCTGGGCGTTGACGAGCCATTCGGCCCTTTCGACTGCCAGGTGGATGTTCGCGCAGATGTTCTCTTTGCCCACGATCCGGTCGAGGCCGGCTTTGAGCAGGGTCTCCCTGACCGAAGGATTCACTCCCGAAAGGATCACCTCAATGCCCTCTTTCCGGGACGCCTCGATTAGGTTGGTGAGGTTGTGCAGACCGGTGGAGTCGATGAAGGGAACTTTGCGCATGCGGATGATACGGACCTGCGCCTTCTCGCCCATCGTATGCATGATGTCGTCGAACTTGCTGGCGATGCCGAAGAAGAAGGGCCCGTCGATTTCGTATACCTCGATCCCCTTGGCCACCTGCACCTTGTCGTCGCGGTGGTTGCTCTCGGCGTCGGCCGTCATGTCGATCTGGTCGTGGATGACCGAGATGTTGGTACTCTCCATGATGCGGCGCATGAACATGACGACGGCCATGAGCAGGCCGGCGGCAATGGCGATGGTGAGGTCGAAGATTACCGTGAGCAGCAGGGTGGTGAATAGCACCGCCAGGTCGGCCTTGGGGTTCTTCATCATGCCGCGGATGGTGCGCCATTCGCTCATGTTGTAGGAGACGATCACCAGCACGCCCGCCAGACACGCCATGGGGATGTGCCGGGTGAGCGGCGAGAGGAAGAGCAGGATGAGCAGCAGCACCACGGCATGGACGATGCCTGCTACGGGGGTACGTCCGCCGTTGTTGATGTTGGTCATGGTGCGGGCGATGGCGCCCGTCACGGGAATGCCGCCGAAGAAGGGGACGACGATGTTGGCGGCGCCCTGTGCGATGAGTTCCGTATTGGAGTTGTGGCGGTCGCCGGTGACGCCGTCGGCTACGGTCGCCGAGAGCAGCGATTCGATGGCGCCGAGCATGGCGATGGTGAAGGCCGGAGGCAACAGGCCCCGGATGGTCTCCAGGTTGAACGAGAAGCCCGAGGGAGCCGGTATGGTGGGGTTGATGCTGTAGCGGTCGCCGATGGTTTCGATCGTGTCGATGCCGCCGTACCTTTTCAGGAAGTAGGAGGCTACGGTGACGAGAATGATGGCTGCGAGCGAACCCGGCACCTTGCGCGACACCTTCGGAGTGAGCAGGATGATGAGGATGCTCACCAGGCCGATGCCCAGTGCCCAGAGGTTGGTGGTGTCGAAGTTCTGGAAGTAGACGGCCCATTTGCCGAGGAAGTCTTCGGGAAGGGCGCCGTCGATGCGCAGGCCGAAGAGGTCTTTGATCTGGGTGGAGAAGATCGTGAGGGCGATACCCGCCGTGAAGCCCACGATGATGGGGTAGGGGATGAACTTGATGACCACGCCGAGCTTGAAGAGTCCGAGCAGGACGAGGATGACCCCAGCCATGACGGTGGCGATGGCGAGTCCCTCGATACCGTACTGGCTGATGATGCCGGCGACGATGACGATGAAGGCTCCCGTGGGACCCCCTATCTGGACGTTGTTTCCGCCGAGGAACGAAACGATGAAGCCGCCGATGATGGCGGTAATCAGTCCCTTTTCGGGCGAAACGCCGCTGGCGATACCGAAGGCGATCGCCAACGGCAGGGCCACGATGCCGACGATGATACCGGCCATCAGGTCGGCGGTGAATTTCCGGCGGTCGTAGTTCTTCAGCGCCGAAAAGAGTTTGGGATGAAAGTCGATGGTGTGTTTCACGATCGTGGATGTTGTTAGGGTTAGCTATGTTAAAGCGCCGCAAATATAAGAAATATATTCGCTGAAACACGCAAGTACAAGTCGTCCCGAAAGGGGCGCGGCACGCTTGCGGAGCGATTCGTTTGCAGCGAGTTATTCGATGAAACCCGAACTTACCCCGCGGGAGAGGTATTCGGGAGGTATGCGTGTCGCGTTACGTGTATCGTACAAGGTGTTGTACAAAAAGGAGGACCGTTGGTCGGCCTTGCTGCCGGTTCGCGGTGTCGGTGCCGGGTTTGAGCCCAACTTTATCGCTATCCGAAGGGGCGAGAGGCATCCGGATGGCGATGCGTAGCGATTGAATCGAAGGATCGGATCAGGAAGGCGACCGCGTGCGCCGTATGCCGTTCCATCGGTATGGGGCCAGTGGCGCACCGCACCTGTCTTTTGACAAAGGACCTTCGGCCGGTCGGTGCTCCGGTTGTGAGGGTGTGGCGCCGTGGCGCGGAGGGAATCCAGGGAACGGGATCATAAGGTTCGGGGAGGTGGAACGGGACTTCCTGCGTCTCCCCTGCACGGCGTCAGGCGAAATAGGGGAAGGTGTGCGGAAACGGGGCAATGCCGGTTTTTCCGGGTGCCGCCGGCGGTCGTGCGATGTTCGTGCGGTGTTTCGGGGCGGTATCGCCGGGATATGAAAAGAAACGCCCTCGGCCGAAAGCATCGGCCGAGGGCGACTTCTTCTCGGGATATTGTCTCGCTCGTTTGTTGTCCGATACCGCATAGGACGAGCTTCACGCGCACAGTGCGGGCGAGCGGGGGCTATTTCACCACGTTACCGCGGATGAAGAGCAGGTCCGGCCGGCCGTCGGGGGTGTTGGTGTATATCTTGACGTTGTTGGCGAAGGCTCCCGTCCCTTTTTTAGGGGTGTAGGTGATTTCGAGCGTGCCCGATTCTCCCGGCAGAAGCGGTTTGCGCGGATATTTGACCGACAGACAGTCGCAGCTCCGTTCGGTGCGGAGGATGGCCAGCGGTGCCGATCCGGTATTGGTGAAGGTGAAAACCGCGGTCTGCGGTTTGCTGCGCAGGCGGAGGGTACCCAGGTCGTGTTCCATGCGGTCGAACGATATTGCAGGGACTTCGGCCTGCCGTGTTACGGAGGATTGCGGCGTTTCCCGGTTCGTCGTTTCGGGTGTTGCGGGGGGGGTGCCGGCTCCGAGCAGGAGCGCAGCGGCGGCTGCGAGAAGTGTAGACATGGTTCGTTGCGTTTCGGATTCGCGCTACCCGTGGGTGGGCGATGATGGGGAGGTGACGGTATGGTCCCGGGCGGACGCTCTGCGGCGCCGGGGCGGTTATTTCAGGCGGAAGACGTAAGTGATGGTTCCCGTCTGTATCGCGTTGGCTTCGCTCGGCGTGAAGCGGGCCTGGCGTGCCGCCTTCATGGCCGCATCGAGCAGACGGGGAGCCTGGGTGGTGGAGCCCTGCGGGTGGAACGAGGCGGTCTGTACCCGTCCCTGGGCGTCGACGGTGATTTCGATGATGACGATTCCCTCGGCATTGTTCGATTCATAAGCGGGTTTGGGAAGGCTGCCTATCGCCCTTCGACCTTTCAGGTCGAAAGAGATGCCTTCGTTGCCCGTTCCCGCCCCCGTGGGGGTGCCCTCGCCGCCCGATTCGTGTCCGCGGTTGCCGTCGGTCGCCGCACCCGAGCCCTGCGAGGCGGCGTCGGAGGCGGTGCTCCGGCCCGGAAAGAGGGCGCGTCGGTTGACCTGCCGGTCGGCCGCGGGGGCGGTGTTGGATTCCTGTTGTTGCTGCCGTCCGCTGACCAGGGAGGGGGCCTCTTCGATTTCCTGTGTGAGGTACTCCTCCTGCGAAGGGGTGGGGCGACCGGTGGCCTCCTCGGCCTCGGAGAGCGCTACATTCTGGGTGCCGCTTCCGTCGTTGTCGTCGCCGAAGTCGACAAGGATCCCCTGGGCGGGCGACTCGTAATCCGTGTGGAACGATACGAGCAAACTCGCCGCAAGAAATGCGGCGAGGTAGCACACCGCGACCAGAAGTCCGGTCCGTTTGCCTTTGCGGTTGTCGTCGGGAGCGTAATAATACATGGCGTACCTGTTAGTTCGGACTGGTGGCCAGGATGAGCGTCCACTTGTTGTCCTTGGCGATGTTCATCACCTTCACCACATTGTCGATGGGAACGCTCTTGTCGGCATGCAGCGACAGGGTGGGCTGTTCCGCCCCCTCGAACTTCCCGACCAGAACCGTTTCCAGTTCGTCGAACGCTACGGGTACCGTTTCTACGTAGTATTGCAGGTCGGCGGTGATGGAGACCGTCGTATAGGGCTTCTCCTTGATCTGGTTGTTGCTCGTGGGAAGGGTCAGCTTCAGCGCATTGGGGTTGATGAGCGTGGTGGCTATGAGCATGAACACCAGCAGCAGAAACATCAGGTCGGTCATCGAAGCCGAGCTGAACGCCGAGTTTACCTTGGAGCCTCTTTTGATAGCCATGTCCTATTATTTCTTGTCTACCGGTTGGTTGAGTATGTCCATGAAAGCGATGGAGTTGGCTTCCATCCGGAAGATGAGCTTCTCGATGCGGGCGATGAGGTAGTTGTAGCCGAAATAGGCCGGGATGCCCACGATAAGACCGCCCACGGTCGTGATCATGGCCACGTACATACCGCTGGAGAGGATGCTCATATCCACCACGCCGCCGGCCATCGACATGTTCATGAATGCCTGCACGAGGCCGATCACCGTACCCAGGAAACCGATCATCGGTGCGCCGCCCGATATGGTAGCCAGGGCGGGCAGGCCGTTCTCGAGTTTCGATACTTCGAGGTTGGCGACGTTCTCGATCGCGTTCTGCACGTCGGTCATGGGGCGGCCGATGCGTTCGATGCCCTTGTCGATCATTCGGGCGATGGGCGTATCGGTTGATTTGCAGAGGTCCACCGCGGAGGCCATTTTCCCTTCGTAGATGAAGTCGCGTATCCTGTTCATGAAGTTCTGGTCGATCTTCGAGGCTTTGCGGATGGCGATGAAGCGTTCCACGAAGATATAGACGGTCAGTGCGCCGAGTACCAGCAGTACCCACATCAGCCAGCCTCCGGCAAGGAACAGTTCCCCGAACCCCATCGTTTTGGGCTGTTCGGCCACGGAAACGGCAGCGCCCGCCGCCTGCAGAAATATCGTCATAGTTGCGTTTGTTAAGGTTTTTTATTCGATTTTCAATATTCTCGTCGTTGTGAGCCGCCGTTCGGCGACGGATTCGCAAATTTAAGAAACATATTCCAAATTCATGAATCGTTCGGCCGAAAAGCATGCCGGCCGGTGCAGGGATCCGGAAAGCGTCGGTACCTTCCCGAGGCGTGTCGTTCGGGGTTCCGTTCCCGATTCGGCCGGCTGCTGCGGGCGGCTTGCGGGGGCGGGACTAGCCGAATCGGGAACAGGACCGGTTACTATAAGCGGCGATGGCGTTACCGTTCGGCATCGTTTTCCGCAGCCTCGGGGAGGGCGTCGCCGGGTTGTTGTCCGGCGCTCCGGGCCTCCGCTTCCCGGCGCTGCATCTCTTCGCGCATGCGGCGGCGCCTCTCCTCGCTCGCTTCCCGCCGTTGTTCGATGCGGCTTTTGGCGGGCGGCGGGGTGGTCGGCGCGGGAGATATGGCTGCGTCGGCTCCGGAACCCGTCGGTTGCGCGGCGGGGGAGAAGGGGGTTGTTGCGGCTTCCCGCTCCGTGCCGGCTTTTTTCGCCTCTTCCCGTTCGGCACGTTTGCGCCGGCGGGCCTCCTTACGCGCTTTCGACTGACGGCCGATGTCGGAGAAGACATTGAAGTCCTCCTTGTAATAGATACCGATACCGTTCTCCTGGAGTCCCTGGTTTTCGTCGTAGCGGTTGATGGTACGTGTGAACGCCTTGAGCGATACGTTGCCCGCAGGGGTGATCACCCACGTGAGCGAAGCATCTCCCGTGATGTTGGCATTGTTGCGCATGTTGTTGTCGGCGTTGTAGTTGCCCTCTACCTCGAGGATGAGACGGTCGTTGCCTCCGATGTTGTAGGAGAAACCGAAGTCCACCTCTTCGGAGGAGGTCTGGTCCTGCGGACGGTAGTTGAGCATGATGTTCAGATCGTTGGTCGAGATGAGGTTGCTCAACTGGCTGGAGAGGAAGTTGAGTCCCATTGTCGCTCCGGCCGACGTGGCGTCGGTATCGGCTGCGGTGCTGCCGTTCGGTGCGAACGATCCGAAGCCGACCCAGCCACAGGAAGTTGAGCGCTCTGTCCTCGTTGGAGGCGAGGGCGCCGCTCAGCACGTTCTGGATGTCGGCATCGGCCGAGGGAATGCGGATATCGAAAGTCAGGTCGGGCCTTTTGAGGCTTTCGCGGATGCGTACGATGCAATCCACCGGGATGCGTGTGCTGGTGTTGATGCCGGTGCCCTGGAGGGTCGAGGCGAGTTGCTGGAGCGATGCCCGCACCCGGTACACGGCTTCGATGTTGAGCATGGCGTCCATCGGATCGCCGCTCAGTTGGATGGTACTGCCCGGTTGCAGGATGAACTTCTTGTTGGAGATGATCGGCTGCATGCTGAACAGGAAGTCCCCTTCCGTGATCTCGTAGGTGCCGAAGGTGGAGAGTTCGCCCGTACCGGGATTGAGCAGTACGTTCAGCGCCGCCGTACCGCGGGCGTTGAGGGCCATGTTGGTGGCCGGGTCGATGATGATCGAGAGCAGCAGACCCGGCGTGACGTTCAGCGCCACGTTCAGGTTGAGGTTGAGCTTCTCCTTGGGTTGCTCGGAGCGCTCCGAGAGGGAGCGTTTGTAGGAGAGGAGTTTCTGGGCCAGCGTATTTTCCGGCGTCGTCTCCTCTGCCTGTCGGCTTTCGAAGACGATCCAGTCGGCTTCCGCGATGCTGGACTTGTTGGAGAGCGGCAGGTAGAAGGCCGATCCGGGCTGGGTGGTGACGGCCACGTCCACGTTGATGCCGTTCCGGTTGCCTTTCACGTTGATGGCCCCCGAGAGATATACCTTGCCGTAGAACATGTCGCCGGCTTTCGCCTTCAGGTTGATGGCCATCAGGTTCGACGGTACCAGACGGGCCGAGTAGGAGATGTTCGCCGTGTTGGCGATGTCGGCTTTCGCCTCGAGCGTGGCCCGGTTGCCTTCGTTGTCGGTGAGCGTGGTGAGGGGCAGTGCCACTTTGCCGTCGTCGATGTCTATGTCGAGCGTCGAGGCGCTGTAGGTCACGTCGGTCATGCCCACGGTCGTGGCGAAGTCGGTCACGGAGACCGTACCGTTTATCTTCGGCATGCCCTTGCTGCCGCGTATTTCGAGGTAGACGGCCGTGTCGCCCTCCACCGAACGGATGACCTCGGCCGGCAGGAACGGGTTGGCGGCTGCCAGCGGGAGCCCGCCGATGTCCACCGTGGCGGCGTAGGCATTGGTGTCGGGGCGGTAGAAGCCGCGTACGAGGGTTTTACCGTCTGTGGTATTGACGAGCGACAGACCGGCGCGTTCGGTGGCGAAGTCCCATGCGCTGTTCAGACGGAGCGTCGGTGCGGTGTAACCGTTCATGCTCAGGCTGTCCATCAGGATGTCCGCTATCAGTACCGGGTCCTTCATACCGGATATGAGGGCTGCCGTGCCGTCGAGCGAACCGTCCAGGGTGCCTTGCGGCAGGCCGGCGATGTTGTTCAGCGGGCGCAGGCTGAACTGGTCGAGCGACAGCCGCAGCGTATCGCTCTTTGCGTCCGACAGCGTACCGTCCACGTGCAGCCGCTGTTGGCCGCTGGCCAGGAGGAAGTCGTCGATCGTGATCCGTTCCGGGGCGTAGGCGATCAGGTTCGAGGAGAGGTCCCAGCGCTGGCGGCCCAGCATGATGTAGGAGGAGGGGTTGAACTGCATGCCCACGTGCAGCTCCTTCTCGCCTTCGGGGCGGGAGAGGAGCGACTCTACGTCCAGTACGGCATTCAGGTCGCTCGTGCTGTCGCTGAGGTTGGCGTTGAGTACGATCCTGTCGTCGGCCACCCGTGCCGTGATGTCGTTCGATGGCATCGAGAACCCCGGCAGGTAGAGGTCCTCGGTGGTGAAGTGCAGGGTGATGGCGTCGTAGTCGGTGGTGTTGTCGGCGGTGAAACCGAGTTTGGCGGCGAAGAAGTCGCCGTACTCCACGTAGTCGCTGTTGGCTGCGACGGAGAACCGTTCGCTCGTCGGATCGAACAGAGCGTCCAGTCGGGTGCCCTGCGCGATGCTGAATCCCGGCAGGAAGATGGCTGCGAGGTTATTGGCTTCCTTGATGTGTACATGCAGTTGCGAACGGCTGTCGGACCCGGGTGTCGGGTTTGCAGCGGGGGCGGCGGTTGCCGGCACCGGTACGGAGGAGGCAACCGGGCGGGCGGTGTTCGCCTCCGGCAGGGAATGCCCGTGGGGAGAAACCTTTCCGTCCGGAGCGAGGACCGGCAGGTAGTCGTACAGAATGTGGCTCAGGTAACCGAATATGTCCCGGTAGGCGATGTCGCTCCGATACTCCGCGTCGGCGAACGACGAGCGCATCGCGAGGTATTTGCTCCGGTCGTCGTTGCGGCCCGTGAGGAGGATGGTATCCGCCCGTACGTCGTCCGTCGAAGAGGTGTAGTGCAGGTCCGAGAGGAGGACTTCGCCGTTGATGTTGTCCAAAGCGTTGCCGCTGCCCGCCGCGCGGAGCCGGCCGCTGAGAATGGCGACGCTGTCCTGGCGGTTGACGTTGAGGCTGTGCAGGTCGGCCCGCCGGAGGTCGAGTTCCGCCCGGTAGGCGGGAAGGCTGTCGCTCAGATCGGCTTCCCCGGTCAGCGTGAAGAGCAGTTTCGGGTCGTCCGACAAGAGGCTCGCGCGGGCTTTCCGGTCCGCATAACTGCCCGAGGCCATGAGCTGTCGGTAGGTGTAGCCGTTGAACTCGGCCATGGGGACGACGAGGTTGCCGTTCACCGTTACTTCGCCCCGAAAGAGGCGCCCCCGCGCCTTGGCGTCCAACGCCACCTTGCCCAGCAGGTCGTTGTCCAGTATCCTGCCCAGGTCGGCGCCGTTTACCGTCACCTGGCCGTCGAAATCCGTGGCGCCGTTGCGGGTACCTCCGTTGCCGACGGCCGTGATGTTTCCTGCATCGGCCTGCATGGCCAGCTTCGCCCGGAAGGCTGCCAGACTGCCCGACGCATCGCCTTTCAGGTCGATGCGGCCGATCCGTTCCAGCATGCCGGCCGTGGTCTGCGGCAGCGAGTCGGGGAGGAAGGCTCCCGCTAACCGGGTCACTCCCGTACCGCTGGTGGAGAGCTCCCGGAGCTGTACGTCGAACCGGGCATTGGCCATGTCGGTGACGCCCGCCAGTGCGGCGTCGAGGCCCAGTCGGGCGTCGTGTTCGCCCGCGATGAGGGCGAGTTTCACCTTGAAGTCGTTGATGGTGCCGCCGAAATCCACGTCCGCCTTGTGCAGCGACACGCCTTCGCCCGTGCCGAGCGACGGAACGAAGTAGGCGAGCGTGCGGGTGGAGAGTGTCGAACGGCGGAGCTGCACGTCGAAACGCACGCTGTCGAGAATAGCGGACATGGCCTCCCAGCTGCCGCCGTCCATGCGGAACAGGGGCATGCACAAGTCCGAGAGCGGGGTGACGATGCGGGTCTCTTGCAGGGCGATCGCTCCCTCGCCCACGGAGAGCCGTTCGGTGGAGAGGTCCCGTACGGTGAAGCCGCTGATGTCGCGGAACGACATGCTTTCGATGTCCATCGCGATGGTGCCGCCCTCGATGTTGAGTTTCTTGCTCCGGATGTTGAGGCTGTCGAAGACCATGTTGCCGAAGTTCACCCCCCGCGAGAGCGTGTCGGCCCCCTCGGTGCGGAAACTGAAGCGCGAATCCGAAATCCGCAGGTCGCGGAACGCCAGTTTGGTGGAACTCTCCTTTTTGGTGGTGTCGCTTCCCAGCCGGGCGATGAGCTGCGCGATGTTGAGCTCCCCGTCGGTGGGGGTGTAGAGGTAGATTTTGGCTTCGTCGAGGAAGACGTCTCCCACGACGATCTTTTTGCGCAGCAGGGCGCTTTTGCTGACGGCCGCCCCCAGTCTGTTGACGTAGAGCATCGTGTCGCCCGTATAGTCTTCGACATAGAGCCCTTCGGCGGTGAGCCGGCTGAAACCGCGCAGGCGGATGCGGTCGATGGAAACGGTGGTTTCGAGTTTGCGCGAGAGGAGTTCTGTGGTTTTGCGTACGATGAAGTTCTGCACCGTGCCGATGTTGAGCAGCAGGGCGACGAGAACCGGTATCCCGACCGCCGCGACGATGAGCCACGACAGTACTTTTCCCAATATTTTTATAACTTTGCGCATAGCTGTTTCGGCTCCCCTTTAAAGGCTTTGCGGAACGAATCGCAATTTTACTAATTTTTAGCGAAACCGCCAGTCGTTATTCCCCTTTAAAAGCAGCCGGAAGGGTATTTATTCGATTAAAAATACAGGTCTTGGAAAACTCATCCCGTTCCGATATCGTGATCCTCGGTATCGAGTCCTCGTGCGACGATACCTCGGCTGCCGTGTTGCGCGGTACCGAAATGCTGTCGAACGTGATCGCCTCGCAGGCGGTCCACATGAAGTACGGCGGCGTCATTCCCGAACTCGCCTCGCGTGCCCACCAGCAGAACATCGTGCCCGTGGTGGATACGGCGTTGCGTAACGCTTCGGTAGGTGTCGCCGATCTCGACGCGATCGCTTTCACGCGCGGACCCGGCCTGCTCGGTTCGTTGCTCGTCGGGGTCTCCTTTTCCAAGGGATTAGCCGTTGCAAATAATATACCGCTCGTGGAGGTCAATCATTTGCAGGGACATATTTTGTCGCATTTCATCGATATTCCCGGCGAGACGGTGCCGCATCCCTCGTTCCCGTTCCTTTGTCTGCTCGTGTCGGGAGGGCACACCCAGATCGTGAAGGTGACCGCTCCGTTGCAGATGGAGATCGTGGGCACCACCATCGACGATGCGGCCGGCGAGGCTTTCGACAAGTGCGCCAAGGTGATGGGATTGCCCTATCCCGGAGGGCCCGTCATCGACCGCCTTGCGGCCCAGGGCGATCCGGAGCGTTTCCGGTTCGCGAAACCCTCCGTGGCGGGATTCGATTACAGCTTCAGCGGCCTGAAGACCTCGTTCCTCTATTTCCTGCGCGACCGGATGAAGGAGGACCCCGGGTTCATCGAGGCGAACATCAACGACTTGTGCGCCTCGTTGCAGAAGACCATCGTGGATATTCTTCTGGGCAAGCTGGTGAAGGCTTCCAAGGAGTTCCGCATCAGGGACATCGCCATCGCCGGCGGGGTTTCGGCCAATTCGGGTCTTCGCGGCGGGGGGACGGCGGAAGGGGAGCGCCGCGGGTGGCGCACTTTCCTGCCTCCGTTGAAATTTACGACCGATAATGCCGCGATGATCGCCGTGGCGGGCTATTTCCGTTACATGACGGGGGAGTGCAGTCCGCTGTCGGTTGCGCCGGAGGCCCGCATCGAGAACATGCTTTCGGGACGGTAGGCATCCGCGGCGTTTTCTTGCCGTTGGCGGGCGAACCGATTGGAAAGATTCACAAGACGCGCCCGGAACGAAAAGTTCCGGGCGCGTCTTGTGAGCTTCCGGCAGAGTTCGTTTCGGCCTACGTAGCGTTGCGCAGAGCGGGTATCGGCATGCGTCGGTTAGGCGGTCCCGGTAATCCGGTGCGGGTCTTGTGCCCGGTACGTCTGTTGGGCTTCCGGCAGAGTTCCGGACGGTGGTATCTCGATCGACCTGACGACTTGTACGCGTTGAGGAATGTTCCTGTCGACCTGTTTGCCTTGCATTTGCTTATCTCGATTACCGTGCGGAAATCGCTCGGCGGGGCTCGATCAAGTTGGCCTTGTCGCCTCCGTTTGTCTTTTTTGGGGATATCGGGACATAGGGCACTCCTTGGGGGAGGGACCTTTGTTTATCGGCCGTAACGGAGGCGTTCGCCGGTCCGAAGAGACCCGAAGGTAACCCCAAGGAAGCCCGGATGCGGGCCGACGCATCCTTGCCGAGGCAACCGTTCCGCCCCTTTCCGCCATGCTGTCCCCCCCTTGCAATTTTTGCCGAGGCTGCCTCTCCGGATACGGAAAGCGGGGATACCGTTGTCGTACCCCCGCTTTTGTCGTATCGGCCTTTCGGCAGGAAAGGCGTTCGATCAGAGTTTGCGTTTCTCTTCCACGATTTCGTATCCTTCGATGAAGTCCCCGACGCGGATGTCGTTGTAGTTCTCGATGTTCAGACCGCACTCCATACCCGAAGATACCTCCTTGACGTCGTCCTTGAAACGTTTGAGCGAACCGAGTCGGCCCGTATGGATGACGATGCCGTCGCGGATGATGCGCACGGGAGTGTTGCGGGTGATCTTGCCTTCGCGGACCATACAGCCCGCCACGACGCCCACTTTCGTGATCTTGAACGTTTCGAGCACCTCCACCGAGCAGACGATCTCCTCCTTCTTGACCGGTTCGAGCATGCCCTCGATGGCGTCCTTGATGTCGTTGATGGCATCGTAGATGATGGAGTAGAGCCGGATTTCGATCTCCTCCTTCTCGGCCGTACGGCGGGCGCCGCCGCTGGGGCGTACCTGGAAGCCCACGATGATGGCGTTGGATGCCATGGCGAGCATGACGTCCGATTCGGAGATCTGGCCCACGGCCTTGTGAATCACGTTCACCTGTACCTCTTCGGTCGAGAGCTTGATGAGCGAGTCGGTCATTGCTTCGATCGAACCGTCCACGTCGCCCTTGACGATGATGTTCAGCTCCTTGAAGTTGCCGATGGCGATGCGGCGTCCGATCTCGTCGAGGGTGACGTGCTTCTGCGTCTTGAGGCCCTGAATGCGCTGGAGTTGCTCGCGCTTGTTGGCGACCTCGCGGGCGCTGCGTTCGTCCTCCATGACGTTGAACGTATCGCCTGCCTGCGGTGCGCCGTTCAGACCCAGTACGGGCGTTGCAGGCGGTGCGGCCGTCACGCGTTGGCCGCGTTCGTTGAACATGGCCTTTACCTTACCGGAGTAGGTGCCGGCTACCATCGGGTCGCCCACCCGCAGCGTACCGTTCTGTACGAGCAGCGTAGCCACGTAGCCGCGCCCCTTGTCGAGTGTCGATTCGATGACCGTACCGGTAGCCTTGCGGTCGGGATTGGCCTTGAGTTCGAGCAGTTCGGCTTCGAGCAGTACCTTTTCGAGCAGTTTGTCGAGGTTGAGTCCCTGTTTTGCCGAGATCTCCTGCGACTGGTATTTGCCGCCCCATTCCTCCACGAGGTAGTTCATCTGGGCCAGCTGTTCGCGGATGGTGTCGGGGTTGGCTCCCGGTTTGTCGATCTTGTTGATGGCGAAAACGATCGGTACGCCGGCAGCGGAGGCGTGGTTGATGGCCTCCACCGTCTGGGGCATCACGCTGTCGTCGGCCGCCACGATGATGATCGCCACGTCGGTCACCTTCGCACCGCGGGCACGCATGGCCGTGAAGGCTTCGTGACCGGGGGTGTCGAGGAAGGTGATCTTCTTGCCGTTGAGGTCTACGCTGTAGGCACCGATGTGCTGCGTGATACCGCCCGCTTCGCCTTCGATGACGTTGGTCTTGCGGATGTTGTCCAGCAGCGAGGTCTTACCGTGGTCGACGTGTCCCATCACGGCCACGATGGGAGGCCTCTCCACGAGATCCTGCTCTTCGTCGC
>ERZ777011.2595-NODE-2595-length-13767-cov-2.536975_pt1 | contig 13767 bp, 12 predicted proteins | sample MGYA00374964_ERZ777011 | MGnify/ENA primary metagenome ERZ777011 (study PRJEB29310, sample SAMD00008975) | mouse gut metagenome | study: EMG produced TPA metagenomics assembly of the Metagenome analysis of fecal microbiota from mouse which was promoted...
TATATTCAATTTGGAAAAGGAGTAGAATATGCTGGAATGGCAATCGACCAGCAAAGCATGAAGCGCAAAATTAGCCCAAAACGAGGCACGATTTATGATGCAACTGGAAAAGAAGTGTTAGCGGTCAGCAGTTCGGTTGAGATGGTAACCGTCAACCCAACCAATATTGCCAAAGAAAACAAGGAAAAGGTAGCAAGAGCCTTATCGGAAATTTTAGAAGTAGACTACGAAAAAGTAGCAAAACGAGTGAATAAGCATAGTTCCATTGAAACCATTGCAAAAAAGGTAGAGAAAGACAAGACGAATCGCTTGCGAGAATGGATGCGGAGAAAATGGCATTACGACTGGAATTAATATTGACGAAGACCGAAAACGATATTATCCACATAACAGTCTTGCTGCTCAGGTAATTGGCTTTTGCGGAGCAGATAACCAAGGACTAGATGGAATTGAAGCCAAATATGACAAAGAATTAAAAGGCGAGTATGGCAAGATTAGTAAATTAACGGACGCCAAAGGAAAGGACATCAAGAATACCAAAGAAGACTATGCCAAAGCCAAAGATGGCAATGATTTAATCTTAACGATAGACGCAACCATTCAAGGAATTGCGGAAAAATATCTAGAAGAAGCCTGTATTGATAATGTTTGTACCGATGGTGGCAACATTTTAATTATGAACCCGAAAAATGGAGATATTTTGGCTCTTGCTAGTTATCCGTCCTATAACTTAAATCAGCCGTATGAACCAAACACAGAAGAACTAAAGCAAAACTGGGGCTCGATGCTGCAAGAAGATAAAACCAAAGCCTTGCAAGGAGCATGGCGAAACAAAGCCATTGCAGATACGTATGAACCAGGTTCTACCTTCAAGTTAATTACAGCATCTGCAGCCTTAGAAGAAGGCATTGCTACCACAGATAAAGAAGGACAGTTTTGCTGTACGGGTGGTATTGAAATTGCAGGGGTTCGTATCAAGTGTTGGAGATATTATCGACCTCACGGCTCAGAAAGTCTACGACAAGCCCTAATGAATTCTTGTAATCCAGTCTTTATTGGGCTAGGACAGAAAATTGGAGTAAGCAAATACTATGAATATTTACGAAAATTTGGACTATTGGAAAAAACAAAAATAGACCTGCCAGGAGAGGCCAATAGTATATTCTTAAAAGAAGCAAAAGTAGGTCCAGTGGAACTTGCTACCATTTCTTTTGGGCAACGTTTTGAAGTAACGCCAATTCAAATGGTAACAGCCGTATCAACAATCGCAAATGGTGGAATTCATGTTCAGCCAAGAGTGGTAAAAGCGATTGTTGACTCTCAAACTGGAGAAAGAAAAGAAATCCAGCCAATTCAAAAGGAGCGAGTCATTGAGGAAAAAACAGCACAAGATGTGCTAAGTATGATGAAAAGTGTAGTAGACGAAGGAACGGGAAAAAATGCACAAGTAAAAGGCTATGCGATTGGCGGAAAGACAGGAACCTCGGAAGATGGTGTTAATACCAACAAATATGTAACATCTTTTATGGGAGTAGCACCGACCCAAGACCCAGAATTGGTTATTCTAGTCGTTCTATATAATCCAACCGGAGAAGGAGGACATCAAGGAGGAGGCGTAGCAGCACCAGTAGGAGGGCAAGTCCTAAGCGAAGTTTTACCCTATCTCAACTTAGCCAAAACAGAAGCAACAGACGAAGAAGTGCAAGAAGTAGAAGTACCAAATTTGGAAAAAATGACGGTCAAAGAAGCAAAAGAAGCAGTCAAGCAAAAAGGACTATTATTAACAATCGAAAACGAAGCAGACTTTGCGGGCGTAAATATAGCAGAATATGTGGTGCGAGAACAATTTCCAAAACCAGGGATTAAAATCTTAGCTGGAAAGTCTGTCCGTATTCAAATCGAAGAGGGAAAAAAGTAAAAAAGAGGGTATACAAAAGAAAAAAAACAGTATATAATGGACTTGGAAAATGATAGAAATGAGGTAGAAATATGGAATTAAAAAGCATATTAACTGGAATTGAAGGATTAAAAGTAAGAGGCGATTTAGACCTTTCGATTAAAAAGTTAGAAAGCGATTCAAGAGCTGTAAAGAAAGGCGACCTATTCGTAGCCATCAAAGGGTTTGATACTGATGGGCACGAATACATTGCAAAAGCAATCGAAAATGGAGCAATTGCTGTACTTGCACAAGCCGATACCAGCAAGGAACAATTAAAAGCAATACCAGAAAATATTACCCTCATTGTAGCACCAGATACCAGACTTGCACTTGCAACCGCAGCGTGTAACTTTTACCAAAATCCATCTCGCGAGTTCAAACTGATTGGTGTAACAGGAACCAAGGGAAAAACCACCACTACCTATATGATAAAAGAAATCCTAGAAAAACAAGGGAAAAAAGTAGGGCTCATTGGAACGATTGCTACCTATATCGCAGGAAAGAAATTAGAAGATAGCGACCGAACCACACCAGAAAGCCTAAAACTACAACAACTATTCCGCCAAATGGCAGATGCAGGTTGCGAAGCAGTTGTGTTGGAAGTATCTTCGCAAAGTCTTAAACTAAACCGTGTAGCAGGCTGTGATTTTGATATTGGTGTATTTACCAACTTTTCCGAAGACCACATCAGTCCAAAAGAGCATCCAGATATGGAAGACTATTTCCAATCTAAGTTAAAACTATTCTCGATGTGTAAGCAAGGGTTTGCCAATGCAGACGACTTACACGCATCTCGCGTACCAAAATTGGTAACCAATTGTCCAGTTCAAACCTATGGAATTGACAACTATTGTGATTTACTAGCCAAAGACATTACCATTACCAATTCCTATGTAGATTTCAAAGTAAAACTAGGCGATAAAAATGAAAGAGTAAAAACCTGTATACCAGGTAGATTTAGTGTATATAATTCATTAGCAGCCATTAGTGTCGCAAAATGCTTAGGCTGTGATGCAGAAACCATCAAAGAGGCATTAGTAGAAGTACGTGTGCCAGGAAGAAGTGAGTTAGTGAATAACAAAAAAGAACTAACCATTATGATAGATTATGCTCACTCACCAGAAAGCCTAGAAAATATCTTGAATGCAGTAAAATCCTACACCCGAGGAAGAGTTATTTCAGTTTTCGGTTGTGGTGGTGACCGCGACCCAGGAAAACGACCAATTATGGGAGAGATTTCAGGACGAATTGCCGATTACTCGATTATTACCTCAGACAATCCACGAACCGAAGACCCAACCAAGATTGTCAACCAAATTGAAGAAGGTATAAAAAAGACAAAAGGAAAATATACTTGTATCGTAGACCGTATCGAAGCAATCAAACATGCCATTGAAATTGCAAACAAAAAAGATATTATTGTGCTTGCTGGAAAAGGTCATGAACCATATCAAGAAATTAACAAAGAGAAATTTCCATTTGATGAGCGAATTATTGTCAACCAAATTATCAATGGAGAATTATAAAATAGACGCAGGGGAGGAAATATGAACGAACAAATAACATTACTACTGACATCATTTGCAATCAGTTTCGTATTGTCTTTCATTGCCATACCAATACTAAAGAAATTGAAAGTAGGGCAAATTGAAAGATCAGATGGACCACAATCTCATCTCAAAAAACAGGGAACGCCAACCATGGGAGGTATCATTATGATGCTTACCATCATCCTAATGGCAGGAATTACTTTCTTGAAATACAAAGGAAGCGAATGGATGGGAGAGAAAAGTCTGCTAATCCTTGCCTTTATTACCATTGGTTTTGGTGTCGTTGGTCTAGTGGACGACTTGAAAAAATTAGTTGGCAAAAATACCAAAGGACTCGAGCCAAAATTAAAAATGCTAGGATTGCTGATCATTGCTGTCATCTATGTTGTGTTTTTAACCAATGTTTTGAAAATTGGAACCGATATTTCCATTCCATTTTTTGATGTAAGTCTAACCCTACCAATTTGGCTCTATATCCCATTTGCTGTGTTTGTACTGCTAGCAACCACCAATGCGGTAAACTTAACCGATGGTGTAGATGGGCTTGCCACAACCATTACTACAATTATCTTTGCTTGTTTAACCGTGATTGGTGTGATGACAGGCAACAAAGAAGTCGCCATGATTGGTTCGATTTTAGTGGGAACTTGCTTATCCTTCCTATTATTCAATTTGCACCCAGCAAAAGTAATGATGGGAGATACTGGTTCACTCCTATTAGGAGGGGCCATGGCAGGAATTGCCCTCTACCTAAAAATGCCATTATTACTACTCATTATTGCACTCATTCCAGTGGTTGAAACACTATCTGTTATGATTCAAGTCATATCGTATAAAAAGACTGGAAAAAGAGTATTCAAAATGGCTCCAATCCACCATCATTTTGAGTTATGTGGATGGAAAGAAAACAAAGTTGTTGCTATTTTCGGAGCAGTAACACTCATTTTATGTGTGATTGGACTGATGTCCATATCTTAAATTTCCAAGGGGGAAATGTACGTGCAAAAGAAAACAAACAACCAGATGCAAAGAAGAGGACACAAAACAGACTTTGCCCTATGCGTAACCGTATTTTTACTGTTAGCATTAGGAATTGTTATGGTATTATCTGCAAGTGCCCCATCTGCTCTTGCCGAAACAGGGAAGAGTTATACCTATTTTGAAAAACAATTGATGTTTGCGGGAATTGGAATTGTGGTAATGTTTATCATGTCCTTTTTCCCATACAAAAAATTGCTTCGTTATTATAAACTAATCTATGTTTTTTCGGTACTAATCCTATTACTTGTTTTGGTACCTGGAATTGGAAGGTCTGGTGGTGGTGCGCAACGTTGGATTGAAATCCGGAATTCGTTTCCAACCATCAGAGATCACGAAAATTGGCTTGATTGTTGCTTTCGCAGGATATTTTACCGAGCATCGAGATAAAATTGGTACCTTTGAATATGGCTTTTTCAAGCCAATGGTAGCAGTTGGAATACCAGTTGTTATTCTGTTCGCAGTACAGAGCCATTTGAGTGCTGCCATCCTTATTTTCTCGGTTTGTTCATGTATCATGATTGTAGCTGGAACGAGAATCAAATATTTTGCTGAATTAGGTGCTGTGCGGAGGCTGTGGAATAGCTGTCCTCTTAACACAATTACTCAAAAAAGGTTCAGACGATTACCATATTGGAAGAATACAGTCTTTCTTAGATCCTTTTGCAGATAAAACTGGAGATGGCTGGCAAGTTGTTCAAAGTTTGTATGCCATTGGTTCAGGAGGTCTTTTTGGTGTAGGATTAGGAGAAAGCAAGCAAAAGTATTTGTACATACCAGAGCCACACAACGATTTTATCTTTGCGATTCTTGCAGAAGAACTAGGATTAGTAGGCTGTGCAGTTGTTATCACCCTATTTGGTATCTTCATTTGGAGAGGCATTTTAATTGCCATGAAAGCAGAAGACTTATTTGGTACCCTACTTGCTACTGGAATTGTAGCAGTAATTGGATTGCAGGCTATCTTGAACATTGCCGTTGTAACAGGCTCTATTCCAAACACGGGTATTGCTTTACCATTCTTTAGTTATGGTGGTACTGCATTAGTCATTACTCTTGCCTGTGTCGGACTGTTATTAAGTATTGCAAGAAGTACCAAAAAAGTATAAAGGAGAGTAAAAAATGAAAGTAGTTGTTGCAGCAGCAGGTACGGGAGGACATATTAACCCAGGAATTGCGATCGCAAACCAGATAAAACTCCATCATCCAGAAGCAGAGATTGTATTTATTGGAACAGACCGTGGACTAGAAAATGATTTAGTACCACGAGCAGGCTATGCCTTAAAAACCATTGAAGCCTATGGCTTACAAAAAGAGATTTCCATTCGTAATTTCCGCAATGTCATGAAAACATTTCACAGTAAAAAAGACATCGAGGAGTATTTTCAAAAGTTCAAACCAGACCTTGTGATTGGAACAGGCGGCTATGTTTGCGTGCCAGTATTTGAAGTAGCAACCAAACAAAAAATACCAACCATTTTGCATGAAAGCAATGCCTACCCAGGTAGAGCAGTCAAAATGTTTGCGAAAAAAGTAAATCGTGTATTAGTTGGGTTTGAAGACTCGAAGCAGTTCTTAGCAGGAATTGGTCATGTGGTCGTAACTGGAAATCCAACGAAGGTAAAGAAAAAAGAAACAACGTCAGAAGAAAAGAAAAGCATTTTAGAAGTCATTGGTGTCAAAACGAACTTACCAATCGTTTTGGTATTTGGAGGAAGTCAAGGTGCGAAACGCATTAACGAGGCAATGCTCAATTTAATTGCAGAGAAGAAAAATGCAAAATACCAAATTATATGGGCAACAGGACCAAAGCAATATGACGAGATAAAAGAGACATTAGAACAAAGAGATTTGAATATTAACCGTATGGAAAATGCCAAAATTCTGCCATATATCTATAACATGGAAGAGCTAATGAACATTGCAGATTTATTGGTGTGCAGAAGCGGAGCAATGACTATTACCGAGACTGCAAATGTAGAAAAACCAGCCATTTTCATTCCATTACCAAGTCGAATGGCAAACCGCCAAGAAGATAATGCAAGGGTATTGGTAAAGTTAAATGCGGCTCGTATGATTTTGAACGAGGAACTAACCGCAGAAAGATTAGCCAAAGAAATTGACCCAATCATATCGGATGAAGAGAAAAGAAAGAAAATGGGAAAAAATGCAGGAAAGATATCTATTGCCGGAGTGGAAGAAAAAATTTATACTGAAATTAAAAAGTGCTTGAAGTCCTAATTTCAAGCACTTTCTTACGGTTTGCAAAAGTGATAATGTTTCTTAAAAGTTGGAATTTTGTGAAAATTAGAATGAAAATGGTAGGAATTTTGAGAAAAAACAAATAAAAAATACAGGAATTCTGTGATAAAATGCTTGAAAAACACAGGAATTTTGTGATATAATAAAGGAAAAGAAGGTGATTAGATGGAACTTCTAAAAAGAAAAATAGATGTATTTTTACAGGAATGGAAAAACAATCCCGACCATATGCCTCTTATTGTAAAGGGAGCACGTCAGATTGGAAAAACCGAGTCCATCCGAAACTTTGCACGCAAACACTATACTAATGTAATTGAAATTAACTTTGTTTTACAAAAACAATACCAAGATATTTTTGACGATGGGTTTGAAGTAGATACGATATTGAAAAATATTTCTTTACGAAATCCAGAGTTGGAATTTATCCCAGGGAAAACCTTGTTTTTCTTTGACGAAATACAAGATTGTATTAACTGTGCGACAGCATTAAAGTCCTTCCGACAAGACGGAAGATTTGATGTCATTTGCTCTGGGTCTTTAATGGGAATAAATTATCAAGAAATCGAGTCCAATAGTGTTGGGAACAAAGAAGACTATGAGATGTATTCCATGGATTTTGAAGAGTTTCTTTGGGCGAAAGGATACTCTGAAAAACAAATTGACGACCTATATGAACATTTGCTAACATTAACGCCATTCTCAAATACAGAATTATCTGTTATGTTTGAAAATTTTAAGGAATATATGATAATTGGTGGTATGCCAGCGATTGTCTATCACTTCATAAAAAACAAAAACTATAGCGGAACTTTGCAAATGCAAGCACAGATACTAAAAGATTATGAGGAAGATATTACAAAGTATGCAAATGGATTAGACCAAGGGAAAATCCTAAATGTATATCGTAAAATTCCAGCGTTTCTAGGAAATGAAAATAAAAAGTTTCAAGTTTCTAAAGTAGAAAAAGGAGCAAGAAGCCGAGAATATGTAGGAACAATCGATTGGCTAAATAATGCAGGAATTATCAATGTATGTTATTGTTTAGACCAAGTGGCTCTACCACTAAAAGGAAACTATAATCCAGATAATTTCCGTATTTATTTCCGAGATACTGGACTACTCATTGCCTCGCTTGACGAAGAAGCACAAGAGGATTTACGAAATAATAAGAACTTTAATACGTATAAAGGTGCAATCTATGAAAACGTAGTAGCAGATATGCTTGTTAAACAAGGCTATTCGCTCTATTTCTATAAAAATGAAAAAGGAACACTCGAAATGGATTTTTTTGTACGAGATCAAAAATCTTTAATACCAGTAGAAGTAAAAGCAAATGACGGAGCAACCATATCATTAAACAAATTAATAGAAGGAAAAAATTATCCAGATATCCAATATGGAATGAAACTAGGGTACAAAAACATTGGATTTAATGGAAAATTTTATACATTTCCATACTTTGTTACATTCCTTTTGAAAAGATACTTAAGAGAGAAAAACAAATCGTAAGATTTTTTTTCATAAGATAAAATGTCTAAAAAAGAAGAATGAAATATAATTGAAATATTTAAGCGGGATTTTTCAAGCATTTGAAAACCTGCTTTTTTTATTAGCAAAACAAGAAGGAATATTTTGTCGAAAAATGTAAAATGCTGTCGATGAAAAGTAGTTGAGAAAATATACAAATAGGTATATAGTAAAAAATGCCGTTTGCCGAAAAGAATATAAAAGGAGGAGATAATGATAAAGGAAAACGAAAGAGAAAAGTTAGTCTATGGAGAAACGGATGTGGAAAGAGAGGATCCCTTAGGATTGCACTCTTCCATTCATTTGAAGTATGTTAAAATCAAGAATAATTTGTTAGAGGAAGAAGGCTGTACCTATGGAATTGAAATCATTAAAGAGGAGAAGAATGCAAACAAGATAGACGAAGAACGTGAAGAGATTGGCGCGCTTTATCGCAGTGAGGAAAGAGCAAATGAAGTTTTAGAAATTCTCAAGAGAAATAAAGTAACGCCAGTTGAATTAAAGGATGTTATATCTGATATCAATTATCAATATGAGTGAGAAATAAGTGATTAAAACAAGGTAAATGGTGAAGTAGATTGTTTAAGATTTGGAAGAAATAATAGTATATGAGTAAAAACAGACAACTTGGTAAAAAATATCAAAAAGGAAAAATCATCTCCTGTTGCATTTGAAATTCGTCAATGTTATAATAGCAATAGGAAAACACAAAAGAAAAGGTGTGAAAACGATGAATTTTATCCTAGTAGTTATTTATATACTAGTATTACTAATATTTTCATTAGCGGCTCTAGCGGTTCTACAGATAAAGTTGGCAGGTATCAAAGTAAAAGACTTTTGGACATTCGTGGAAGCAAACCAAATTTTAGATAAGTTGTACAGATTTTCAAAATACTACGATAGTATGAGTTCACAAGAGCAGATTGTATTTTTAGAGCAAGCAGAAGAAGTATTTGATGCTTTTGATAAAGTCCCAGACGTCATATGGGAAGATGAACATTCAAAATATGTCTTAGTCCTAGATACTTATAAAAATATTAAATTAGCAAGATGGAACCAAGAAGGTCAAGAAAAGATAGTTCCAATGATTAAAAAATGAAAAAGATTACACAGGAGAACGCAAGTGTAATCTTTTTTTATGCGAATAAAAAAGGAAAAAATGCCCATAATATAATTAGTATGGAAAAAATTAAAAAAATTAGTATTGGACTTATGGCAGGGATTATTTGTGGATTGTTTGCATCTGGAGGAGGTTTGGTACTTATTCCCGCCTTGGTATATTGGATGAATCTGGAAGAAAAGCAAGCCAGAGCAACAGCACTATGGTGTATTGCACCAATGGTACTAACAGCTTTTTTTCTCTACTCACGAGAGGATTTAATTGAGTGGAAAACACGGAATTTTATGTGCAATCGGTGGGATTGTAGGAGGAATAATTGGAGCGAAGTTAATGAGGAAAATTCCCGACATAGGCTTAAAAGTATTGTTTATTGGTTTGCTTTCCTATTCTGCTTTTCAAATGCTTGTCCGATAGAAAGAAGAGAAAAAATGCCCGTTATTTATGGAATTGTATCAGGGATATTAAGTGGTTTTGGAATGGGCGGTGGAACCATTCTCATTTTGTGCTTAACAACATGGGAGAAAATGGAGCAACATGTAGCACAGGCAACGAGTTTAGTCTTTTTTTTAGCGGCTAGCATTTCAGCAATTTTAACCAATCGTAAGAAAATACCGGTGGATAAAAAGTTAGTAACAACGATTGTTATTTGGGGCGTGATAGGAGCAATCATAGGAGCAGTTATCTCCCTTAACATGGGTGTACAAGCACTACGAAAGGCTTTTGGTATCTTCTTAATGGCGATTGTTGCCAATGAATGGTATTCTATTTACAAGATGTATAAAAAAAGAAAAAAAGGAACATAATACAAATACAAGATTAGAAAATAAGGAGGAATGAAATATGAACTTTGTAAAAGGTATGATTATTGGTACAATGGCAACTGCAGGGGCTGTTATGATTTATCAAGAAACAAAAGGAAAATCAAATAAAATGATGATGAAGAAAGGCAAACAATTTGCGAAGAAATTAGGAATATTATAGAAAAGAAGAGAGTATTGCATGAAAAAGTAAGCAGTACTCTCTTTTTAGAACTAAAACTGAAAAAATGGAATACAATAACTTGAAAAAAGAGAGAAAATATGATATAATTTATACAAATTGGGAATGCTATTCCTAATTTGTATAAAGGAGAGATGCGTTATGAAATACATTAACCGAAATCTACAAAGAAAAATTGACGAAATGAAAGGGCAATTTCCTGTTATCTTAGTAAGTGGTGCACGACAATCCGGAAAAAGCACATTACTAGAATATATTAGTAAAGATGCAAAAGAAGAAGTCAACTATGTTTCTTTAGATGACCTAAAAGAAAGAGCAAATGCCATTGAAGACCCAGAAACCTTTTTGAGAGTACACGAACAACCACTCATTATTGATGAGTTTCAATATGCTCCTAATTTGCTTTCCTATATCAAAATACAAGTCGATACAGCTAGAAAGAATGCTTTGTTTGGAGATGGAAAAGAAGTAGAGACAATGTATTATTTAACAGGTTCTCGTGTATTTCAAACAATGGAGAATGTGTCAGAGTCCTTAGCAGGAAGAATTGGAATTTTGGAACTCATGCCATTATCTACACGAGAATTAGAAGAAAAAGCAGAGGAATGTTTTATTCCAGATATTCAAATATTAAAGAAAAAAGAACCAATTCCATATGAAGCAACCATAAAAATCTATGAGAGGATTTTGAAGGGAAGTTATCCAGAACTATATAATGGACAACAAAAGGATTTAGAAAACTTTTATTCAGCATATATTCGTACATATATCGAACGAGATATACGAGATTTAATCAATATACGAGATGAAGTAAAATTTTTACGTTTCATTTCAGCAGTAGCAGCAAGAACTGGTCAAGAATATAACGCAAGTGATATTGGAAAAGATGTGGGCATTGATAACAAAACAGTAGACGAATGGACATCTATCTTAAAAAATACATTTCTCATATATTTTTTACAGCCATATTCCAATAACGCAGTAAGTAGAGCCATAAAAAGACCAAAAATCTACTGTATGGATACAGGGCTTGCTTGTTATTTAGCGGGATACTTAGATGCAAGAACATTAGAGAGAAGTACCTACAGTGGACAAATTTTTGAAACGTATCTCATTTCAGAAATTATTAAGTCTTACCAAAATAATGGAAGAGATCCAAGAGTACATTTATATTATTACCGAGATAATAACCAAAAAGAAATAGACCTACTAATTATTGACCAAGACAAAATCTATCCAGTCGAAATCAAAAAAGGTGCGAATGTGGGAAAAGAGGCAATAAAGAATTTTGATATTGTAGAAAAATTTGAAATGAAATCTCCAAATGGAATTGTACTGTGTTTGACGAAAGATATTCACGCAATCGATGCCAACAACTATATGATACCGATTGAATATATATAACAGAAAGAAGATAAGGAAAACGACAATCCTTATCTTCTTTCCATAAAAAAGCACGAATTACGGAAAAATAGTGCAAAAACAAAGTAGAAAAGAAAAACGAGAAAAAATAAACAACATAAAAACGAAAGAATACAGTAGCCATAGCATACACAAAAGGTGTACAAAATATACCTGAAAACCAACAGCAACAACGGAAAGCATGACTAGTAACAATAGTCGTACTGATAATCTTGGCGGGCATTACGCTTAATGCAGTCATAGGCGAAAATGGCATTATCTTACAAGCAAAAGAAACAAAGAACCTAGTAACCAACGAAACAACCTATGATAATGCTCAACTAGCACAACTGCAAAATGAGTTAAAAGACAACGGCTTGTATAGTGGAATAGGGATTATACCAGGAACCGATACAGGAGGAGGCTCCGAGGGAGGAGAAAACGGCATTGGTGGTGGAGGCAACCAAGGAGGACAAAATAACTCTGGAGAAGTAGTGCCACCAACTAACCGAGAGCCAATCAATAATACGAATAAAACCAATACCATTATTGGAGGAGAAACAGCCCAAGACCCAATTATTCGAGTATTGGACGGAGAACCTATTGCAGCGAGTTTCTATCGAAGTGATGTAACCATACAAATCTATACCTTAGATAAAACGCAAAGAATAAAATATATCTTAACAACAACGGTAAAAGATATTAACGACGAGTTGTATCCAAGTGGACTAGTAAAGGAATTAGATATAGAAAATGGTGGAACATTGACGTTTACGAAAGATGGAGAATATACCATAACAGCCTATGCGTATGACGTATATGGAGATAAATCCAATCCAACCGTAATGTGGCTAAAAAGAGAAACAGGAACTACACCAGGAAATGGAGTAACGGTAACAGTAGCCAGTGGAAATATGGGACAAAATAACTGGTATACCAGTAATATAACACTAAGGGTACTAGGAACGGATACAGGTTCTAGTAGAGTAACGTACCGAGTAGTAGGAAGAGCATATAGTAATGGAACCATAGGAAACTATCCATGGTATAAAGACGAGGAAGTAGATACAGGAGAAATAGACATACCAAATGGAACAACGTTCAAAATAGAAATCGATGGAGAGTTTGCTATCGTAGCCTATACCTATGATAGTGGAGGAATGAGATTATCTACAGCAACGACATTAAATGTAAAAAGAGATGCTTCAAGACCAATCGTAACATTGTATAAAGGAGAGCAAGTAGTAGGAACAGGATTTCAAATTAGTATGGCAGCCCAAGACTTTGCCTCAAACTTAGCAACAACCGAAAGATATAACTATCGCCATAAACTAGCACCAGATATGACTTATACCGATAGTAAAAGTCAAGAAACTACAAAAATATATACAGGACTAGCCCAAGATAAAACCTATGATATGTATGTTGTAGTAAAAGACGAAGCAGGAAATATGACAGCAAGTGATGTCATTAGTAAACCATCTTTATGGATAAGTAATACACCAACAGTGGCAGATACAGTATATGAGGGAAAAGAAGGTGGAAGAAAATACTGTAGTGATAATGTAGATGTATCCTTAAGAGGACAAGATAGAAACAATGTAGATATCTCAAGAGTAACGTATCAAATATTAGGAACGACAACAAGTGAAGGGCAAATGGATGGAATAAACTATAATAAGGGAGTATCCCTACCAGAAACAGAGTATGAGATAAGCGATACAGAAACAAAAACAATCCAAGTAAGAGCAGATGGAAACTGGACAATCAAGGTACATACATATAACAAAGAAGGAGTAAGAGTAACAACCAATACCTTAGATGTAACGAGAGATACGGTAAACCCAGAACCACCAACAATCGAAGTAGCAAGTGGAACAATGGGAGATGAAACGTATTATAGAAGTGATATTGATGTAAGAGTAACAGGA
>ERZ777011.2596-NODE-2596-length-13759-cov-3.545242_pt1 | contig 13759 bp, 14 predicted proteins | sample MGYA00374964_ERZ777011 | MGnify/ENA primary metagenome ERZ777011 (study PRJEB29310, sample SAMD00008975) | mouse gut metagenome | study: EMG produced TPA metagenomics assembly of the Metagenome analysis of fecal microbiota from mouse which was promoted...
TTCGTAAGATTCTTTATTTCAATGATATTTTCACTTTTCCCCATCATGGATTTCCCCCTTCTTAAATTCCGCCAGCATTTTGTTCAAATTTTCCGTGTCAATTGCACGCTTTATTTTGTTCGCCAGATACACGATATAATACATGGAAAGCACATACCCCACGAAAAATAATGTGGCATAAAAATTCCTGTCAAACCATGAAAGGGCATAAGAAACAGCGGCGTAAAGACCTGTGCAGAAAATAATCCCCGGCACATCCTTTTTCCCCAGCCGGTCAACTTCATCAAAATTGTGAAATGCATAAACCTGCACATAGCTGATAAGATAGGCCGCGGCCATCATCTCAAACATGTAAAAGATATCCGCGCGGCGAATGCCCCGGCAAAGCAGATATACGCAATAGAAAAACCAGATGCAGAAAAAATAAGTGCAGGTTTTATAATCAATCACAATCTCCAAATTCAGATAGTTCTTGAACCGCTCCATAAATTTTCCGCCGGATTTTGTTTTTTTTCTATTCTTCATCTCCCTTAACGCCTCCTTTCAACCTTTGCCGCAAATCCTTTGCATATTTTCTGGAAATCATCACCTGTTCCTCGTTTTCCATTGTGGCGCGTATGCGGTTGCCCGGTTCGCTTTTCAAAAAGCGAATCTTATAAATGTTGAGCACCATGGACTTAGAGCAGCGCAAAAACCCCCTGCTTTCGTAAACCATAGCCAGCTCCAAAAGGCTCGCCTGCACCCTGCAGACCTGATCTTCCAAATAGGCATAGGTTACTCCGTCCACGCTTTCCAGATATAATATACTTTCGGGAGACAGCAGGAACGTCCGGCCCTCCGAGACGGCGCAAATTTTCTGCCCGCCGCCCCTGACAATTCCCGCTATGGTTTCCAGCCGCTCGTTCATCTCACGGTACCTGATAATAACCTCCTCTTCTCCTCCGGCAATCCTCTCCATCGTAAGTTTCATTTGCCTGCTCCTCTTAAAATCCGTCTTTATTTCCGAATAATTCTTCGTTCCCAAATGCTTCTTTCATCCCGGATTGCTCTTTAATCCCGGATTGTATTTTAATCCCGGATTGTATTTTAATCCCGGATTGTATTTTAATCCCGGATTATATTTTAATCCCGGATTGTATTTTAATCCGTATTGTACTTTAATCCGTATTGTAGCAGATTTTCTTCTCCGCACAATATCCGAGCGGTCAAGATGCACTTTTTGCCCTTTAAAATACACAATCAATTTCCTTATGCGGGCCTGTGCAATCAAGTAGGGAAGGTTTTCTCCCTACTCGCGCGCCAGGCGTCCGTCAACTTGCTGATATATTTCCTTTGGACGCCCGTGTGTAATCAAGCACGGAAGATTTTCTCCCTGCTCGCCGTGCGGCCCGTGCGCCACTTTAGCGGCATACTTCCTCTGCACGGATCTGTGTATAAAAATAGTGGCAAGTCTCCCATTAGGATTACTGCCACTATAAGCAAACAATACTAGGTTTCTACATTATCCTTTTTCCGATAATACTGAAAAGTCATAATCAAAAATTGAATCAATTCATTTTAGCAACTCTATATGTTAAGGAAACATCAACGACTATCAGAATTGCCCATACCCCTAAAACAGATAGCAAGCAGGGAGTACCTTTCATAGCAATACAAATGCCTATTATAATAATTCCCCCAACGATAAAGGAAATTCCTCCTATATGTTGGCTTTTTTTCCATGTCACTTCATTTTTCATGCTCCAATGTGTCCTCAATCCTATCATAGAATTCATTCGTAACTTAGGCATGACATTTCCTGTAACAATCATTAACACACCAATGATGCCAAAAGCAAGCTGACCAATATCCAATGAAACAGACGATAAATTTTCGACTTTGTTAAGGCTTGTGTAAAGGGAATGGATATTTAAAGCATTGAACAATATCAGCAGTAAAATACCCACAATCATTATAACATTTTTATTATTTTCCCCATATTCTTCCTTTTTTGCCGCCAACTTTGCCATTCCAAGCAGATAATATCCCATTAATATACTGATTATCGGAAACAGCAAAGCCTCATATTTACTTCCCCAACGGTCAACTTGATTATCAAATCCATAATGCGCAGGAATTTTTTCGGGAAGATATGGCAATGCAATTAAGGTAACAACTAACGGAAGATACATCAAAATGTAGAATACTGTTTTCTTTGTTTTCATTTCTATACCCCCTGCATACCGCGAGCAGTGCCTGCGGTACTGCCTCCAGTCAAAGACCCCGCAGCAAGCTGACGGGGTATTTGACCCTCGCGGCAGTCGCCAAATGGACATGCCAGCATGTCCGCTTGGCTCGTTGCTCGCGGAAATAAAGAGTTTGGAAATTTACTTCCAAACCTGACCTCCTCGTAACTCGTTAATCCACATAATAGCTTCATCAAGTACGGATAAATTTAATTCATAATAAATAAAATTCTTATATTTAGTTTCATAAATCAAATCTGCCTTTTTTAATTTAGATAAGTGATATGACAGGGCTTGCGGCGTCATGCTCAGTGCATTTGCCAAATCACCGGAACTTATTTTTCCCTCCTTTAATTTCTGCAAAATTTTCCTTCGATTTTCATCTGCTAACGCTGAAAGTATTTCATTTACCGCCAATATACCACCTCACCTATTTCAACAAATCTTTAAATAGATTATACGGAATATGTCTGCAGTAGTCAAGAACTATTTAAAAATAATTTTAAACAACTGTTGCTATGAACAGCCTGGGGCTGTGAGTAGCAACAATGGGGATAAGACTGCGGAAACTCAAGAGTAAAAAGCGTTGTCATGGGATTGTATTTTGGCTACAATATATGTTGAAAGAGGCAGTAAAAAATGGATGCTGCAAGACAGTCAGAATATCATACAATAGATGATATTTATCATCTGCCAGACGGACAAAGAGCAGAATTTAGTGGTCATACAAGCGGAAGCAACAGCCAAAACAGCCGTTGCTTCCGTCTTAATTGGGACCCCGGAAAACCGATATATTTCTACCGGAGTCTACTTATATATATAAATATTATTTACAGCCGTCAACCTTTGGAATTATACTTTCCTCCCAGCAGCGCCTCAAAAACATCGCTTCCGTATTGATTATAAGTATAATTTCCCGCATAGATACTCTTATTGATTACCGCCAGGTTCGTTTCCGCATTGGAAATAACATTTTCCGCCCGTTTTCCAATATCATCCACAAAAGTGCCCTCCGACCCTAAAACTTTCTTTAAAGTTTCCGCATCGGCCTCCTTTAAGCGCTCCTGGTCTAAGGACAACGTACCATCCTCTTTCTGCGTGATGCCAAGGCTTTCCAAGTCCTTTTTGGCATTCTGGAAATACCCCTTCATCTGCTTTAAGTAAATCTCGTTGACCTTGCTCTCTTCCGCGCTCATACTCTTAATCATTTTATTGTATTCGTCAATCAGGCCGGTAATCTCTTTACGCGCATCCACCCTGTATTCGGCAATTTCGTCCTCCGTCATTTCATCCCATTTCTTTTCAGGCCAGAGAAGCAGATTTTTTACATGCTTTTTCACATTTTCCGCCGCGTCCTTCATGGTGGTGTAATTTTCCTTCGATTTCCGGTCAGCCTCGCTTACATTTGCATTTTGCTTTCCGGCCTTATTGTTAATCGAATTGATCACGCTATCCTTATTGTTGTTAGAGCCGCCAAGCAGTGCTTGACCTGTTGCGGCGCTCTGAGCTCTCGCCCGCGACCTTGCCTGGCTAAGCAGCCTGTTTTGTGTAATAAGCGGATTAATTTTATTTGTGCTCATATCCTTATCCTCCTGACAATCAATAAATTATATCATCGGGCATAGGCCCTGTACATTTCATCTTCCCGGCCTGTTAAGTCCGGCGTACATATTACTGCTGTTTCCTTCGTAAAAATTCCATATAAGCGTCCACAAAAGCGCTGTACTTCTGCTTTGCCATCAAAATGGTTTCTCCGTTCTTAATCTGTATGTTTCCGGTATCGTACCCCTTTACCGCATTTAAATTCACCAAATATCCCCTGTGACACCTAAAAAACGTGTCTCCCAGCATTCCCTCAAGTTCGCTCATTTTTGCATAGTAAGAAATCTGTTCCTCCTTCAAGTGCAGCACAATCTTTCTGCCCTCATTTTCCGCATACAGAATACTGTCCCTGGGTATATTGCGGTACAGACCTTTTACCCGTATCACCAGGGGTTCCGAAGCTTTCTCCGGCTCACATTCCGCAACGGCCTGCCTGAGCACCCGGAAAAATTTTTCTTCATTTATGGGTTTCAGCAGGTACTGGAACGCCTGCACATCAAAAGCATCAAAAACATATTCTTTAAGAGCCGTCACAAACACAATTACCGCCTCGGACTCCTGCCGCAGGCTCCTTGCCATATCAATTCCACTCATTCCCTTTAAATCAATATCCAGAAAATAAATATCAAATCCTTTTCCTTTTTCCAGCAATTCCTCCCCGGAGGAAAACACCTCTATCCGGCAATCCTTTCTGTCCGCAATCCCTCTTTTTATTAATTGTTTCAGATATTCTCCCATGCTTTTTTCATCATCGCAAACTGCAATCCGAAGCATACTGGTAACCATATCCTTTCTTCTGTCAATAAGCCGGGGACGTCGCAAAAATTCGAAAAATTCATCCCCTCGTAAGTCTATATATTTATATCGGTCTCTTTTCGCAAACCTAAAATTATTTTGTAATAAAAAGATTATTTTTTGTAATCAATGGCCGCCGTTGCAATCGCTCTGTCCAAAATTTATCGGAATTGTGACGCACATTTGGCGGAAAACGATTTTCAAGCATGCTCTAGCTCTCTGCCACGTCCGGGGTTAACAGCAGTCTGGCAAAACTGATGTACTGGGCCATGCTCTGCTCGGCGAACATCCCTTCATAATCTCCCCGCCGCACCGCCGCTTCCTTTAATACCTGCCCCATAATCTTTTCTTTCAGGGCCGCTTCATTTTGCTGCTCTATATACTTTTTGTGCCTTTTCGCACGCTTCTCCCAAAAGCTGTCCTCCGATTCCTCATCAAAAATACTGCCGCCTTTTCCTCCCTGAAATCCTATATTCCAGCCTTCCCCATGGTATTCCTCTTTGGTCTCCCCAAAATGATGTACGCTAAAACTTCCTCCGCAGATGCCCGCCCATGGGTCGTTAAAGGAAAAGTTCGCCTTTAATGTATCCAATACCCACTTTTCATAGGCAGGATTTTTTTTCATGGCCTCAAAGCCCTTATCCGAGATGTGAATGGAAACGGAGCTCATTGCCTGAGAGGGATGCATTGGAATCTGGGATATTTTCCGGTGAATGTACTGCTTATATTCCTCTAACGTCATATCCTCTGTGGAAACGGCGCCTTTGCTTTTGCTCTCCTCTAACGCCTCCACCATATCCCGAAAGCCCATAACCCCCTTTGTCTGCGTACCCGCAAGCTGGCTTTGTAAAAAACCGCTGTATGCCCTGGTCATGCTGTTTACAAAAATCTCATTGCCCGTCATCTGCTCCCCTCCTTACCATAATGCGGCAAAAGCGCACCATCAAAGGTTTCAATCCCTTGAAAATGCGCTTTTCATAGCTCCCCTTTTGACAATAAATATATCGTTCTTTACGGGTATATACTTTAGAAACTTTATATGAAATAAATCAATTCTGTCATAAAATTTTCTCGCTTAAAATCATTTCCGGTTTTTTAGTTTTCTTGCTATTCTATATCATTCCTTCAATTTCATCCAAATTATCTGCATTTACGATAGCCCAAAACACTCGTCTTAAGTCTTTACCTTTTAACGTCTTAGCCGGAATCACAGAACATTCTCCAAATTTTTGTATCATGGCATCCCGAATCTCACGAATCTTTTGTCCCTTTTCTTTTCCTGTAAGATGATTCATTCCTAGTTTTTCTTCAATCGACAGTGCCTGTTCCACTTTGTCCCATCCCTGGTCATTCAGCATCAACTCATACATCAGGCCAATTAAAGACGCCTTGCAAGCTACCGTTTTAGGATCATACTGCACTTTTCTATTTAAGTACAGGGAATAGAAAGAATTGATAAACTGTTTCAGTTCAAAATCATCGCCGCTATCCGCCCTTGCATAGCGTAGAAGCTGTTTCCTGACGTCTTCCACAATACATTTCTGATCATATTCCTTATTTTCAATGAAAGTTCCCGGAGTCTTCTTTCTGACATCCCATTCCTGTTCCGCCCTATTTAAATATTTTTCTTTTACAGCTGAACAATCCAATTGCGGAAGTCCGTAGCGGGTAAGCATCATAATATCATAAAACTGCTTGACCTGTTCGTCCAATCGATCGTTCTGCACTCCTATGGTTTCACAACCCAAAGTAGTCAATTTATCCGCAAACAGATAATTCAACGGTAAAACCTGATACTCCCAGTGGCTTTCAACTGCAAAAATATGTTCGCCAGTTCTTTTTTCATATTCCCATTTTTCCGGCTGGAGAATGAATTCAATTTTTAATTCCTGATGAGGATATTCCTCTTCTTTCACATTACGCTCCGCACCGGTAAGTATGGAAGGAATATCTGTGTAATATGTATGTAACGGAAGGTTTGTCCTCGGATTCTTAGGCGTATGTTTACGGAATTTAAATAATCCTTCCTCGGTTCCCAATAACTTTTCCATTTTATTTAATGCGTCTGTGATTTCTTCCTCCGTACCAAAGAACAGCATATCAATGTCAACGCTGGTTCTTTGCACTTCTCTCGGGAGATAGAACTGTGTAGCCGCTCCACCTTTTAATACTATTTTATCTCCCAGTATCTTTTGAATATGCAGAAATAATTCCAAATCCCATAGAAACAATTCCATTCGCGCCATATTTTTAAAACCAAATTCATCCATTCTCTGCTGAAAAGTCTCTCTTTGAAATGCACATTCCTTATGAAATAATTTTCCGTAATCCAACTTATCCTTCCCTTCTTAGTATCTCCACAAATTCTATTGCCTGCTCCGTAATAAATCCGGATTCCACAATAAAACGGATATCACATTGTATATTCCTCTTTGTCGCCACGGTAATCATTTTTTTCTTATCAATATTTCCCAGTCTGCAAAGATTCTGATATATCCTTACCAGTTCCTGCAAAGACAATGGATAATCGTTACGACTGACAGCAAAATATAGATCTATAAACGCTTTTTCTGTCGTAGCCAGCCCGTCCTCATTATAGCTGAAATTCTCTGTCAGATATAAAACCACCTGTATACTATTGTTTCCTGAAAAGATTGCGTTTTCGTACCTTTTCTTTATCTGTGTCGGCGCTATGACTTCTATCCCCTTAAGCGTTAGATTCTCATATATTTCTTCTTTTGCCCCCTTTTCTATAAATACAATCACCGGATATTGTTCCGGCACATGCTGCATATATTTTGCAAGAATATCCAGCCCCGATATATAATAATCGAATCCGGTTTCGTCCAAAAATTCTTTTACATATTCCGTTGGACGTGACAGGGAAACAGCTTTCTTTCCTCGCCATTCATTAAAGGCATACATTCCATTGCGCAATCTCTTTATGTAGCCTTTTTCTACGAGTTTAGAAAGATTCCAATATAAAGTAGATTTCTTCATCTCCGGGAAAATCTGCCACACTTCATCCACATAAAAGTTGGTCTGATTTCCAAATACCTCCACTATTTTTTGATATTTTTTTTCCAACGCCGTTCCGCTATCCATACCACACCTTCTTTCTTTGCCAGTATACCATATATTTTTTACATGTACAATAAAATATATGCAAATATTATATTTGCGAAAATTTCTTAATATTTTTATATTGGCCAAATATTTGCTCCAATCTTTTTATGATTGCGAAAAATAAATTATTTTACTTTTTTAATATATGTTGTTAAATAAATATTTATTTTCAAAATAATTTTCGCAAATATAAACTTTGCAAAATTTTTAAGAAATATTTTTTAATTTTTTGCTTTATTACACTTATTTGTTCAAAAATAGAAATCTTCCCGTAGCAGTGAAACCGAAGGCCGAACTGTTATAGTTTCCCTGTCATTGTCATATGGAATAATTGACATTTAAAGGGAACCGCCTATAATAAAAAGCAGATATCAAAAAACCGATTCCAGCCCAAATTTGCAGGATAATGTCAGCATGGAGGATACTGTGAAAAATAAATTTTTCACAGACAAATTTGTGCTTGACGCCCAAATTTGCAAGCTATTGGAAGCATGGAGGATATAATGAACAGAGGAAAAACGAAACTCATACTTGTATCAATTTTGTCCCTAAGTATTATCATAAATACTTTAACCGCATGTTCTTTCCGGAAGCAGCCGGTTGAAGACGCGGACCCTTCGGCGTCCTCCGATTCCATTTCCTCTCCCATTACCCCATCCGGTCAGGAAGCGGACGCCAGGGAGCAGACCGGCGCGTCCGACGCATCCGGCGATTCCGCCAAACGTTTCCCTGGCGGCAGGCCCTCCCTTATCTCCGGTGAGACGAGCGTGGATACGGGCGATGTCATTCCCTGTGTCAGCGCTTATACGATTAATCCCGACTTAAGCAACATTTCCAATTTGCAGCAATTTTATCTGCCGGAAGAAGTTGCGGCCAAGCTTGGCCGAAACGGGTTTGTGGTCCGGGGCCGGGCATGCGATGAATTTTTTGAACTTTATGAGATTAACAGATACGCCCATATTCCCAATTTCGTCACAGTTGATTCCCTGATGCACACCTATCATCTGTATTTTAGTTATCTGCTGAAAAATATTGAAAGAAACTATCTGTCGGAGAAGCTTACTCAGTTAAGCAAGAAAATGCTTACCGCCAGCGAAGATCAGTACGAGCAGCTTACGGGAAGTGAATGGGAATCCGCCGCAAAGCGCAACGTCGCGTTTTTTGCGGTAGGAGCAAAGCTGTTAGACGGCGGCACGGAAGTTCCTGATTATGTGAAGGATACGGTGGCTTATGAGCTTGAAGGCATTGAGCAGGCGGCAGGAATATCCATGTCAGAGGTAGCGGAAGATTTCGAGGATTATTCCCAATACATTCCCCGTGGATATTATCAGGGCGACCAGAATTTGGAGCAGTATTTCAAGGCAATGATGTGGTACGGCAGAATCCATTTTCCCCAAGACAAGGAGGATATGAACAGAAGCGCCCTCCTTATGACCGCCGCTCTTTCGGAAAACCGGGAGGCATATGCACTTTGGGAATCCATCTACGCTGTGACGAGTTTTTTTGCAGGGACCGGCGACGACAATGGCGTATGCGAGTACGCCCCTGTCATTTCCCAGGCTTATGGGGACGATTATACCCTTGATACCCTGTCAAAAGACAAAAATGCGTTCTCGCAGTTTCAGTCCCTGGTATCTTCCCTGCCCGCCCCCCAAATCAATTCCATTCCTATTGACGACGGGGAGGATAACGTTATTCCGGGATTCCGTTTTATGGGGCAGCGCTTTACCATTGACGCCTCCATCATGCAAAACCTTATTTACCAAAGAGTAGGAGAGAACGGTTCGGGACAAAAGCGCATGCTTCCCGATGTGCTCGACGTTCCGGCCGCCCTTGGCAGCGATACCGCCCTGCGTATATTGGAGGAAGGCGGCGCGTCGGATTATGCAGGTTATTCCCGGAATATGGATACCCTGAGGCAGGCCCTTGCACAGGACAATAAGACCTTGTGGTCCGCCAGCCTGTATGCCAGCTGGTTAAACACTCTCCGCCCCCTGCTTGACGTCAAAGGGGAAGGATATCCCCTTTTTATGCAAAATGAAGAATGGCTGAAAAAGGATCTGGAATGCTTTGCAGGCAGCTTTACGGAATTAAAACACGACACCATACTTTATTCCAAACAGGTACTGGCGGAAATGGGCGGCGGCGACGAGGAACAGGATGACCGGGGCTATGTGGAGCCCGAACCCCTTGTATATGCAAGATTTATCTCCCTTGCCGATCAGACATCCCAGGGGCTTGCCGCATACGGGATGCTGACGGATGAAGATAAGGAAAATCTTTCGCGTTTATCTTATATTGCAAACCAGCTGCTGGTCATTTCCAATAAAGAACTGCAGGACGAGCTCCTGACGGATGAAGAATACGAATTTATCAGATATTACGGCGGTACCATCGAGCATTTCTGGTATGAAACCATAAGAAGCGAAGGGGCGTCCGAGTCCATCTCCACGCGGGAATACCCCGCGGCGGTTATCGTGGATATCGCCACGGACCCAAACGGCGAAATACTGGAAGCCGCAACCGATAACCCTTCCGACATCTATGTCGTGGTAAAGATTGGCGACACGCTCAGAATCGCACGAGGAACCGTATTTTCCTTCTACCAGTTTACATGGCCCTTAAGCGACAGACTGACCGATGCAAGATGGCGGCAGATGATGGGCATAACGCCTGACGAGACAGGCTATTACAACTATGATTTTCCTCTCCAAAAGCCGGCCTGGACAGACAGCTACCGGTGCGATTAGCATCCTGAATAATTATCCTGAATAATTACATCCGTCATGAAAAATAAGAATAGCAAACGCGGCCTTCCTTCGGGAACAAGCCTATTAATCAAAAAAGTATTTATGATTACCATGGCGCTGGCATGTGTCAGCGCCATGGTAACGATTGCAGGAAATATTCTTTCCGCCAGGGGCGTCCTTTTGCCCAAATGGGTGGTGTGGGAAAGCGGAACATACAATGTAAATCCGTTTCCCTACCAAATTGAATTAAACCGAAAATCCGTCAGTATCTTCCTTGGCAATGATATCGTCTGGACGTCGCCGAAGGATATCAAGGTTCAGCAGGTTTTATCCTGCGACATTGACAGGGACGAGGAAGACGAGCTGGTTTTGCTTTGCTGGAAAAAGGGGCGGTTCGGCGCATATAAACCCTTCTGGGTGGAAAAGGATGAGGCTCTGTGGTCCCAGCATATCTTTGTATACGAATTTGAGGAGGGGAAAATTGCGCCCAAGTGGATGTCCTCTTATCTGGGACAGGAGGTGGTGCGTATGGATACCCGGGAGACGGTAAAGACTTTCGGCAAAAAGGAAAGCGGCGAAAACAACGCCTCTTATGGCCGCCTTTTCCTGACAGATACACAGGGGCTTATAACCGGCTGGATATGGGGCTTTTGGGGCTTTCAGAAGGAAGATACGGACATATCCTTCGCCATGTTTGGAGACAATCTCATTCATGAGTCAATCTACACCTATGGCCTTCATCACGACGGCTCATTTTCTTTTCTCTTTGAAAATGTAAAGGAACTGATTGCCGGCAGCGATATTTCCGTCATCAATCAGGAAACGCCTTTTACGGACAATCCGGCCTTATACAGCGGTTATCCCAGATTCGGCACCCCCTTAAATGTAGGACAGGCAATTGCCGACGCCGGTTTTGACGTGGTGACCTGCGCAACCAATCACGCCTTGGATCAGGGAGTCCATGGCATTATTGTCACGAAGGAATTTTTTGACTCTCACAACATCCTCTGCCTGGGCATAGAGACGCCAAGCGCTCATTCCCGGGATTTCCAAAATACCCACCCTTCTAAGGACGCTTCCATGCCGGATGGAAACGCCCATAAACCCTATGGCGTAATTGAAAAAAAGGGCGTCCGCTTTGCGTTATTTAACTACACCTACGGCACAAACGGCATAAAAATCCCTGAGGAAAATCCCTATATGGTTCACTTACTTGAAGATGAGGAAGAAATCAGGCGCGATATCCAAAAGGCAAAAAGCGAAACGGATTTTGTGGTGGTTTTTGTTCATTGGGGCACGGAAAATTCTCAGCAAACAGACGAATTTCAGCAGAAATGGACGCAAGTTTTTTTAGACAGCAAAGTAGATGTGGTGGTCGGCACACATCCTCACAGCCTGCAGCCCTTTGAAATGCTTACGGATGAAAAGGGACATGAAATGCTGGTTTATTATTCCATCGGAAATTTTGTAAGCGCCCAGCCCGAAAAGTCCTGCGTAAAGGGCGGCGTGGCATGCTTTACCGTATCGCCTGCTTCCAACGGATATAAGATCACGGATTATACCCTGCTGCCCCTTGCAATTATTCGGGAGGATGACGGCCGATATACGGTCAGGCAGCAGGAAGACTCTAAGCACGAGCTTAAAATGTGGGGAAGTTAGCGCAGAATATTCTCGTAATCCTGCAAGTCGTGATAGATGCCATCAACGCGCACCATATCATCTATAATCCTGTATAGCAAAAAATATCAAAATAATAACCTTATATTTTGAGTTCCCGGTAAACTTCATCAAGCGCTTCTCCAATCTCCTGGCATTCCCCTCTGGCAAACTCTTTGTCAGCATTTTCTACATCTCGCATAAAATCTTCCCGCGACATGGGCTTTAGAAACCGGCCAATGGCCTCGTCAACCGTTTTATCCTCATGACGCCTGAATAACTTTTTAGCCAAATCCTGTATCTGAATTAAATCCGTTTCCGGAAGGCATTCCAGAATAGAGATTGTATTTTCCAACGTAGTCATTCTACCACTCCTTCCAAATCAAATATGGTATTATATTCTTTGCGTTTATCTATGCCAATATTATAGCATTTTATCTGACAAATAAAAACCTTTTGTCCTATAAAAAGTAATCCTACTGTAATTATTTATTCAGCTGTCAAATACACACTTCATCCCCACTATGCACATACACAAGCCGCTCCCCCATAATCTCTTTCATCAGCCCAAAAGGATATTCCCCCGTACAGTGTCCCGTATAAAAGACACTATCGCTTTTTTTCAATTGAAAAGCCGTTTCCCTTATCATCTCAATATCTTCCTGCGTATAATCGGATTTTTTTCTCATATGAAAGCCGCTGAATACCGCATCCGGATCTTCCCCATAGATTTCCCTGTATTTTTCCAGAATATTTAAAATGCCATTGTGAGCGCAGCCCGACATCAAAACCCGTCTCCGGTTCTCTGTGATGACCAGATACTGCTCGTGCAGAAAATCATCCTGATAAAACTCTCCGTCTTTCTTGACTTTCAATTCCCTGTTGCCCGACGGCCAGCTCTTTCTCCCCGTCACATTGGTAAAAACCGAAATCTCTTTATCTATTTCCCTGTCTCCTTTAAGCAGCTCCACTTGAGGAAGTTCCGCTATCTGCGGATCTATTCCTATATATCTTTCCATGTTGGCATTTTTATGATAATAAGCCTCCTTCGCCAGCTTCTGCATCAGAATTTTGGCATCAGGGTTCCTGCGGGCAAATTCCATTATCCCGCCTGCATGGTCGTAATGCCCGTGGCTTAAAATCACCGTGTCTACCCGGCCCAAATCCACCCCCAGACGGAGCGCATTTTCCATAAAGGCCCCGGAAGCTCCCGTATCCACAAGAAGCCTGTGCTTTGGCGTTTCCACATAAAAGCTTAGTCCATGTTCGTATAAGCATTCCCTGCCGCCCTGTGTATTTTCCATTAAACAAATGATTTTCATTATAATGACCATGCTCCTTTCCAAACTTTCAAATTTACGACTGTCACTTCCAAAAATCCCCTAATCCTTTCACACCATAGAATCAATATCATGATATGTATCAAAACTGTTACCATTATACTTTAAAGTGCTGAAAAAGTCATTCCCCCACGAAAAGTAATAATAGCCGGAAATATAGTCGGAAGCGAATAGCCAGCATTTAAAAAGTGACATGGTACCCGCTGTCTTGGCCATAAGCGCGTAATTGACAAGCTCCGGCCGGTAATATACTATTAAGATATCA
>ERZ777011.2597-NODE-2597-length-13748-cov-8.987512_pt1 | contig 13748 bp, 8 predicted proteins | sample MGYA00374964_ERZ777011 | MGnify/ENA primary metagenome ERZ777011 (study PRJEB29310, sample SAMD00008975) | mouse gut metagenome | study: EMG produced TPA metagenomics assembly of the Metagenome analysis of fecal microbiota from mouse which was promoted...
GACTTATACCCCAAAATTCGATGTTTTCAAATTTTTGTCATGTACTTAAATCTTTACATTATAATTTTGTATCTCTTTATAAGAGATGCTAAAATCAAGCTGATGGCAAAGCACGGCAAACGTCGCGCTCAAGTGCTGTATACAAGCATCTTACGCCATTCGCAAATTGTTGAACAAGCCAAGTACGGCATGGTATGAAAAGTCACAACACACCGAAGAGGCCCAGTAAAAGCAAAGGTCAGCGCAAACTCACACGCGAAAAGTACGGCGAGGCCATAAATGCCTGCGACAGCAGCGAGTTTATCGTCTGCAATGTGTCGCAGATAGCACGTATGTACGGTCTGGACGGTACGGCGCTGGCCAATCAACTGAGAGCGCATTTTCCGGATGTGATTCCCAGGCGCGAGGCCGAGCGGCGCCGTATGGGCATTGCCGACAACATACACCGCGGCGTGCGCCCACACGCCGAGGAGGCATACGCCGAGGCCGTGGAGCTGTTGAGCCGGTCGGATATTTCGGTAAAGGAAGCTGCCGATCGTTGCGGTGTATCGTCATCCGGTCTGCGCCAGCATCTGCGGTATTACCATAAAAAGCTGGTGAAGAACCGCAGCCACAGGTATGAAGAGGGCATGATGTATCCTCGCGCAGGTACAGTGTCGGGCAACGGCAGCATACGCCGTGTGTCGGAAGAGAAGATTATGAAATACGCCGAGGCTGTGGAGATGTACCGCACCACATCGCTGCCGGTTACCGAAATTTGCCAAAGGCTGGATTTATCGGTATCGTCGTTTCGCAACCATCTGCGCCTGTGGCACCGGGCACTAATGTTCGAACGGCGGGGCGCGGTAATGGCGGCCGACTCGCCCTCCGACCGCGAGGCTTTTGAAACCAAGCGCTATTGCCCGGCTACGGCCATAAAGTACGCAGCTGCAATCGATGAGCTACGCATCGGCAACAGGTCGCTGACCGATATAGCGGCTTCGCTGGGCCTTAAACCCGACGGATTCCGACGCTACCTTAAGGAACACGCGCCCGAACTTTGGGAGCGAGAAGGCATGATGCTGAATGAGTCGGGCAAAAAGGTAAAACGCCGTACATTCGACAAATATGCCCATGCCATAGAACTATACCGCAACTCTGCCGAGCCTCTGAAGTCAATTGCTAACCGACTGGGGCTGCAGTACAACAGTCTGAGCTCGTATGTGCGACGCAACTGCCGTGAGGCTGTTGAAGCCCACAATCAGCTATGTATCACAAAGGCAAAGCGCGAGCCGGGAGGCGAAAGCGGCAACACGCCGCCGGCAAAACGGTGATTCTCCACCACCGCAGTGTCGGCCGGGGCCGCTCCGGGTCGCACGTAGAATGTGGCTTCAAGGCCCAGAGCCACAAATCGGTCGCTGAGTACACGGGCCACTCGGCCCATAGTCATTCTGAAGTTTATCTCCACTGTGGCATCGAGCAGATAGCCTCGCGGAGTGTCGGCCACAAGCATGTCGACACCTATCGGGCCTCGGTACACATCGCCGCACACCTGCCTTAGCGCAGCTTCAAGAGCCACAGACACCCGGTTGAGCTGTGCCACGGGTATATATCGGGCCAGACGATGTTCTATCTCGGCATCGGGCAGCAGCTGATTGCCGCTGTACTGTCCGGAAGCGGTTGTTGAGAACAGCGAGTAGCCTCTGAAGAAGCAGCCACTGTCTTCGCAATCAAAGAGCATGGCGAAATCCAACACTCGGTCGTAAGCCTGCTCCAGCATAAAACTGCCCTGACTGTGAATCATGCCGGATGCCTGGCGTATGAAATGGGCGGCACTGCATTTGCGCGAGTCAAGCAGTCCGCGTCCGCTGCTCGACCACGGCAGTTTGGCCATAAAGCCTCGGCCCGACTCCAGCAACGCAGGCAGGGCCTCCACAGCCATACATTCCACTGCCGCCGGAGCGATTGCAAAGGGCAACTGAGCCGCCACAAGCCCGTGTACTACCGCCGCAGTACGGCGGTGCGACAGGCTGCGTATCTGTTCCAGACGCTCCGAACCCGGCAAAGCTTGGGCAGGTACTCCCTGCTGCCGGAGCAATGAGGCCGAAGCCTCCGACCATCCCCATGGTGCCGGCTGCATGCCGCTGTGGTATGTATGGTCAAAAACATCGGTACGGAGGTCGAAACGCTCCGCCATGCTGTCGAACCAGGCAGCGCTGACACCTGTAGTGCACACTTTGTCGCCGGGGTCGCCATACCACAGGGGCAGCACCGCGCCGGCGCGTCGCAGGTCCATTACCTTGGGCGGCGGTGTATAGCCGGCCTTGCCGGAGGCAAGCGCCAGGTCGTTTTCGGGATAGAACAAGTGGAGTTTCATGTCGCAAATTTAGCAATTATTTTTGGAAACAAATCAGGGCATCTTCTCACGAAGGTGCCCTGATCGCGTTTTAATGACTTAAAACAATTACATAACTAACATAAAACACATTTTTTTAAGACCACCTTCAATGAAGACGGCCATTGTTGTCTGAATACTAACAATCTATACTAACCCTAAAATTGAAATTGAATCTTATGCGTCATTTCATTTTTACTATGCAAAGTTACGACATTTTTTCCACATTGCGAACAAGCGTCAGGCCATATTTAGACACGTACAAGGATCTACAAGAGCTACATTGTTGATTTTTAACCAATTACATCTTAGTGAAAAAATCTAAAATATAACTATTTTTTTGATGTAAAACTATGTTATTGAACATAAATACACCTTCCTGACCTATTATTGCTACTTTTGTGAAATAAATTTTTCCTATAGCGACGACAGATTCATGACATCGCGCTCGAAGTTCTCGCGGTCGACTGCTTTGTTTTTAACCCTGTTGCGGTACGAGTAAATTGTATTGAGCGAGTAATTTAGCACCTGGGCTATGCGCGGGCTATCCTGTATGCCTAAACGCACGAATGCAAGTATGCGCAGTTCGGTATTCAGCTGCTCGCCGTCCTTGAGCACTATCTGCGAGTCGGGGCGCAACAGCGAGTTGACCTGCCGTACAAAGTCGGGGTATATATGCAGGAAGGCGTTGTCGAACACATCGTAAAATTCCTTGCTCTGCTCCTCCACAAACTTGCCGGAGTTTGTAAGCCTGTACAGGTCGTCGACCTTACCGACAGCGAGCTTGCGGCTCACTATTTTACTGAAGCTGTTCAGTTTATCCATATAGATGGAGCATAGCGACATAAACTGACTTATGTATACCTCTTTGATTTTGTTGGCCGAGCGCAGGTTTTGCTGCAGCAGGGCCATGTTGTTCATTTCGCGACGCAGCAGTATCAGCAGTGTGGCCATGCCTGCCAACAACAGCACCATAATGGCTATGACCACATAAATCATTCGTTGCCACGAGGCAATCTGGCCGCTGTGTGCCTGCTCGATTATGGGCATGGAGCGTGCGGTTTCGACCATACGCATCGATGCCCCGCACTCCACTGCATTCTCCAGAGCCATCGACAGATAGCTGTAGGCGCGGTCCACGTCGCCGCGCTCGAACATCATGCTGCCGAGTTCCTGCAGCGATTTCACTTCGAGTGTACCGCCGGTAAGGTCTGCCAGGGCCGATACCGCCAGATAGTATGTACGCTCGTCGTCGTTGCCTTCGTGCCGTGCTATTGTGGCCAGATGGTGGGCCAGTCGGGCTTTGTAGGCTGCGGTGGAGTCGCTGCCGTCCATCAGTTCGAGGCAGTAGGCCTTTGCCTTGTCGTACTCGCCGGTGAGCATGTAGTATTCGCCTGTGGAGAAGCGCCGGGCCACACTGCCCTCGGGCAGTTTGTCGAGGAGCCGCAGCTGCATCTGCAGTAGTTGCCGCCCTATGCTGTCGTTGAATCCGCGGTACGAAGGAAAGAGCCCGTACACGAACGAATACATCTGGCGGCCGGCGTCGTAATAGTCGGCCTTGTACTCGGGCGGAATGGACACGCTGTCGAATGTGGCGAAGTCGTCCATGGCCGATTCGTAGAAACCGGCCAGCGGCTTCAGTGCGGTGGCGCGGAGTCTGAACGGCAATGCGCTGTCGCCGTCGGCTATACGGACTCCCAGCCAGGCATAGTACATGGCCGAGTCGTTGTTGAACGATGAATATCGGTCGATAATCTCATGGAGAGTCTTTACCCGCGTGGCGGGATTGGCATAAAATTCGCGTTGCAGCTCGCAGATGCTGTTCTGGCGGCGGGCAATGAACTCGTTGCGCCTTGGCAGCGAGTCGTCGAGCCGCGAAAGTATGTCCTCTACCTCGGCTCCGGTTATGCCTATGGCTGCGGCAGCGGTGCAGGCGGCGCAGGCAAAGAGTATTGTCGGTAGTAGTCGCAAGGCTTTCATTCGAACATATTGTCGAGTTGCTGATTGGTTATAGTGCGTATTACAGTGAGGCCGTCGGGTGTAAAGTCGGGAGTCGGCAGAGCCAGCAGTTCGTAGAGCAGCGACTCGGTTTCGGCTTGGCTCCACACGGTATCGGCTTTGACTGCGGCAGCGCGGGCCATGGATATGGCTACAGGCATCAGCAACGACTCGCGGGCTTCGCCGCTGAGGTCGAGTTGCTCCACAAGGCGCATAAGCAGCTCGCCGGCATCGGTACCGGCTGCCATCGACGGCACGGCGGTGATATTCCAGGTGTTGTCGCCTAGATAAGCCATGTCAAAGCCGAGTCCGCACAGTTCCTGACTGAATGTCTGCAGGGCCACGCTGCCGGTGGGCGAAAGTTCCACCGCCTCGGGAAAGAGCAGCTGTTGCGACTGCACGTCGCCCTCGGCTAACTGACGGCTGAATCTTTCATACAGCACCCTCACATGGGCCCGATGGCGGTCGACAAGCATAAGCCCCGATTTGGTAGGAGTGACTATCACGCGGTTGTGAAGTGTAAACATGGGTGTGGCCGTGGCCGGTGTGTCGAATCCCAGGCCCAGGTCGACCTCGGGCGGAGGCGGAGGCACATCGTCCATACAGCTGTTGAGGCGGCTGCACACAGATGCCACACTTTCGGGGTTTCCGCCCAGACGGCTGGCCACAAGGCGGCTGCCTCCGGCTTCCGGACCGCTTTCGCCGGCGCGGCTGCAGAAGCCCTCGTAAAGTTTCTGCCAGTCGTGGTCGACCGGCGGTGTATATGGGCGCGATACTTCAAATGGATTATACGACGTATCCACGTCGGCGCCGGGCTGCAGGCCGTTGCTGTCAGGGTCGAAAAAGGGTATGTCGGGCGCGTCGTCGCTGTCGAAGTCTATGGCTCCGCTGGCATTGGCCTTGCCCAACGCCTCCTTTATGGCTGCACAGAGTATCTGCCAGATTGCCTGCTCGTCCTCGAACTTTATCTCGTGCTTCTGCGGGTGTATGTTCACGTCGATGCGCTCGGGCTCCACTTCCAGGTTTATAAAGTAGCAGGGCTGTGTGTCGGAACTGCTCAGCTCCGAGTAGCAGTTGAGTACGGCCTTGTGGAAGTAAGGGTGACGCATGTTGCGGCCATTGACAAAGAAGTACTGATGCGCGCCGCGTTTGCGGGCATACTGCGGCAAAGTCACAAAGCCGCTTATGCGTACTATCGAACTCTCGGTTTCCACCGGAATCAGCTGATGGTCGAGGCTTTTGCCGAACAGGGCCGTGATACGCTGCTTCAGCGACGAACGGTGCAGCTGATGCAGGGTCACATCGTTGTGTATCAGCGTGAAATCCACTCCGGTGTTCACCAGGGCCAGACGCTCGAACTCATGGACTATGTGGCTGAACTCCACGGAATCTTTTTTCAGAAATTTGCGCCTGGCAGGCAGATAGGCGAATATATTCTTCACCATCAGATTGGTGCCCGGGGCGCAAGCTGCCGCTTCCTGGCTCTCAACCTTGGAGTCGGCTATAATCAGACGTGTGCCCACGCTGTCGCCCGGGCGCATGCTACGCATGTCGATTTGCGCCACTGCAGCGATAGATGCCAAAGCTTCTCCGCGGAAGCCCATGGTTCGCAGTGAGTTGAGGTCGTCGGCGGCCGCTATCTTGCTGGTGGCATGGCGCTCGAAGGCCATACGGGCATCGGTGGGCGACATACCCTTGCCGTTGTCGACCACCTGTACCAGTGTGCGGCCTGCGTCGCGTATGATTATTTCAACCGACGTTGCGCCGGCGTCTATGCTATTCTCCACCAACTCCTTGACCACCGATGCCGGCCGCTGTATCACCTCGCCGGCGGCAATCTGGTTGGCCACTGAGTCAGGCAGCAGCTTTATTATGTCGGTCTGCGTCATTCCTTAACCTCGTAACTTATGGTTTCGAGATAGAAATAGGAAATATAGTCCTTGCCTTCGTCCTTGAGGCGTTTGTCTATTTCGCTACGCATTTTAGCCAGGCGCTGAGCGGCGGTCGACAGCGAATCGAGTCCTTTGGCCTTTGCATCGGCGTCGCAATGGCCGGTTGCCGGAGCCTTGGTGTTGTCGTTGCTTCCCAGTGCAGCCTCACGCTCCTGAGCGAGCGTGTATTCGCGCTCGAGCGAGTCAATTTCGGCACGGCCCACACGGTCTTCGCGCAGTATGCCTCGTGCGAGCATGCGCTGTCCGGCACAGTCGGGCGAGAAAGCGCCGTTGATTTCATGAGTAGCCTGGCAGCGAAGTGTCATACCGACACTGTCGCCCTGCAGAAAGGCCTTGGTACCGCCATGGGCGCAGAGGTGCGAGCACTCGCCCTCCACCTGTATGGTATCGCCTACAAAAGCCAGAGGGTCGGCCATCAGATTGTCGACACTCAGCAGGGTATCGGCCACATTGACCGACATCGAACCGCCGTTTCCGTTACATGAGCCAAGGACAGATGCCGACATCAGCAACGCTGCCGCTATATGTAAAATCTTCATTTTATTTAGGTGTTTAAAATAATTACAAAATTAATATTTTTCTGCCGATTCCACCACCGCCGAGGCCGCAAAATTTCGCCATCGCTCTATAAATCAACTTTACTTTTGGCAAAAAGGTCGAATCTAAGCATGAAAAATTTGTTAAAGTTGAGGGAAAAGCGTAAATTTGCCTCAATTTTCATTCTCATTTTTTTCTACTCGAATTATATTTACACACTTATAATACACAAACAAACCAATCAACAATGAACAAAACGCTAATCAAGGGCATGCTCCCTGCGGTTGTGGCCTTAGGCCTGACCGGCTGCTCGGCCGAGGATTCCTCGCTTGGCAGTAACACCGGCAGCATCGCCCCGGAAGTAGCCCTCGACACAGAGGTTGCCGCTTCCGCCCGTTCGGCCCGTTCGGAAACAGAGCTGACCGCCGAGGATCTGGTGCTTGCGCTGACCTCGTCGGACGAAAGCTACTCCAACAGCTGGAACGGTGTGTCGGCTTTCCCCATCGATGAAAAGTTCAAAACCGGCGGCTACACCATGACCGCCAGCTACGGCTCACTCGAAAACGAAGGTTTCGACAAACCTTACTACTTCGGTAGCACAGACCTGACCGTAACAGAAAACAATACCACTCGTGTTAGTCTTACAGCCCAACTGGCGAACTCCATGGTTTCCGTGGAATACTCCGACAATTTCAAGAGCTACATGCAGGCCTGGAGCGCCGAACTCCACTCCGAAGGGGGCGAGTATATCTATTACGCACAGGACGAAACCCGTCCCGCATACCTGCGCCCTGGCGCCACAACCATCAACGTGGAACTTACCAAGCCCACAGGCCAGTCGGCAAAACTGCTGGCCGCCAACTTCGCTACCGAGCCACGCCACCACTACCACGTTACCGTCGACCTCAAACAGAGCGCCGGCGATGCTGTGCTGATTGTGAAGTTCGACGATACCGTGGACATGGAAGACATTGAAATCGAACTCTCCGACGAGCTTATGAACGCCCCCGCGCCCACCGTCGACGCCCGTGGCTTTACCCCCGGCAGCCCGCTGACCTTCGTAGCCGGACAAGCCACGGCCGACATGGCCCCCAAATTCGCCATAATGGCCCGCGGAGGCCTGGCCCGGGTAACCCTCACCACTCAGTCAAAATCGCTCGTTCAGCAGGGATGGCCCGAGTCGGTCGACCTGATGGCCACCCCCGAGAACCTTCAGTCGCGCATGCGCGCCCTCGGCTTCGACTGTCTGGGCCTGTGGAAGAACCCCGACAAGATGGCAGTGATTGACCTATCGGGTGTTCTCAACAACATTACATACCTTGAGTCCGGTGCCAACGAAAACATGTTCACTGTCGAAGTCGTGGACCGATTCAACAAAGTCTGCGAACAGCCCGTAAGCTTCACCGTAAATATCGAAAAGCTGGAACTCACACTCTCCAATCCGGAAACCCTGATGGTGGAAGACGATGAACTTGTGCTGACTCTGACCTACAATGGCGCTGAGCCGGAAAAGAACATCAAGTTCCAATACTACAATCAGCGGGGCACCTGGACTGACCTCAGCGTCAAGAGCATCGCGCCGGCAACACGCGGAAGCGAAACCTACCGTGTGGTTCTGACCGTTCCTGCCAACGACCAAGACCTCCAGATTAGAGCCGTAAGCGGCAGCAACGAGAGCGCCACGCTGGAAGTGACGCGCACCGAACCCCCTTTTAAAATTGCTTGTGACGAAAATGATGTCTTCGCCAACCGCGCCTTGCTGAGCGTTACAGGCGACAACGAAAGCCCTGCCGAGCTTGCAGCGAAAGCAAAACTACTGCTCAGCACCGACGGCGGAGCCTCCTACAGCGAGTATACCTCTCTGACAACGAACGGTGGAAACCTCAGCCTCAGTAATCTGAATGATAACACGGAATACACTGCACGCATAGAAATCGACGGCATGCAGTCGCGCCCCATTAAATTCACCACCGAAGAAGCCCTGCAGATTCCCAACGGCAACCTCGATGCCCCTGTAAGTAACGACGGAAGCGGCTCGAATTGGGAGAATGTTGTATTCGATGGCTGGGGAACCAACAACCCCATGACCACAAGCCAGGGCGTAGACCTCGGCTACACACGCATTTCCGGTACAAAGCAGACCGATGACGCCCACTCAGGCTATGCCGCCCGGATTCGTACCAACGGCTGGGGAGATGGCAATACAGCCGCCGGCGACGGAATATTCTTCGGATCCAGTAAATGCAAATACATTGATCCGGGACTTATGCACTTAGGCGCATCTCGCTCCGTGCGTCCAAGCGGATATGGCAGTACAGCCGGCTATCTGCTCACCGACGACCTCGACTGCGGCATAGCCTTTAAATCACGCCCATCGTCGGTAAGCTTCTGGTTCAAATACACTGCAAAGAATTCCGCCGACCACGGCATAGCACGCGCATATGTGTATGACGCAGCAGGAAACGTTCTGGCGGAAGGCTCTGTGGAACTCGGCAGCCATAACGACTACACTCCGAAGAACATATCATTCAACTATGGTGCAAATGCAGGTAAAGCTGCCAGGATTTATATCTGTTTCCTATCGACAGTGGTAGAGAATTCTCTCAAAAAAGACAAAAACTGGATTACACCGCCTCCTTTCGGAGATTTAGGCCGCGGTGAATGGGCCGGCTCTACCCTCTATATCGACGACGTAACTCTTAACTACTAACACATAACAATGAAAACCAAAATATTAAGCATACTGCTGACTGTTGCCGCAATGCTCGGATTCTGCGCCTGCGACAACGGACTCGACCCGCAGCCCCAGGCTCAGGGACAGCTCAAGCTCAGCTCTATGGCCGTTGAGGTCGATGAAGCCGAAAACGTTATCAGCCGTGCCGGCGTGAATACCGACAACTTCATAGTGGTAATTAAAAACACCGCCGGCGAAATCCGCGGCAAGTACTCCTTTGCCGAAATGCCCGAAATAATCTCTCTGCCCGTTGGTGACTACACCATCGACGTAAATTCGCACGAACTCCAGAAAGCCGAATGGGACAAGCCCTACTACAGCGGCCGCAAGGAATTCAAGATTACCGACGGCAATATTACCGAAATCGGCACTGTTACCTGCAAATTCGCCTCTCTGAAAGTAAGCGTGGCCTATACCGCCGACCTCAAGGAAGCCATGGGTGCCGACTGCCGCGTAACCGTGGTGGCCAACGACGAAGGCCGTCTGGAATATCTGCCCGACGAAAACCGTATAGGCTGCTTTGCTGTAATCGAAGGCAGCAACACCCTCGTAGCCTCCTTTACAGGTACTGTAAAAGGCTCCGAAATCCATACAAACAAAATCTTCAACACCGTGGCCCCGGGCCAGCACTATAAAATCACTTTCGGCATCAAGAACGGCAATCCTACTCTGCCTGAAGAAACAGGCGAGATTGCACTTGGCGATATAACCGTAGACTTGAGCGTAATCGACGAAAACGTCAACGGAAATGTCGACGACGAAGAAGACATCATCCCCGACCCCACACGCCCCGGCACCGACCCCGTCAAGCCCGGCGAACCGGGCGGTGACGGCCCCGACGACCCCAAGCCTCCGGTTGAACAGCAGACTATCACAATCAAATCGGATGATGTTAAATTCAACGAGGACGAAGACTACACAGGCCCCAATAGCTGCGCAATCAATCAGTGTGTTGTAACCATCGGTTCAGAAGTCGGCCTGACTCACCTCAAGGTGAAAATCGAAACAACCAACGACGGCTTCCGCAATGAAGTCGGTAATATGCTGCCATTCGATTTCGACCTTGCCGAACCCGGCAACGATGCCGAATCGTTTACCACACTCGGTTTCCCTGTCGGCAATGATGTAATCGGCCAGAAAGAAGTCACATTCGACATCAGTACCTTTGTACCGCTCCTGCCCCTTTTCCCGGGCACACACACCTTTACGCTTACAGTAATGGACAGCAAGAACACCTTAGTCAGAACCCTCACATTCGTAGCTCAATAATAATGAACAACACAATATATAAAATAGCAGCCGCAGCACTGGTCGCAGGCGCACTCAGCGCATGTAGCGAAGAGCTGCTGCCGGTCGAGGGTGAGGGCCACGTAAAAATCTCGGCAACCCTCAACAGCGACGTCACAGTGGTGTCGCGCTCCACGGCCGAAGAAGAGCTGGCCGAAAGCTGCACCATATGGATAAGCAACTCCAAAGGTGTGGTGCGCGAATATCACGGCCTCAACAACATACCCGCCGGAGGCATCGACCTCTACAGCGGCCACTACAAGGCTGAAGGCTGGGCCGGCGTAAAAAGTGCCGCATCGTGGGAAGACCGCTGGTTTGAAGGCGTCGAGGAATTCGACGTGAGCAAAGGCGAAACTACCAACGTGGAACTCAACTGCAAAATACAGAACACCCTGGTTTCGGTAGTGTACGACGCAAGCGCCGACGAAGTAATCAGCGACTACACCATGACCGTAGGCAGCTCAGCCGGCGAACTGGTGTTCGAAGGCAAGGACGAGCGCAAGGGCTACTACATAATGCCCGAAGGCGAAACATCGATTAAGTACACCCTCAAAGGCAAACTCGGCAACGGCGAGGAATACACCCGCAACGCCACTATCGAAAACGTCAAGCCCTCTACCGAATACCGCCTCACCGTACGCTATACCGGCGAGGACCAAGAACTTGGCGGTGCATTCCTTACCATCGAGGTCGACGAAAGCGAAGTGGTGGTAGAAGACACCATACTTATATCTGTTGCACCCGAAATTAAGGGCTTCAACTTCGACATCGACCAGCCGGTCCGTGGCAAAGCCCGCGAGTTCGGCCGCAAGTCGCTGTACATCTCAGCATCGGCAGCACTTAAAAGCGTGATTCTTTATGGCGAAATCCTGCAGCAGAAACTCGGTGTCGACGGCCCGGACTTCGACTTCATGAGCTATGAAGACCAGGTACACGACGCTGTAGTTGCCGGCGGTATCAACAACGTCTACACCTACGACGAAGTGAACGATATCTCCAACATGAAAATCAACTTCGAGGAGCTTTTCACCAACAGCCTCGAAAACGGCGAATACACCATCAAAATTACCGCCACCGATGTTCTGGGCAAGAGCTGCGTCAAGACTCTTACTCTGATTGTGAGCGATGCCCCCGTAACCACCGCCGCCATCAACCTGATGGATGTTTACTCCACTACCGCAATACTCCGCGCCAACCTCAGCGGCGAGGCCACCGAATACGGCTTCAACTATCGCCGCGCCGGCAGCAGTGAATGGACCTATGTAAGCGGCACCGCCAACGGCAGCGAGTATACTGCTCAGCTCAGCGGACTCGACCCCGAAACCGAGTACGAATACGTAGCCGTAACACCGGATTTCACCTCCGACAGAGTCATCCGCTTCACCACCGAAGGCGCTCCCCAGCTGCCCAATGCAAGCTTCGAGAAGTCGGTTATGGACGGCAAGATTCTCCGCTTCTACGGCGAAGGCGAAGATATGTTCTGGGACAGCGGCAACAAAGGTTCGGCTACCATAGGCAAAAACATCACTACCCTTTCAACCGACTACAAGCATAGCGGCGAAAAATCAGTAAAACTGGCCTCTGAGAAGGTAGCCATAGCTTTTGCAGCCGGCAACCTTTTCGCAGGCGAGTTCCTTGGCACAGAAAGCCTCACCAAGGGTATTCTCGGTTGGGGACGCCCGTTCACCGCACGCCCCAAAGCCCTCAAAGCATGGGTAAAATATACACCGGCCACTGTCAGTGATGCAAACGGCGGAGACCTCGCCAAAGGCGACATGGACGAGGGTATAATCTATATGGCCCTGGTTGACGAAAGTACCGAAACTTACGGCAATTACGGCCCCTGGCCCTGCATGGTGGCCACCAAGCAGCCCAAACTCTTCAACCCCGAAGGCAATAATGTAATAGCCTACGGTGAACATGTATTCAAGGGCGCGACTGAAGGCGACGGACTGATTGAAATCACCATACCCCTCGACTATAAGCGCACCGACATAAAACCGTCGAACATCATCCTCACCGCATCGGCATCGCGCTGCGGCGACTACTATACCGGCGGCCCCTCTGTAATGTACATCGACGACTTCGAACTGGTTTACTAAACCAATCACCCTATCAGATACAGAAAGCCGTGCCCCGGATGGGAGCACGGCTTTCTGCATTTAGAGGGTGTTTATGTCAGTTATGTACTTCAGTAATATATTTCACTGATTGGAGTAAGCTCGGTGGCAGACTCTGTGCTATTGCTATCAGCAATATTCCATGCAGCGAAATAAGGGTGAATGGTTTCTACGGATTCAACGTCTACGATAATGTGTCCGAAAGGAAAATATGAAATCATGCGAGCAAATACTTTAGGGTTGATTTAATGGATTTACACAATTAAAACAAAGCACCCCGCAATTGGTTCATAATATCATTGTTAAAAAATGTTAGCTTCATATTTTCTTCCAAATCACAGCCTCTTTGAAGCCAAAACGGCGAAAATACAATTCCAAAAGGATAAAATAAAGACTCAGAAAAAAATTTTCAAAAAAAGATTTGGTATATTCAAAAATAGTTCGTAACTTTGCATCGCTTTTGAGGATAACACCTCGGGGCGCTAAGGAGAATCGCTAGCTCAGCTGGTAGAGCACATCCCTTTTAAGGATGGGGTCCTGGGTTCGAGCCCCAGGCGGTTCACCGACAAAGGCTGCAAATCCAATGGATTTGCAGCCTTAATTATTTTCAGCCGGCGACCGTAATAATGGCGCATCGTAATAAATGATCCGCAAAATAAAAGTTTTATTCAAGCGAAATTTCAATAAATATCGGCCCAAGCCGAAATCCCGGTGCATATGTTAAATTGAGTAGACCGAAGTGTTAA